>ERZ857982.3588-NODE-3588-length-10302-cov-3.450864_pt1 | contig 10302 bp, 15 predicted proteins | sample MGYA00519955_ERZ857982 | MGnify/ENA primary metagenome ERZ857982 (study PRJEB31778, sample SAMEA3449416) | human gut metagenome | biome: human gut; feature: human-associated habitat; material: faeces | place: United Kingdom | collected 2010/2012 ... | reverse complement strand
GGGAGGGAAAAGCCAAGATAATGGTCGCAACCAGAAGAGATGGCAGCACTTACCGTTATACGAAGCTGAAGTAAGGGAGGCACAGCATGGTATTAAGAGAAGAAATGTACTTTGAGCCGAGGACAATCAGCCCGGGTGGAAGCATTCGTTGGTTTGGAACAACATATTCAGCACCAGAGATGCTTTATCACACGGAGCAGACAGTTTATGTCAGAGATAATGGCAGGATATTATTTATCTACGAGTTAAGCAGTGACCGGATGTGCGAAGATGAGAAGATTGAAGCAATATTCACACCAATCTGCAAGATTGAGAAGCCGGACAAAGGATACCGCTACGGTAGAAAAATTACATAAGGGGCGAAAAGCCCCTCCTAATGCAGCCACCGCAAGGTGATGGTCACAAGCCCATAAAATGCAGAGTGGGAGAGGAGGACAGCATGATAGCAAGGATTGTATGGACGATCCTGCGGTACCCGGTTGGAGCCGAAGTCGGCTTTGTGGATGAATTCACAACTGAATATCGAACTGTGATGGGATACCATTACGCTCATGGAGCCTTCTATGTGCTTTTCTCCGAAGGTAACATGGTACACATGAACCGGCTAGATGAGCTGGCTGTATCAGTAAAAATCAAGAAGGAGGAAACGAAATGGATGCAACAAAGAAAGTGACCAAAGGTGGCGGCATTACCCTTCCAAGAGGTATCCGTCAGGAAACTGGCATTCTTCCGGGAGTTCCGGTGGATATCAGAACGGATGAGGAAGGAATCCATATCTCAAAGCACGTAGCGACCTGCCATTTCTGCGGAACACCGGATGATGTACAGACAGTCTGCGGTGTTGAAATCTGCAGAAACTGTGCAGGACAGATTGCGGAGGTGTTTAAGCGATGAACGATATGGCGGAAATCAAAGCAAAGGCGGATCGGCTGGGAAAGCTGACAAACCAGCAGAGCGTGATCAAAGCGGAAATTGATGAAATCAAAGCATGGTTCGAGAAGCTGGCAACGGATGACTTAAAGGACACCAAGAAAAAGACTATTGATTACTGGGGAAGCAATAATTCCAAGGTGGTGGTCGGAAACAGCGAGACTGTAAAGCCGGTTTCCATGACGATGGTTAAGAAGCTGTTGGGTGATGTGTTTAAAGATTTTGTGAAAGAGGATACTACTTACAAGATGACGGAACCCTGCAAGAGACTGTTTAGCATGATGTTCCTTGGTAATTATACCGAGGGAAGTCTGGATGAAACGATCAAGGCGATAACAGATGATGAAAAAATCCAGCGAGCCCTGAAAAAGAAGCTGAAGGGCAAGTATGAAAAAGATACGGAAACCCTGATGAAGATGGTGGGACTTTCTGAGCAGGAAGCCAGTGATTGGGCTTACATCACAGCGGAAATTATCAACTGGGAATGGATGCTGCAGGTATTGAAGTCTGCAGAGTGGAAAGGAACACCGCAGGAGGCTGTGCAAATCATCAAAGCAGCTATTATTGTGGATGAGGGTATTAAGGTTACTGTGGAGGCTGAAAAAGCGGAATAACCGGAAAGGAGAGGCAGATGAGAACGATTGAGCAATTCCAGATCAGGAAAATATATGCTATCGGCAATGCGCTCGGAATAAAGGCTTCCGGAAGCGAAGATGAACTTCATGCGCTGGTTGGAGGCGTGACTGGGAAAGACTCCATAAAAAGTCTTACATACAGAGAGGCTTGTGCGGTGATTGCCCGGCTGGAAGAGCTGCAGAGCAAATCTGCTTCTCCAAAGCCGAAGGAACACAAGAGCAGACCGGGTGGAGTTACAGCAGGACAACAGAAAAAGATATGGGCTCTCATGTATGAATTAAAGAAATATGATGAGGTACCGAATGATGTGCAGCTGGGAGACAGACTTTGCAAGGTCATTAAAAAGGAATTTGGTGCGGATGCCATTGCCAAAGATCCTTTTGTATGGTTGACATTTGAGCAGGGGAATAACCTGATTGAAATTTTAAAAGGATATGTGGCGAGTGCCAGAAAGAGAGGCGAGGCATAATGGATTTGTTAGAAAAAGTACAAATGGAGAATCTGGACGAAGAACAGAAAGCACTCGCGGAACTGATAGGACTTGAGGCTTTTAAAAATCTTGTAAGAGCCTTTAATGGTACTTCAATTTATATTCCTAAGATTGAAAGTCTGGAGAAAACAGTTCGTGATGAACTGATAAAAGAGGAGTTTGACGGAGGTAATTATAAGGAGCTGGCTCTGAAATATGGATTGACAGAAACGTGGATTCGCAATATAGTTTTAGACAAAGCAAAAGAAATTAAGGCAAGACCGATTGATGGTCAGATGTCAATCATGGATATATTGGGACAATAGAAATTCTCAAGTTCTTTATTTTAATATTTGCGATATCAGAGATACACTTGTGTTAAACACGCAGGTGTATCTTTTTTATTGCGAGGTGAGAGGATGAACGAATGGGTGATAACCACGGCAATCACGCTGGGGATTGGAGTGATTACATATTTCCTGAAACGTACCATGAGTCAGGTGGATAAACACGGAGAAGAAATCCGGAGAATAGATGGAGAGAGAGTTACCAAGGCGGATCTGAAAGAGAGTACGGAAGAACTGAAAAAGGATATCCGGCAGATCAGAGAGGATTATACTCCGAAGAATACACACGAAAAAGATTTTGATGAATGTAAGCAGGATATTAAGCAGATCAAAGCAGAATATCTGACCAAGGATGATTTTATCCGGGAAATGAACAAGATGGATAGAAAACTGGATCAGATGCTGGAACTGATGCTGAAGAAATAACGGAGGTTTAGGGAATGAGCAGAGAAACGGAAAAAAGACAGCTACGAGCTGGCAATTTCATGATGAACAACGGCAGGGTGTTGTCAACCATCAACCTGCTCCGGGAGAAATATAACGCACTCCGCAGTGTGGAGAAGGCAGTCAGCTATGAAGGTATTGAGAAGCAGGAATTTGTTGACAGCGTAAATTTTCTTGCGGAAGAGGGTTATATCCATCTGAGGGATATTAAGAGCCATGAGGATGCATCCCTTGCGGATTGTGATTATCAGACACTGGAAGCCAAAGTCACTGGCAAAGGCATCCGACTCCTGGGCGGTGGGATTTCTGATAATATGGTTGACCTTGGCGATTGATGATGGAGCAGAAGGACAGAAGACGCAGCACCGGCAAGGTGGACAGATTACCGCCAGAATTAAAGGACACCGTGGAGCAGATGCTCCTGACTGGCTGCACGTATAAAGAAATCGTTGCATTCCTGAAAGAGAATGGCGAGGAAATGTCGCAGATGGCAATCTGCACTTATGCAAAGAAGTACCTTGCCACTGTAGAGATGATAAACGTAGCACAGAGCAACTTTTCTATGTTGATGGATGAAATGAACCGGTATCCGGATCTGGATACGTCAGAGGCTCTTATCCGGCTGGCAAGCCATCATGTTCTGAATGCCCTGACCAATGTGGATGAGGAGCAGATGAAGGAAATGCCTATAGATAAGTTGATTCGTCAGACTAATGCGTTGATCCGTGCCGGAGCTTATAAAAAACGTATTGACATACAGTCCAGAGAAAATTATGAGACAGGTCTGGAAGCTGTTAAGAGTCTTGTGTTCGAAGCAATGGCAAAGGAAAATCCAGAACTGTACCGTCAGGTTAGTATGTACCTGAATAAAAAGAAAAACGAAGGACTGGAGGGATAATGGCTATGTGGTATGTAATTCAAGTTATGACCGGAAAAGAAGATGCTATTGCCGGGAACCTGAAAGAGCAAGGCATCAAAGCCCTTGTTCCGAAGGAAAATCGTCTGATACGCAGCGGAGGTTCATGGACAAGGAGAGAATACATTCTGTTTACCGGATATGTGTTCCTGGATATGAAATACGATGCGGAAAATTATTACAAGGTTAAAAATCTTCCGGGAGTGATTAAGTTCCTTGGAGATAGCAAAAATCCGTCAAGGCTTTCTTATCTGGAGGCGGAATGGATTATGCTTCTGACCGGGAAAGACAATACTCCAATCGAACCGACAACAGTTAAGGTTGATGAGGACGGAAGCATTAAGGTTGTGAAAGGTGTGCTTGAAAGGTTTGAAAACCGAGTTGTCAAATATGATAAGCGGAACCGGAAAGCGACATTTGAAATCACAATATGCAATGAAAAGAAAGAAGTACAGTTAAGCATTCAGCTTACGGATGATAGTCAGAAAACTGCAGAGGCAGGAAAAGATGGTCAGCAGGAAGCTGCAATGCCGGTTTTAAAAGAAGCTACTTAAAAGCACACGGTTGATTCGTCCCGGTGCCGGAAAGGGGCGGACATATTAAGAGGGAACTGAGCAGAAAGAGGGCACTGGTTGGGTGGCGAAGCCTACCCATCAGACCTGATTGTGCCGGTTCTCTTTTTGATTGCATGATAATTACCGTTTAAAAATTGCAGAAACCCTTTTAAATTCGTTTGAATAATGAAAGTGGGGGAAATTATCGAATAATGGATAAATTTCAAATATGGGGCAAATACGAGCCTTAAAATTTCACGGAAAGGCAGGTGGTGGATATGCGATCAGGAAAAAAAGAAAGTATAAACGCTCTGATCGGAGCAATGGCAGAGGCTGAGAGTAAGACTTTCTATGATGACACGGAGGTGCTTACTAGCGATTTAAAAAGCCTTTTAAATGTCTTTTTAAAAAAAGATAATTCTCCGGAACGGATGCAGATTTTGAAGGATTATGAAGCTGGAGCACCGCTTACCGGAAAAGGAGGCATCCGTCAAAGACTGGGTGCCATTGATATGGAGTTTTTTGGCAGAGCATACTTTCCACACTATTTTTCCAGACCATCACCGGAGTTCCACCGGGAACTGGATAATATATGGCAGCAAGGTGTTTTAAAAGGAGAATATCCAATCACACCAGCAAAGGTAAAGCAGATCAGCCGGATGAACGGAACCAAGCGAGTGGTGGCTGCTCCCCGTGGACACGCAAAGTCCACGAGTCTTACTTTTAAAGGCAGCATCCATGCCATTGTTTATGAATACAAGCATTATCCGATTATCATATCCGACAGTTCGGAGCAGGCGGAGGGATTTCTGGATAATATCAGGGTAGAGTTTGAGGAAAATGAAGCTCTGAGGGAAGACTTTGGAAATCTGGTCGGAAAAGTCTGGAGAAGTAATGTGCTGATTACCAGTACAAACATTAAGGTCGAGGCAATCGGCTCCGGAAAGAAAATCCGAGGTAGAAAACACCGGAACTGGAGACCTGATCTTCTGGTGCTGGATGATATTGAAAATGATGAGAATGTCCGTACACCGGAGCAGCGAAAGAAACTTGAAAGCTGGTTTTTAAAAGCTGTTTCAAAAGCCGGTGATGATTACACGGACATTATTTATATTGGAACTTTACTGCATTATGACAGCCTTCTGGCAAAAACCCTGAATAATCCGGGATATAAAGCCATCAAGTACAAGGCGGTCATTTCTTTTTCCAACGAAGAGGATCTCTGGAAGGAGTGGGAAGAAATTTTCACAGACCTTTCAAATGAGAACCACGAAGCAGATGCACGAGCGTTTTTTGAAAGAAACCGGGAAAAGATGCTGGAAGGCACGGAGGTTCTGTGGGAGGAAAAGTTGTCCTATTATGACCTGATGGTTATGAGGCTGACAGAAGGCGAAGCGTCATTCAATTCCGAGGAACAGAATGAACCTATCAATCCGGAAGACTGTATTTTCAATCCTGAATGGTTTGAATATTACAATGAAGCGGAAATTGACTTCAAGAGCCGGGACTACCTTTTCTTTGGTTTTGTTGATCCGTCACTCGGAAAGACCAAGAAGAGCGACTTCTCTGCCATTATCACGCTGGCAAAGCACAAAGTATCCGGATATATGTATGTCATGGATGCGGACATTGAACGCAGACATCCTGATAAAATCATCGGTGACATTCTGGAAAAGGAGAAGATGCTCCGCAGGGATTATGGCAGGGGCTATAAGAAGTTCGGAGCTGAGACGGTGCAGTTCCAGTGGTTCCTGAAGGAAGAGCTGGCAAAGGCATCCGCAAAGGCTGGTTTATACCTTCCAATCGAGGAGGTACCGCAGACCAGCGACAAAACAATGCGTATCCAGACAATGCAGCCGGATATAAAAAATCATTACATCAAGTTTAACAAAAGGCACAAGAGACTGTTGGAGCAGATGGAGCACTTCCCGATGGGAGCCCATGACGATGGTGTGGATGCTTTGGAAGGCTGCAGGACGATTGCCAAGAAGACGAAGAGGTTCAGGGTGCTGGATAAGGGAAGTTTAGGATTGTAGGAGGTATAGGTTTATGCCGGTTATTTATATGGACAGGGCTTCCATTGAAAACCTGACAGAAAAAGATATCCGTGAGATCATCAATGAGAACAGCACGGATGTAAAATACGGAATGCTGCATGATTACTATGTTGGCAATCATAGAATCCTTGGAGAAAACAAGAAGGACAGCACAGCTCCGAACAACCGTCTGGTCAATAATATGGCAAAATACATCACGGATACCGCCACCGGTTACTTCGTGGGTGAGCCGATTGTCTATGACTCCCAGAATGATGAATACCTGCAGACAGTGCAGGATATTTTTGATTACAACGATGAGCAGGATCACAACATGGAGCTGGCGAAGCAGTGCAGCATTTGCGGAAGCTGCTTTGAAATGCTCTATCTGGATGAGGATGCCAAGATAAGGCTTGCGAGGGTTCCGGCTGCTAACGGAATTATGATTTGCGAGACGGACAGTGGATTTTCCACTCCGATGGCATTTATCCGAACCATTATTTCAAAGGATAAGGATGACAACGTAATCAGGAAGGTGGAGTTCTGGAATTCCAGTCTTGTGATGCGATTCCAGTCATTGAATAATGGATACCTGAACATGATAGCAGTTGAGGAACATTACTGGCAGGACGTTCCGTTTGTGGAATACATCAACAACGAGGAAAGGCTTGGAGATTTTGAGGGTGTCATTACGGAGATTGATGCCTATAACAAGGTGCAGAGTAACACTGCAAACTATTTTCAGTATAATGATGATGCCATTTTAAAGGTTTTAAAACTTGGAGATGTCAGCAGTCAGGACATTGCTGACATGAAGGAAAAAGGAGCTATCATTTTGGAGGATGGAGGAGATGTGGACTGGCTCCTGAAGACGATTGATGATACTGCACTGGAAAATTATAAGAACCGGCTCCGTGAGGATATTCACACTGGAGCCAATGTGCCACATATGTGTGATGAGTCTTTTGGAGGAAACCTATCCGGAGTGGCTATATCCTATAAATTATGGGGACTGGAGCAGATATGTTCGATTAAGGAACGGAAGTTCAAGAAAGGACTGCAGCGCAGGATTGAGCTGATCACAAATATCTTGAACATCATGGGGCACAATTATGATTACAGAGACATTGTTCCAAAATTCCGCAGGAACCGTCCTCAGAATGATATGGAAACAGCACAGATTGTCACGATGCTGGCAAATGACCTTTCAAGAGAGACCAGACTGCAGCTGATGCCAGGTGTTGAAAATGTCCAGGATGAGCTGAGAAAACTGGAGGAAGAAAAGAACAAGGAGCAGGAAGACTTCGGAGTATATAAGAATTTTACCAAGGCTTTTCAGGGTGCAGCTGACAGAACGGAGGCGGTAACGGATGAGCCAGAAGGAACGTAACGAGTGGATTGAGCGAGCCAAGCAGAGGGTTCTCAATAATGCAGAGATTACAGACCAATCCGTAAAAGAGATAATGTTTCTCTTTGATGAAGCAGCATGGACGCTTGAAACGGAAATCAATTCTATGTTTCAAAAATATGCCACGGAGAATGGTCTGACGAATGCAGAGGCTTCCAAGCTGCTGACCGGAAGTGAATATTCCCGATGGAAAAAGGGGATTGAAGAATACCTGAAGGAAGCTGAAGGGGATTCCAAGACACTTCTGGAACTGAACACGCTGGCAATGAAGTCGCGGATCAGCAGGAAGGAGCAGATGCTTGCTACCGTTTACCAGACAATGATAACACTGTCGAGGGATACGGAAACGAAGATAACAGATCTGCTGGGTGATATGTTCAAGACCAATTATTACCGGGGCTGTTATGATGTGCAGAGCATCCTTGGTGTTGGATTCAATGTTTCCAAGGTAGATGTGAAGATGCTCCAAAGGATACTGAAGCATCCGTGGTCTGGAAAGAATTACTCGCAAGCACTGTGGGAAAATACTGATAAACTTGCCACTCTCGCCAAGAGAGAGCTGACGATGGGATTTATGAATGGCTCCAGCGTACAGAAGATGGCAAAGGAAATCAATGATGTCATGGGCAAGGGACGCTATGCTGCAGAAAGGCTTGTCCGGACGGAGAGCAGCTATTTCTCTAATCAGGGAGAACTTGCTTCTTATAGGGAAATGGGAATTCAGGAGTATACTTTTCTTGGAGGTGGTTGCGAAATATGTATGGAATTGAATGGACAATCTTTTCCGCTGGATGAGGCAGAGCCGGGGCTTAATCTACCACCGATTCATCCGAATTGTAAATGCACAATCAAGGCAAAAGCAAAGATAGATTTATTTAAAGACCGGGAAGGAGTGAATCCACTGGAGAGCAATCCGAAGTTTGAGGAATGGAAGAAGAAATATGTTGACACTCCAGCTCCGGAACCTATAATAAAACTATCAGAGAATGAACAGCACGCAATAAATAGCTATATAAGCAGCGAGGCATACACGTGGAATGACAAGCTGAGAAGGGGCGTCAAACTGACGAAGGAAGAAAAGAAACAGATTAGCAATCTGGATTCAGCTCTTCAGAAGATGCCGACCTATCAGGGAGTGTTATATCGCTCTGTTTCTGATTTTGGAATACCAGATGTGCAGGAGTTTATTGTGGGGCATAAGCCCGGTATGGAAATTAGTTTTCCTGAATTTCTTTCAAGTTCCACTGAGGTATATGATGACAGTTTCCCAATTCAGTATGTTATTACATCAAAGACCGGGCGAGATATACGGAAATTTAACTCTCAGGAAAAAGAGATTTTGTTTGAAAGAGATTCGATGTTCTACATATCCAAGGTGGTTAATAACGTGATTTACATGGAGGAAATATAATGAGCAATCCATATTCAGATAAACGGTGGAGTGATGCACCGAAACCAGTTAATAGCGAGTGTAATTCGTGTAAATATCATTACGGATTCGGAAAATGCGAGAAACATCCGGAGGGAATACCAAAGGAGAAGCTAAAACAGTCTTTTCCAGGTACCGGAAATTATAATAAAAAATATTGCGAACACAAGAGCAAATAAGCACCCAGCCGGGTGCTTATTTAATTGCAAAAAATATGGACTCAAGCATCGTTTAAAAGCATTTTAAATGGTGCTTTTGTTATACAAAATTTAGACCAGGAGGTAAAAAAGATGGATGGAACAACCACCATGCAGGGTACTGAGCAGGAAGTTCAGAACACTGCAACAGAAACGCAGGGACAGCAGACAGCGGAAAGTACACCGGAGAAAGTAAGTACCCTCCAGAAGTTTATTGATGGACTTTTTGGCGGTGGAAAGAAAGCTGAAGGGGCTGAACCTGAAAAAAAGGATGGAGATCCTGCAGCGGAAAAAGCTGAAGAGGAGAAATCCTTCACTCAGGCAGATGTAGATGCTGCCATCGAAGCTGCGAAACAGCAGTGGTTAGATGAAGCTGTGGAGGCAGAGCGTGTCAAAAAACTCACTCCGGAGGAAAAGGCAAAAGAGGAGCAGGAGAAAAAAGACTCCGAGATTGCCAGTTTGAGAAGCCAGCTCTTGCAGAAAGAGCTGAGAGAGAGTGCGACTAAATCTCTGGAAACGGATGGATTCCCGGTTGGTCTTGCAGATGTGCTTGACTATTCCAGCAAGGAGCGCATGGAAGAAACCCTGAAGAATACCACAAAGGTTTTTAAGGACAGTCTGGCAGTGGCAATCCAGTCCCGGCTGAAGGGTAAGACACCGGAAGGACTCGGCGGAGCAGCTTCTGCTGAAAATCTGTTAAGAGACCAGATCGCAAGAAATGTCAGAGGATTATAAGGAGGAGAAAGTAAATGAATACCATTGAAACCGCAACAATTATTCAGAGCGAGTTAGACAAGGCTGCAGTGGAGCAGGCTACTTCCGGTTGGATGGAAGTAAATGAGAAGTTGGTTAAGTACACCGGTGGTGCGGAGGTCAAGATTTGGATAGGTTACAATTAACTGGACAGATTTTTTAAGGTCATATAATCTATAATAA
>ERZ857982.3584-NODE-3584-length-10310-cov-2.800000_pt1 | contig 10310 bp, 9 predicted proteins | sample MGYA00519955_ERZ857982 | MGnify/ENA primary metagenome ERZ857982 (study PRJEB31778, sample SAMEA3449416) | human gut metagenome | biome: human gut; feature: human-associated habitat; material: faeces | place: United Kingdom | collected 2010/2012 ... | reverse complement strand
TGAGGTTTTATACTTCAGACTATCCTTTTTATTAACTAATAATTGTTTTTTGGCGTTCAGGAAAAACTTTCCTCGACAATGAACAGGTGTAGGTATTTAACGCTTTCATACTCTACAGTCTATGTCACACTATCTCCCAACAGGGTGATTGTTCTATTGGCGGTTTTATGCGAACTTTCACAAGTTGGCTCGAATAGAGTCTTTTTATCTCTATTCCTTCACACTTTTGACAGGCCCACATTATTTTGTATTGTATCACACTTTTAGACTTTATGTAGAAAAGTCGGGTTTTAATTATTATTATAGTATTAAAGGCTGCTACAAATTTTGTAACAGCCTTTTCTTAGTTGAATTTTTGATTTTAAGTTGTAATTTTTGCTAATTAATTGGAATTTGCTTTAAACAATATTCCTTATAACAACTATTATCCGCTGATATTAATCTACTGTTCTATGACTTATAAGTTTCCAAAACTTGCAAATGAAATTAGGAAATAATACGGTGCAGTTGTAATAGTTAAAATAAAAATCGAATAGAATTTTTTGGGCTTGCTTAATTCGGATTTTCTGAACACGAAAAAGTAATACATAATACAACTTGCTATGAGAGAAACCGCAATCAAGGCAAGAATAATGTAAAAGCCCTCAGCAAATGCTTGATTGTTAACGCCCAAGTATGAATATTCAGGATAAATGGCATAGAAGAACAGACAGAAGTAATACTGCAGAAATGTTATATCATCAATTTGAATTACAGAGATATTTGTAGTATTGCTTAAAATTATTAAAACTAAAGAAACAATGCCAATCGCTGCTAAGTCAGCCACAATGCCAAATATATAGGTATCTCTCTTCATCTGAGAAGTTATGTATTCATCGCCAAACTTAACCGAAAGGAGGTATGTAACATAGCCGGAAATTATAAGCTTGCCTAAAAATATTAATCCAAAGAAAAATAAAAATGTTGTTACTACCATAAATGTAATATTCATTAAATCACCTACTTAATTTGATTTTAGCTTTTTGTAAACATAATTAGGAATAAATCCATTTTTATTTTCATTAAGTATATTTCTTAGATGTTCATAGTAGCTATAAAAATTCCCCCTCAATAAAGTTTGCATTGATACCTGTACGCAATTATAATCAAAAAGATTATAATCAAGACATTATTGAATCGGTATCTGAGTAAGTTCATAGCCTACAGTTAAATCTTTTACATACAGAATAGACTTAGGAATGAAATAATTAATCTTATAACAATAAACATAATTATCAGTCACTAAAATATCATCAAACTCGCATTTTTCTGATAATTTTTTTGTTTCACCCGTTTCTAAATTTTCAATATACAAACCATTATCCTGACTTCTTATTGTCTTGTCATAAATAACAGTTTCTTTGCTATTTCTCAAGCTGTAAGCAACATATTTTCCTTGAAAACAGCTATGGTCTACACTCCGGTCTACACTCCGAATGGTATTATTAAAATAATAATTAAAATATTCATTCTGATATTTTTCACCATTAAAAGTATAAAAAAGCACTTCAGTATTCTCTCCCCGACCCGGATAAACAATTATTTGCTCTTTGATTAAATCTATATAAACATCATCAAAATCATGAAAATCTAAAGAGTCGGAATGTAGTTTAAAATCTGATATTAATTTATTATTTTCATCATAAATATTTATTTTCCGAAAATGATTATCATTATAATACACTAATAAATATTTATCGGCAAAAACTAATGAATTTATATCTTCATACGGAACATCGTTTATTATACAAGTATCTTCATTTAAAATATTATAGCAATAAATCTGATTATTCTTAGTATAATAAACGCAATTATTTCCTAATTCTGATATATCATAATTATTAGCTATCAGATGTTCACTTTTCTTTCCATTATCATATATTGTTAGTCCTTGATCATCATAAATAACATAATTACCTTTTGCTTCAGCTGCATATTTAGAAATATCAGAAAGTTCTTTGCATTTATAACTATGCTTGCTCTCACCTAATTTATATATATCAAATTCGTAATTGTTTGGATTTTTTATAGTGATCATTCCGTCAGAATAAACCATATATTCGGATTTATAAAAGCTATGATCTGAATCCGGTTTAAAATTATCACCTGAATTATAAAAAGTTAGCAATAAAATTACTATTACAAGAGATAATATAACCGAAATCAACAATAATTTCTTTTTATACTTTTTCATAAAATCACCCACCTATATTTATCACCACAAATGATTTCTAAAGCTTTATCTATCTTGCACTGAATTTGTTTTCCGGTTTTTATATATACTGCTAATTCACTAAAGATTATATTTGGCACCATTCCCAAAGGTTCAACCTTTCATCAATACCATCTTTGGAAGCATAAACCATCATTAGTGTAAATATATCTTCTTCATCATAACCTTGTTTTCCTCTGCTCTTAGTAAGATAATTATGTTCAACTATTCGTGAAAAACCTCCGGTTATCAAATTGTGTTTATAAAAAGGATTTTATTATATATATCAATTATAAAATAAAGTAGGAGAAATCAGGAAATAGTATGGAGCAGTCATTAACACAAAAATCAGCAAAGTACAGATTTTTTGCTTTTTTGTTAGATCCGGGTTTCTGAAAATTGTAAAATAATCAAAAAACAAGCTGATAAGTGCGGATATTGCAATTGTCACCAGAATAAAAATAAATGAAATGAAAAATGAATTCTGTTGGGAATAATCAGGCGCATACATAAACGAGAAAAGACTCATACTAAAATACACAACATAATTTTCAAAACCTGAAAAATAACTCGGCAAATCACTCAAATTCTTAATAAAACTTATCACAATCATACTAAAAGATGCTATTAGATCAGCAAACACTCCATTGCGGTAAAGTTTTCTCCTGATTTCTTTATCAATTATTTTTTCTCTAAACAAAGCGTTATCCACGCATTTCGCCAACAGTACCATAAAATATTTTGGCAAAAGCAAAACTATGAGAAAAACCGGTAATATATATAAAATTATATCCATAGTAAAATAACCTTTCGTTATTTGATTTTTTTAATTCACCGAATATATTGTTTGGAATGAATTCTAAGTTGTATGACTCTATTTTATTTTTATGTTTAACATACTGCTTATTAAACGAGCCTTCTAATAAAACTTCCATTGAAACTTGAACACAATTATATCTATCTAAATCATATTCTCTATTTAATTCGTAATTGAAGTATCAAATAATCTAACCGCATTACCGAATTGTACCCAATAAGCGTCTGTACCCTCAGGGTCTCTTTGATTTACAGGGTTATTGTTGCAGTATGCAAACATATTTGTTCCAAAGATATTTGATTGAGTGTCACAATACATATCTGCATTTAAAAATCTGCCTGTAACCGGATCATAGTAACGGCTCTTGAGATAATACAAACCGGTTTCACTGTCATACACATATCCTCGATAACGGAACGGATTTATATTTGCAAGATCACAGTCCGAGGTATGTGCTTTAGTCATATCAGAGTCAATAATTTAAAGTTTTTACACGCTATATAATATCATAATAATAAAATTCAAAATATTTCCGAATGGAATTAACAAAAAATATGGAGCCGACATAATTGCAATAAGTAATGAATATCGTTTCTTTTTTTCTAATAAATCAAGATTTTTAAATATAAAAAATCTGCAAAGTAAGAATATTATTACAGATGATAAAAATATGGTCGAAATAGTAAATAATATACTCTGTAAATTTGAATAGTTAGTTCCTGTTGTTATCATATATATAAGTAGTATAACGGAATTTTGTACTGCATATTTAATGGATTCACCTAAAATTACAGGAAATAATATCGAAAGAATAACCATTGAAATCGATTCTGCTAAAAAGCAACAGCCTAAAATTTTCCAAATTGTATTATTGTATTCACTACTTAGAAGTGGCTTTGGTAATTTGGAATTAATTATATATACAGATACGCAATTTGCTAAAATTGTTTCCAAAAATGCTATAACGATTATAAAAAACAGTGTAATAATCGGAGTGTATATGTGATGCATCATATTTAACACCTCTAAACTTTTAACAATCAATTAATTTGTTGTAAACTTTATTGGGATAAAAATCAAGCTTAAATACATTACCATATATACTTTTGATTTTATCCTTGTATTTTTTACTTTCACTACTAAAGGTTCCTTGAAGTAATATATCCATTGAAGATTAAACACAATTATAACTATCTAAATCATATCCTCTATTTAATTCGTAATTAGTGGTATGTAAATCATTAAGCCATTCATTGCCAGTCCTATAATCACGGGCTATTTGACAAACATCATAAATTACTATGCGTTTACCGTTTTCGTAGCAAGTGAATTTTAAATTATTGGCATTTGACCAAGAATACCTTTTTGTTAACTTTTTATAATCACATTTACAATATTAAATTTTTGCTAATGGATCAACTAATGGTCCGAATGAAATCATAAAATAATACGGAGCTGTAGTAATAGCCAATATACCCAAAGAACATATTTTTTGCATTTTGCTTAAATTAGATTTTTTAAATATAAACAAGTAATTAATTAGTAATCCTATCAAAGCCGAAAGAATAATTAAGTATAATAGAGGCTGAACAGAATAAATATACCAATCAACATCAGAAGCAATGGTTGAGTAATCAGGATATACTGCAATATAAAAAATATAAAAAATACAATTATATATGGTTATATCGTCAAATTTCAAAAAACTATCATACTCCAACAGATTTTGAATAATCAAAATAAGTGGTAGAATAACAACAGATAATAAGTCAGATATAAAGCCACAAATTATAGTCTTCTTTTTCATTTCTTTTGTAAAGTTGCTTTTACACAAAGTATTTGAAAGTATTTCTGAAGTTATAAAACAAGTTACACATTTAATAGCAATAGAAATGACTAAAAATAAAAAGCAAATCATAACAAACATAAAAACATAATTCATTAAAAACACCTCTTAACATTAGCTTGTTTTTTTAATTCGTTGTAGATATAATTAGGTACACAAGCCTTTTTTTAGTTAAATTTTGATTTTAAGTTGTAATTTTTGCTAATTAATTGGAATTTGCTTTAAAATATATCCCTTATACCGAGCGTTATCCATTCCTCGTGGCAGTAAATAGTCTGTTCTGTAGCAATAAAGATAATTTTCTGTTGCAAGCAAATCGTCAAATACACATTCATCAGAAAGCTTCTTTTTAGTTCCGGTTTCTATATCGACCTCCCACAAACCGTTATTTTCATCCTCAACGGTTGTTCTTACTATATTCCACTCTGACTTTTCAGCCGAAAAATAAATTTTATTATTATTGTAAGTAACTGATTGAACATAATTATGTAAGGCTGCTCGTGATATTTCTCCGGTTTTTAAATTGTATTTTAAGAAAGTACATTCTTCAGAAGTGTTTATCAGATCTTTGCAGCAATATAAAAAGTAATCATTAATAATAGCCGGCTCGTCCAAGTTACTCAATGTACTATGTTCGAAGTGTGATTTCTGCAAATATGTATCCACATCATATTGAAAAATTTCATATTTGTATTCATCTTTTGTAATAACATTAAGTGTATTACTGTTTATAGAAATATAGAATATTTCACCGATATAATCTATTTCTTTCCTGTCGTTTATATTCTTAGCATCAACAATTACAAGTTTCTTTTTGTCAACTGAATATAAAACCCTGTCGCCATCAAAGAAAAGGATTTGGCTTTGTTCATCTAATTTTTGCTTTTCTTGTGTTGCGTGATTTTCCATATACAAACTGCCGTCATCGCAATAAACTTCAATATTCTCTATTCTTTGCGAAGTAATTGAAGTTGAAACATTTTCTTTTCTGTCAGAATAATAAATATCAGCCCTAAAATACATAGGGTCTTTTACATATAAATTGCCGTCCTTATATACCATATAATCATCTGACATAGGAAACCTTTTACCGTTATAAATACGCATACTGTTACAACCGTATTCATAGCTGTTATAATACGAAGTATCGCTATCCGGTTTAAGGTCAACTTTTTCTTTGGTCAGAACAAAAAATGCAATAATCAAAAGTAAAGCAGATAATATAATTAAACATATGATTAACGGCGACAATTTCTTTTTTACTTTCATAATATCACTTTCTCCTTAGAAATTTACAAATACAGTAATCATTATGTATTAATTACTCTGAAACTTTTAATATATCAAATTCATAACAGCTATAATTTAATTTATACTGCAAAAACACAGATAAGGCTGTATTCGTAATAATTTGTTTATTAACGGTTCCGTGAAATTTACCAGTAACATTTCAATATTTAACCTCAGCTTAATTCTACCATACAAAAGATAAATAAGCAACAACAATTAATTATATTGCACAAATTCGTCTTATTACACTATGTATTATTGTTTTAATTGTGCAATATTTTAGACTGCTACAAATTTTGTAACAGCCTTTTAAAATCTTATTTTATCTTTCACAATTTCATTTATCTTTTTTACTGTTTTCTTATCTTGAAACTGAAAAAACAGATGATCATAGCTTACATCTAATTTTTTCACAAGCCTTTTTATATTATCAATGCTATGCAAACTCTTTTAAATTTCATATTAATCCGTCCTTTCATTTATATATACCAAATAGTTATTAGTTTACTGTAATCTCGGCTTTGTAGGTTTTACCATCTATTTCTGCTCTGCACTTCGTTTGAAAATGTACGGAGAGTAAAATAAGAATACAAACAGACAAGAAATAACTACCACGAGAAACTTGCGGCGTGAACCGAATTTTTTGTCCGATTCAAATAAAAAATAAATTTATTTACTATGCTTGTTTCTTGCGTATATAATAAAGCGTTTCTTTGTTATAATAACTAAAAATACTGTGGTTAATTTGTTAAAATAAAACATATATTTTTGTGGAGTATTTTGGTATAATTAAAAGGAAATCAAATAATTGGAAAGGACGGATTTCGTTTATGAGTAAACTTAAAAAGCTGACAAGCATTGTGCTTGCGGCAACTATCGTTTCTTCTGCATCTGCAATGGCATTGACCGCATCCGCAGCTGAAAATGATAATGCGGTTTCCGCAGCGGACAATAATCTGCAAAGAAATGTTCAGGACGGCGTAATTTTACACGCTTTTAACTGGTCATACAAAACAATTAAGGAAAACCTGCCTGCAATTGCAGCAGCCGGTTATTCTACAGTTCAGACTTCACCTGTTCAGCAGCCGAAAGACTACTCAACATCAAGAGATGTTACAGGTCAGTGGTGGAAACTTTATCAGCCTGTAAGCCTTTCTGTAGCTAAAAACGCATGGTTCGGTACAAAAGACGAACTCAAAGACCTTTGTACAGAGGCTGAAAAGTACGGTGTAAAAATTATTTGCGACATTGTTTCTAACCATATGGGCAATGAAAGCGAAGATACACCTAATGTTGTAAGCTCACAGGTTAAAACATATGATCCTGAAATTTACGACAATGCAAGTGCTTTCTTCCGTAACAACGATATTGTTGCATCAGACAGCAGTGTAAAAAATGTAGTTCAGGGACATGTTACTTCCTGCCCTGACCTCAACACAAACAGCAAAGTTGTTCAGGATAAGGTTATCTCACTCCTTAAGGAATGTATCGACTGCGGTGTTGACGGTTTCCGTTTTGATGCGGCAAAACACATTGAAACTCCCGATGACGGTGACTATGCTTCTGATTATTGGAAGAACATTACAGAGTCTGCAGGCTCATATTACAAAGCAAAAACAGGCGACAATCTTTATATTTACGGTGAGATTCTTAACAACTGCGGTTCCGGCAGAAGTTACAGTTCTTACACAAAGTACATTAATGTAACAGATAACAAAACAGGTGACTCTGTACTCGCAAATGTGGTAAAAGGCAAGGCATCAAATGCCGCAAGCTCAAGCTACAAGTCAGGCGTTGCCGCTTCCGATGTAGTTCTTTGGGCAGAGTCGCACGATACATACGAGGGCGATTCGGGTGCAGGCGGTATCAGCAATACCTCTAAAGTATCTGACGAAAACATCACTAAAGCATGGGCTATCATAGCCGCAAGAAAAGACGCTACTTCTCTTTACTTTGCCCGTCCGGGTGCATCGTTAATGGGTGAGGCAGCAGGCGATATAACTTATAAGAGCACAGCTGTTTCTGAAATTAATAAGTTCCATAACCTCTTTGTAGGTCAGAGTGAAAAACTCGGTGCCGTTGACAATGTAGCTTATGTTGCAAGAGGCACAAGCGGTGTAGTTCTTGCTAACTGCGACGGCAACGAAAAGTCTGTAAGTATTTCAGGCACAGGCCTTGCAAACGGTACTTACACAGATACAGTTTCAGGCGCTAAATTCACTGTAGCTAACGGCGTTCTTACAGGTAATATCGGTTCAACAGGTGTAGCTGTTGTTTACAACGGCACAACAACTCCGAGAAATACTTGTTCTGTAGAGAGCGGTGATTTCAAGGGTGACACACTTACACTCAACCTCGGTCTTGACAACGCAGCATCAGGTACATACTGCATTGACAATTCTAAGCCTGTAACTTACACAGGTGACATTGCAATCAGAGTAGGTTCAGACTACGCTTACGGCGAAACAATCAACCTTACTCTTACAGCAACAGACGGCAAAAATACAACAACCACTACTTACAAATATACCAAGCAGAAATCTGCAAGTTCAGGTGTGTATGTATTCTTTGCTTCTGAAAAAAGAGAAACAAGCTCAAAATGGAAAGCTCCTTACTATGTTTACATCTATGACGAGGAATCTTCAAAGGAAGAAACTTATAAGGCATCAAACTGGCCGGGTACAAAGATGAACTATGATAAGGCAACAGGTTATTACTATGCAGAAATTCCTACAACCTGTATTGCAACAGATGCAGATGAAAACGAGTCTGAGTCAAATTTTGACCTTGCACACTCTCCAAACACAAGAGTTATCTTCTGCGACAGCTCAAATGTAAACTCTGCTCCTCGTCAGTATCCGTCGGAAAAAGGCCTTAAATTAAAAGGAACTTCTAAAATTTTCGGTCTTACAAAGACAACTTCATGGGAAGAAACAACACTTGTACCTACTGTTGAATCACAGCCTGCAACCGAAGTTACAAGAGGCGACAAAACATATAAATACGGCGATGTAAACACAGACGGAAAATTTAATGTTCAGGATGTAACCTCACTCCAGTTTATTGTTGCAGAGTCCGTAAAGCCTTCACAGCTTATATATGCATTGAGCGATGTTACAGCTGACGGTGTTGTAGATATCAGAGATGTAACAATGATCCAGAGATATATTTCCGGTATTAGAGAGGACACAGGCAAAACAGGCGAAGTTTATAAGGCTGAACAACCTACACAGCCTACACAGCCTGCAAAACCTACAGAGGCAACCAAGCCTTCTACACAGCCGACAACTGCTCCTGCACCTTCTACTTACACACTTTACTTAAAGACACAGCTTCCTTGGATGACATCAATGGGTACAAATCTCTATGCTTTTGATAACAATACAAAGAAGTCTTATCTGCTTGAGCAGGATACCGACGATTATCCGAATGTATTTAAGGCAGAGGTAGCAAACACACTTACAAGTGTTACTTTCTACAGAGCATTAGATATGGTTGACGAAATGACAAAGGCGTCAAGTTCAGGCCCTGTATACAACGCTTGGACAGCAACTGTAAGCAGCACAAACAATTGCTACAACCTTGAAAGCGTTGATGAAGCAACAGACAAAGCAACTGCAACAGTCGGTCCGTATGTAAAAGAAGAGGCTCCCGAATGGACCCTTGATGTAGTATATTTTGATAATTCAAAAACAAAGTGGGGAGAAGTTTATATTTACGGTTGGGGCAACGGTCTTTCCGAAGAGGCATATAAAATGACTCAAATTGAGGGCACAGACATCTGGAAATACGAACTTCCCGAACCTATTTATCCGGGTACAGAAAGTTTCCTTTTTAAGAATACAGAAAGCACTTGGGTTAAAAAGACTAAGAATGTAAAGGTTGTAGAAGGTAAAAATCTTTATGACGGAAAAGCACAGGCTTGGTCAGGCACTTACGAAGAGTGATTTTAAAGTTTAAATTCTAATTTTGCGGGCATACCAAAAGTATGCCCGCATTTTTATGTAAAAATTTTGATTTTTTATCAAAAATTGCGGTAAATTATTGTTCGGCTGATTGCTTTATCAAGCAATTATAAAAGTTTGGTCGACCTTTTCAAAGGTCGT
>ERZ857982.3579-NODE-3579-length-10315-cov-3.183723_pt1 | contig 10315 bp, 13 predicted proteins | sample MGYA00519955_ERZ857982 | MGnify/ENA primary metagenome ERZ857982 (study PRJEB31778, sample SAMEA3449416) | human gut metagenome | biome: human gut; feature: human-associated habitat; material: faeces | place: United Kingdom | collected 2010/2012 ... | reverse complement strand
CTTCCAAAAAATAATATCATCCGAGTATTCTTTCCACTCTACAACACTGGAAAATTGTCCACCAAATAATCCCATACTCGTCAACCTTCCTTATTTTTGTAGTTAGTTAAGTTTTGCCTTCAGTGCCGCTAATTCATCATCAATATCAGATGTACCTGCCACATCATCAAGATCATACTTACGTGCCAGATCATCTACATTTGTATCTGCAGACGCATTTAACTGTGCCATAGCATTTGCAGTATCAAGCATCTTATTTGCCTTTTCCTCCATACGATCAAATGCTGACATATTGTTTGATACACCCCTTAATGATGATCCAACCTGATTTACACGCTCCTGAGCCTTTGCAACAGCTACCTTCGCCTTGATCGTTTCCTTGCGTGCTCTTAAATCTGAAATATCATTTACAAGCTTATCATGCATCTGACGCATCTTAGCTGCATTATCTGCTGCCACATTGTAAGCCTGTGTTAAAGCTGCCTGTGTTGTTGCAAGCTGCTGCTTCTTCTCAAGGAATGATCTGGCATCTGATTCATTACCAGCCTTTAATGCTTTCTCTGCATATGCCTGCATCTTGTTAATCTGCTCTGTGCACTCATCAAGTTCTCTCTTAGCTCTTGTCTCCTCTGCCATAACAGATGCTGTCTCAGCCTTAACCTTGCCAAGATCACTTTCAAGATTTCTCATATACTGGTCAATCATCTTCTCTGGATCTTCACACTTATCAAGAAGTGCATTAATATTAGCGCTCATAATGTCCTTAAATCTTGTTAAAATACCCATAAAATCCTCCCATATATCAAATCAATATTATATGATTCCTTATATTTAGAACCAATAAGGTAATTATACTATATAGATAATTAAAAGTCACGTTAATTTATCAATACTTGTCAGAAATCTTCGTAAAATATTATCAATTTTTCGTTCTTTTCTTAACTTCCTTCTTGTAAACTGTGTTAAGTGCTTTTTCAAAAGTTTCTCCGTCAACTGTAACAACTAACTCGTATGAATTAGCCTGCTCAAGTTTTTTGCTTTCTTTTAATGCCATTTTTTGAAATCCTCCAAATTTGATTTTTTATACAAATATAATCAGTATCAGTTCATTATAACACAAAAATTCAGTTTTGCCAATACTCAAAAGCAAATTTATGCTTATTATCGTACTAAAATCGGCATAAATGCGAGTCGGTCGCAAGAGATCAGCTTAAAATTTATACCTTTATAATCACCCTCAACGGCATACCGCATATTTGATTTGCCGTGAATGTGTCCGTAATAGCATCTTTTTATATTGTGTTTTAATAATACATTCATAATTTCGCTGCATTCGGTGTTGCAGTAGACAGGCGGATAGTGCAGAAAAACCACAGGCTCAAGCCCTGTTTTTTCCGCCTCTGAAATCGACATTTCAAGTCTGCCTACTTCACGGTTAAGTACCTTTACATCAGCGTCAGACTCATTTTCGAGAAACCATCCTCTTGTACCGCAAATTGCTTTATTGTCGCAAACATAAGTGTTGTTAAAAAGGATATTTATCGAATTAAGTTTGTTATTGTCGAGGAACTTTTCAATTTTACTTTTGGTTCCCCACCAATAATCGTGATTGCCCTTGAGAAAAATTTTCTTGCCGGGCAAATCATCAATATATTTAAAATCGGTATATGTTTGTTCAAGCTTCATTGCCCAGGAAATATCACCCGCAATCATAACCGTATCATCATCGGTAACAAGTGTATTCCAATTTTTTGTAAGCCTTTCGACATAGTTGTCCCAGCCCGCAAAAATATCCATCGGCTTATCTTCGCCGAGTGACAAATGAAGGTCAGCTATCGCAAATAAACTCATTATTTGATGTTAAGTGCATCAAGAACATACTGAGGCATTGAATTTACCTCTGTAACATCTGAAAAACGAGCCTTTTTGTCCTTAAGTGCTGCAAGAGGTGCAGGCACAGGAGCATTTGAAACCTCGAATAGCTTTTCAACCATATCAAATTCATTTTCAGGAAGGTCTGTGCCGTCTGAAACAGCCTCAAGAACAGCCTTAGAGAACTTGTATGGGCTTGCTGTCGATGCGATAACAGACGGAGTTGTGTCGCCTGTCTGCTCAACATACTGCTCATATACATTAACGGCAACCGCTGTGTGAGTATCGCAGAGGTAGTTATCTGTGTCGAACAGAGCCTTGATTGTAGCTTTTGTCTGCTCATCGTTGCAGAAACCGCCGAAGAATTTAGATGTGATTTCAGCCTTGATTTCGTCGGAAACCTCGTACTTGCCTACAGTCTTGAGAGCAGTCATAAGCTCTTTTGTAGTATCGGCATTGTTGCCAGAAAGCTTGTAAAGAAGTCTTTCAAGGTTGCTTGATACGAGAATGTCCATTGAAGGTGAAATTGTTGTATAGAAATGTCTGTTTTTGTCATAAACACCTGTCTTAATGAAGTCAGAAAGAACATTGTTTGAGTTTGACGCACAGATGAACTTGTTGATTGGAAGTCCCATAATGCTTGCGTAGTATGATGCAAGAATATTGCCGAAGTTACCTGTCGGAACTACAACATTAATCTTGTCGCCCATAGCGATTTTGCCTGCATTTACGAGGTCGCAGTAAGCAGAAATATAGTAAACAATCTGTGGAAGAAGTCTGCCCCAGTTAATTGAGTTTGCAGAGCTGAAAAGCATATTGTTAGCCTCAAGCTTTGCGGAAATTTCAGGAGTAGTAAAGATTTTCTTAACGCCTGTCTGTGCGTCGTCAAAGTTACCCTTAATAGCGCAAACTGTAACATTGTTGCCTTCCTGAGTGTTCATCTGGTGCTTCTGCATTGGACTTACACCGTCAACAGGATAGAAAACGATAATTTTTGTATGGTCAACATCTTTAAAGCCTTCAAGAGCAGCCTTACCTGTGTCGCCCGATGTGGCAACAAGAATTACTGCATCTTTGCCGTCGTATGTCTTTTTAAGTGATTTTGTAAGAAAATGAGGAAGAATCTGGAGTGCCATATCCTTAAAAGCACAAGTCGGACCGTGCCAAAGTTCAAGAATATTAAGTTCCTTGCCGTTGAGCTTTGCGTAAGCCAAAGGAGCAGGATTGTCACTGCCGAACTTCTCTTTTGTGTAGGCATTTTCAACACAATCGTTGATTTCTTCTTCTGTAAAATCAGAAAGAAAATCAGCGAAAACTTTTTTTGCTCTGCCCTTGTAATCAAGCTTTAAAAGCTCATTAAATGTTTCTGCGGAATATTTAGGAAATTCCTGTGGCACAAAAAGTCCGCCATCCTTAGAAATACCCTGGGCAATTGCCTGAGCGGCCGATACAACTTCGGCTGCATTTTGAGTACTGTTATACAACATATAAATCTTCCTTTCAGAGTTGCTTTACACAAAGTACATTTTACTACATAATTTATCAAATGTCAAAGTTTTCAAAGAAATTAACTGCATTTTCATAAAAAATTTTATCAATTATGGCTTCTTGATAGTTTTTTTGCAGAAAAAGATTATAAATTTCATATAGATTTCTGTTATTTCTGATGTCATACGGCAAGATTCCGCCGTCAAAATCACTTCCGAGGCATACATAATCTTCTCCGCCGAGCGACAAAAAATGCTCTGCGTGCTTTAGAATATCATCAATGCAGGCTTTTTCGGGTTCGTTATTGAGAAACGCATTATGAAAATTAAGTCCTATAATTCCGCCGTTTTTAAATATGATTTTTGCCTGTTCGTCTGTAAGATTTCTTTTGTGCGCAGTAACCGCTCTTGCGTTTGAATGGGTGGCTATAAATGGTTTTTCTGCGATTTCGCACACATCATAAAAAAGTTTATCGCTTGCGTGTGATACATCAATGACAATCCCTTGATTTTCAAGTTCACATACCGCTTTTTTGCCAAACTCCGTTATGCCTGTCGGGTGCTCTGCCATTGCGCCGTCGCCGATACAGTTTGTATCGTTCCAAGTAAGGGTTGCTGTTTTTATGTTGCTGTCGGCAAGGTATTTTATATATGAAATATCATTGTCGATTATTTTGCAGTTTTCAAGTGTAAACATTGCAAGTTTGTTTTTTGTTGAATTATTAATTTCTTTAAAAGAATCAACAAGATTTATATTGTTGATTTTACATTCTTTCGGAAGTGTAATTTTGAATTTTTCAAACAGTGCTCTGCCCTGTTTTATGCTTAAATCATCGGGAATCCATACCGCAAAGCACTGCAAATATTTTTCAAAATCCACATCTGTCTGAACTTCATAGTCGGAACAGGAAAAGCCGTGGCTCATAGTCACGGCTTTGTAAAGTGTATCACAATGTAAATCAAATACTTTCATAAGAAGCTCCTTCAAAAGCATTTTCAATATAGTTGATGTCAATTACTTTGCCGCTTTCAGGCTCGGTAAATACTTCGCTGACATCAAAGCGGAAATAAGCGTCAAGCTGTTTTTCGGCAATATACATTGCGGCGGTTTTTCTTATTCTTGAGATTTTCCTGCGGTCAACAGCCTCATACGGACGGGCAATAAAATTTGCCGCCCTTGTTTTTACTTCCGTAAATATAATATATTCACCTTTTTGAGCAATTATATCAATCTCACCGCATTTTTGTCTGTAATTGCGTTCAAGAATTTTATAACCGTTTTTCTTTAGGTAACGCTCGGTAAATTTTTCGCCGATGTCACCCTTTTGTTTTGTCGTAAATAACTTCATAATTATTTATACAGCTTTTTAAGAAAACTTTTGCGGTGGTACGGGCACGGACCGTATTTAAGAATAGCCTCTCTGTGTACCTTGGTTCCGTATCCTTTGTGTTTATCAAAACCGTACATGGGATATTCTTCGGCATACTTATATAAAAGTCTGTCCCTTGACACTTTTGCAAGGATAGATGCACAAGCAATCGACATAGATTTTGCGTCACCTTTTACAATGCACTCGGCGTCAATGTCAATCGGCGGAATTTTATTTCCGTCAATCATTGCGTAGTCTGCCTTTATGTCAAGACCGTCAATTGCTCTGCGCATCGCAAGCATTGTTGCATTCAGTATATTGATTTCTTCGATTTCGTCAACCGTAGCGTAAGCTATTGAGTATGACAGCGCCTGTTCTCTTATAACATCAAACAAGGACTCACGCTTTTTCTCGCTTAATTTTTTTGAGTCGTTTACACCGTCAATAATTACGCCCTCGGGCAATATCACGGCGGCGGCGCAGACGGGACCTGCGAGAGGGCCTCTGCCTGCCTCATCAACTCCGCAAACCGATTTATAACCTTTTGCAAGCGCCTCTTTTTCAAATTCAAGCCAATCCATTGTTTCACCTTTTATCTTTCGGGCATTTCAAGAGTGATTCTGCCGAGTTTTCCGCTTCTGAATTCATCAAGCAGCATAATTGCGGCTCTCTCTGTATCTATTTCTCCTCCTGAAATGAGCATACCTCTTTTTTTGCCGATTACATTAAGCAATTCGTATGAATCGATTGCGTCAAGGTCAATATCTTCAAGTTTAAATCTTGCAATAAAATCAGCGGATTTCAAGCTGCGCAAAAAGTCAAGAAGTCTTACGGCGAGAAGCTCCGTATCGAGAATTTGGTCTTTTACAGCACCTGTAAAAGCAAGTCTTTCGCCGACAATCTTATCGTCAAATTTAGGCCAAAGCACACCCGGAGTATCGAGCATTTCTATATTTTTAGCGATTGAATACCACTGATTGCCTCTCGTAACACCCGGTCTGTCCTCTACTTTTGCTCTGTTTTGCTTTGCTACTCTGTTAATGAATGAAGATTTACCGACATTCGGGATACCTACAATCATAATTCTAAGCATCGGGTTTACCATACCCTTTGCCTTAAGTCTTTCTCTGCGCTCGAAAAGCACATTGTTTACAGCAGGAGCAAATTTATTAAGTCCCTTACCGCTTTTGCAGTCAACCGCAATCGCTGTAATTCCCTGTGATGCATAGTAGTCTATCCATCTGCTTGTTGCGGTCTGATTAGCCATATCGCATTTATTCAAAAGCACAACCTTTGGTTTGTTCTGGATAAGCTTTTGTAAATCCGGATTTTTACTGCTTAAAGGTATTCTTGCGTCAAGAATTTCTGCCACTGCGTCTACAAGTTTTAAACTTGCCTGAATCTGTCTTTTGGTTTTGGTCATATGACCCGGAAACCACTGTATATTTTGCATTTCGCTCATTTTATTTTATCAATCCTTATAGTTGTTTATAAATCAGTAAAGATATTTGAAATGGTCAAACGGATAAATCACAAATTGTGCCTTGCCGAGTATCATCGTTTTTGGAATAAGCTGAATACTGCCGCTTCTGCTGTCGAGTGATACGGAACGGTTATCACCCATTACGAACACATAGCCTTCGGGTATGGTGTCGGGAATATTCCAACCGACAGTCGGTCTTATTGTATCGGAGGCAACATATTCTTCGTCAAGTACAATTCCGTCAACTATAACTTTGTTATTGTCATAGTCAATTTTTATTGTCTGTCCTTCGGTTGCGATAACTCGTTTTATAATGATTTTTCCGATTTGCTGGTCTGCGTCAACAGCCACAATATCTCCCACCTGCGGTGAGTAAAGAAAGTTTGTAAGTATCGCCCTGTCGCCGTCAAAAAGCGTGTCTTTCATAGATTCGCCGTCGATTGTGACATCTTTTATAAAAAATGTAAATACAACGCTTATAATTGCAAAAAGGAAAATAACCGTTTTGAAAATATCAAATATACAGTTAGGTAATTTTTCTTTGTTTATCTGTATTTTTGTTTTCGAGGTTTTGTTTTCAGATTTCATATATCCTCCAAAAAAATAAAAGCTTATTTCAATTATAAAACAGAAATAAGCTTTTATCAATAGGTCAAATAAAATTTTTAGTAAAGATATTTAAAGTCTGAAAACGGATAAACTACAAATTGAGCTTTTCCTATAACATTGTCTACGCTGATAAGACCGATTCTTGAGTCACGGCTGTCCATAGAAACTCCTCTGTTGTCGCCCATTACAAAAATCATACCGTCCGGAATAACCTCGGGGATTTCGTAATCTGCCTCAACATTACAGAATGTTGACACATCAAGATACGGTTCGTCAATTACAACACCGTCAACAAGGATTCTGTCGTTTTCATAATCAAGTTTAAGAGTCTGACCTGCGGTAGCAATAACACGCTTTACAATCGGTTCGGCGTACTCCTTACCGTGAGAAATTACTATGATGTCATTCGGCTTTGGAGTGTAATTAAAGTTGGTTACAATCAATTTATCACCGTTTTGCAGGGTTTCTACCATTGATGTACCTTTTACATCAACCAACCTGAAAAAGAAGTTAAGACAGAAAATAACTATTACAAGTGCAAATACAATTGATTTTACCCAATCGTAAAAGTTTGATGCGCCGCCGTCTGCCTTTGCCGCAACAAATTTGTTGCTCTTCCGCTTGTCTTTTTCGGGATTGCTGAAAGCAATGTAATCTCCGCTGTCCTCGACCTCGATATTCTGATTCTGTGTTTCGGCTGTTGTGTTTTCTACAACATTTTTTTCTGTTTCGTTAGTATTTGTTTTATTTTCGCTCAATTTATCCACCTGCTAACAATAAGTAAAGTAAAAAAGGGACTGTAAAAGTCCCTTTCCTTACATTTGAAATTACTTACGGATCTGCTCTTTAACCTTAGCAGCCTTACCAACTCTGTCACGGAGATAGTAGAGCTTGCTTCTGCGAACTTTACCATAACGAATTACCTGCACGTCCTTAACGTTCGGTGAATGGAGCGGGAACACTCTCTCAACACCTACACCGTAAGCAACGCGTCTTACAGTAAATGTTTCAGCAACGCCACTGCCCTTTTTAGCAATAACTGTGCCCTCAAACATCTGAATTCTTTCTCTTTCGCCCTCACGGATGTTTACAGAAACCTTAACTGTGTCACCGACATTAAACTTTGGTGTGGTTTCCTTAACTGAACCGGCAGCAATAGCTTTTAATGCGTCCATTATAATTCCTCCTGTTTTTTCTGACATTCGTACCTTTTTAGTGCAGAGGAATGTCTGCTTCAAAATAACGGTTTTACCGCCATCTGAACCTCGTCATAGGTATGACGGTTTCAAATGCTTATATATATTACCACAAAAGAAAATAAATTGCAAGACTTTTTTCCGTTTATCGCAAATTATTTTGTTATTTTATCGAGCTTTTCAAGATAATTTCTGAAATATTCGGGCAGCTGCGATGTAAATTCAAGGTATTCGCCGCTCCTTGGATGAACAAAGCCGATTTTTCTTGCGTGCAGGCACTGACCTGCAAAATCAACTTTTTCGTTTTTAACTCCATAAACCAAATCGCCCGATACGGGGTGACCGATGTACGCCATATGCACTCTTATCTGATGTGTTCGTCCCGTTTCAAGAATACATTTTATATGAGTGTAGCCATTGTATCTTGCAATCACACGATAATGTGTGACAGCGTGTTTGCTGTTTTTTTCGGTAACGCACATTTTTTTACGGTCATACTGACTTCTTCCTATCGGAGCATTCACCGTGCCCTCATCGTCTTTTAAATTACCGTAAACAATTGCCTCGTATTCCCTTGTAAAAGAATGTTCCTTAATCTGCTCGGCAAGCGAAAAATGTGCAAAATCATTTTTCGCAACTATCAGAAGTCCGCTTGTATCTTTATCTATTCTGTGGACAATTCCGGGACGCATAACACCGTTTATGCCTGATAACGAATCTCCGCAATGATAAAGCAATGCGTTTACAAGTGTGCCGTCATAATTGCCTGCCGCCGGATGAACGACCATTCCTTTCGGCTTGTTTACAACAAGCAAATCGTTATCCTCGTAAATAATTTCCAAAGGAATGTTCTCGGGTTTTGCCTCATAAGGTACGGGATCGGGAATTTCGAGAGTAATTCTGTCGCCGCTTTTGAGCTTATAGTTTTTACCGACAGAATTTTCATTTACAAAAACTTTGCCCTGCTCAATAAGTTTAGCAGCCGCAGTTCTTGTGATTGACGGTTCATTGTCGGCAATGTATTTGTCTATTCTTATGTTGCCGTTTTCGGCAACAAATTCAAGTTTTGTCATTTTTCAATTCCTTTTTACCGACTTCTGAAAAAAAGAGTACATAAACCATAAGCAAGACCGTACCGACCGTTATGCAGTAATCCGCAAAATTGCATACGGGCGGAAAGAATGAAAGACTGATGTAGTCAATAACATAGCCGTAAAAAATTCTGTCTATAAGATTGCCTATTCCGCCGCCGATAACAAGCGCAACAGAGGCATAAAAAAGTTTGCTCTTTGGTTTCTTTTTAAACATATAAATTAAGATTGCGGCAATAAGTGCAGTTGTAAGCACTACAAAAATCCATCTGTTGCCTGCAAAACTGCCGAAAGCCACACCGTTGTTTTCCACATAGGTAAAAGAAAGCAGATTGTCAATAACAGACACACTTCCTATTTCTTTGAGATTTGTGCTGACAAAGAACTTTATAATTTGGTCTGCTATTGCCAAAACTATTCCGACCGCAACGGCTATATAAGGCATAAAATTCCCCCATAAAGCTAAATCGGTGCAGCAATACTGTTACACCGATTTAGTATTAAATTTAATTGATTATTTTAAAATGTTGCAGCAACGCTTGCAAAGATGCGGATGTTCGCTGTCTGTACCTACAGTTTCGCTGATAATCCAACAACGCTCGCACTTCTCGCCTATTGCTTTATCAACGGCAATCTCAAGCTCACCGTCATTTTCTGCGATTTCTACGGCAGATACGATGAATGCAGCTGCAAGTTCGGGTTCTGCTTTCTTAAGAAATTCAAGCTTTTCGCCGCTTGCCTTAAGAGTAACCTTAGCCTCAAGTGAGCTCTTGATAGTTTTATCTTTAATAAGACCTTCAAGTGACTTCTTTACATCGTCACGAAGCTGATGAATTTCGTCCCAGAATGACATAAAGTCGGCATCGGTTTCAATTTCAACCTGATTTGGCATCTCATTGAAAATAACATTTTCGGCATTCTCATTTGATGAATGAGGCATATATTTCCAAATTTCATCAGATGTATATGCAAGAATCGGGCTGATCATTCTTGTCATAGCGTTAAGAATGATATAGATTGCAGTCTGAGCAGCCTTTCTTGACTTGCTGTCGCTTTTTTCTGTATATAATCTGTCCTTGAGTACATCAAGATAGAAGTTAGACATATCAATTACGCAGAAGTTTCTGATTGAATGATATACCTGGTGGAATTCGTAGTTATCATAAGCCTGCTTAACCTTTGCAATAAGCTCGTTAAGTTTTACGAT
>ERZ857982.3578-NODE-3578-length-10315-cov-3.416569_pt1 | contig 10315 bp, 8 predicted proteins | sample MGYA00519955_ERZ857982 | MGnify/ENA primary metagenome ERZ857982 (study PRJEB31778, sample SAMEA3449416) | human gut metagenome | biome: human gut; feature: human-associated habitat; material: faeces | place: United Kingdom | collected 2010/2012 ... | reverse complement strand
ACTGAGCTTTACCACCCAGAGGCTGCTGTGTTACTAATGAGTAAGGACCTGTAGAACGTGCATGAATCTTATCATCTACTAAGTGATGCAGCTTCAGATAATGCATGAATCCGATGGAAACTGGTGAATCGAATTCCTGTCCTGTACGTCCATCACGAAGCTGAACCTTACCTGTACGATCGATTGGAACACCCTTCCATTCTTCTCTGTGGTCACGGTTATCCCAAAGATACTTCATAATATCATCGTTAACCTTGTCACCCCAGCGTTCTTCGAATTCTTCCCATGTCTTGTTCGCATAGTCATTCGCCATCTCGAGAGTATCCATGATATCGTTCTCGTCTGCACCGTTAAATACTGGTGTTGCTACATTAAATCCAAGCACCTTAGATGCGAGACTTAAATGAAGCTCTAAGACCTGTCCGATATTCATTCGGGAAGGTACACCTAATGGGTTCAGTACGATATCGAGTGGACGGCCATTAGGAAGGAATGGCATATCCTCTACTGGAAGTACACGGGAAACTACACCCTTGTTACCATGACGGCCAGCTATCTTATCACCAACAGAAATCTTACGTTTCTGTGCAATGTAAACACGAACAGACTTGTTAACTGTTGGAGGCAGCTCGTCACCATTCTCCCTTGTAAATACCTTTGTATCCATAACAACACCGTAAGCGCCGTGTGGAACACGAAGGGAAGTATCACGAACTTCTCTTGCCTTTTCACCAAAAATAGCACGAAGAAGTCTTTCTTCAGCAGTAAGTTCTGTCTCTCCCTTAGGAGTCACCTTACCTACCAGAATATCTCCGGCATGAACTTCTGCACCGATACGGATGATACCATTCTCATCCAGATCTTTTAATACATCTTCACTAAGACCAGCAAGATCTCTTGTAATCTCTTCCTGTCCAAGCTTTGTATCTCTTGCCTCTGCTTCATATTCTTCAATATGAACAGATGTATATACGTCATTCTGTACAAGACGCTCACTTAAAAGTACGGCATCCTCATAGTTATAACCTTCCCAGGTCATAAATCCGATCAATGGGTTCTTACCAAGAGCCATCTCGCCGCCGCATGTGGAAGCACCATCTGCAAGAATATCTCCTGCTTCAACATGGTCACCCTTATTTACGATAGGTCTCTGGTTCATACAGTTACCCTGGTTGCTTCGGGAGAACTTAATTACGTGGTAAGTATCACGGATTCCGTCTTCTCGTTTTACGATAATCTCTTTACTTGTTGAGTACTCAACTGTACCTGCATGATGTGCGATAATACATACACCTGAGTCGCGGGCAGCCTTAGCTTCCATACCAGTACCAACAACTGGAACTTCTGTCTTTAACAGTGGTACAGCCTGACGCTGCATGTTGGATCCCATCAGAGCACGGTTCGCATCATCGTTCTCAAGGAAAGGAATCATGGATGTAGCTACGGAGAATACCATCTTAGGAGATACGTCCATTAAGTCAATTCTTGACTTTCTAAATTCGGATGTCTCCTCTCTGTAACGACCGGAAACATTAGTGTGAATGAAGTGACCTTCTTCATCTAATGGTTCGTTCGCCTGCGCTACTGTGTAGTTATCTTCTTCATCAGCAGTAAGGTATACAACATCATCTGTTACAACTGGGTTCTGTGGGTCACTCTTATCTACCTTACGGTATGGAGCCTCAACAAAACCATATTCATTAATTCTTGCGTAAGTTGCAAGAGAGTTAATCAGACCGATGTTAGGACCCTCGGGAGTCTCTACAGGACACATTCTTCCGTAGTGGGAATAGTGTACATCTCGAACCTCGAATCCGGCACGATCTCTGGAAAGACCTCCAGGACCTAATGCGGAAAGACGTCTCTTATGAGTAAGCTCAGATAATGGGTTATGCTGATCCATGAACTGAGATAACTGAGAACTTCCAAAGAATTCCTTAACAGCAGCAGTAACTGGTTTAATGTTAATTAATGTCTGTGGAGAAATGGACTCAATGTCCTGTGTTGTCATACGTTCTCTGACAACTCTCTCCAGACGGGATAAACCAATTCTGTACTGGTTCTGTAATAACTCACCAACGGCACGGATACGACGGTTACCTAAGTGGTCGATATCATCATCGTTACCAACACCATACTCAAGATGGATATTGTAGTTAATAGAAGCTAAAATATCTTCTCTTGTAATGTGCTTTGGAATCAGCTCAGTGATATTCTTGCGAATCTGTGCTTTAATTTCATCTATATCATCATATTCTTCTAAGATTTTTTCAAGGGCTGGATAGTATACTAATTCAGTAACGCCAACTTCCTCTGGGTCAACATCAACAAAGCTTGTGATATCTACCATCATACTGGAAAGGACTTTTACTTCTTTCTCTTCTGTCTCAACGTAAACATAAGGAACTGCTGCGTTCTGAATAGCGTCAGCCTGTTCTTTTGTAAGTCTTACACCTGCTTCAAAAAGGATTTCTCCTGTGGAAGGGTCAAGTACATCCTGTGCCAGTCTGTGTCCTGCAATACGATTGCGGAACATTAACTTCTTATTAAATTTATAACGTCCTACTTTTGCAAGGTCATAACGTCTTGCATCGAAGAACATACTGTTAATCAGGCTCTCTGCACTGTCAACTGATAAAGGTTCACCTGGGCGGATCTTCTCGTATAACTTCTTAAGACCTTCCTGGTAGTTTGTTGCTGTATCCTTTTCGAGAGTTTTTAAAATCTTAGGCTCTTCTCCGAATAATTCCTTAATTTCAGCATTGGTTCCAATGCCAAGAGCTCTGATAAGTACAGTAACAGGAACCTTTCTTGTACGGTCAACACGAACATAGAATACATCGTTGGAGTCTGTCTCGTATTCCAGCCATGCACCACGGTTAGGAATTACTGTACAAGAATATAACTTCTTACCAATCTTGTCGTGGCTGATCGCATAGTAAATACCTGGAGAACGAACTAACTGACTGACGATAACACGTTCCGCACCATTAATTACGAAAGTACCTGTTTCCGTCATCAATGGCAGGTCGCCCATAAAAATGTCGTGTTGTTTAAAATCATCTGTTTCCTTATTATGGAGACGAACTTTCACTTTTAAAGGAGCTGCATATGTTGCATCACGTTCTTTACACTCCTCGATTGAATACTTTCTATCCTCTCTGCAAAGCTGAAAGTCCACAAACTCCAGGCTGAGCTGTCCACTGTAATCCGTGATAGGCGAAATGTCCTCAAAAACCTCTTTTAATCCATCTGTAAGGAACCATTTGTAGGAATCTTTCTGGACTTCTATAAGATTCGGCATATCGAGAACATCTTTTTGTCTGGCATAGCTCATTCTGATGTTTTTGCTTCCCGGAATTCGCGTTGGACGCAGTCTATTCTTTTCCATCGATGTTTTCACCCCTTGAATAATCATAATGTTAAATCTTCTGGTTACTTTCCAATAGGCATACAGACCCATTGTGAATCAGTTTATTATCATAGCACATCTGTCAAGCCATGTCAACTAATTTTTTTCTCTTATTCTTGATTTTTTCCAGTTTTTTCACTTGCTAAACATGGGAGTAAAATTTCTTCCATATAATATGTATAAAATAGCGGCGAAAAAAGGGAGAAATTCGGCAACTTTTTTGATTTGACAAAATGGATAAGTGATTACTATTTGATTCATTAGGGGGAAACAAACGAAAAAAGAAATACTGCCATATCCCATCTGCTCTGTAGTCGCATCTGGGATATGGTAGTATTTCTTTTTATTTTCGTCTGTTTCCTCTCAAAGAATCAAATAGTTATTTAACAAATTCCTTTACAGAAGCATATACGCCCTTGCCATCTAAGCCATATTTCTCAATAAGCTTAACTGCTGGGCCAGATTCTCCGTAAACATCGTTCACACCAATTCTCTTAACTGGTACTGGATATTTCTCGGAAAGTACTTCACATACTGCTCCTCCAAGTCCACCGATTACGGAATGTTCTTCTACTGTAACAACCTTACCTGTCTCTTGCGCTGCTTCTACAAGAAGATCTGAATCGATAGGTTTGATTGTGTGGATATTGATTACTTTAGCTTCGATTCCATCTTCAGCGAGCATATCTGCTGCTTCTAATGCGGAGCTTACGCAAAGACCAGTTGCTACGATTGTAACATCTTTTCCTTCTCTTAATACAACACCTTTGCCGATTTCAAATTTATAATCATCATTATCGTTAATTACAGGTACTGCAAGACGTCCAAATCTTAAGTATACAGGTCCGTCTAATTCATAAGCGGCACGTACTGCTGCTTTTGCTTCTACATCATCAGAAGGGTTGATGATTGTCATACCTGGGATAGTACGCATTAATGCGATATCTTCGTTACACTGATGTGTTGCTCCGTCTTCACCAACGGAAATACCTGCATGAGTAGCACCGATTTTTACATTAAGATGTGGATATCCAACAGAATTACGAATCTGCTCAAATGCACGTCCTGCTGCGAACATTGCAAATGTACTTGCGAAAGGAACCATTCCTGTTGTTGCGATTCCGGCTGCGATTCCAATCATATCGCATTCAGCGATACCACAGTCGATGTGACGTTCTGGGAAAACTTTTTTAAACATTCCAGTCTTAGTAGCTGCTGCAAGGTCAGCATCTAAAACTACAAGATTCTCATGTTCTTTTCCTAATTCAATTAACGCATTTCCATAGCTTTCTCTGGTAGCGATTTTCTTTACTTCTGACATAATGCTTCCTCCACTTTCTTTAAGTCTTCCATAGCTACAGCATACTGTTCATCATTAGGTGCAGTACCATGCCAGGATGCCTGATTCTCCATGAAGGAAACACCTTTACCTTTTACAGTCTTCATAACGATTGCTACTGGCATTCCTTTTACTTCTCTTGCTTCTTTAAATGCTGCATCTAACTGGTCGAAATCGTTACCATCTGCTACATTAATTACATGGAAGTTAAATGCTTCAAACTTCTTGTCGATTGGGTATGGAGAACATACATCTTCAATCTTACCATCAATCTGTAATCCGTTGTTATCTACGATTACTACTAAGTTGTCAAGCTTTCTTGCTCCTGCGAACATTGCAGCTTCCCAAACCTGTCCTTCCTGAATCTCACCATCTCCAAGAAGTGTGTAAACACGATAGGATTTATTTCTTAACTTAGCAGAAAGAGCCATACCTACTGCAGCGGAGATTCCCTGTCCAAGAGAACCTGATGACATATCAAGTCCTGGAGTGTGCTGCATACATGGATGTCCCTGAAGGTGGGAACCGATATGTCTTAATGTAACTAAGTCTTCTACTGGGAAATATCCCTTGTGAGCTAATGTTGCATATAATCCAGGTGCTGTGTGACCTTTGGATAATACGAAACGGTCTCTGTCCGGATCCTGAGGATTCTTAGGATCTACATTCATTTCCTCAAAATATAAATATGTAAAAAGATCTGCTGCGGATAAAGAACCGCCTGGATGTCCAGCTTTTGCTGCATGAACGCCTGTGACAATTCCTTTTCTCACTTCATTTGCCATCTTCTGAAGTTCTAATTTGTTCATGGTTTCCTCCTTATTGCCCAATATAATCCCAGAATCTGCTGTACTTCACTTTGCAATGAAGATTCTGAAATCACATCTATATCCTATTCACCAAATACTGCGATATAATCTTTTTTAAACTTCTCAATTCCAGCATCAGTTAAAGGATGTTTGGTCATCTGTTCAATTACTTTATATGGAACTGTTGCAATATCAGCTCCTGCCAAAGCACAGTCTGTTACATGAATTGGATTACGGACACTCGCTGCGATAATCTCTGTATCCAGACCTGCGACAGCAAAAATCTCTGCGATATCACGAATAAGATCAACACCTCTTACACTGATATCATCTAGTCTGCCTAAGAAAGGAGATACATATGTTGCTCCCGCTCTTGCGGCAAGTAATGCCTGATTTGCAGTAAAGATTAATGTAAGATTGGTCTTAATTCCTTCCTGGGAAAGAACTTTACAAGCCTTTAATCCTTCTACGGTCATAGGAATCTTTACAACCATGTTTGGATGGATTGCTGCGATTTCACGGCCTTCCTTAATCATTCCTTCTGCGTCTGTTGTTGTCGCTTTTACTTCACCACTGATCGGGCCATCTACGATAGAAGCGATTTCTTTGATGACTTCATTAAAATCTCTTCCCTCCTTGGCAATCAGAGATGGATTTGTTGTAACCCCGCAAATAACCCCCATGTCATTCGCTTTCTTGATATCCTCTACATTCGCAGTATCAATAAAAAACTTCATTATCTTCTCCTCCGTTTTTCACTCTAAGAATAAAGTAGGTTAACACACTGCTATTATACAAAGACTTCTGCAATCTGTCAATTGGTTTTGTGGGAGAATTCCCTTGCTTGTGGGATTTATTTCGTTTTGGTTGGAGGAGACGAAAACCAGAAGCTAGATAGTTCAAATATGTGACTTTCGTCGCGGTGCTTTGAATGCTCGCTCCCAAATCTCCCTCCTTGATTTGGTTTTCCAGTAATTTTAACTGCTTCTTACAAAAGTAGGTTAGGAACGTACTTATCGGAACCATCCACAGTCAGAAAATAAAAAAGACTTATCATCATATTTGTGGCCTCGGAGCAAGGTTTGGATACGAGCGCATAAGCAAGCATTCAAACCGCCGCGACTAAAGTCACAAATACGATGATAAGCCTTTTTCATTTTCGTCTGTTAATTATCTAATAAGCCGCCTATCAACTGTCTGTCAAATGGTTCATCAACCACCAAATCAACTATTCCCCACATGTTGGGCAATCGTCTGGTGCAAATTTTTCTTTATCGTACTCGATTCCGTTCTTATCGTAGTAATCTTTTACAGCAGCCTTTACAGCTTCTTCTGCTAATACGGAACAGTGAATCTTGTGTGTTGGCAGTCCGTCAAGGGCCTCAACTACAGCTTTATTAGATAATTCTAAGGCATCATCAATAGATTTACCTTTAATCATCTCTGTTGCCATAGAGCTGCTGGCGATTGCGGAACCGCATCCAAATGTATTAAACTTTACATCTTCAATGATGCCGTCTTTTACTTTGATGTACATCTTCATGATGTCACCACATTTTGCATTACCTACTTCTCCGATACCGTCTGCATCGTCCATTTTTCCTAAGTTTCTTGGATTACGGAAATGATCCATTACTTTTTCACTATATAACATGTTTCTTTTCTCCCTTCTCAAGTTCTTCCCAAACTGGTGAAATGTTTCTTAAATAAGAAACGATTTCCGGAACTTCTTTAATGATATATTCAATCTGTTCTGGTGTATTCTCTTCACATAATGTAAGACGGAGTGATCCGTGTGCAACTTCGTGAGGAAGTCCGATTGCTAATAATACATGGCTAGGGTCAAGAGAACCTGATGTGCAGGCACTTCCTGAAGAAGCCTCGATTCCCTTTTCATCAAGTAAAAGTAAAAGGGATTCTCCCTCGATTCCTTCGAAACAGAAGTTTACGTTACCTGGAAGTCTCTTCTTAGCATCACCGTTCAGACGGGAATGTTCAACCTGTGAAAGGCCTTCAATTAAGCGGTCTCTCATAGCAGAAATCTTTGCCATGTTCTCATCTAAGTTTGCTACAGCTTCTTTTAATGCTGCTGCCATACCAACAATGGCAGGAATATTCTCTGTACCAGCTCTTCTTCCCCTTTCCTGTGCGCCACCTTCAATCAAGTTAAACAGTGGAACACCTTTTCTAACGTAAAGGACACCGATTCCCTTTGGTCCGTGGAACTTATGTCCGGATAAAGATAACATATCAATGTTCTGTGCGTGTACGTTCACTGGAACATGTCCAACTGCCTGTACTGCATCTGTGTGGAATGTTACTTTCTTTTCTTTACAAATCTTTGCGATCTCATCAATTGGCTGTAATGTACCAATCTCATTGTTCGCATACATAATAGTAACTAATGCTGTATCTTCACGAATTGCCTTCTCTACGTCAGCAGGATCAACAATTCCGTCTGCTCCAACATCAAGTAATGTTACTTCAAAGCCTTCTCGCTCTAACTTCTTAAGAGTATGGAGAACGGCATGATGTTCAATCTTTGTGGAAATGAGGTGTTTCTTACCCTTCTTTGCTCCAAAAAGAGCAGCAGAACGAATAGCCTGGTTGTCTGCTTCGCTTCCGCCGGAAGTAAAGTAAATCTCATTAAAATCTGCACCTAATGCTTCTGCAACATCTTCTCTTGCTTTCTGAAGCACTTCTGCAGCACGCTGTCCGGTAGAATGCAGGCTGGATGGGTTTCCAAATACCTCATTCATGCACTTTGTCATCGCATCTATCGCAACAGGACTCATCTTTGTAGTTCCCGCATTATCTGCATAAATATACATAAATTCACCCTCTTCTTTCTAAATCCTATCTAGTGTATAGGAATTATATCTTGAAAATCCTATCTTGTCAATAGGATTTTATTAAAAAGATACCGCTATTCTTGTTTTTTATCATGTACATAATTTCCGAAAAAATACTTCTTAAAATATTTTCTGTCTCTCTTATATTACTTTTATATCCATACGCCATCATAATTTTTACATAAAAAATAACCCCATAAAAATACTGGAGAACCAGGTTAAACCCGACCCTCCAGCAAATCCTCAAGCGTCACTGTCTCTAAATAATCATCAATAATCCCATCCAGTTTCTGCCACATCGGAAGAGTAATACAATATCCTGCCTTTTCGCAGGTTACTTTCCCACCCTCTATGCAATTGACAGGAGCCAATGTTTTTTCTGTCAGCTTTAAAATAGAACCGATCGTGTACTCAGACGGCTTTCGCGCCAGACGATATCCTCCTTTTTTCCCACGTCCACTTATAAGCATATTACCCTTGTGAAGCAGGCTCACGATCATCTCTAAATACTTCATGGATATATTTTGATTCTCCGCAATTTCTTTTAACGGAATTAATTCTTCTCTGTCATTCTGTGCTAAATAGATCATTACACGAAGTGCGTAACGGCCTTTGGACGAAACCATCATAATTCGCCACCTCCTAATTCCTAATAATATACTAGGAATTAAGAAATAGCAAGCACTATTTTTAATGCAATAAACTTCATAAAGATTTTCAGCAAATATATAAATGAGCTTTATGCAGACAACTCTGGCTTTCTTCCATAAATATTTTTCAATACTTTAACCAGTACTTTTTTCTGTACTGTCCCATACTCTGACGTCTCAGGTATAACATATGCGCTCTTTTCTCCACAAGCTGACGAAATAGAAAATGTTGCCAAATTCTGAAGATTTGATGCAAAGTTCGCCATCATAACATCAGCTAACTTATCAGAAACTTTCTGAACTTTCCAACAATTCTTTGCTTTCACAAAACGAATTGTAACTGTTTTTGTCTTAAAACGATTAAACTTTGTATCTTTCTGCGATTTGTCAATAATTCCATTTACCAGCTTTATAAGCTGCTTTTCTGACATGGAAGATAAATTATCAAGCTTTCCATCTGCCATATAATAAAATGCATTCATACAGAAATTAAATGTAAAATCCTCGCAATTCACATAGCGGAACTTCACTTTCACATCTGCCTTATTGCCCTTTTTCTTTGTGGAAATGATACGATAACTCATCTTACTGGCGCATTTAGCAAAATACTTTTTACCACTCGGAACCATGTAAAATGCCGACACAAGCTGTCCACCTTCTCCCCAGTCCTTCACATAGCGGTTCATTCCTTTGTAGTCAAATTCTTTCATCTCTTTGAAAAATGCTTTCTCAGAAACTTTCAGGCTTTTGCCTGCTGCTTCCACATTCTGTGCTGGTGCCAGCACAATAAAAAGCATGATAAGAGACATAACTAATGCATGAATTTTTTTCATAAACTTCTCCTTTTTCTCTCTTTGGGCCGTAAAAACCAGCCTTTATTCAATGCAAGATTGTGACAGAAGTCCTCACAGTAAACAAAACAGGTGTACGCCAGCTTTTATTCAATATACGAAGCCTCTCCATATCAAACATTGTCTTTGCTGTTTATTATAACATATGCCTTTCTTCCTGTTAATTACAATATATCATTTGTAATATAAATTTAATCTTTTTTATATTTCTATAATTATTTACCTATCCAGAACCACACTTTTTACCTCCTTATGAGTTCATCTGCAAAATCTCCCACAAATTGGGGCGTGCAGATTGCGAGAATGATTTTTCAAACAGGCTCTAAGTAATGTCTGTAACTGCAGACATGACGGGCAGTTACGATTTTTTCAGTATAGCATATCAAAGGTCTCTGCCGCAAT
>ERZ857982.3565-NODE-3565-length-10365-cov-2.589622_pt1 | contig 10365 bp, 9 predicted proteins | sample MGYA00519955_ERZ857982 | MGnify/ENA primary metagenome ERZ857982 (study PRJEB31778, sample SAMEA3449416) | human gut metagenome | biome: human gut; feature: human-associated habitat; material: faeces | place: United Kingdom | collected 2010/2012 ... | reverse complement strand
CCCCAGCCGCTGCCAGCCGCTGCGCCAGAATAGATCCCGCAGGGTGCGGGGCTGCCACGGCGCGATGGGCGCCGTGAGCGGTGTGCCCAAAGTATGCAGGCTGCACAGGTTGACCACCAGCACCAAAAAGCCCAGCACCATGCCGTAAAGCCCCAATATCCCGCCGATGAAGATGAATAAAAACCGCAGGATCGTCACCGGCTCGTACAGGCTGGGCACCGCGAAGGCGCTTACGGCGGTCAGCGCGATAATGATGATCATGGGCAGGCCCACCAGTCCAGCGGTCACAATGGCATCCCCGATGACGATGCCGCCCACCACACTGAGGGTATGCCCAATGGCATCCGGCAGGCGCAGCCCTGCCTCCCGCAGCAGCTCATACAGCAAAAAAAGGGCCAAGGCTTCCCCCATAGCGGAAAGCGGCGTGGCCGAAACAGAGCCGAGGAAGGCGGGCAGCAGCATCCGGGGAATGCGCTCCGGGTGGAAGGTGACCACCGCCACATAATAGCCCGGCAGCAGCACCGTAAGGAAGAACGCCGCCAGCCGCAAAAGCCGCACAAACGCCGTAAAATAGGGTCGCTGGGTGTAGTCATCCAGCGTGTGGAAATGCTCGGTGAAGAGGTAGGGCGCGATCATCACATTGGGGCTGCCGTCCACCATAACGCCCACTCTGCCCTCCGCCAGCTTGGCGCACAGGGTATCGGGGCGCTGGGTGGTGCCCGTCCCGCTGAAAAGCGACGCCGCCCCCTTGCCGATGAACGCCTGCAAAAAGCCGCTGTCCAGCACCAGCGGCAGAGAAGCCTCCCGCAATTTTTGCCGCACGGCCTCCACCGTTTCGGGCGCCGCCACATCGCTGAGGTAGCAAAGGCGCACATTGGTGCGGCTCTGCCGGCCCAGGTACAGCGTTTCCACCGTCAGATTGGGTGATTTGAGCCGGCGGCGCACCATGGCGGTATTGGTATTGTTGCTTTCGGTAAAGCCCTCCCGGGAGCCGCGGAGGTTCTTCTCCATGGCGGGCTCCCCCACGCCCCGTGTCTCAAAGCCCTGATAGCCCAGCGAGAGCGCCCGGGGCACGCCATCCAGCATCACCATGGCAAAGCCGCTCATCGCCTTGGTAAAGAGATCCTCGTAGGTTTCCACGATGCCCTGCTCGCTGCTGAACAAAAACTGTGAGCGCAGGTACTCCCACAGCTTTTCCGGGTCGGCCTCCGGCGGGGCCATGCGGTTTATGGGGCGCAGCAAAAAATCGCTGACCTGGGTATTGCTTACCAGACCATCGAACATAAAAGCCAAGCCCTTTACCCCGGCCAGTTCAAATTCATCCAAAATGAGATCGGCGGAGCCGCGCATCCCCTGCTCAATGCGCTCCCGCAGCAGCACAATGCTGCTGTCCAGTTTTTCCGGCATCATTTCTCCCTCCACTCGGCGCCGCTCCCCGGCAGATATCGGGTCTTTCCCGGCAGGAGAAAGCCGCAGGCGGGCCAGGAAGCGCCGTGGGCAGGCTGACGCGCGATGCGGTTTTCTTCGCCGAAAATATCATTTTCCCTGCCGGGGAAATTCCTTTTCATTATTCGCCGCGGCCGCCGGAATATGTGCGGGAATATGCCGCCCAAATCCGTAAATAATACCCTCCATGCGAGGTGATTTTTTGTGCTGGTCACATTTTTGCGGACGATGATCCTGTATCTTGTGGTTGTGTTCGGCATCCGGCTGATGGGCAAACGCCAGCTGGGCGAACTGAGCTTCAGCCCTCGGAGCTGGTCATCACCATCCTCATTTCCAATATCGCCACCCTCACCATTGAGGAAACGGACAGCCCCATGTTCGCGGGGCTTCTGCCCATTTTGGCGCTCATGTGCTTCGAGGTGCTGACCTCCTTCCTCTGCTTGAAAAGCGCCCGGCTGCGGCGCATTGTCTCCGGGCGGCCCATTATCATCATCCACGATGGGAAAATAGACCAGCGGGAAATGCGGGAGCTGCGCTTTTCCGCCGATGACCTGATGATCCAGCTGCGGCAGAACGGCATCTTTCGGGCAGAGGAGGTGGAGTTTGCGGTGGTGGAGACCAACGGCAAGCTCTCCGTCTACCAGAAGTACCAGAACCGCCCGATAACGCCTCAGGTGCTGGCCATGCCGGATCAGCCGGAGGATAACGCCCCGCCGCTGGCTGTGGTGTGCGAGGGCACCGTGATGCACGAGGCCCTGCGCCGCAGCGGCAAGGACCTGCGCTGGGTGGAAAAGAAAGCCGCCGCCCAAAAGCTCAAAATTGATGATGTGTACCTGATGGTCGCCTGCCCCGATGGCAGCTGTGATATTGTGGCGAAGGAGCGTGGCCGATGAAACGATTTTTGGCGGCGGTGGGCATTTTGCTTATTATCATCGGCATCAGCATTTACACGCTGGTGGATATGCAGCAAAGCATCGATCGGCTTACGGAGCACACGGCGGCGGTACGGCAGCAGGTGGAAAAAGAAGGTGCCGCCACCGCCCAGCGCCAATGCGAGGAGCTGATGGCGGAATGGAACGGCATGGAGCCCCGGTTTTTGCTGTATGTGCGGCACGACCATCTGGATAATATCATGGAGCACCTTTCGGAGCTGCCGGCCTACTGCCTGGAGGACGACCGGGCCGAGCTGCTGAGCACCCTGGATGCCGCCCTGCGCATGATGGAGCATCTCAAGGAATCCATCACCCCCAGCTGCCGCACGCTGTTGTAGCGTTCCCCGGGCGCTGTGACCGGCGGCACCGGCAAAAGGCGGCGATGACTGCGCGGCCGGACCTTGTCAGGCATCAGCCTATCTGCGGCCCGTCCTCCTGTCCTCCCACCCTTTTTTCCATTCGCCGCCGCAAAATAAAAATCAGCCCGCAGGAGAGCGCCTCTCCCGCGGGCTTTGGTTTATTCTTCTGTTCAGCCGTAGAATGGCTCCTCCGAAGCGCCCTTGATGGTCACCGTGACGGTATCCACCTCGGCGGCGGTCCTGGGCCCGACGGGGCTGCCCGGCGCGATGCTGGTGCCCACCACCGTGCCCGGCTCCCCACCCGTTTCCGGGTTGGTATCGTAGACGATGGTATAGCTGATCTGGCAATCGGTAAGGATGCGGATGGCATAAGCTTCATTGGCGCCGTACAGGTCCGGCATGACGGTATACTGCGGTCCCTTGCTGATATAAAGCGTCACGCTGCCATCCTCCGGCAGCACCTGCCCCACCGCCAGCGATTGCTTATAGATCACCCCGCTGGGGTAGGTATCGCTGTACTCATAGCGGTAGATGAAATTATACCCACTCATCTGCTCCAGCTCGTCCTCTATCGCCGGCAGATAGTACCCCTCCAGGCTGCGCTCCATCACCGGGGTGGCGGGCTGCTCCTTGCCGTCAAAGGCGCCGCTGTTCCACAGCGCCAAAAGGACATTCCCGATGACGCTGACCGCCAGCAGCACCGCCAGCAGCACCATGGGCGGAGAAAACTGCTTTGGGCCCGCGGCCGCCGGTTTTTCCGCCGGGCGGGGCGGGGCCTCCGGCCGGAACACGGCGGTATTGGCACCGGCTTCCTCCAGCAGGGCGGCGGAAAACGCCTCCATGGAGCGGTAGCGCTGCTTGTGATCCACCGAAAGTGCCTTCATGATGCCCTCGCAGACATGCTCCGGCAGGTCGGGGCGCAGCTTACCCAGCGGCGCCAGGTAATCATCCCTTTCCCCGCGCAGCTCGGCGCTTACCGGGGCCTGTCCCGCCAGCATGCGGTACAGCACCGCTCCCAGCGAGTAGATATCGGTCCATTCTCCCTGCCACAGTGCCTTGGAATACTGCTCCGGGGCGCTGTACCCGGCGTAAAGCTCGGCGTGCAGGCCGTTGCCCACGGTGCGCAGCTCCGGCAGGGCAAAGCCATCCAGGATGACCCGCTTGCGGCTGTCCACATAGATGTTCTGCGGGGAGATGCCGCAGTGAGTCAGGCCCATATTGTGCAGCTGACTAAGCAGCGAAATGAGCGGGCTGATGAGCTGCCGGGCATCGGTCAGGCTCATCTCTCCCTTTTGGCGGGAAAGATACTCCTCCAGCGGCTCCATGCGCAGATATTCGGTCACCCGGTACAGGGTGTCATTTTCGGAAAAAAGCACCAGTGTTTTCAGCATCGCCTTGTGGTTCACTTCCATCAGGCGCTTCCAGCGGTCGTGCAGGTCGCTGGCCATGGTACGGAACAGTGTCTTGCTCTCGGCGGAGATGAGCAGGATGCCCTTATGGTCCTCTGCCCGCTTCAGGATGCCGGGGAAGAATTCCTCCACCCGCACCTTGCGGTCCTTTTCGGCATCCCAGGCCAGATAGGTGGTCAGCAGGTCATTGTGGTGCAGCACCATCCCCACGCGGTACTGCCCGGAGAGCACCGTTCCCAGCGGCAGGGCGGCATCGGGGTTGGGGGCCTCCGGCTTCTGCCCGCAGGCGGAACAGACCGTCTCCCCCTCCTCCAGTACGGAAAAACAGTGGCGGCACAGGTTCGGCTCCGGCATGGGCGCTCCTCCTTTCGGATCGTGGCTTCTCATGGTTTGGTTTCATCGGCGGGGTCGTCCTCCCGCGCCGGGTGGGTAAACAGGTAAATGGCAATGCAAAGGGCCCCGGCCAGCAGCGCCCCGATGAGGATGTACCGCACCGGGCTGCCGGTTCTCGCTTCCCGCTGGGGCAGCACCAGCTCGGTGGGGGCGGCATCGGCCGCCTTGCTGCCGGCGGGCTTCTTCTGCTTCTCTTCTTCCTCCGGCAGGGCGGCATTTTCCCGCTCCGCCTCCCGGAACGCCTCATCCCGCTGCTGCTGTTTTTCCTCCAGCTCTCGGCGGGCCTCCTCCAGCTCCTGCTGCGCTTCGGAGGGCTCCTCCATACCGGGGATATTGCTCGGGTTACTCCAATCGCCCCACAGGCCGTCATCCAGCTGGGAAGAATTCCCGTTCTCTGTCCCTGCGCCGTCTGTTCCCACAGCATCTCCGGCATTATTTCCGGCACCGTCCCCGGTGGGTTCCTGCGGCGGCTCTGTGGATGGAGCCGGCGTTACCTCATTGGGGTTATCTACTTGAGGGTTTTTATTAACAGTATCCGAGTCAAAATCGCCCATACCAAAGCCATCGGCCATGACCGGGACTGCCAGCACCAGCAGCGCGCACAGCGTCGCAACTATCAGACGCACTCCCTTCATAGTCTGCCCTCCCTTTTGCCAAAAAAGCGGCGCTTTGGGGGCGCCGCTCTTGGAATATTTGCGGGGATATTACATTTCCCAGTTGTGCCAGAAGCCCTGCACATCATCGCAGTCATCCAGCAGGTCCATCAGACGGGTCATCTTATCGGCGGCGTCCTCCGGCAGGGCGGTGTAGGTGCTGGGGATATAGGCCGGCTCGGCGGAAAGGAAGGTATAGCCCTTCTTCTCCAGCGCCTCGCGCACCTCGCGCAGCTCATTCACCCCGGTATACACCTCAATGGTATCCTCATCGAAATCCACATCCTCGGCCCCGGCATCAAAGCAGTCCTCCATCACCTTCTCCTCGTCCAGCTCGCCCTCGCTGTTATCAATGACGATCTGGCCCTTCTTGGTAAACAGGTAGGAAACGCAGCCGTTCTGGCCCAGGTTGCCGCCGCACTTATCAAAGTAATGGCGCAGGTCACCGGCGGTACGGTTGCGGTTATCGGTCAGCGATTCAATGATAACGGCAACGCCGTTGGGGCCGTAGCCCTCATATACCATCTCTTCGTAGCTGTTCTTATCCTCGCTGCCCGCAGCCTTCTTAATGCAGCGCTCGATATTCTCGTTGGGCATATTGGCAGCCTTGGCCTTGGCGATCTGGGCCCGCAGCTCGGGGTTGCTCTTGCCCTTGGGGCAGATCTTCTTCACTTCCTCCAGGATCTGGGCCAGGCCGATCTTCAGGTCGCCGATGGCGCCGATCTCCACAGGGTAGTTGCGGCCGATCTCGTTGGGGTCGATGTCGATCTGCAGGAAGGTGGTCTTATCGGGATCGAAGGTGACGCCCTGATACCAGCTGGAGCTGTCGGCCTCGCCGAAGCGGGTGCCCAGGCCCAGGATCACGTCGGCATTGGCGGTCAGGGAGTGGGTGAACTCCAGGCCCCAGAAGCCGGTCTGGCCCACCATCAGGGGATGCTGGTCGGACAGGCAGCCCTGGCCGGCCAGAGTGCGGGACACAGGGAGATCCAGGAACTCGGCCAGAGCGGCCAGCTCCTCGGAGGCCTGAGCCAGCAGGATGCCGCCGCCAAACAGGCAGCAGCCCATGATGGAGACCTTTTTGGGCCCGATCTTATCGTTGAGGATGCCGCCGACCAGGTTGCCGAAGCAGAAGCAGAACAGCATGATGGAGGCGACCATGTTCACGGAGCTGTCCGCCCAGCCATAAAAATCAATGGCCGACGATTTGAACACGCTCCACAGGTACAGGATGCCCACGCAGAGCTGGACCAGAAGACAGCCCACAATGGAAGCAATCAATTTTCCATTTCCGGAATTCTTCATGAAGTGTTTCTCCCTTTCTGATTGATTTGTAGCCGAATGCAAAAAAAGAGGTTCTCGCCAGGAAAACGCGAGAACACGGGTGATAGTTCAACAAATAGTATAGCATATTAGGCGGCTAATGTATAGACCAAGGAAAAGGGGAACTGCAATTTTAGAACATTTGGCGAAGAGAACGGAGAAGAACCTGCGGGATTTTGTCCGAAATTCACCGAAACGGCAGGGCATGTGGGCGAATCAGACTGGGGCTCCGCCTGCCTGGCAGAGCCCCAATGGGAAAAAGTCTAAAATAGAATGGAATATGATAAAGTATTTCAACAGAATGTAATCAAATATTGACTCAAATCGGTGGGACTGCGGCAGATTAAGTCGAGTGCCGCTGCAGGGCGGCCAGCGCCGCACCCGTCAGATTGGAGTGCTCTGCCCGGACGAAGGTGCAGCGGCGGCCCAGCTGCTGATGGAGGAAGCGCTCGGTCCAGACCTCAATTTTATGGCGCAGCACCGGATTTTTCCAGAAGGTGGAGCCCTCCGCCACTACAAGGGTCGGCGCGGTGCGGCCCATATTCTCTTCCTCCATGGGACCGGCCAGGGTGACGGCCACCAGCCGGGCGGCCCGCTCCAGCAGGCAGTCTGCGAAAACAGCCAGGACCTCCCGGTCCTCCGGGCAGGAACACAGGGCGGCCAGGGCGCCGTCCGTCTGCCCGTCGGCGGCGAACGTGGATAGATCGGCGGCGGTGAGGGGGCCGGCCTGCTCCAGCCGGGCCTGGAACGTGGCGGAGAACAGGGAGGCCGCACCCCACAGGGTGCGCCGGAGCACCTCTCCCTGGTACGCACCGCCCACCATTTTTTCGTTGCCGTACTCACCGGGCGACATGGATTCCGCGTCCAGCTCCCGGTCAAAGGTGCCCTGGGGAAAGCCGGAGTAGACGCCGGACTCCACATTGACGATCATAGTGGGGGCCGTCCAGCCGTTCAGCGGCCGGTGGAGATGAGCAGTATCCGCCACATAGCACAGATTGGTCCCGGTCCCCAGGATGAAGCCCATCTGCCCGTCGGCCGGGTCCTGCCGGCCGATGCAGCCGCCCAGCAGAGCGGCCACTGTGTCATTGACCAGCGCGAAGGAGGAAGGAGCCTTTCCGCCGAGTCCGGCGAAGGCATCCAGCAGCTCCTGGCAGACCAGCATCCCGCTGCCGTCCGGCACCACCACTTCTTTGCTGAATTGAATTACCCGGCCGTCCCCGTTGGGCAGAATCTCCGCCTGGTAGGAGAAACAGAAACCCAGCGCCTCGGCCTGCTCGGCCAGCGGCGCGGCAAACCGGGCGATCTCGGCGAGAAACTGGGCCCGGCGGACCGGAGCTCCGAGACCGGGAATGGGACGGGTGCGCAGTCCCTCGATACGGGGGCCTTCCGGGGTGAAGGTGACCAACGCCGCCCGCAGGTTGGTGCCGCCGGCGTCCAGAGCCAGGACCCGCCGGCCCAGCGGGGGCTTGCGTTCCACAGTGACATAGGCGGGCTGCATCTGGCAGTCCCGGGCGGTGGCATGGCCGGCCAGCCCGGATTTCAGATTGGCGCGGAGGCGGTCCAGCTCCCGGGCCAGAATTTGCGTGATCGTGTCCATGTTCTTCTCCTTGTCCACAAAGTCCTTTTTATTTTACTTGAATCTCATGGAAAAGTCCAGAGAAACGGCTTGCATCTTCCGCTGTTTTTCCGTAGAATGGAAGCAGAAGGAGAAAGGAGGCGCATCGCCATGACATTGGAACAGCTGGATCAGGAGCTGGCCGCGCTGCGGCTGGAGATGGAGGAGGCCAAAAAGCTCCAGGCCCAGAAGCAGGACCTGGAGCAGCAGCTGCGGGAGTGCCGGGACCGGCGGGAGAACGCCGCCCAGGTGCTGGCGGCGGAGCAGGAGGACGTGGACCGGCTGGAGGGGATGAGTCTGGCCTATGTGTTCCACACCATTCTGGGCAACCGGGTCGAACATCTGGACAAGGAACGACGGGAAGCTCTGGCCGCCCATCTGAGCCACCAGCAGGCCCTGCGGGACGAGGCCGACGTGGCCGCCCGGCTGGAGGAGACCCGTGCCCGCTGGGTCCAGGCGGCCGATGCCGGCAAGCGCTATCAGGCCAAGCTGGCGGAAAAACGGGATCTGCTCAAGTCGCTCCATGGACCGGAGGCTGAGCGCATCGAGGCGCTGGAGGAGGCCATCGCCAATGCGGAGATCCAGCTGCGGGAGATCGCGGAGGCCCAGAGCGCAGGGCGCTCCGTCCTCAGCTGCCTGAATCATGCGGCGGACAGTCTGGACAGCGCCGAGGGCTGGGGCGTATGGGACATGATGGGAGGCGGCCTGAGCGCCACCGCCGCCAAGCACGACCACATCGACGATGCCCGGGGCTGGGTCGCCGATGCCCAGGCCCAGCTCAGCCGGTTCCGCACAGAGCTGGCCGACGTGCAGATGGACGGCGCGCCCTCCATTTCCATTGGCGAATTCGCCTCCTTTGCCGATTACTTTTTTGATGGACTGATCGCCGACTGGTGCGTACAGGACGGCATCCACGACTCCCAGGCCAGCGTGGCCCAGACACAGGCCCAGGTCCGGGAGGTCCTGGCCCGGCTGGACCGCCGTGCCGCCGCGTGGGAGGAGGATCTGCGCTGCCGGAAAGCGGAGCTGGAGTCTGTCACTCTGGGGCACTGATCCGCCGCAGCATACTAAATACCAAAGCCCCCGGCCGGTTTGCAAACCGGCCGGGGGCCTTGTTTATGCCTTTATCCGGTACAGATGATACAGCAGGCTGCCGCAGAGAGTGCAGTGGAGCAGTCCGGTTACAGCCGTCAACACCAGCATGGATGTTCCGCCGGCCGCCAGGTAGACCAGCAGCACGGCCAGCAGGAGGACGCTCAGTGTGCCCCCTAAGACGGACCAGTTATGTTTCATGTTCGTTTCCTCCTTTTATACCGCCGCACAGCGCGATTTTGCGTGCTCTCCCGCACTCCATCCCCGGTATGTTTCCCTCCGGCTTCCGCCTTCCAGGATACAGCGCGGCAGCGTACATTCCCAGGCTTTCTTGAAATAGGTGCAGCATTTGCAGTCTCGCGCTTTCATCTCAGCATTGGTGATCTTCATTACAAGCGTTCCTCCTTGTTTCTCCCGACCTTCAGACCGCTTCCTCTACGACCCGGCCCTCTGGTTCGTCTGAGCCGGCGGCTTCCCGCTCCAGCGCACGAGCCAGGCGCGTCCGAAACCGCGCGGAAAACAGTCCCAGAAATTTTCCCACGCCCACGGCGGCGATCACGCTTCCCTCGCGCACTCCGTGCAGCCCGTGGAAATAGAACAGCGACAGCAGCAGCGCCGCTGCCAGCACCGTGCAGTCAAATCCAATCTTCACATGGTGCAGCGGCCGGTTCCATTTCTCCGCAATGACCTGCATGAGTCCCTCCCCAGGCAACGGCATCAGTCCGGGCGCCAGATACAGGAAGATTCCCAGTCCCACCAGCGCCATACTAACGACAAGACAGAGCAGCTGGAGACCATACAAAGCCGCTGCGGGCAGGCCCAGCATTGTAAAGTCGGGCAGGCAGAGCCCCAGCAGCCAGTTGCTGAAGTCGGTAAAGTAGCCGAACAGCACCGAGCAAATGATCTGCAACAACCGCCACGGCGCGAACCTCCGCCCCAGAAGAATCAGCTGGAGCAGGATATACCCGCTGAACACCGCGATGATGCAACGGCCCATGTCTACCTCCAGAATTTCGCTGAGCACATAGGGAATCGCGTTTACCGGGGACACGCCCAGGTCCGATTTTACCGAAAAGGCCACGCCCAACGCCATGATGAATAGTCCGACGCAGTAGACCAGCAGCCGTTTGCAGAATTGTGCTTTGA
>ERZ857982.3562-NODE-3562-length-10371-cov-13.867487_pt1 | contig 10371 bp, 9 predicted proteins | sample MGYA00519955_ERZ857982 | MGnify/ENA primary metagenome ERZ857982 (study PRJEB31778, sample SAMEA3449416) | human gut metagenome | biome: human gut; feature: human-associated habitat; material: faeces | place: United Kingdom | collected 2010/2012 ... | reverse complement strand
ACACCATACCGCGCCAGAATGTCGATAAGCGTCTGGGTGTCCTCGTTGCCCCACGCGGCGTCGAAGCTGATGGCACAGACCTTCTGGCTGCGCTCCACAGAGTAGATGGGCAGCTGCCGAGTCGTGGCCGCAGCGCTGACAGATGCCGGGTAGTTCACCGCGTAAAAAATGGCCGCAGCGGCCAGCAGCGCCGCACCGCCCACCATGTACCAGCGCCGCAGGAGGAGTATTTTGACCTTGCTCATAAAACGTGCGCCCCTTTCTGTTTTTTGCCCTATCCTATGCCGCTCCCGGCGGAAATATATCCCGCGGCGGCGCCTCGCAGCCTGCCGGCCGCACAGGGAAAAGGACCGTCCGTTTGAAACGGGACGGTCCTTCGTATGGAGGGGGCGGGGCACAAGGAATAGGCGCCGCCGCGGAGGAAGGTAACTTATTTACGCAGGAACAGGTCGATCTTAGACTTGGCGCGGGCCTTGACGCTGGCTTTACCGGCCTTGACCATCTCGTAGTAGTCGCCATTGGCAGAGCCGCTGAGCAACCCTTCCACATAGGCCATGCGGATCTCCGTGGCAACATTGATCTTGCGAATTCCGATCTCAATAGCGGTCTGGATCATATCGTCAGGGATACCGGAACCACCGTGCAGCACAAGGGGCACATCGGTGACGTCACGTACCTCCTGCAGGCGCTGGAAATCCAGATTGGGACGGCCCTTATACAGGCCATGTGCATTGCCGATACCCACGGCCAGCGCGTCCACCTTGACGGCGGCGGTAAAATCGATCACATCCTGCACGCGGACCAGGAACGGCTTGGAGTCATCGTGGGAAATGTTGTCCTCAGAGCCGAGGATCGCGCCCAGTTCCGCCTCCACAGAGGCGCCGGCAGCGTTGGCGATGCGGACGACCTCCTGCGTAACGGCGATGTTGTCCTCGAAGGACAGCTTGGATCCGTCGATCATCACGGAGGTAAAACCGGCGCACAGGGCTTTGACGACCTGCTCCACGCTCTGCCCGTGATCCAGGTGCAGCACCACAGGGGTCTTCATATCCTTGGCCAGCGTGCGAACTGTGGCGGCCAGGCTCTCCAGCTTGCCGTCCTTGATGGCTGCCTGACCGACTGCGATGATAGCGGGACAGTTCTCCTCCTCCACAGTCTCCAGAATAGCCTGGGTAATCTCCATCGTGTCAATATTAAAGGCGGGAATGGCGATCTTCTTTTCCTTTGCATAGGGGAGGATCTCACGCATCGTAACAAGAGACATATTTCATTACATCCTTTCGTTGCTTTATAAGATATCTACTGTAATGCTTCCGCCGTTGAGGACTTCCTCGATCCGTCCGGCATCGGGGACCACTGTGTGGCCGCCCAGACTCTCGCAGGTAAGGCTGGCAAATACATTGGAAAACTTTACCGCATCGGGGAGGGACATACCGCGGCCCAGACAGTACAGGATCGCACCGTGGAAGTTGTCGCCGGCCCCGGTCGTATCCAGCACCTTCACAGCCGGGGCCGACACATGGTACATCGTCCGGCCATCATAGGCATAGGTGCCGCGCTCCGCAGCTGTAACGCAGGCGATCTTCGCCCCGCGCGCCGCATAATAGCGGCAGGCGTCCGGTTCGCTCATGTGTAGGGTGCGCTCTACTGTTTTGTTATCGGGAATGAAAATATCCGTATAGGGCAGCAGCAGATCCGTATTCTCACGGGACAGATTTCCGGAATCTATGGACACGATAGCGTTCGTGTTCTCCTTGCAGTAGCGGCAGATATCCAGCATGAGCTGGGGCCGCATCACGCCGAGATGCACATAGCGGGTATGATGAAACACCTCTTTGTCCAGCATATCAAACGTCAGCCGGTCAATGCAGCCGCCATAGCAACTGAGACAGCGCTTGCCGTTTTCCTCCACCTGGACGAGACTGGTGGAGGAGGCCTGGCCGGGGAAGGTGAACAGCTTGGCGTAGGCGAAATTCTGCCGTGCCAGAAATGCCTCTACAAAATGGCTGGTATCATCATCGCCCAAAGCGGTGATAACACCGGTAACACCGTGAAGACTCTGGTGCGCGGCACCGGCAATGGCCGACACGCCACCGCAGGTGATCTCCAGCTGGCGGGCCGCGATGCGCTGATCGCTGGCGGGAGGTGCCTCCACCAGCATCAGAATATCTTTTGTGCTGGAGCCGATAAACAGGCAGTCCAACTCTTTCATATGCAATAGCCCTCCTGTCTGATTTGCCCTGTGACATATTCGATCGGATCGGCGACCGAGGAGAAGACATAATCGGAACTTGTAACGCAAGTATATGCCATTTCTCCGCATATGTCAACAGATTTTCGCAACTTTTACACGAATGAAAAATTTTATCATTTTCATGTAAATTTACATTTTACATTTTGAAAACAAGATGCAATTGCGATTGACAAACTCTGCACAGCGCGTATATAATAGGGCATATACGACATGATCGCCGTGCATTCTGTGTACCTGAAAGGGGGAGATCGCTTGTCTACGATGAAGGATGTCGCGCGGGTCGCCGGTGTCAGTATCGCCACTGTTTCCCGCGTATTGGCCGGTACCGCCGCCGTGACGGACAGCACGCAGAAAAAAGTGCTGGCAGCCATGGAGGAATTACAGTACCGCACGGCCGCCCCCGTCCGGCCCGTGATCCGGAAGGAGAGCCAACTCACCGCCGTATGCATGGAAAATCTCACATCGCCGTATTACATCGACCTGCTGCGCGGCGTCGAGGACGTGCTGAGCATCAGCAACTGCTCCCCCCTGCTGTTCAACCTGGATAACGATGACCGGGCGTTCGCAGAGCTGACCCAGGCGCTGCTGTCATTTCGGGTCGCCAGCGTGCTGTTTATCGGCTGTGGCGATATTCTTTCCAGGGCCGACCTGGAACAGTTCCCGGAGCTGCCCGCAGTCATTCTGGCGGAGAATACGCCGTCCGTGCCCATGCCTTTCCCGGTCGTGGCCTGCGACGCTGCCGCCTCCGGCGCTTTGGCCGCGGAGACACTGCCGACGGCGGGCGGAACGGTGCTGTACATTCCCTCCGTGGGGTGCACAGCACCGGAGGAAGACCCGGTATTTCAGGAATTTGAACGGGCGGTGGCAGCACAAAACGGCATGACGGTCCGCCTTTCCGCCGAGATACGTCAGCTGCGGGAGCAGCTCCCCGGACTGCTGCGTGGAACAGAATGCCCCCGTGCCGCGTTCGTGCAGGACAACGAGACTGCGGTAGAGCTGCTGCATCTGCTGCGCCGCGAGGAGCTGCGGGTGCCGGAGGATATCGAGATCCTTTGCCAACAGAACACAAAGCTGGCAAAGCTGGCCGACCCGGCACTGTCGGTGCTGGCGCCCACCGGGTACCAGGTAGGGATGGTCGGTGCAAAATGCCTGATGGATCATCTGGACCGTGGGGACACACTGGCGCCGCTACAGCTTGTGGCCCCCAAGCTGGTGAAGAGAGGTTCTATAAAATGAGTGCCTGTGATATTCTTGTGATCGCCAATCTGAATATGGACCTGATCCTGGAGCAAAAGAACTCTCAACAGACCAGCCGCAAGCGCTACGCGGACTCCTTTACACTTTCGCCCGGCGGAAACGGCTATAATGAGGCAGTAGCCGCCGCGCGGATGGGCGCTACGGTGGCGCTGGCCGGCATGATCGGCAGCGACTCCTTCGGCGCGCAGCTGAAGGCATCGCTGAACGAGGAGATCACCGACAGCCAGCTGGTACGGGTCGTACCCGGCAGCAGCGGCCTGTCCCTGATCCTGTCCTCTGCCGGACAGGAGAATATTTATTGGGACATCGTGGGCGCCAATGCCTGTCTGGACGAGGAATATATCCGCGGATTGGAATCCCATATCGCCAAGGTCAAGCTGCTGGTGGTGGGCTTCGGCGTACCGTATGCATCCACGGTGCTTGCCATCCGTTTGGCGCAGAAGCACGGCACCGCCGTAATGCTGGTGGCCTATCAGTCCCGGCCCCTCAGCGACGAGCTGCTGTCCATGGTAGATATTCTTGTGCTGGACTCCCGCGAGGCACTGCCTCTGGCAGACATGGAGGTGACCAATCTCAAAAGTGCCCGCATCGCAGCTGGTATGCTGCTGAAGCGGGGCGTCCGCCAGGCCGTGCTGCTGCACATGAAATCGCGCTTTCTGCTGGCAGCTACCAACGGCGGCTTTACCTCGTTGGAAGCACCGAAGGATTTTCACATGACGGACGCCTCCGCTATGGACGACACACTTTCCGGCGTGTTCGGCGCCTGCTGGATCAAGGGGCTTGACGTGGAGCAGGCCGCCGAGATCGCCTACGATGCCGCAAATCTGTGCGGCAGCCGGTTCGGCGCGCATTTTTCCATCCCCACCAGCGAAGAGCTGGCACAGCTGATCCGCTGAGGCGGTTTTGCCACTGCAACGAAGGCGAAGCCTTTGCCATATTTCATACTCAGGAGGAAAACCACATGGATTTCATCAAGAGAGACGACATCAAGAAAAACGCTCTGCCTGGCCGAGTCGTACAGAACGCCGTAGGGCACAACTCCGCTGTGCTCAGCGAAAAGATGACGGTCAGCTTTTGCCATTACTCCGCCGAAAGCGGTCCCATGGAGCCCCACAACCACGCCGAGGAATCGGTGGTGGTGCTGTCCTGCAAGGATGCCTATGTGAAGTGGGGCAGCGGCAAGGACTCTCTGGAGCACACGGTGGAGCTGCACGAGGGCGACCTGATGCACTTCCCTCCCCTGGAGTGGCACGTGTTCGGCTACAAAGAGGGCGGCTATCTGGACGCCTTGTGCATCTACGGCCAGGTGACAAACATCCGCCCCGAGGAAATTCAGGCAGAGAACGTCTGAGGAGGAAGCGCCATGAGAGCCGTACAACGCCAACCTATCTCCCTGCTGGACAGCTGGCCCACGCCGGATACTGATGCCGTGCATCAGGCGCTGCGGGAGGAGCTGCGCCGCTTTGACCGAAAGGTCGTCGTTCTGGATGACGACCCCACCGGCGTGCAGACCGTCCATGACGTCAGTGTATATACCGATTGGACGGAGGAGACCTTCCGCGCCGGTCTGGAGAGCAACGATCGGCTGTTCTTTGTACTGACCAACTCCCGCAGCTTCTCCGCAGGGGAGACGACCCGCGTCCATCGTGAGATCGCCGAGCACCTGGCTGCCGCGTCTCAAAAAACGGGAGTGCCCTTTGTCCTCATCAGCCGCAGCGATTCCACACTTCGCGGGCACTTCCCTCTGGAAACGGAAACGCTTCGTACAGAGCTGGAAGCGCTGCTGCCGGAGCGCTATGACGGCGAGATACTCCTGCCGTTTTTCCTGGAGGGCGGCAGATATACCATCGACAACGTACACTATGTCCGTGAAGGTGACACGCTGGTGCCTGCCGGCGAGACGGAATTTGCCCGGGACACCACTTTCGCCTATCGCGCCTCCGACCTGACGGAATGGTGCCAGGAAAAAACCGGCGGCGCCTACCCTGCGGAGCAGGTGGTGTCCATCTCGCTTGACGAGCTGCGCCGCCGCGACTATGACGCCGTCTGCGAAAAGCTGATGGGCGTTTCCGGCTTCAACAAAGTGGTGGTCAACGCCGTATGCTATGACGATGTAGCGGTGTTCGTTACCGCCTATCTGCGCGCGGCAGGCCGGGGTAAGGTATTTATGTTCCGTGGCTCGGCAGCCGTGGTCAAAATCCTGGGCGCAGTGAGCGATCAGCCTCTGCTGCAGCGGGAGGATCTTATGTGCGCCGACCAGCGGAACGGCGGCATCATTATCGTCGGCTCCCACGTTCGCAAAACCACAATGCAGCTGGAGACACTGCAAAAGGGCTGCCCGGAGATCGAATACATCTGTTTTGATGTGAACACCGTATTTGACGATGCCGCGTTGGCGGCAGAGCGCCGGCGTATTCTGGACCGCACCAACACACTGTTGGCAGACGGCACGACCGTGGCGGTATACACCAGCCGTATGGTCCTGCGCTCTGAGGATGACCAGCGGGAAAAAAATCTGGCGATCAGTGTGAAGATCTCGGATGCGCTCACATCACTGGTTGCCGACCTGACAGTGCGGCCTGCCTTTGTGCTGGCCAAAGGAGGCATTACCTCCAGCGATGTAGGCGTAAAGGCGCTGCGGGTACACTGTGCGCGGGTCCGGGGCCAGATCGCCCCCGGCGTTCCCGTTTGGGAGACCGGCGAGGAGAGCACCTTCCCGCACACGCCCTATATCATCTTCCCCGGTAATGTGGGCACAGAGGGTACTCTGTGCCAGGTGGTACAGACATTGCTCAAAAAGTGATGTGCCGCCCACAATATACGAAAACCAAGCAAAGCAAAAGAAAGAACGGATGTCTACAGAAAGGCATCCGTTCTTTTTGCTGTGGCAGGCCCGGGACGGATGACCGTCCAGGGCCTGCTGGCATAAACGGAACAGGAAAGCTGCGCCGTTTGCCTTCAGTTCTCCTCAGCAGCCGCAGCCTTGGCGGCCTTGCGCTTCTTGATTGCCGCGCTGATCGCGGGGGACACCAGAGACGCAATGGCCAGCACGATGAAGATAATGGCAATGGGGTGCTGCCAAATCGTCTCGGAGGACCCCAGCAGGTCAATACTGCGGCGGGCATTTTTCTCTGCCAGGGATCCGAGGACCAGGCCCAGAATGATAGGCGGCATAGCAAAGTCCAGCTTGATCAGGACAAAGCCGATCACACCCATGATGAGCATCAGGAAAACTTCCTCCAGATAGTGGTTCAATGCGAAGGTGCCTGTAATGCAGAACGTCATGATGACAGGCACCAGATATTTGTTGGGTACATCGATGACCTTTCCGAAAACACGAATCATCGAGAAACCGCAAATACCCATCAGGATATTGGCAACAAACAGAGCAATGAACACGATGTAAGCCTTGCCGGGTTCCTCGGTGAACAGGGACGGCCCGAAGACGATACCCTGCATCGTCAGCGCACCCATCATGACCGCGGTACCGGCATCGCCGGGGATACCCAGAGCCAGCAGGGGCACGAACGCACCACCGGCGATAGCGTTGTTGGCGGCCTCGGAGCCCGCAATACCCTCAGGAGAGCCGTGACCGAACTTTTCGGGATGCTTGGAGAAGCGCTTGGCCATGTTATAGCCCACCCAGGAGGCAATATCGCCGCCGGTTCCGGGTACAGCACCGATGAAGGTACCCAGAATGGAGGACCGGACCACCGTGGGAGCGATGGTCTTCAAATCATCCTTGCGGGGAAAGACCCGTTCGATTTTAACGCGCTCATGCAGCGGCTGCTCGTTGTATTTCTCCTCAATGGTCTTGAGCACCTGTGCGAAAGCAAACACGCCGATCAAGATGGGGATCATAGCCAGACCGCCCTTGAGGAAGGAGCTGCCAAAGGTAAAGCGGTACGTGCCGGTAAAGTTATCCACACCCACGGTAGCAAACAGCAGGCCCAGAATACCGCCCATCAGACCCTTGATCACGGATTTTCCGGACACACTGGTGATGATGCTGATGCCGAAAAAGGCCAGCGCGAAATACTCCGGGGACTTGAAGTTCAGGGCAACCTTGGCCAGATACGTAGCGCCGAACACCAGTACCACGCAGCTGAACAGTCCACCGCACAGGGATGAGAAGGTGGATATACCCAGCGCCCGCCCCGGCTGCCGCATCTGCACGGACATGGGGTAGGCATCCAGACACGTGGCAGCGGAAGCAGCCGTACCCGGCGTATTCAGCAGCGAGGCGGAAATAGAGCCGCCGTAAATGGAGCCGCAGAAAATACCCAGCAGCATCATGATGCCGGCATAGCCGTGCAGCTGGAAGGTAAAGGGCAGCATGATGGACAGGCCCATGGGAGAGGACATACCGGGCATAGCGCCGATGAAAATGCCCAGGACCGTACCTCCCAGAATGACCAGCATATTGATCGGAGTGAAAACAGCGCTGAAAGCAAATGACAATGCGGAAGTATCCATATATTGTTTTCCTCCTTTCTCAAGCCCAGATAGGCGCGGGCAGGGTCAGCTTCATTGCTACCACGAAGAACAGATACACAAAAGCCACCATGCCCACAGGCAGCGCGATCAGCATGACCTTGCTGCGGCAGCCCATCAGATATTCGATCGCAGGGATCATAATGAGCAGCGCCAGCAGCATACCGACGATCTTCATCAGCACCACAAAGCCCACAACAATTCCCAGCATGATGTACACATGGATCATTCCGGGGCTCTTCCAGTCGATGGTCTTCTTTTCCTCGCCGGGTTCTTTTTTAAGCGCCGTTTCGATGATCAGCGCCACAGACAGCAGCGCCAGCGCACCGGCCAGAATGCAGGGCCATACCGCGGGGTTTTTCTGCGCCGAAGATCCAATGGTATAACCACCGGATTCATAAAATATATATCCGGATAACAGCAGCATCACCACGGATACAATGTAATTGTATTTTTTCATACAAATGACCTCCAGAACATAGGGGATCCTCTCTCCGCAAAACAAGGAGGTGCCTACCGGACATATATGCGGCAGGCACCTCTTCTTATTTTACGCGATGAAGCATACCGCAGCCAAATCAGCCGTTGATATCGATGTCGGCGCAGATATCCTTATAGAAAGCCATCTGCTCGTTGATGAACGTGTTCAGCTCATCGCCGTACAGGGTGATGTACTGCATACCCAGGGACTCGATCTGGGTCTTGTACTCGTCGCTCTCAACAGCCTTACCCATCAGGTCACGCAGGGCGGCGACCACATCATCGGGGGTGCCGGCGGGGGCGGACAGTGCCACAAAGCCCTTCATGACCAGGTTGTACTCCTCACCGAAGGTCTCCATGATGGTGGGGGTATCGGGGAAGCTGGCCAGACGCTCATCGCTGAGGACGCCGATCATGGACAGGGTACCGGCCTTGACAGAGGCGGTAGCGGGCGTAGGCTGCAGGAAAGTAGCATCCACTTCGTTGGTCTCAACAGCGGTGACACACTCGGGAGCGCCGTCATAGGTATAGAAATCGAAGGAGATGTCAAAATACTTCTCAAACGCCTTGGCGGCAACGTTGGGGGCAGCACCCACGCCGGAGTCAGCCATCTTCACAACACCGGGGTTGGCCTTGGCGTACTCCACAAACTCCTCCAGGTTGGAGTAGTTGGGGTTGGAAGCGCTGATGACCAGCACATAGGGGTCAGCCATGGTGGCGGCGATGGGGATGTAGTTATCCATGGTCACATCAGTGCGGCCGAAGCAGATGTGCAGCAGCAGGTCGATGTTGGTGGTGCCCAGGGTGTAGCCGTCGGGATCAGCCTCAGCCAGAGCCTCCATGCCGATCAGGCCGGCATTACCGGTCTTGTTGTCCACCACGAAGGTGTATTTGCTGTCAAGGCTGGTCGCCACGTTCAGCAGCGCGCGCATGGACATATCGGTGTTGCCGCCGGCGCTGAAGGGAACGATCACATTCACATTTTTGGTGGGATAGCTGGCAGCGGCGTCATTGTTGGCATCACCGCTGTCGTCAGTCTTGCTGCCGCAGGCCACCAAGGTGGACATCAGCATCATGACCGAGAGAATGATCGCAAGTGCTTTTTTCATGTTGGTTCCTCTCTTCTGAAAAAATAGTTTTTGTATACCGTCGGGACGCGCCCCGATGCATACGCGGCCGCCACGGTCCGGCGGGTCATTCTGCCGAACCTTTATGGTAGTACCGATTATACAAAGGGCGGGGCGCAATGTCAATATCAAAACCGCCGAAAAAGATAAAAACATAACATTTAACAAATGAAAAGCGGTTGTTATGTGCAATATTGACCCAAAAACGGCATTTTTATGAAAACTATTTTTGCGAAAACCGTTACATTTACATTTACATGATATTTACATAAAATACAGCAAATCTATACGCGTTCTATGCGTGGGGAGGCAGCACCCGGACGGCGGGCATGGGTAAAAACGTGATACACAGGCGATACGTAGGTGATATGCGGGTGATACGCGGGTGATACGCGCATGGCACTCATGCGGCATACAGGCGGTACGCGCGTGGTACGCAGGCGCCGCGCTGCCGCCGGGGAACGCATATGGCCTCTCGCTTCGGGCCTGCCGCTGGGTATGCGGAGGCGATAGGGGGTGACAAGCTGCGCCAAATATGATACACTGATATGGACGACCGCAAGGAGGACACCACTATGCATATCAACTGGTTCAAGGACGAAAATCACCTGGTCTATATCAACGGCGAAACACAGCTGGCAGAGCTGGAACGGACGCTGCACTTCCCCGGTCTGGCGGACGCCGCCAACGAGCTGCGGCGGCACCCCACAGCGGAGGGCTTCACCATCAAGGGGCCGAAGCGCACCAGCGGCCGGCTGT
>ERZ857982.3560-NODE-3560-length-10377-cov-3.370665_pt1 | contig 10377 bp, 9 predicted proteins | sample MGYA00519955_ERZ857982 | MGnify/ENA primary metagenome ERZ857982 (study PRJEB31778, sample SAMEA3449416) | human gut metagenome | biome: human gut; feature: human-associated habitat; material: faeces | place: United Kingdom | collected 2010/2012 ... | reverse complement strand
AAGTGGGAAAGTATCAGATCATAAGGAAGCTCTAGAACGGGCAGGTAGGAATAATTCATTACAGATTTATGAACCTGTTGAAAAAAATTCTGATGTTACCTCTGAAGTTCCAGTTGCAGAAGATGTTGAAACCTCAAAGTCTACTTCTTCCCCATATCCTGTTGTGCCTTCTCCTAAAAAGAATATGAAATTAATGAGTTTTGAGGAGTTAATGCAGAATATGAGCTATGAAGAAGCTTGTAATGTCGCAATTCCGTCAGGAAAGTTTAAGGGAAAAACTATGCTTGAGATGTATAATCTTGACAGCAAAAAAGTCGGATTTTATATCAAGAACACTGTAAGTGACTACCTCAAAGCAGCCGCTATGATTGTTTCTGAAGGACTCAACAAGTAAATCTTACATACTATAACTATTTGGTGAGAGGCTTAAAAACCTCTCACACATTCTTAATTATTTATTTTATATCAGAAAGGAAAATCATTATGACAAACAAAGAAACTTTTATTTCAATCTACACAAACAATATTAAAAGGCAGGGTTCAATGGAATTGCTCAAGTATCTTGAGAATAGCGACTTCTTTATAGCACCATCAAGCACACGCTTCCACGGAGCTTGTAAAGAAGGCTTGCTTAACCACTCATTAAAAGTTTATGAAATATTCAGAAATGAAGTGATTGAGTATAATAAGAATGTTTCAGGACTTGATAAGCTTGATGACAAGACAGAGGAAACAATCGCTATTTGTGGACTTCTTCACGACCTTTGCAAATGTAACTTTTACAAAGAATCGACAAAGAATGTAAAAAACGAAAAAACTGGTGCTTGGGAAAAAGTTCCTTGCTATACCATTGACGAAAAATTCTCATACGGTCACGGTGAAAAGTCTGTGTTTCTCATTATGAGCTATATGAAGCTCAAGGCAACAGAGGCTCAGGCTATTCGCTATCATATGGGAGCGTTTGATTCAAGTTTTCAGGGTGGTGACAAAAGCCTTGGTAATGCTTGGAACGGAAATCCACTTGCAGTACTGTTACATATTGCCGATCTAAAAGCAAGCAATATATACGGCTGCTAATCAACGATTACTTTAAGGAGTGTTTAAATATGCCAAACAATCTCCCATTCAGTATTATAGATATTGCAATGCTGTGTGGAGTTGATGTGCCAAATTCAAGGGGTAAAAACTATGTTTTAGTTGACTGCCCCTTGTGTGGCAGAAAAAAATCAATGTCTTTGAAATTAGACGAAGATGTTTTCTCCTGCCATTGTGCAGGCGGAAATGGCGGTATGCTTGATCTTTATAAAAAGTTAAACAACTGCTATGACAAAAGCAACGGTGATGTTATAAGGGAAATAAAAGCAAAGCTCAACATCAATGATGACTATGCAAAAAATCAAAAGATTTCAAAACCTATCCCACAAGTTAAAAAGCTATCAAAAAATGAAGTTTTACCTCATATGCAAAAAGCTGATAAGGCTTATCGTTGCTTGCTTAATCTGCTGGGGCTATCGACAAAACATAAAAAAGACTTACTTGAGCGAGGTATTTCAAATGCAAACATTGAAAAATATATGTTCAGAAGTGTACCTGTGCTTGGTTACGAATATTTCGCAAAAAATGTTGCAGAACAATGTGACATTCAAGGAGTAGCAGGTTTTATGCAAGACTCACGCAGTCAATCTCTTTCATTTATTCCAAAACTTACAGGTATTATAATCCCTGTACAAAATATATTTGGATTAATTGAGGGATTACAGATAAGACTTGATAAGCCTATACGCAAAACAAGATATATCTGGCTTTCGTCAGATAGTCTTGTAGGCGGTGGCAAAGCTACCACGCCTGCTTATTTTGTTGAAAGTTCTAAAGAAACAGATACTTGTATTATCACAGAAGGTGCTTTTAAGGCTATAATACCTAATCAATACAAGGACCTTACTGTACTTGGTCTTGCTGGTGTAGGTAATCAAGGCTGCCTTGATTATGTATTGCCTGAATTAAAACGAAAAGGATATACAAAAATCATTGAAGCCTTTGACGCAGATTTCAGAACCAACCCTGATGTTCTTCATCATAGAGAAAGATTAGAGAAAACTTGCAGAGAAGCAGACTTTAATTTTACTCGCTATGTATGGAATTTAGAGGACGGTAAAGGCTTCGATGACTTTATAATCAACAGAATAAAAAGAAAAAATGCAAGTAGGGTATAAATTTATACCTTGCTTGCACAGTTTGTTGATTAGATTTTCCATATGGCTATCAGAGAATAAAATCTCTGGTAGCCTTATTTTTTTGCTTATTTTTAATTGACAATGCAAAATAGAGTTGATATAATTAAAACATAAAGTTTTTTAGTTTGCATTTTTTCATTTTTTTGAATTACATCTATGGGAATAAACTCCCCATCAGTAGCAACTTTGTGGTTTTCTTTTGCTTTGATTATATCAAAGTGACTGAGCCGTAGCTGCAATATTCAATTATTGCTTGCATTTTTGGTCCGTTTTTAAGGACGCTGTTAGCTGCAAATATTTTTATTTGCTTGCCGATTATATATATTAAGTTGATTTTCAACTCGATATATTTCTACGAAGATTTTTCTTTTGTAGCAATGTAGCACATCTTAACTGATGTGACTATTTTTAAAAAAGCGATTTGCTAAGGTTTTAAAATAAAATATAATGTCTGTTTTCTATTTGTGATATTAATTTATCCAAATAGATAAAACGGTAACTATTTGAAAGATAAGTGATTTACGCTTATCTTTTTTTGTTTGCCATTTTTGAGATTTTTTGTATTTGATTTTTAACCTTAGTGGGTCGCTTTTTTTTATTTTATATAATCAAAAGCAATTCACCTTCAGATAGTCATTAACTGCCTGATTGTAGAAAATTTGAAATGAAAGGATTTTTAAAATGGATTTATACGGAAAATTCAAAGCCGAAATGGAGTTCCTTAAAAGTGAACTCATAAAAAGAATCGAAAATGAGTTGAGTGAATACAAAAATCACTTGATGTCACTTTCAAAAGAAGAAATAATGCTTGCCTCATATGAAACAGGCATTAAGGAGTGTATTGCAGGATATATTACTTCGGAAGTTGATAATTTGACTCAGATACAGCTATATAAACTTGCAACGCAAGACAATGCTTTAGAAGCGTTGTACAAAAGCTATATGGATAGTGATTTATCCCTCACTAATCTCGTTAGGAGTATTATTCACGAGTATAGACCTATATTATAATTTTATATTGACAAGGAGATTTTAAAAATGTACAATGAAATTGAAACAAGACTTGCCGAAGTTGAAGAAATTATTAATTCTAATGGCAAGGTGACAAGCAATGAAGGTTGATAAAGAAAAACTAAATGTAGGCGATACGGTTTTTGTATCAAAACCAGTTCCTGTTTTTAGGTATAATGTTATTCGTGAAGAAAGGATAACAAGAATTACACCAAAAAGGACAAAAATTGAAACAGATAAAGGAATATACGAATATTCCTTTCCGTTTGTTATTCCTGATGAAAAAGACATTAGGGAAAACAACATAGCAAGAGCTTTCTTATCAATATCTTCTACGCTCAAGTTATTAAATAAGCAAAATATAAGCTTATATACTGATGATGAAATTATGAGTATGTATGAAATTGCTAAACAGCTTAAAGAAATTATTGATACTCACAATGCAAAATGACAAAATATTTATATTTTTTTAAACTAAGAGTCAATGTTGAAATTCAACTTGACTCTTTTACTTTTATACAAATCCAATATTTATTAATAATTTAAACAAAAAAGGAGAACAAGACTATGTTAAACACATTACAGATTATGGGCAGACTTACTGCCGATCCAGAACTCAAAACTACACCTAACGGAGTGAGTGCTTGTACAGTAAGCCTCGCTGTTGAAAGAAATTACGCCAAAAATAACCAGCGTGAAGTAGATTTCATTCCAGTAGTAATGTGGAGAAAAACTGCGGAATTTGCTGCAAAACACTTCCGAAAAGGTCAGCTTATATGTGTTACTGGTTCATTACAATCCCGTTCATACAAAGCAAAAGACGGCACAAATCGTCATATCATCGAAGTAGTAGCAGATCAGCTCTACTTTACAGGTGATAAACCACAGCAAGTTGCTCCTGCTCAGCAGACTCAGCAGTACCCACAACAGGCTGCTCCTGTTCAGCAGTACCAACAGTATCCACAGCAGGCTGCTCCTGTTCAGCAGACTCAACAGTATCCACAACAAGCTGCTCCTGTTCAGCAGTATCAACAGTTTGCACAGCAGGCTACTCAGTATCAGCCACCACAGCAGTTTGGAGTTGATGAAATGAATCTTAGTGATGACGATTTGCCATTCTAAGGTTATATTATTAATAAAAATCAGCGAGCAGAATATATCTGTTCGCTGATTAATTTTATAGAAAGACTAATTTTATGAATAAATATTTTTTTACAACCGTAATTTCTTTATTCTTATTTTTGCTCTCATTCACGACAAGTGACACAGGTATCAATACACTTCTAAAAAGTTTTTGCCTTTTGGCAATTACACTATGGAGTATATATTGTTTCTATGAAGAAAGAAGGCGAAAAAAGAGATATGCAAAAATTAAACTTTATTATAATCACAAAGGCACTAAAGCAAAAATTGCTAAAAAAGCCACTAAAAGTAGTGCCGCACTCAAATCAAAGCAAAGAAGAACCGCAAAAAATAGTACAACATCTAAATCAAGGCAAAGAAGAACTGCATAACAGTAATTCAGACCTTGAAACGCTTACATTGATAAACATACTGAGTGACGCTTATTACAGTCAAGCTAAGTATGTTTCTTTTCTTGATAATGGGGATTTAATAACTGACAATGGTTTTAGTTACCATATAGATACAGGCTTAATCCCCATTGCAGAGATATTAAATAAATTACGAATTTATTACTCGTCAAACGATAACAGCATAATGATTGCTCTTACATCGTTTGGTGACAACTATGAAGGAGAAAATAAATTATGTCAATAAATGATAACTTATTATTCAAAAAAGAAGATACCGAAAATTATATAAACGGTATAAACACTACACAGAGTACCAACGCAGCCTTTATGTCAATTAATAATGACAGAGGCTTTTCAAGGCTTTATGAGCCTGTTGCTACCGCAGCTATTTTATCGGTAGTGAACGGCTATGATATATTAAATACATCGTTGTCATCGGCAGATTTGACTGCTCTTGAAAACAGGAAAGCAACTGTTGCTGAAACTGATGAGTATATCCTTGCCGAATATATTGATATAAAACAACAAATACATTTGTGCTGTTTTAGCAAAACAAAAGAGGCTTTTTTATTTGCTGGTATTACAAGTGACAGAAAAGCTTGGAAAAAGTATTCGGTTATAAAAAAAGATACAAAATTTGGTTTAGCTGCTTGGCTTTGTCTTTTTCAATATCTTGTAGGAAAAGGTGAAAAAGAAGTTAAGCAAATTTATAAGAAAAAATCAGCAATGATAACTGCTTACTCCGATATTGCAGCAGGAAAAGCCGCCGAAGTTAAAGATACAGCTTTGATTTCTTCTTTGTTCCTAATGTGTGACTGCGTTTATCACACGGTCGGAACAGCAAAAATGCCAGTATATATCGCCTCAACTGGCTATTTGCCTGATGTACCGCAGGATTTATCTGCATACACCCCAGAAAGGAGTCAGGTTATTGTAGGAGATGAATTTACTATTTTTTCTGATGATTTTCCTTTAAAGAATAATGAAGATATATCAGCAGAAGATTTGTATTGCAAATTCAAGATTGCAGAATACAATACTACACTTATCCCCAAAATGCCTGATACATATAAAGTTCCGCATTGGGTAGCGGAGCTTGCCGAATATACGGAATTTTATTACGCCTCTGATTTAAGTCCTGAACTCAAGCCAAAAAACTATCTGATATTTGGTGGTGCTGGTTCAGGTAAAAGTCAGGGAGCTATGGCTTTGGCTTCAGCATTGGGACTCCCATTTTATTACATTAACTGTTCGTCAAATACAGATGAAGCAGCTTTTAAGGGAGAAATTATGCCGAAGCTTAATAACACAAATAGTCAAACTCTTTGTGATTTTTCAGACTTTAAAGAAGAAGTCGAAATGTCACCTGAATATGCTTACGAGCAGCTTACAGGTGAATACAAGGAAAATATCACAGAAGAAGAATGTTATGCTGCCTACATCAATGCAAAAGCAGCACAAAATTCAAACAGCAATGGAATCAGCTACTACTTTCAGGAATCGCCGTTCATCAAAGGTATTCGTGACGGTGGTGTTGTAGTTGTTGAAGAATTTACAAATGTTCGTGATTCGGGTGTTGGTATTGCTCTCAACGAACTGATGGACGGTCATATGTCTTTCAGTCTACCTACTGGAGAAATTATAAAACGCAATGAAAATACAATCATTGTTTTTTGTGCCAATGTGGAAGAAGCAAATTGCAATGAATTTGAAGCGTCAATGAAAAGCCGTTTTCACCAGCGTATAAAAGTGGAAACTCCTGCAAAAGACGAACTTATTGAGCGTGTAACAGCAATGACAATGTGCAATGATAATTCTGCTTTAGACAAAATGGCAACCGTTGTCCTTGCTCTCGCTCAGGCTATTGTTGATAAAGGTATCAACGGCACTTGTGGTGTCAGAGAATTTGCTAACTGGGTTCTTGCATATATGTTTGAACTAAGAAAATATAGCAGCAACAAAGTCGTAGATACCAATAAAATACTTAGAAAAACAGCGGAAAATACCGTCTTATCAGGCTGTTCGTTACACGCTGAAGAAATGGAAGAATTAAGGAATGAGGTAATTAACAATTTGCTTGGATAATTGCTTCATTGTCAACTGTGGGTGAGAAGGTATCCCCTCTCGCCCACTTGTATTATTTACAATTATAACTAATTAATAAAGGATTGATATTAATATGGATAAATTCAAAGCTTTAGAAGCTAAAGCAAAAGCAGGACTTACCTTTGATGAGGTGTTTGGTTCTGTTGAGTATAAGAACACGCTTTTTTCAATGTTGGAAACGACAGCGAAAATTGCAGGATACAAAAGAAGTAAAAGGTTATCAACTGTTATACAAAATGACGCAAGTAAAGATTGCCCTGCTTATACAAACGGTGAAACCGTTTATATTAACATTGGCTGCAAATTTGCTGAACGCTTAAAAAAATCATACCCACTCTATAATTTATATACCATAGGGCTTTTAGCACACGAGGAAGGTCACATACTATGGACCGACTTTGATAAATATATGGAAGCTAACAAAGCTATAAAAGATGGATATATTCCTCTTGGTGATGATTTGTATGATTATGATGACGAACTTGAAAATTATGATAAATATGATGAAATGCTTGCCAACGAAAAAATCGGAAGAATCTATTTATCGAATTATTTTCATAATATTAATAATCTTATCGAAGATATTTATGTAAATGCCAAGCAATCATCAAAATTTGAAGGCAATTATCGAAAAGGTATTGCCGTTGGTAATGCACTTATTTATGAGGAGTCGCCTTCGATTGCGGAGATGGAAGAAAATGGACTCAGCAAACCAATAATTTATGTAAATGCTCTTATTTCTCAGCTTAAAGCAAAATCCGTATATTACGGCACAGCAGAGGCTGAGGAAGAATACTCTGCAACTGTGAATTTTCTTATATCAGAGATTGCTCCAATGATTATGGCAAGCCCCGAAAAGCGTATTTTGGCTTGCAATTTAATCATATGTCATCTTTGGAACTACATAGAAGATGATATACAAGAGTTAAAAGATAAGTATGATGATTCAAACTCCGAAGATAACTCCGATGATTCGAGTAATAATGATGGAGATAATTCAGATAGTTCTGATTCCTCAAATAGTTCCGCACCGTCATCTGATCTTTCTACCGAACAGGAAAAAGAAGTAGAAAATGAAGTAAATCAGATAATGAGTGGTTTACAGGGACAAACAGAGGAAACACAGGACACTTCTTCTATTGCTAAACCATCAGCATTACAAAAAAATGATAAATCTGGTAATGATGATTCTGGACTTAGTGAAGAAGAACACGAAGCACTCAGAAAAGCACTTACACAATATCTTTGCAATGGTTCTTCTCAGGCAGGCTCAATAGTTACAAATGACTATTTTATTGAAGAAGATACTGATTTTAGCGGTATTCTTAACGGACTTGCTCATACAAAAGCCGTTGAAGAAAACGAAAACAGTATTCAACAAGAAATGAACGATGATATAAAAGGTGACTATGGAATTGCTGACTGTTCATACGGAGCTACTATCAAAAGAATCCGTTCAATCCCTGCAAGCAATAAAAAATATTATGAGCATATTGCTAATAATATTAAGCCTATTGCCAATGCAATGGTTAAGGAAGTTCAGCGAGTAATCAAAGATGAAAACCTGACTGAAACAAGAAAAAATCGCATTGTCGGTAAAAAACTCACTACAAATAAGCTATATCGACCAGATTACAAAGTCTGGGAAGATAGGAAAAACCCTAAAAAAATCATTGATATGGCTATATCTATAAGAGTCGATGAAAGCGGCTCTATGTATGGCGATAGAATTAATACTGCAAAAGTGAGCTGTATTCTTATGAAGATGGTTTCGGACGAGTTAAATATTCCGATTGAAATTATCGGAGATACCGAGGACAATACAGTCGAATTATATCCATACTGCACTTTTGACAGTAAGGACGGAAATGATAAATATCGCCTTATTTCGATGACGGACCGTTGGAGTAATCGTGATGGCTACGCTATCAGATACTGTTATAAGAGATTAAAAAAGAGAAAAGAAAAGCACAAACTTCTCATCATTATCTCTGACGGTATGCCTGCTGGAAATAACTATTACGGTGAAGCTGCTAATAATGATCTTCGTGTACTAACACGACAGATTAAGCGTGAAGGTACAGCGGTAATTGCATTTGGTTTTGGTGCTGACGCACAATCTCTAAGTAGCATATACGGCAAAAGCTTTATTTGCTACGAAGATTTGAGCAAAGTGCCAAAAGCTTTTGCAAAAGCATTAAAAGAACAAATACTAAAAAATTTGTAATTAAGGAGATTAACTATGATTATTACTAAAGATTTATTAAAGTTTTTCAAAATTGCACTTAATATAGTTCGTAAAAAAGCTATTATTGAAGGTATTTATATTTCAAACTCAGTTATGTATGCTGCAAACCTTGAAGGTCAAGTGGCATATACACTTGAGCAAAATGATATTTCAGAGCCTATTGTTATTCCGACAAAGGCTGCTGAATATATCAGCTCCTTCCCTTTCAACAGTAAATTGGAATTACTTGTTAGTGATTCCGTTCTTACTGTTAAGAGTGGAAGAAACAGAGCAAAGTTTTCTTTGTTTGATGTAAATACATATCCTAAAAAAATTGAGAAAGAGGATTTTCTCTTATCAATTAATTCAGAAGATTTTATTGACGGTATCAAATGTGCCTCTGTTGCTGGTGACGGCAACTCGTTTGACAGCAGAGTTAAATGTGTACACATTTCAAATAAAGGATATGTTGCAACTGACGGAAAGAAATTAGCTATTGTTGATATGCCAGTACCAAATAGTTCGTTAGAAAATTGTGAAATTACATTTCCTATTTCGCACATTGGATATTTGTCAATATTTGATTGTGTGAACAATATTGAAGTAAATTTCGCACACAATAAAAGAGCTATTGTGCTTACACAAGACGATTTTGAATTATCATCAATGCTAATAGAGTGTAGTGACATCAAACCATTTGTGACTATCGCTGAATCAACTAAAGCCAGTAATTCGTGCAATTCATTTATAATTGAGCAGGATAACTTAAAAACTGCTCTTAGCCGAATTGCTTTACTTTCTTTGACGACCGAAAATAAAATTATGTGCGTAGTTAATAATAGCACACTCACACTCGCAAATACAGATACAAATACTGCTTGTGAACAGGTAATTGACATTATTGATAACACAAGTAATGAGGAATACAAAATGTGTCTTAACCTTAAAAATCTGCGAGAGATAATCGGTTCAGTTGATGGTGATAATAACATTAAAGTAATTTATGCTGGTGGTGTACAGCCTGTATTACTCGAAAACAAAAACAAATTATTCCTGATGACGCAATTCAGAATTTGATTTGTTTTTGTCGTAAAATTTAAAATATATCACGCAGGGTATAAATTTATACCCTGCGTGATATGCGATTATTAATTAATATATCAGTCTGTCAGAGTGTAAAAGCTCTGACAGACTGATTTTTTTTGCTTATTTTAATTGACAATGCAAAATAGAGTTGATATAATTAAAACATAAAGTTTTTTAG
>ERZ857982.3557-NODE-3557-length-10382-cov-15.080953_pt1 | contig 10382 bp, 10 predicted proteins | sample MGYA00519955_ERZ857982 | MGnify/ENA primary metagenome ERZ857982 (study PRJEB31778, sample SAMEA3449416) | human gut metagenome | biome: human gut; feature: human-associated habitat; material: faeces | place: United Kingdom | collected 2010/2012 ... | reverse complement strand
CCATCATGTAGGAATACCAGCCGTAGGCGATGACCTCGCCCAGCATGGTCACAAGACTGATGCCGAAAATGCAGGTGATGGCTGCGCCGACGATCATCAGAATGCGCGCGGTCTTGTCCGAAGCCTTCGGCGCGCGGTTCATCTGCTTCGCCGTCTTCACCACGGACTTTTCCACCTTGCTGCGCGAGGAAACGTTTGCATTCGGGCTTGTGGACGTGCGCATGCCGCCGCGCGAGGAATTCACCTTCTTCGGCTTGTCCGAGAGCTTGGAGATGAGCGCGATGAGGCCGATGGGCCACAGGCCGAAGGCAAACAGCGCCGCGATCAAAATCCAGCCGCCGACGTCGACGTCGTTCTTTTTCTTCGTTTTTCCGCCGCTCTCGTCAAAGCGGAACGAACCGGTCTCGGGATCGTATTCAAAATCCTTGCTCATTTACCTGTTCTCCTTTTTCTTGCCCGCTCTCGCGGCGCGCTCACGCTCAAAGTCGACGATCTTCGTCTTTTTACCTGTCTTTTCGTCCAGCACATAGAGCGTATTGAGCTGGGATTTTAGGTTTGCCTTCACCGAGTCGATGTAGTCGCGGCGCAGCTGCGCCTGCTCCTCCTTCTCCTCGTCGGTCAAGCCTTCAGCTTTGGCCTTGTGCGCCAGCGCGTTGATGCGCGCGATCTTTTCATCCATCGTCATTGTTTGATTCTCCTTACAGGTATCGGCGCAGCAGCAGCGCCGTTCTTCCTTTTTTACTCAGGCCGCCGACCTCGGCGACCTCGAACTTGCCGAGGCCGCGGGCGGAGATCATATCCCCCTGCGCGACGGGGGCGTCGCTCTTGAGCGTTTCGCGGTAGTTGAGCTGCACGCGGCCCGAGGAAATGAGCTCCTGTGCCTTGCCGCGGCTCATCGAAAAGCCGCTCGCCGCCACGGCGTCGAGCCGCAGCGTCGAGACCGTGTCGCGAATCTCCTTAACCTTGAGCTCGGGGACGCTCAAGTCTGAAAGCTCGATCTCGCTGACCGAGAGCTTCACCCGCCCCGCGCTCGTCACGTTTTGCAGCAGATACGGCGCGATATCGCGCGAGACGATCAAATCGCACGAGCCCTCCGACACCAGAATGTCGCCGAGCTTTTCGCGCGTGACGCCCTGCGCCATCAGCGAACCAAGAAAGTCGCGGTGCGTCAGCGTATCTTCCTTGCGATACGTGCAGCGGAGCGCCGTCATGTACTCGCTCTCGTCGGCCTCCTCCTGCCAGTCGGGCAGAAAGAGGAGCATTCTCCGCTCCGCGCGCTCAAATCCACCGCAGAAGGCGTAGCCGTCGTGGATGGCGGCGGCGTGCAGTAGGTCCTGCGCGCTGCGCTGCTCAGCGGGGCTCAGAAAGTCCGTCACCGACGGGATATTGCGGTTTCTGCTCTGCTCACACTTGTCCAGAATGTGCGCCAGCAGCACGCGCTCGCCGCCATTGCGCGCGGCGCGATCCAAAAGCTGCCGTCTGTCCATCATGCTTTCCCATTCTGCGTGCGCCAGAGGGACGCATACTCGCCGTTTTGCGCGAGCAGCGCCTCGTGGCTGCCCTGCTCGGCGATGCGGCCGTCCTCGATGACGAGGATGCGGTCTGCCGAGCGGATGGTCGAGAGCCGGTGCGCGATCACAAGCGTCGTGCGCCCGCGCGCGAGCTCGTCGAAGGCGTGCTGAATTTTGACCTCCGTCACGCTGTCAAGCGCGCTCGTCGCCTCGTCCAGAATGAGGATGGACGGGTTTTTAAGGAAGATGCGCGCGATGGACACGCGCTGCTTCTGACCGCCGGAGAGCATCGTGCCGCGCTCGCCGACATAGGTGTCGAAGCCGTGCGGCATGGCCATGATATCATCATAAATCTCCGCGCGCTTCGCCGCTTCGACGATTTCCTCGTCCGTCGCGTCGGGGCGGCCATAGCGGATATTCTCGCGCACCGTGTCGGCAAAGAGGAACACATCCTGCTGCACGATGCCGATGGCGCGGTGAAGGGACGACTGCGTAAGAGAGCGCACATCTTCCCCGTCGATGCGGATTGCGCCCTCGCTCACCTCGTAAAAGCGCGGGATGAGCTGGCAGAGCGTCGACTTGCCTCCGCCGGATGGGCCGACGATGGCGAGCATCTCGCCAGGCCCTATATGCACGCTCACGTCGTGGAGCACGCCTTCATTCTCCTCGCCCTCGTAAGAAAAGCTCACATGGTCGACGTCGATCTCGCCGCGGCAGTGTTCGAGCTCCTTCGCGTCCGGTGCGTCCTTGAGCGCGGGCTCGACGCGCATGAGCGCCGTGAAGCGCTCAAGACCTGCAAAGCCACGAGCAAAAATCTCAGAGAAATTCGCGAGCTTTCGCACGGGGTTGATGAACGTTGCGATGTAAAGGGAAAACGTGATGAGGTCAATGTAGTTCATCTCGCCGCGCATGATGAGATAGCCGCCCACCGTGATGACGGCGGCAGAGAGCAGCGTCATAAAAAATTCCATCGTCGCGTTGAACACACCCATCTCGTGGTGGAATTTGCGCTTGGAGACCTTGAATTCCTCGTTCGCCGCGTTGAATTTGTCGATCTCCTCTTCCTCGTTGGCAAAGGCGCGCGCCGTGCGGATGCCGGAGAGCGACGACTCGATGCCGACATTGATGGCGGCAGTCTTCTGCTTCTCGCCGCGCGAGGCTGCCGTCATCTTGCTGCGGCGCGACATGATGACCGCGATGAACACCGGCAGGATGCACGCCACGACCAGCGTGAGCCGCCACTCGATGGAAAACAGGATGGCGAGCGCGCCGACGATCGTCAGCGTCGAAATGAGCAGGTCCTCGGGGCCGTGGTGGGCGAGCTCCGTGATCTCGAAGAGATCGCTCGTCAGCCTGCTCATGAGCTGGCCCGTGCGGTTGTGGTCAAAGAAGCTGACGTCCAGCTCCTGCACGTGCGTGAAAAGGTCGCGGCGGATGTCCGCCTCCACCAGAATGCCGAATGTGTGTCCCCAGTAGGAAATGACATAGTATAAAAGCGCGCGCACAATGAACGCCGCCATCATCACGCCCATCACGATAAAAAACGTGCGGTACTGCTGATTCGGCAAAAGGTCGTACATCGACTTGCGCGTCACGAGCGGGAAGGCGAGATCGATGAGCGCAACGACCGTCGCGCAGACAAGGTCCAGGATAAACAGGCCGCGGTGCGGCTTGAAGTAGGTGAAGAGAATGGAAAGCGGCTTTTTCTGCTGAAATTCACGGGTCGTCATATGGTCGATAGCTCCTGCAAATACTTTTTCAAGGTAATTGTAGCACAGGCGGGCAGTGCTTGCAAGGAAAGCCGGCCCTTTTTGCGCAAAAAAAGAACGGTCTTTTGACCGTTCTTTTTCTCTTTACTTGATGCGCACCGTGATGGTCAGCACCGCGCCGCCAACGGTGGCCGTCACGGTCGTGGTACCCCCCTTGGCAGGCGTGATCAAGCCGTCCGCCGAGATGGACAGGACGCTCGCGTCCGCCACCGCCCAGGTCGCGGCCGCGTCCGTGCCGGAAACGCTCAGGCGGATGGTCTCGCTCGACTTGATCGTGCAGTCAAAGTTGCCGTTTCCGTCCTTGGGCAGCGTCGTGCCGACGTTCGTCTTGATGCTCAGGGCCGAGGCATCCACCGTCGGGGTGGACGGGGTTGTCGTGGTGCCGGGATTGGTGGCAGTTGTGTCGCTGCCGTTTGCGGGATCATTTGCGTTCGGCTCATCACCGGTGTTCGGGTCAGTGGTGTCGCCGTTGTTCGCGTTCGGATCGTCCGTGTTCGTATTGCTGTCGTCGGGCGTATTAACATCGTCCTGCACGCCGGGGGTATTGCCGTCGTCGGCGGGCGTGATCTTTGCGACGATCTTGTCACCAAAGAGCGACCAGCTCAGAAGCAGCAGCACGACGACGAGCACCGCCGCCATCGCGCCGCGGACGGACTGCGTCTGCTTTTTATCCGAAACACGCCGGCCGCCGCTCTGTTTGCTGGAGTTGTACTTGATCTTGCGGGGATGGTCTCCCTCCTCGCAGAACGGGCATCTGCGATAGCTGGGGGAATATTCTTCGCCGCAGCGCGGGCACTTGAGAAGATCCATGCCGACGCTCCTTTCTTTTGTCAAAATAGAGTCTCTGCGCGCGAGCACACACAGTGCCGCGTTCCTTTACATAATACTTGCTTTTTTGCTTCGCGTCAACCGCCCACGCACAAATTTTTGCCGCATTCCGCCGCGCGGCCTTGCTTTTTCGCCAAAGTCTTCCTATAATCGACTTAACAACAAACGATTCATGGAGGGTCTGGCGATGAACACCATCTTCATTGGCATTGCAGGTGGCACCGGTTCGGGCAAAACGACGCTCACCGAGCATCTGAAGCAGCACTTCGGCGACGATATCAGCGTCGTACACCACGACAGCTATTATAAATATCAGGACAGGCCCTTTGAAGAGCGCTGCAAGCAGAACTACGACCACCCCGACGCTTTCGAGACCGATCTGATGGTCGAGCAGCTCAAGGAGCTCAAGGCGGGCAGGGCCATCCGCTGCCCCGTCTACTCCTACGCCGACCACCAGCGCACGGATGAGACCGAGCTCATCCAGCCGAGCAAGGTCGTCATCGTCGAGGGCATCCTCATTTTCCAGGACCCGCGGCTGCGCGAAATGCTCGACATCAAGATCTTCGTCGAGACCGACGCCGATGTTCGCATTCTGCGCCGCGCGCTGCGCGACGTGCGCGACCGCGGCCGCACGCTCGAGAGCGTCATCACGCAGTATTTGACGACCGTCAAGCCCATGCACGAGCAGTTCGTTGAGCCGAGCCGCAAGTACGCTGACATCATCGTCCTCGAAGGCGGCCACAACTTAGTCGCCCTCGACATGATCATGCAGCGCATCGCCAGCCATATCGCCACCGCCGACTAATGCAGGCGCTAAAAAGCGTCGTAGACTTTTATCCGCAAGGGGTACGCGGCATCCGTAAGGCGGCAGAGCCGCCAACGGCTGCCCAGGCGTCCGCAGACGCGAAATAAATTGTAATCGTTTTTCCGGCGGCGTGTACGCCGGAAAAACACTTCTCGCTCCGCACGTGTCGCAGTCGCCCTACGGGCGGCAAGGCACGAAGCAGAGCGCATCTTTCTCAAAAAAGAGGGACGTAGCTTTCAGCTGCGTCCCTCTTTTTTGAATATCTTTTACACCCCCGCGAAGTGGAACACGACGCCGATCACCGCGGAGACTCCGATAAAGATGATCGGGTGCAGGTCCTTGGTCTTTTTGATGTAGCGCGTGAAGACGAGCAGCACCAGCGCAAGGATGATGCCGCGCCAGCTGATCGCGCCGTCCCACGAGAATTTCATCAGGATGGAATCCTCCTGCGACGCGCTCGTGATCCCGGTGATCACCTGGAGCATCACGCCCGCGCAGGCCGCGCCGATCAGGCCGGTGGAGGCGGGACGAAGGCCGTAGAACGCGTTGGCGACATACTGGCTGTCGCGGAATTTGGCGAGCATCGCCGCAACGATCAAAATGACGATGATCGACGGCGTCACCTCGCCGATGGTGGCGACGATCGCGCCCGGCACGCCGCCGACCATATAGCCGACATAGGTCGCCATGTTGATGCCGACAGGGCCCGGCGTCGATTCCGACACAGCCAGCATGTTCATCAGATCCGTCTGCGAAAACCAGCCCGTGGTCGCCCCGATATCCTTAAGGAACGGCAGCGTCGCCATGCCGCCGCCGATGGCAAACAGGCCCGTTTTGAAAAATTCCCAGTATAAGCGAAGATACAAGGTCATTTTGCCGCCCTCCCCTCAAGATTTTTCAGCACGATGCCGGACAGCGCCGAGAGCAGCACGAACCACACCGGCGAAACGCTCAGCAGCATATTCCCCAGCAGCACGATAACAAAGATGACCGCCGTGCGCTTATCCACGACCGACTTTTTCAGCAGCTTGAGCACAGCGTTCAGGATGAGCACGCATACACACACCTGAATGCCTGCAAAGGCGTTCTGCACCCAGGCAAGGTGGGCAAAGTTCGTGATGAGTCCCGCCAGGATCGTGATAATGACGAGCGAGGGGAATACCACGCCAAGCGTCGCGGTGATGCCGCCCATCGCGCCTTTTCTCTTCTGCCCGACAAATGTCGCCGTGTTGACGGCGATGATGCCCGGTGTGCACTGACCGATGGCAAAATAGTCCACCAGCTCTTCTTCCGTTGCCCAGTGCTTATTCTGCACCACCTCGCGCTCGAGGATCGGCAGCATCGCCATACCTCCGCCAAAGGTCATCACGCCGATCTTGGCAAAGGTGAGAAACAGTTCCAAAAGTTCCTTCAAAATACTTTCTCCTTACTCCACATATCCGTAAAGGCCGCGCACGGACACCTCACCCGTGCGGACGGTCTCGACCGTTCCGTTTTCGCGGCGCACGATGAGGCCGAACTCCTCGTCCACGTCAAGCGCCGTGACTTTCTCCTTCGTATCCTGCCACAAAAGCTGCACCTCGCGCCCGATGGTCACGCAGCGGCGGCGGTATTCGTCAAGATACCCGCTCGTCTCTCCGGATCTGAGCGCCGTATAAAGCGCATCGAGCTCCTCGATCATCGCCGCGGACAGCTCCGCGCGCGAAATGAGCCTGCCCGTCTCGCGCAGGATGGACGTTGCGATCTTCGAGACCTCGCCGTCGAAGTCCTCCTCGCGCTGGCTGACGTTGAAGCCGATGCCCGCCACGACGTACTGGAGCTCGCCGGTCTCACCCTCGACGCTCAGCTCGGTCAAAATGCCGCAGAGCTTTCTGCCGTTCAGGATGAGATCGTTTGTCCACTTGATCTGCGAGTGCGTCCCCGCCACGCGGTCGACCGCGCGGCTCATCGCAACGGCGATGAGACCCGTGAGCGGCATCAGCTGCGACGGCGCAAGCTTCGGACGCAGCAAGATCGACAGGTAAACGCCCTTGCCCGCCGCGCTCTGAAAGCTGCGGCCGCGGCGGCCGCGGCCGCTCGTCTGCTCCGCCGCGACGGCGACGGTACCGTCCGGCGCGCCGTCGAGCGCGATGCGCTTTAAGTAGGCGTTTGTCGAGTCGATGGAATCAAAGCAGTCGATGCGCTTGCCGACGGTTTCGACAGGTCCCAAGTAGCTGCGCACGGTCTGCTCGGTCAGCGTGTCGGGCAGCGACTTGAGGCAGTAGCCGCGTCCCGTGACGGCGTCGATCTCGTACCCCTGCGCGCGCAGGGCGGAAATGCTCTTCCAGATGGCCGCGCGCGTGATGCCGAGCTCGGCGCTGACGGCCTCGCCGGAGACGAAGTGCCCTTTTTCCCGCAGCAGCAGCGCCAAAACAATCTCTTTTCCCATAGCGTCCTCCGTTACAAAATGTAACCGAAATTGTTACCCTTTTGAGGTTGACAGTCGGCGGCTTATCGCTTACGATTGACATAAAATATCAAACGCTGCGTTTTTCGCAGCCGCCGTCTTAGGATTGTAGCACGCTTGCCGCCGCATGTAAACCAAAATCTCATGTTTTGGCTTACCCGGCGGTTTCTTGACGAATTCCTGATTTTTCCATTGCCGCGCTCCGCCCCAGCGTGTACAATAAGACGCTGACAAATTATGACAGGAGTTTCCCCGTGAGCTTTTCCGACCTTACGTTTCTTTTTTATTTTCTGCCGCTGTTTTTCGCGGTCTATTACATTCTGCCCTTTCGCTTCAAAAATGCTGCGCTCGTGCTGGGCAGCTTTGCCTTCTACTTCATCGGCGCGGGTGCGCGCGACACACTGCTGCTGTCCGGCGTGCTGCTTCTGCACTACGCCCTCGCCCGCGCAATGGCGGGGAAAGAAGTCCGCACGCGAAAAGCACTGCTGATCATCGCGCTGGCGGCGGACCTCTTTTGCCTCGTGTATTTCAAGTACGCCGCATTTATTCTGGAAAATCTGGGCAAACTGACGGGGACGGCGTTCTCCCTCGTTGAGCTTGCGCTGCCGCTCGGCGTCAGCTTCTACCTTTTCCAGAGCGCGGGGTACCTCATCGACGTGTATCGCGGCGAGGAGGCGGAGAAAAATCTCATCGACTACGCCGCCTTCACGATCGCGTTCCCCCAGCTCACGATGGGGCCGATCTTGCGCTGGCGTGAATGGCGCGGCGCGCTGAAAGCACGCACGATCACGCGCGAGGACGTATTCTCCGGCTTTGAGCTCTTTGTTGTCGGCCTGTGCTTCAAGGTGCTGCTCGCCGACCAGCTCGCGCCGCTGTGGGCATCGCTCGAGCGCATCGGGTACGAATATTTGTCGACGCCGCTCGCATGGCTCGGCGCGGTGAGCTACAGTTTGCAGCTCTATTTCGACTTTTCCGGCTATTCGCTCATGGCGATGGGCCTCGGGCAGATGCTCGCGCTACCTGTGCCGCGCAACTTTGACCTGCCCTACACCGCGCGCTCGGTGAGCGAGTTCTACCGCCGCTGGCACATCACGCTCGGCACATGGTTTCGCGACTATGTCTACATCCCGCTCGGCGGCAGCCGCAACGGCAATGCCCGCACGGTACTCTCGCTCACAGTCGTGTGGTTTTTCACCGGCCTCTGGCACGGGGCAAGCTGGAATTTTGTCCTCTGGGGCGTGATGCTGCTTGGATTCATCCTGCTCGAAAAGTTCTGTATCGGCGATTTTCTCAAGGAGCATAAAGTGCTCTCGCACGTCTATCTTCTCTTCGTCATCCCGCAGACGTGGGTCATCTTCCGCATCACGCGCTTAAAGGACGTCGGCGCGTATTTCTCCCGCCTGTTCCCGCTGTTCGGCGCGCGCAGCGCCATTTCCGCGCAGGATGCGCTCAAGCTGCTCTCGTCCTACTGGTGGCTGCTGCTTCTCGCCGTCTTCTTCTGCCTGCCGCAGCCGCGCCGCTTTTATGAAAAGCACCGCGGCAGCCTGCTCGTCCAGCTCCCGCTGTTTCTGCTCTTCTGGGTGTGCGTGTACTTCATCGCCACCTCGTCGGGCAACGCCTTCCTCTATTCCCGTTTCTAAGGAGACTTTTCATGTTCTCTCGTTCCTTTTCCCTGCTTCTGCCGCTGTGCTTTGTCAGCGCACTGGCGCTCAACGCCTATGCCGCGCTCGACCCCACCGGCGTATATCAGGACTATCTTGAAAAACTGGATGCCGCGACGCCGCCCGTCGCGGCAATGGCCACAGCGGCCGCAGACGGGGTCTACCCGTGGAGCGAGCCCAAAGCGCCCGAACCTCCTCCCGTCCCAGACCCCGCTCCGCTTCCGGACCCGGAACCGGAGCCCGAACCGGAAGAGCCCGACTCCCCCTTCACCACGGTGGACGCGAGCTACTTTGACGATGCGCTGTTCATCGGCGACTCGCACACCGACGGCTTCAAGGACTATGCGGGCCTCAATAACGCCGACTACCTCTGCCACAACGGCCTGACGGTCTGGTCGGCGGTCGAAAAGGCGGAGTTCCCCGGCAAGCAGACGCTTGCGCAGGCGCTCTCCGGCAAGCACTACGGCAAAATTTACCTGATGCTCGGCATCAACGAGCTCGGTACCGGCACGGCGGAGAGCTGGGCCGCACAGTACAAGGTCCTGCTCGACGAAGTGCGCGAGCTCCAGCCTGACGCCATTATCTTTTTGCAGGCCATTTTCCACACGACGCAGGAAAAGTCCGACGCGACGTTCTTTAAGAATTCGACCATCGATGCACGCAACGCCGAGCTCCAAAAGCTCGCCGACAACGAAACGGTCTTCTACATCGACTGCAATCCCGTCTTCGACGACTCTACCGGCGCGCTGACGCCGGAATACTCCGGCGACGGCGTCCACGTCAAGGCCGCGTACTATCCGATGTGGAGAGACTATCTCTTCCAGTTTGGCGTGGTGAAGTAACTTCAAAAAAGCGGCAAAGCCACTTTTTTGAGAAAGTCTCGCTGCGCCATGCGCGGCGCAAATTTTACGAGACTTGATACGTTAAAAAAGGAACCGCTCTTCGAGCGGTTCCTTTTTTGCGTTGCTTCGTTTTATTCGTGCTTGACCTTGTAGCCGCGGTTCAATCTCATTTCGAGCGCGTCGAGCTCTTCGTAGAGCTCAGGCGGCACCTTGCCGATCTTCTCGTAATACTCACGCGCGTCCTCGCACTCCTGGAGCCAGAGCTCGCGGTCGACTGAGAGCAGGCGGCGCATGTCATACATCGACATTTCAAGACCCTCCATGTCGATATCGTGGGTGTTGGGCTCATAGCCGAGCGCGGTCTCCGCCGCGCCGATCTCATCATCGGCGCGCGAGATGATCCACTGCAGCACGCGCATATTGTCGCCAAAGCCGGGCCAAGCGAAGTTGCCATCCTCGTCGGTGCGGAACCAGTTGACGTTGAAGATCTTCGGCGGCTTGGGGATCTTCTTGCCCATGT
>ERZ857982.3556-NODE-3556-length-10387-cov-2.865370_pt1 | contig 10387 bp, 10 predicted proteins | sample MGYA00519955_ERZ857982 | MGnify/ENA primary metagenome ERZ857982 (study PRJEB31778, sample SAMEA3449416) | human gut metagenome | biome: human gut; feature: human-associated habitat; material: faeces | place: United Kingdom | collected 2010/2012 ... | reverse complement strand
TCTTCCATCAGTCAAAGCGGTGCGCCCATTGTGCACCACCGCAATGGCTATCAAACCTTCAAGGCCATTATGTCGCTTTCTGCCATCACCGGAAACTTTGATACCGAGGGCGGCAATATCCCGGCGGGCGAGACTTACTCTCACCAGTGGGCCAACTTTGATACCCGGGAACATGAGTTCATCCACGCCAATACCCCGGATAATGTAAACCGTCGCATCGGCTATGACCGGTTCCCACTGTGGAACTGCTTTATTCCGGAAGCGCAGATGACCGATTTCCACCGTCATGTGCTTACTGGGGACCCTTATCCCATCAAGGCCATCATGGCCTTCGGCCTTAATCACCGGATGTTCCCGGAACCGCATAAAATCCTGGAAGCGCTGGATACCATGGACTTTGTGGTCAGCTCCGAACTCTTTATGACCGAGACCTGCAAGCATGCTGATATCGTGCTGCCGGTATGCACTTCGCTGGAACGGGAAGAATTTAAGGTTTATCCAGGTGGCTTTGCCACCTACATCAAGCCTGTTGTCCCACCGGTAGGGGAGTCCCGCCCCGATTCCACCATCATCTCCGATTTGGTGGGTGTACTGGGACTGGATGACCCGTTGCTGGCTTCTGGTTACCGCAAATGTGTGGACTGGATGCTGCAGGATCTCCACTTTACCGTGGAGGACTGCCTGGCGGCCGATCTGCCCATCCGAGTACCAGATTTTAAGCCCTATGTGGGCCGGGAGTATACCAACCGTGGCTACGATACCCCCACCGGCAAGTTTGAGCTTTCCTCCTATACCGTGGAGCAGTTGAACTGCGGCCTTTCTCCCATTCCGGATTACGAGGATCCCTACGATCCGGAGCAGACCGGGGATTATCCGTTTACTCTCTCGGTTGGCCCACGGCTGCCATTTGTGCTGCATAGCCGCTTGCACGATGTCCCATGGACCCGCAGTCTGCGGCCGGACCCTATGGTGGATATGAATGAGGATGACGCCGCGGCTATGGGTATTGAGTTGAATGACTGGGTGTGGGTGGAAAATGAGACCGGTCGGATCCATGTTCGCGCCAACCCCAGCAGTAAGATGATGCCCGGGATGCTCCAGATCTACCACGGCTACAAAGAAGCTGACGCTAATGAACTGGTTCCGGAAGCCCATCTGGATGAGTATTCCGGCTATCCCGGCTATAACTGTGTCCGCTGCCGGATCATCAGAGATGAGGAGGTGTCCCATTCATGAAGATGAAACTGGTACTGGATGTGGATAAATGCTGTGCCTGCGGCGCTTGCGCCGTGGCCTGTATGGATCAGAACGATATCGACATCGCCCATATGACACCATTTCGCCGGGTGGCCGATTTTGAACTGAATGGGGAATACCTCTATACCTCTGTTTCTTGCATGCACTGTGATGACGCTCCCTGCATTCAAGGCTGCCCGGTGGGCGTCCTGCGCAAGGACCCTGTCACCAACCTGACCGTCTACGATAACACCAACTGCATCGGCTGCCACAGCTGCGCTATGGCTTGTCCGGTGGGTGCGCCGTCTTTCGATTCGCACAATAAGATGGTCAAGTGTAATGGCTGTATTGTGCGCCAACAGCATGGCATGCAGCCGGCCTGTGTGCTGGTGTGCCCCACCGGCGCTTTGAAAATGGTGGATGTGGAAGCGGAAGATACGAAAAACTAAAATGCATTCTCCTCCTTGAACCCTAAAAGCGATCCCCCGCTGGGTACAGTACCCGGCGGGGGATCGTGTATTTTATTGTCTTAGTGGAACTGGGCGTTGCGGATAGTGTTTGTTACATCGGAGATGAACTTCTCATTGTTCAGGGTATCAAAGTGTTCCGGCTTGGTGGAAAAATTCAGCGCCCCCAGCACCCGATTATCCTGACTGATGACTGGAATGGAGATGCAGGCTACAAAATCATACAGTTCACTGATGACAATGCCATACCCACGCTCCCTTGTCTGGCGAATCTGCTTCAGCAGTTCATCGGGGTCAATGATGGTATTGGCGGTATAGGGCACCAGGTTGTGGCTGCGCACCCAGGTCTCCAGCGTTTCATCATCCAGCTGGGAAAGGAACAGTTTTCCGGCGGCGGTGCAGTAGGCGGGAAGTACCGTGCCAGGCAGGGCGTATTTATCATTGTATACAATAAACTGTCCTACCGTGGCCAGGTGCAGGATGGATTCCTCGTACAGCACCGAAAGGCCTACCTGGCAGTTTTTCTGCTGCGCAAAGTAGTTCATAAAGGGCAGAACCTGCTCGATGAGACCATCGTGCATCATGGAGTAGCTGGAAAGTTCCAACAGTTTATAGGTCAGGGAGTACTGCTTATTTTTCTCCTGCTGGATGTAACCATCCGCTTTAAGTGCCTGCAGGATGCGGTGCACGGAAGGGGAAGAGATCCCCAGTTCCTGAGAAAGCTCCTGAATAGATACCCGCTTTTTCTGTCGGCTCATATATTCCAGTATAGAGAGTGCCTTTGTTAGTACATTGCTGTTTTTTTCCTCAGTTGCCATCGTTTCCCCTTTTATCCTTTCCAAACTCATCATGTTCACCGCTCGGAGGTACCAGGTGCAGGGTTTCCTGTATCATCCGGGCGATCCCCTCCACATCATTGCGGGTATAGTGCGGCAGGCCGCCCTCCCATCCCCAGTCGGAGATCAGCGCCATCGGCTCCCGGGAAACACTGGGCTCGCCCTCCATAAGAATCTCTGCCTTAGGCCATCGGCTGTCCTTAAAGCCCTCCAGCAGCACCAGGTTGGCATTTTGCAGGGCAACTTCTATTAATTGATCCGCACGATAAACATTTTTTTCATTATACGCCAAAATTTCCCGATTGTAAACCATCACCGGATTAGCCCCGGCCTTTCGCAGCCGCCAGCTATCGGTACCGGGCACATCCGGTTCAAAGCTGTGTCCATCGTGCTTGATTCCGGCTACACGGTAGCCCATTCCGCTAAAGTGCTGAATGAGTTTTTCGCACAGTGTGGTTTTGCCGGTATTATGCAGCCCGCTAATGGCAAAAACTGGCGGTTGGAAGATGGTATAGTAGTCCTGCCAAGTATTGATATTGGCCATCATACGGTCTGGAAAGACTGTATATTGCAGTTCCAGCACATGGCCGCCCGTCGCTGCAAAGCTTTCCGCCATCTTCAGATGGTTCTGTGCCAGCATGGCCTCCAGTGCGGGCAGGGCTGCCTTGGTGTAGATGCCGCACAGATAGTGTGTTCGTCCATCCCGGCTACGCAGGCACCAGGCCGGCCACCCGCTATCCAGGAAGGATAGGAGATAATCTCCCAGCTCCGCCCGGTAACAGGCCAGATCACAGCTCAGTACCAGCAGAGCCTCACTGCGGCACTGGCGCAGGGCACTTACAATGCCGCCCAACGGCCCGCATTCTGGGGTATCATCGGCAATGCGCCAAAAGCCTTCCACCGGCAGGTCTATGGGGGAAGAGAGGATCTTTTCCGGGAAGGCGACGCACTGTTCGGCGATGCGTCGGATCATAGGGACACCATCGTATTCCAGCAGGGCCTTGTTTTGGCCCAGGCGGCTACTCTTGCCGCCGGCCAGCAGCAGTACACCGCAGCATGTATTACGCAAAGTAAACGACCTCCACCATCTCATCATCGGTCAGTGCCGGGCAGTTTTCCGGCACATCTATCATACAGTTGCAGCCCGCCAGTCCGTACAGAGAACCGGAAGCATGGCTGCATACCGGCAGTGTCACAGTATCTTCCTGCGCCATGGCCCGCAGGAAGCGTCGGCGCTTATTGGCTTTGGAAAAGCTCCCCCGAAGCCGCAGGGTGGCCCGGCGGGGGATACATTGCTCCAACCCAGCCAGGTGCAGTAGGGCGGGCAGGCACAGCAGTTCAAAGGTCGCGACTGCCGCAAATGGATTTCCGGAAAGGGAGAAAATAGGCTTGCCTCCAGTCAGTCCGGCTGCCATATGCCCGCCCGGCTTCATGATAACATGGTCAAACAGCAGTGGTTCGGCCATTTGGGAGAGCAATTCCGGCATCAGGTCGGTACTGCCTACCGCACCGCCGCCGATGGTAACCACTGCGTCACAGCTTTTCAGGGCATTACCTATCACCTGCCGCAGTTTGGCCATCTCATCCCGGCATAGATGGTATTCGGTTACAAAGTTCAAGCAGCCAAGCCGGGCAGTCAGCATCGGCCCGTTGCAGTCATATACCTCATTTTTCCCCAGGGGTTCTCCTGGTTGCCGCAATTCATCCCCGATGGAGATAACGGCTACTCGGGGACTGTGCCGCACCATTATTTCAGCGGCACCATCAGCTGCCAGCAGGCCTATATGTGCTGGGATAATGTGTTCACCAGCTTTCAGCAGGCAGGTACCGGCAGCCATCTCACCGCCGCACTGGCATACATTCTGCCCGGCCTTTGGAGCAAAGCGTAGCTGTCCCTTGCCAGCAGTTACCGTAACGGCTTCCTGCTGGATCATGCAGTCCGCGCCTTCCGGCATCAGCCCGCCTGTCGTAATGGGCATAGCATGTCCCGGCAGCAGGGCCTCTGTGGGAGATTGCAGTGAAAGGGTCAGTTCCTCAGTCAGATCGGTGCTGCACAGGGCATAGCCATCCATGGCGCTGCGGTTAAAAGGTGGTTGAGGCAGTCGGGCCAGCACAGTGTGTGCGGAGATGCGTCCGCACGCCAGGCCAAGAGGCAGTCGCTCCACGGCTTCGATGGGGTGAATTGCCTGTAAGAGCAGAGTAAGGGCTTGTTCCACGGGAATGGGGGTCATAGGGGCCTCCTTTCTATTTTAACAGCAGAAAACTAAAAGCAGCAAAAAATAAATGGGCCTGTATTACCAGGCCCGGAGCACGCCACAGGGAACCGGCACCCCATCGGGGCCGGCATCGTGGTGGGGAAGAGCCTTTTTTCAAAAGTGGGACGGAAGGCTGCCGGATTTCTTCTGCAACCCGGGATCGCTCAGGTCGATCCGGCGGAGCCGCCCTGCCCGGCAGGGTTTAGGCGGAACCGCTCAAGGTTTTCCTTTAATTTTATTTTGCGGAATTAGCATTTCGGCATTATTATATTGTATTTTGCCTTTCTTGTCAATTCTCTTTGCTGTGTGTTCACCAAAAGAAGGCGGCGTAAATTAGGGCGTGATAACACTTATACACTCTTTGCATTTCACATACTATCCAATCGTTACTAAAATGGAAGGTGTAAAACAGCCATTTATAGAAGAAAGGGGAGCTGGTTTGGATGGGCTGGAAAGAGTACCTGGAACAGAACTGTGCCAATTACAAAAACTTTGTGCTGTTGGGTGAAGCCGGCAGCGGCAAAAGCGAGATTGCTCTGAACCTCGCCGCGCACCTGGCTCAGTGCCAGCCGCTACCCGTGCATTTCTTCGATTTGGATATGACAAAGCCCCTGTTCCGCTCTCGTGACTTGGCGGAAGAGATGGAGGCCTTGGGCGTCCACTTCCACTTTGAAAAGCAGTTCATGGATGCACCGACCCAGGTGGGCGGCGTCAACCGCCTGCTGCGGGATCCAAAATGCTGTGTCGTTATGGATGTCGGTGGCGATGATATCGGCGCGCGGGCGGTGGGCGGCTATGCTCCGGCCCTCAACCGCGAAAAGACAGCGGTCTATTATATCGTCAATGCTTACCGTCCCTGGTCCTGCGATATTGAACATATCGATGGCACCCTCAGTAAGATTCTGCAAGTGACGCATCTGCAGTTGCCCAAGCTCCGATTTGTGGCCAATCCCAATAACGGGTTGTTTACCACCCGGCAGGAGTATGAGGCGGGTTTGGCCAAGACCCGCGAAATGCTGGATCCCTACTGCACTATGGAGTTCGCAGCCATCTATCAGCCGCTCCACGCCGGAGAAGAGGAGCCCGATGATCTGCCGGTTCTCCCGCTGGAGCTGCATCTCAGGTATCCGTGGCTGCAGGGAGAAAGTTCCCTGCGCTAAAAGATAAATACTTATCATTTCGTATCCGGAAGGAGGTTTCATGGTATGGCAAAGGTCGTTGTAATTGCCGAGCGGTGCAAAAGCTGCCAGTATTGCATCAAGTTCTGCCCCAAGAATGTTCTGGCTCTGGGAACTAAGGTAAATTCCAAGGGCTACGAGTATGTGGAGCCGGTCAATGATGACTGCATTGGCTGCTGTATGTGCGCGCGCATCTGCCCGGATGGCGCTATCGAAGTATACAAATAAAAGGAGACTAAAGCTATGGCAAGAGTATTGATGAAAGGCTGCGAAGCGATCGCCGAAGCAGCTGTTCGTGCCGGCTGCCGTTTCTTTGCCGGCTATCCTATTACCCCCCAGAACGAAATTCCCGAGTATTTTGCCCGCCGCCTGCCGGAAGTTGGCGGTAACTTTGTCCAGGGTGAGTCCGAGGTCGCTTCTATCAATATGGTTTACGGTTCCGCTTCTGTCGGTGCCCGCTCCATGACCTCCTCCTCCAGCCCCGGCATCGCCCTCAAGAGCGAAGGCATCAGCTACTGTGCCGCTGCCCGTATCCCCATCGTTTATGCTAATATCTCCCGCGGCGGCCCCGGCGTAGGCGCCATTCAGCCCGCCCAGCAGGATTATTTCCAGGCCACCAAGGCTTCCGGCAACGGCGGCTTCGAGATGATCGTTCTGGCTCCCGCCACCGTGCAGGAAGCTGTGGACCTGACCTACAAGGCCTTTGACCTGGCCGACCGCGACCGCAACCCCGTTCTCATCCTGGCCGATGGCGTTATCGGCACCATGATGGAGCCGGTAGAGCTGCCCGAAATGAAGAGCGAGGAAGAAGTCGCCGCTATCCGTGAGAGCAAGAAGAAATGGGCCTGCATTGGCCACGAGCTGGACCTGCCCAACCGCTCCTGGATCGAGCCCGGCCAGTGGGATACCAATAAGATGCAGCGCGTCAATGAAGAAGCCGCTGCTCTGTATGCTTCCTGGGAAAAGGATGTTATGGTAGAGGAATACTGCACCGAGGATGCCGAAGTAGTCATCGCCGCTTATGGTATTTCCGGCCGTATTGCCAAATCCGTAGTGGAGATGATGCGCGCCGAAGGCAAGAAGGTCGGTCTCATCCGTCCCATCACCGTTCACCCCTTCCCCAAGGCTGCCTTTGATAAACTGGACTATGGCACCTGCCATGCCATTCTCGATGTCGAGATGTCCATTCCCGCCCAGATGGTAGAGGATGTGGATCACGCCGTGCGCGGCCGCTGCCCCATCAAGACCTGCCTGTGCTCCGGCGGTAATGTCATGAGCCGTGAGGCCGTAGTAGAAGCAGTAGAAAAGCTGCTGAATAAGTAAAGGAGGGGAAAGAATGGAAAAGATTTATTCGCGGACAAAAACCATTCAGGAGGATAAAGTTTCCGGTTTCTGCCCCGGCTGTATGCACAGCACTGTTATCAAGCTCATCGGCGAAGTGCTGGATGAGATGAACCTTGTTGATCGCGCTGCCAGCGTTCTCGGCATCGGCTGCTGTGGTCTGCACATGGATTATATCGCCTACGATACCACCACCGCGCCCCATGGCCGCGCCTGCGCCGTGGCCACCGGCATGAAACGCGCCAATCCCGATACCCTGGTGTTCACCTATCAGGGCGATGGCGACTTCGCCTCCATCGGCATGGCGGAGTCCATCCACGCTGCCAACCGCGGCGAAAACATCACCGTTATCTTCATCAATAACGGTATCTACGGTATGACCGGCGGCCAGATGGCCCCCACCACCCTTATCGGGATGAAGGCCTCTACTGCTCCCAAGGGCCGTATTGCTGAGGAGCACGGCTATCCCATGCATATGTGCGAAATCCTCAATCAGCTGACTGCTCCCGCTTATCTGGTGCGCACCAGCTGCAATACCCCTCAAAATGTTATCAAGACCAAGCAGGCCATCCACAAAGCTTTCCAGAACCAGCTGGACGGCAAGGGCTTCTCTATGGTAGAGATCGTCACCAACTGTCCCACCAACTGGGGCCTGGATCCTCTGGATTCTCTGAAGTTCATTGAAGAAAAAATGCTGCCGGAATACCCTCTGGGTGTGATCCGCGATCGCTGATGAAAGGAGAAGCGCATAAATGGAAACTAATCTGTGCGTAGCCGGCTTCGGCGGTCAGGGTGTTATGACTCTGGGCAAATTCCTGGCCTCTGCCACCTGTGATGCTACCAATAAGAATGTAACCTTTTTCCCCAGCTATAGCGCCGAGCAGCGTGGCGGTACCGCCAACTGCTTCGTCGTCATCTCCGATGAGGAGATCGGCGCGCCGCTGGGCGATGTCATGGATGACCTCATCGTTATGAATGGTCCGTCCCTTAAGAAGTTCCTGCCCACCCTGAAGAAGGGCGGCACCCTGTTCATCAATAGCTCCATCGTCAGCGATGACATCGGCCGTGATGATGTCAAGCTGGTCAAGGCCCCCGTTACCGAGATGGCCCTGGAAATGGGCAACGCCAAGGTGCTGAATGTTATCATGCTGGGCGTCTATGTAGGCTATACCGAGGTCGTCCCGCCTGAGGTCGTTTGGTCCACCATCGAGCACAAGATGGCCAAAAAGCCCAAGCTGCTGCCGCTCAATAAAGAAGCCTTTGAAAAAGGCCTCGCCATCGGTCGGGAGCAGAAATAATTCTCATAGGTCCTCTTTTATCCTCTCTTTTTCAGAATAATACCGGCATCCGGCGCAAGGCATTTTGTCTTGCGCCGGGTTGCTTTTTTGCGCGGAAAAATCCCCCGGGAAAGGCTCATTTGGCTCTTTTCCGGGGGATTTTATTCTGTTCTATTTATTATTCTACGGGGTATTCCAGGTCATCCTGCCACTTGTGTCCCAGCGCGATCAGCGGCTGCAGGCAGGGGTTATCGTTGTTGATGTCCCACATCAGCCAGCGGCGGAAGTAGGAAACACTGCGCAGCGGCACAAATGCAATACGCCCATTGCTGCGCGGCAGCATGTCCCGGTGCAGAATGGAGATCCCCTGGCCGCAGGCCACCATGGTCATCAGGGTGGGCAGCAGGTCCACCTGCGCCACGATCTGTGCCTCAAAGCCCGCCGCCAGCGATTTTTGAATGATGGATTCAAAGCCGGAGCAGGAAATGGAGCGCGCCATAGCAATAAACTTCTCGTTCTTCAAGTCGCGCATATCCAGAATGTCATTATTGGCGTAAGGATGGTCCAGCGGCAGCGCCACACATTCCGGCAGGTTGGCTATCATCAGGCTGCGGATGGACTCATTGGCAGGGGGGCCGCCGGAGATCACCGCGTCCGCTATCTTCTCCTGCAGGGCGTTGTTCAGCTCGTTGACGCTTAGCGGCAGCAGCTCCAGGGTAATATCGGTGTGGCTGCGGCGGAACAGATTCACGAAGTCCACAATGTAGGTCTCAAAGTTATCCCGCTGAAAGCCGATGCGCACGCTGCCTATCTGGCCAGCCTGGGCAGAGCGTGCCCGTTCGCTGCCGCGCTGGAATTCCTTCAGCATTTTGTGGCACTCGCTGGAGAAGATTTTGCCGGCCGGGGTCAGGGTCACGCTGTGGGTGGTGCGCTGCAGCAGGGTCAGCTGTAGTTCCTGTTCCAGCGAGGAAATAGCCCGGCTAAGCGCAGGCTGGGTTATAAACATGGCGTTGGCCGTTTGGGTAAAGTTCAAGGAATCGGCCAGGGCGCAAAAGCATTCCAACTGAAAAATTGTCATGATGGCATACCTCCGATTTTGGGCTTTTTAGAAGATGCATTCAATGTTTTATACATTTATTCTATCATAATTTTCTGCAAACGACAAATACCTTTTATGCATTTTCCGCAAAAAGATTTATCCATATATAGAGGAATCCCCTGCCGGGGGAGAATGCCCGGCAGGGGAGGGGTGTGCCATGTAAAAGTGACGATCTACATTGGGAGGTCGTAGTGTCTTGACAAAAAAGTGTGGCACCCCGGAAAACCAAATAAGGAGAAGTATGAGGAAACGGTTCAAATCCTATCCGGAACTCTCCCGCTCCAGGAGACTTCCGATGAGTTTATGATACACCTTCCACATGTAAAAAGGAAATGCTGTTTTGGAATGATAGTCATTCCTTAGGGTGGAATAACAGTCATTCAAATGGTGCATTTCACAGGCTAATTTCCCTTTCCTATAATAGTAGGTGGAAAACACTGCCCATAGCGGGCGATCCTAAAAAATATCAGGAGGGACTCTCAATGATCGTTTCTTTTGAACAGATGCTGGAAAAAGCAAAGCAGGGCGAGCCGATGGTGCTGGCCGGCGCCGCCGCGCAGGATGTGGATACCATCAAGGCCATGGCCGCTGCCGAGGAGGCCGGTATGATCCGCCCCATTCTCGTCGGTGATATCCCCACTATCGAGCGTGTAATGAAGGAGGAGGGCGTCACCTTCCGGAATGCCGAGCTGGTCCAG
>ERZ857982.3547-NODE-3547-length-10415-cov-5.112548_pt1 | contig 10415 bp, 10 predicted proteins | sample MGYA00519955_ERZ857982 | MGnify/ENA primary metagenome ERZ857982 (study PRJEB31778, sample SAMEA3449416) | human gut metagenome | biome: human gut; feature: human-associated habitat; material: faeces | place: United Kingdom | collected 2010/2012 ... | reverse complement strand
TAATTAATCTTATATCTAATACTATGAAAAACACATAAATATAACAGTACAAAAGAGACATTTGTTCAGCAGTTCTATGTATATTTCAGTTAATTATAGTTTATAGAATTAAATGTTTCTCATTTATAGGCAATATAATGCGTTTCCAGTCAATCATTGCGTTGAATAACATGATATGGGAATAGTCTTTCAAACATATTTGCGGAATGTCTTTCTCAACAATGAGCTGTCTGTCCAGAAATTCGCTTCGTTTCGTCCCCCGGAGTAACGGATGAGCCGGTGTGAACCATGTATCTCCGTCATAGAGAGCAACATTAGCTATAGAGGTATCTGTCAGATAGCCATTTCTTACAATTAAAATATCATCCGCCATTCCTCTTTGAGCATACAAGGCATTCAGTTCTTCCCGATGCGCACTTTTATAAGTATAATCAATGGTATCGGACACAACCAAATGCAAAGAAGATACCTGTCGCATCTGATAGGGCGCATACGTAACTTCTTCCACTTCTTTTCCATATACAATCCGGCATTTATGAATTCCATTTAAAGTTGGCGGAGATATAAATTCCCGTAAATCCAGCGGAGTGCTGTCTTTCCAAAAAGCTGCACGGGTTTCATTAAAGCGCTCTGTGTGATAATCAAGATTATAAATCTGTCCATCCTCTATCCGGATAGTCTCAATAAATGGGTACATATACTTTTTGTTTCATTTCATTATACTCGCTTTCCACATCACTCTGGCAGGTGATCCCACCTCCACTTTTAAAATACATCTTCTCTCCTTCCTGTTCTACAAAACGTATCATAACAGCACTATCTAAATCAATGCCATCAGAATATCCCATAACTCCTGTATAAAATCCTCTGTCATAGGTTTCAGCTTCCTGGATAATCTGCATCGTCTTTTTCTTTGGAGCACCGGTAATAGAACCGGCTGGCAGTAATCTGAAAATAATATCTCCCAAATGCTCCTGATAATTTTCGGGCAATATACCCTGAATTTCAGAACTCGTCTGAAAAATAGCTCCCCGATTAGTCTGTAACCTATCCATATACCGATACCGGGAAACTGACACTCGGTTGGCAACCATACTTAAATCATTACGAATCAGATCTACAATGGTAGCATGTTCGGCAGTCTCTTTTGGATCATTCATCAATAATTGAGCAGCAAAGGGAATTGAAGCATCAATGGTTCCCTTCATCGGATATGAGCTAATTTTTCCCTGATGAATTCTAACAAATATTTCAGGAGAGAAAACCGTAAAACGGTCTTTAATCCATAGCTTATAAATCGCTTTTGAATGAAAATAAATATCATTCAGAGTGAGATTGGTTTCTACCGGAGTGCGACACGTCAAATTAGTAAGGAAGCTATTTCCTGCCAGGATGTTCTGTCGCACGATATTAAACGAGCGTTGATAGGAAGAGAAAGATTCTGCGAAAGGCTGCCAATGTAGTGAAGGCATTGTTTTTGCAGAGTAAGTGGCTATATTATCTTCTGCTGATATAATCTGATTGGTAAATCCATTCAGATTATATAAAACTTCAGTAGAATCAACAGCAGCGACCTCCTCTATATAAGATACATCTTGTAGATAATTTATAATGAAAATGAAAGGACGATGGAGTTGTCCCAACTGATTCATTCGTTTGATAGCCTGTTCCTTATTATATAAGTGCATAAAATACTTCTACGTTTAGGGAAGGCAAATGTACGCAAAAAGTATAGATTAGAAAAAGATAGCAATAAAAAAAGGGTTGCCCGATGTGTCATATCGGCAACCCTTTATCATTTATAAGATTGGTCAAATTACTTCATTACAGCTTTTACTTGAGGAAGCATCTTCTTTACATTTTCATTTTCCGGAGAGATCTTAGCAGCTTCTTCCAGATAGTCTAATGCTTCTTTAAATCTACCATCGGCTTTTTCTTTTTCTGCAGCATATTTATCTGCATCAGAATTTGCCAAAGGAGCAGCTTTCTTCAGGATATTAGCACCATCATTATAGCACAGAACTCCTAAACTGTACAATGCATTTGTCTTATACTGCTTGTGATCCAAAGGAATTACTTTCTTGAAACAATCTTCTGCTTCTTCTGCTTTTCCGGCTTTCTGTGCAGCAAGTCCTGCTTTCAGATAGTGAAGGCTATAATTCTTCACCATTGTTGTATTCTTAGGATCTACTTTCAATCCTTCTTCCAATGTAGCTACATATTCAGCAGTCTTCTTTTGCGCATCTAAAGCCAAAGCTTTGCGAGCATAGGCATTTCCGATATTGAACTTCTTTTGAATTGCTATATCAAAAAAAGTCACAGCTTCCGGATATTTCTTCACAGCATCGGCAGCTATACCACAATAATAAGCGGTTGCAGAATCTTGATTATTCGTTTGTTTCAAATATTCACTGAATTTCGCATACGCTACAGGATAATTTTTAGCATTAAATGCATCATTTCCTTCTTTTTTCAATTGCTCTGGGTCGGTTTGTGCAAAAACATTAGTCACTACAATACAAAATGCAAATAAAAAAATCAATTTCTTCATAACTTTATGTGTTTTTTAGTTGTTTATCGTCCAAAAGTAGAAGTTATAATAGAAAAACACAACCCTATTTTATTTTTTTGAGCTTTTTGAAACCTATATAACGTTCGTTATTCTTCGTAAAAATGGCGTTTTTCTATTCATTCTTCCCAAACCATATAAATAAACAAAATTCTATCTCTATTATAAACTACTGATTCATAGTCACAAAGAAATATATGAATAAAAAAATGCCAGAAAGTTTTTGAGTTTTCATAAAAAGCACTACCTTTGCATCCGCAAATAAGGCTGGTTCCGTAGCTCAGCTGGATAGAGCAACGCCCTTCTAAGGCGTGGGTCAAGCGTTCGAATCGCTTCGGAATCACTTAAAGGACTGATTATAATTCATTGATAATCAGTCCTTTTTCTTTTCTATGAAAAGCCGAAAGGCTATAAAAAAAAGATACCATTTCTCACCGGAAAGTCACCAACAGTGGAAAAACAGTGTCTTTAAAAACTTATAGCTTATGGCAACACTATCATTAACCATTCTATCCGCTAAGCCCACCAAGGCTGGCAAATTTCCTATTCTTATCCGCGTATCAGTCAAGAATGATAAGGAGTACATTAAAACGGAATATCAATTGGACGATGCTTGCCAATGGTATAACGGAAAAGTAGTAGCCCGCAATGATGCTACAATGATGAACAAACAACTTATATATGAGTTGAAAAAATACAAAGAACGTTTGCAGTATATTGACAACTACGATTGTTATACCGCCAAACAACTAAAAATTATACTAACACAGCAAGATAAAATCGCTCCAGACATACGTACATTCAATGATTTCATGCGACAGAGGATCAAGGAAAAAAAAGAAGAAGGAAAGACTAGTCATGCTAAAATGCTAGAAGACACATTAAAGATCTTTGAGAGCGCAGAAGGTGAGGTACCGATAATTATTATGAATCACATTACCGTTGAACATTTTGATAGATGGATGAAACTCCATGGCCATACTGACGGGGGCCGACAGATTCGGTTAAGTCACATAAAAGCACGGATTAATGAAGCTATTAAGTTAGGGATAATACGATGTGACAAACACCCATTTGCCTACACAAAGATTCCCATCCCAGAGCCAAGGAGTCTTGATATATCTGTAGACGCGATAAGAAAGATTATTAGTGCGGATGTCTCAAAGAGCAAACAGCTGTCTTTAGCTAAGGATATGTTTCTGCTATCATTCTACTTAGGAGGTATCAATTATGCGGATCTTATTCAAGTAGATTTATCAGAAGATGTAATTAGCTATATACGATTAAAAAGTGGTGAGCATAAAACGAAAAACCGAACTACGAGTATAGCTGTCTGCCCGGAAGCCAAAAGCATAATAAATAAATATATTGGGAAAAATGGAAAGCTGAAGTTTGACTACAAATACACAGCAGGTAATTTACAACGCTATATCAATAAATGCTTAAAGCTCCTAGCAACAGAGCTAAATATAAAGGAGGGATTAACCTTTTATTCAGCCCGTAAAACTTTTGCCCAGTTCGCTTCCGAGATTGGGATACCCTATCCTATTATTGAATACTGTTTGGGGCACTCCATAAAGACCAGCATTACTATTAATTCTTATGTTCGGGTTAAACAGCATCAGGCAGACGCAGCAATTCAAAGAGTTATTGAATATATTAATAATCCAGAAGTATTCAAACCATATATAGAGATGCGAGCACAAATGCAAATGATGATGTAATATAAATAATGAGTTAAGAGGTAGCTTATTCGGCTACCTCTTCCTGCTATATTCACCAGAGAGTGATCTATGCTAATTCTCTTACCATATTCAAAATAGATTTTGTCTTGATACATAACGGTAACAAAATTATCTATGTAGCCGATAAACTTTGAAAATATCTCTATTCGAATTTATTAACTTCCATTATGAGCTTACTAAATTTACCATCATTTTCATTTTCAAAAATACTCAAATCTCCAAGAGTCTGTTCCGATAAAGAAAAAGTAGAATTAGATGTAAAATTAGTTATAAACTCTCTGCTATCCATTACAATACTCAAAAGTTCCAATTGATACGAAAGAAGATAATTAAAATTTATATTGTATTGTTCCTTTAAGATGCTCATCAAATCATTCACCCTAATATTAAGCTCTTTAGTTTTATATTTGACCATTCGAGGCTTGAGTTCTCCATTTTTCAATTGACCTATAAGTACTCGATATTCATTCCTTATTTCAAGTATTTCATTAATAAAAAACTCCTTAATAAACCTTTTACTATCAACTTTAGCTTGAATTGTATTAACAATCCATATAGAAAGCCCAGCAGTTATAGCAATACCTCCTATTTGAATCCAATCCGAGACAGTTATCACTAATGAATTTACTACTGAAATCAACTCCATTTCTTTAATTCTAAAGAATCATTAACAATTCTATACCATGCTTCATGCTCTTCCGTAGTTTTTGGTTTTTTATCTTTTAAACGTCTATCCTCCCACTGAAGGTATGTTTGCGATTTAATCATCTCAAGCCAGTGAGGTTCATAAACAGAAACGATATTAAGATATTTCTCTACTATTTTCAAAGAAAAATCAAAAACTAAATTTCCTATAGCCTCATCCAAGAAAGATGGAGCAAAACCGTCCGCCCCATCTAACTCCAAGGTCAAACGCTCTTTTTTCTCAAAAGCCTCTTTAAACTTCTGGTTTAAAAGAGAATGATAGAATTCTTCACCAGACCTTTCACTAATATCACAATGCCTAAGTCCAGTATATTTTGAGAAATCTTTTGCTATATTTAAGACTGCCATATTATTAATTATCAATACTATTAAAAAAACATTCTTTTCTCAAAACCCACCGATACATGGTGCCTTTAAACAGATTTTTTTCTGTTGCAAAGATAAGACTTTTATTAGGATTAACAAAATCAAGTCTAACATTGTTCGTGATTACCAATAACTCTTGGATATATCCATCGTCACAACAATTTTTAATACCTGGAAGTCCCTTACCCCTATTTTCCTCTTGTGTATTCGAACCATATTTTTTATTAAAAGCATTTTTTAAAATAGTTAATCGATCATCATTGAAAAAAAATTCTTTTATCAATTGACTGTGCTTCCTATAAATAGTATCAAGGATACCTTTACCTAAATCTACAGCTGTAAAAACAACCTCATTATTACCGTACATTATTCCTAATTGCCATTTCTTATTATGTGAATTACTCCATTCTATTGAATTTCCACAAATTTCTTTAAGCATTGATTTTAGAGATGTATTTGAAGAAAGTCCTCCTGTCAAATATTTACATGTATGCTCCACACAATTACTAATCATTTCCATTTGGCTAACAGTTAATTTACCTTCTCCTTTTTCAAAATACATCAATTCTGACTTTGATGTATTTTGAAATTTCTTACCATTTTCATCATACATCTTCGATAAAAAGCCTGAATCTACTAAAAAACGCCTACAATTCAAATCTTTTGGCAATTCTCCTCTTGTATTAATTCCTCTCGATTTCATTTCATCTATTATACTTAAAAAAGTCACAATAGCATGAAAATCAATATTTTTCACGTTACTTAATGAAACATATAAAAATTTTCTTCTATTTACAATCCACAAAGACTCTGAAAGTCTCAACTTATTAAAAAAGCAAGCACAATCATTTGTAGACTCAACAAAACTACAGTTCTCCGGAGCATCTATAACCAATCCCATTTTATCTTTTTGCCTATCAACATTTACTATTACAATATATTTCCGTCTCTTTGGTCTGCTCCGACGTTGAAGTAAACGACATAATCTATTATGTCTGCTTTTATATTTTTTTGTTGTATATAGCTTTTTCATAATCAAATCAAAATGAACCGCTAAAATACAAAAAGAAATTGAATATCTAACAAAATACATATATATATATGATCGTTCAATGCACTACATCTTTATTCATTTTTCTTTTTCACTTTCTCTAAGGCTTTTTCGGAGTCTACCAATAATTTAATTATTTTTGTAGTCTACATTACAAAGATAGGACAGTGAATAAATAAAGGAAAATAAACTTCATAAATGCTGGGAAATATGTTATAAACGATAAAAAGACCCCAAATCTTTCGTCCTGGGGCAATTATTTGTTCGCTAACAAATAAACGTCTGCTTCATTTTAAACGATAAGCCAACCATCCTGCAATTAACAAACCTATAATACCTATATACACTTTATCTTTATGCAAATCCCACCATGATAGTTCTACGACAGTTTCTTTTTGATTCAGCAAAACATTAACCTTATTACTAATAGTATCAAGTCGATTCGAGAACTGCTGCAAAGTAATGGATAATGTTTCATAAACTTCAGTCCGTTCTTGCTCCTGCTTGGAAGCGGTGGTAGTACTTTCTTTAATCGGATGTTGTTTCCCTGTTGAATCCGGAGCAGACAAGTAAACTGTTTTATTCTCAATCTTTAGATCACTCAACTTGTCCGTAGTAACCTTCGTTTGCTTATTCACGTTCATCTGTAGAGACTCAATCATGTTTCGCAGGTATTGGAACTCTTCGGAATAGTCCACCTGCTTTTGCATCTCGATGTTGCGGGAAGCCTTACAAGACGATAACCATATTGCTGACGTTAGCAATATGGTAATGTATATTATTCGATTCATGGCCGGATCACTGTATTGCGTAAGAAATTGGAAAATTCACTTCGGACATCGAAGCAGGGACACGCTTTGATATATTCTGCCGGCTCTACTTCACCGCTGCCGTCCAGATCCGGCGAAGTATCACGGTGTCCGAGTACTTCAATTATAGGATATTCCTTACAGAGCTTCGCGACCAATTCACGTAGTGCTGCCCTTTGAGCCGGAGTACGTGTGTCTGCAGGCTTACCGTTTGGATCTAATCCACCGATGTAGCAAATTCCAATACTGTGCTTATTATACGATGTAGTAGAAAACCCCTTCGTGTTGCAATGCGCCCCATCAATGCTCAATGGTCGTCCATTCTCTACCATTCCATCAAGGTCAATGACGAAGTTATAACCGATCTGACTAAAGCCTCTTTGTTTGTGCATCCGGTCAATGTCTTTAGCACGTAAATCTTGCCCAGCACGTGTGGCCGAGCAATGAATAATAATCGAATCAATAGTTTTCATTTCTTTTCCTCCTTATCTTTAGTTATTGTAACTCTACGTGGTGGAATACGACGACTACAGTCATTATCAGGTCGATCACAACGATTATGTTCAGCATCCTTCAATTGTAGTTCCAACTCGTGACATTTATGTATCCAAATTAATTTATCATTCTGCTCATTACGTAATTCAACATAGATAGCATCTATTTTCGTGTCACGCTGTGCAATACGATCCTCTAGCCAATCCACTTGTTTACGTTCATTCTCATCTTCCATAGAGTCAGCAGAAGCATCCTCTTTCCTTGCATCAGTCTTCCGGTTAACATAGAAGTTAACCATCCATTTGATTGCCTCTAAGCCTCCTAAAGCTCCAAGTATTGTTAGCCAGTCGTTTAGTTCCATCATTCCTTATCTATAAAAGATTCACTAATATCCCAATAAGAATCGTCATTCGTTGACACGGCTGTAATAGTACCTTGTGAACCTGGAGACAAGCATACAAAAGAATGAGCACTTATACTACCTGACTTAGTTTGCATAAAAGATGCAGATTGACATTTAAATCCAATTACATCAAAACTACGTGTACCCAATCGGCAATTTATATCCAATATGGCTCCTGGAACATCCGATGGATTAGGGAGATTGATGTAACGAGGCTCGCCAACATACGCTGTCAGTGTCTCAATATATGTTCCCTTTCTCAAATCTATATTATATGGATTTCTACCATGAATACCAAGTTCATCCATTTCATGAACAGCTGACCTCCATATAACTCTTGGTCTACTTCTTTGATATAAATATCCATATTCATCCCAATAAATAGAATTATCTGCCAGCACCCCAGTACCATCTTCCCTCAATACTATTTTCCCATTCGCAAGAGATAAGCTTCCCTCCTCAACTTCCACTCTTCCTTTGAACTTATACTTTTTATTTATTGGATCAAGTTCGAAAACTATTTCACCATCAACAACCGCAAATATCCCTGTACGCTTCTCGCCAGTTGTCTTATCGGTCAAACATTCCTTTCCTTGCACAATTCCAGTCAAATTTCCATCAGATGATTTGATACCAGAGAACATCTTGGGAGTAACAATATACTCTTCCCCTAATTCCGTTGCATAACCGTTCCACTTTTCTATCCATGGAAGAAGGTTTGCGTCCTGACCATCCTTACCCGGCTCCCCCTTCACTCGTATAGGATCACCCCATTCACCTGAATCCGCACTTTCTGATACCTTCTGTGAAATCCACACAACCGCATTCGTCGCATCGGTATGCCATCCGTCCGATGTTCCTCTTCCGGTAGGTTTAGCAGGTTCCGCTTCGCTATCATGATAAGTGATATAAACCCTCATTCCGTCCTTGCCGTCAGTACCGTCAATCCCATCGTTACCGTCTGCGACCATTAATGCCCATGCCGTACCATTATAGATATAAACTCGACCGTTATCCGTATCACGATACACCCAATTCTTTTGAGGATTAGCAGGCGGAATTGAAGAGTCTCCTTTCCAAACAATATCAAGACCATCCTTACCATCTTCACCGTTAATTCCGTCTAATCCATCTTTACCATCCGATCCATCAACCGTCATAACATACCATGCGTTATCCTGATAGACATAGGTTTTCTTGTCGGATATATTGCGGTAATACCAGCCGTTTTGAGGATTGGAGGGATGGGAGGTGAACTCGCCTTTATATACGAGGCTTGTTCCGTCTTCCCCGTTGATTCCATCAGCACCGTTGTTTCCGTCACGTCCGGGTTCACCTTTCAGATTCTCTTTTGTTTCACTGTCCAAGTTATCCCAAGTAAGTTTCACGCCACTCCCGAAATGAAAGCCTCCTTTGTCCCAGTATATTGCTCTGTTGAATATGTCGCCATTGCCATCCTTGTCCCATCTGATATTGCCTTTTGCAATGAATCCGGAACTGTCGGGATTGAACTGGTACAAGATTGTCCCGTCTTCGTCTACGGCTTTCAGCATACCGTTGACGCAATAGAATCCTTTCAGCCCGGCCGTTCCGGGTATGTCACCGCCCATGCGCACTTTCAGGCAATTGCTCCAGTCCTTTGTATAGATACCGTCAAGCACGTCTATTGCAGGCTGTCCGCTTTCATCAGCGTGCATATAAATAGCGGAATGTCTTCCTGCGTACTGCTCTTCGTATGAGCTGTTTCCGAATTGCACGATGTCGTCACCCGGCATGGGTGGATTCGTGACAAAGGTTATCCCGTCCTCGTTTACTTCCGATTCAAACTCCGATACCGGTATGTGAATTACTCCATCAACGATTGATTCAATCTCCACATGATACAATCGCTGGTTGCCTGTAAACTCCTGACAGCGGATGAAGTCATGCTCCATGAAACTCATATCGGTATCCTCGAGCGTGATAAGGTAGGCAGCCCCGTCTTCCGATATCCCGACTGTCTTAATCTTACCGCACCCCTGCGTGATAGTCTGCGCACCGATTATCGCCCTAATCTTAGATACCAGAAGTTCGAATATCGTAAACTGTCCACGTACACGGATAGCGTCAATTTCAAGCATCCACTTCCCCTTGATGTATTCCCATAGTTTCCATCCGTGCCCGGCAAAGCCGGACATGAAATCTTCCACATACTCTTTTACTCCATTCGCCAATTTCTGTCCTGTCTCTTTCACCGAACAGAGAAAGCCGTAAAATTTGCCGTTACTTAATA
>ERZ857982.3516-NODE-3516-length-10506-cov-2.769304_pt1 | contig 10506 bp, 9 predicted proteins | sample MGYA00519955_ERZ857982 | MGnify/ENA primary metagenome ERZ857982 (study PRJEB31778, sample SAMEA3449416) | human gut metagenome | biome: human gut; feature: human-associated habitat; material: faeces | place: United Kingdom | collected 2010/2012 ... | reverse complement strand
TCACATATAAGATCAAATCTTCCAGTACAAGTCCGCTTACAAACTGATAGTCATCAATGTTAAGATTAATATCTTTGTTGAATAATGGTGCCAGTGTGAACATTGCAATACCGCCGACCATTAATTCTGTTGCATCGGATTTTGCACTGTCAAGATCTGCTGCTGCGATTGCCCCGTTCGCACCTGTCAGATTGTTGACAATAACTGATTTACCATAAGTCTCCTGTAATCCCTGTCCGATAATTCTTGCGATCGTATCTGCAGAACCACCTGCTGCAAATGGAACACGTACATTAAAGTCCTTGGAAGGTTTAAAAGAATCTGCTGTAATTCCAGATATGTCTGTTGCTCCCCCTGCTTCTGTACCTTCTGTCTGAACTGTTTCCTGCTTCTCAGGCTCCTTTGGTGTATCCTGGCTCTGTGTGTTTCCACATGCTGCCATAGAAAGAGCCATTGTTCCCGCCATAATAAGTGCCAATACCTTTTTCTTCATCACTTTTCCTCCTTTTTTGAAAATGTTTTCAGTTGCCTCTGTACCTAGAAATTAACACTTCTGCACATTATAGTCAATGTTTTCTTTTGTTTTTATAGTAAAATCAGTACTTTTTCACATTATATTACAGTCGTTTTTGTATATTTTTACTATTTATCATTTTTACATTTTGTTGAAACCGTTTTCACTTAATATGTAAAATGAAAGACAGTACCAAAACATGTTCTCATTTTACTGGCACTGTCTTTTCAACCTTTTGATATCCACTCTTTAAAATTCATATTTTACTTTCACATCATATTTCCTAGGTTCTTTTTCTTCTTTCTCTCCCATGATCTTCTGGCTCAAAAGCTCTGCCGCACAAATTGCGACTGTTTCCGGATTCTTAACAACAAGCGAACAGTCCATTCCAAGTTTTTCCTTCGTTCCACCCATTGCAAACCCTGCGATATCCACGTTTCCGATCCACTCCGGATACAACTGATGGATTCCCATGGCAATATACTCTACAATGTCCGTTCCAAACCCGATGATGACCGGTCTCTCTCCATCCTCGAGCACACTGTTTAACTGTTTTAAAGCATCCATTACCACTTCGATCTTTCTCGCAGTAAATATTTTGATCACGCGGCTTCCATCACGCCCGGCCTCTTCCAGTGCCTGATTTGCCCCGGCAAGACACATACGTGTATTAAAACTGTCGCTCCAGCCAAAGAGCATCATGATACGGCTGCATGGCTTATTTTTCAGAAGCCATGAGATAAGATGATATGCATTGTCCCTGTGATTTTCCAAAACCATATCACAGCCAATATCCTCCTGTCTGTCGATTGCGATCATATTTTTATAATTCTTTGTTACGCCCTGCAGATATGGTGTATTCTGCCCACTCGGTGCAATTATGATTCCTGCGGCTCTCTGGTTCAGAAGCTCCTGGACATAGAACAGCTCTTTTTCCCGCTCACTGTCACTTTCACAGATATAAGTAATATATTTTCTTTCAAAAAAATAGTCACTTACCACATGACATATTTTTCCGAAAAAATATTCCATATGCGGAACAATAAGACCGACGATCTGTGTCTGTCCTCTTTTTAAATTTCTTGCAAACATGTTCGGTTCATACTGCAGTTCATTGATGGCATTTTTAATGTTGTACGCTGCAAGCGGCTGGATACTTTTTGGATCCGCCAGATATCTTGATACAGAACTGATCGATACTCCTGCCAGTTCCGCCACTTCCCGAATTGTAACTTTTTTTTCTTTCATAATCCACCTTAATACTTTTCCCTCTTATTCACTACTATAACTAAGCTAACATATTTCCTGCAAAAATTCAATTGTCATAGCTTTGCAAACGTTTGTCTAAACCTATTCTCTTTACGCAGATTCGTGTGTTATAATAGAAAAACAAGTATTTCTCAAAAACAATATCAATTTGTAAAAGGGGGCTTTTATTATGCTGATCACATTACATTCAAACGGTTACGAGGTCGCTGTCAATACGATGGGGGCCGAATTGAAATCTTTCAAAGATCCTTCCGGAAAAGAATACGTCTGGAATTCAGATCCTGCTTTCTGGATGCGTTCTTCACCACTTCTCTTTCCAACGATTGGAAATTTAAGAAATGGTGAAACAACCATGAAAGGGCAGGTTTATCCTCTCGTAAAGCATGGCTTCTGTAAAGATACAGAATTCGAGGTGAAGGATTTATCCGATGATACGGTCACTTTCTTGTTACACGCAAATGAAGAAACTTTAAAAAGTTATCCTTATCAGTTCGAATTGTCTCTCACCTATCATTTATCCGACAATGAGTTATCTATGGAATACCGTGTTGTAAACCATGACACAGAAGAAATGTTTTATCATATCGGCGCACATCCTGGATTTATGCTTCCGGTATCTTCCGGTGAAACACTTGCCGACTGTGAACTCGTCTTTGAAAAAGCAGAAGATTTCGTATCTTATGAATATGATCTTGAAAATATGGAATTCAACACAGAGAAAAAGGTTGTACAAAAAGCAGAGGGCAACACATTACCACTTACTGTTGCAATGTTTGACAGTGATGCTGTTTTCTTTGAACACACCAATTCCCATCGTGTTTCCTTCCTTAACACTCATACTGGAAAAGGTGTAACAATGGACTATCCTGATTTTGAATCTATCGCTTTCTGGACTCCTGCTGGCGGCAATGCTCCATTCCTTTGTCTGGAACCATGGAACGGTTCTGCGATTTTCCATCAGGACAGTGATATTTTCTCAGAAAAACGTGGTATTCTCTCATTAATGCCTGAAGCTGAAAAAACTTACCATTTAAAAATCACTTTAGAGGCTTAACCACCTGAATCCATAACATTAAAAACAGAGCCAGACTGACATATCTATGTCGATCTGACTCTGTTTTTCTTTGAGCATCTCTTTTATAATACCTTTAAATTCCACATAATCTCAAGCGTGTCATCCTGCACATGAAATTTTTCAAAATACGCTTCTTCCTTCGGAATCCATTTTTCCTGAAACTCTTTTGCTTTCTCTTCCCCATTACGCTTTCTGATATTTGCAAGCTGCACATCCGATGCGATATTCATAAAAATCTTCAGCTGATATGGCTTTCCAAAATATGGATGTAAGCTATAAGAGCCTTCGATAATATTAATCCTTTTATAAGGAATCTCATAAGCATCTAATAGTCTCCACTCTTTGCAGGAAAAGGGCTGATAGCACACAGATTCCTTCTTTTGAACCGGTATAAGCACAGTTTCATAAAATCTTTCATAGTCTACATTCCCACCGGTTTCTTTCATTCTGTCCGGTGTACGCTGCTCCATTCGTAAAAAGAAATCATCCATATGAAACAGGTTACAGTCAAACTGCCCCTTTAAATATTCTCCCAGAGTTGTCTTACCACTTCCACATCTCCCGTCAATCGCCACAAGAATTGGTCTGTCTGTATTGTCTTCCTGTTTAATAATTTCATTAATCGCATCCACTGCCGGTTTGAATCGTTCTCTGCATTGTGTCTTCAGTTCCATGTATTTCTCCGATCTTTCCCTGTGTTTTCTGTCTTCTATCAGAAAAACAGATCATTATTTTCCTTCATAAGCAGGCTTTACAACTCCCGCTGCATATAAACGATTTACAAGAACAGGTATTAAGATAAGCTGTATCACAATTCCAGGGATTGCATTCACAAATCCACCCATAAAGAATAATTTCCATGTAAATCCGCTTCCCATTAATGCATAAACAATTGCTGATACAAGTCCCCATACCAGTCTTCCTGCGAGCATGGAAATGATCAAAGAGATATATAGTGATCTCATATCCTTTTTCATCTTACCGGAAAGAATTCCGCTGACTAATCCATAGGTTGCAAGTTCAAATGCCATGCATATAGCATTCGGGAGCATGACAGGCATTCCAAATGTCACACTTCTAAGTAATGGTGTAATAAATCCAACGATCAGGCCATACGGTCCTCCGAGAATATATCCACACAGTAATACCGGAATGTGCATGGGGCAAAGCATCTTTCCGACTGCCGGGATCTGCATGGTAATAAATGGAAGAATCAGTCCAATTGCAAGAAATAATGCCGCCAAAACTGTTTTTCGTACTGTCATCTGTTTTTTCATCTTGTCCTCCTCAACATTTCAAATCTTATTTGCACTTATTGTACCACACTTACCATTTTCTTCGCCATTTATTTTAACAAACGTTTGTGTAAAGTTTTACGCAAATTTTTATTTATTTGTGCTAAACTATACGCAAAGATGAAAATCACCTATACGAGGGGGTATTTCAATGACATTAAAGGATATTGCAAAAGAGGCCGGTGTTTCCATCTCTACTGTCTCCCGTATTATCAACGGGAATTCCTCAAACGCCGCCAGTAAAGAAATGCAGGATAAAATCTGGAGTATTGCACGAGCCGGCGGATATGTGCCTAACACTTCCGCCCAGGCATTAAAGCAAAAAAACAGGGAAAATGTACCTCATCATTCCATTGCCTGTGTCTATGCACGAGCTCAGGATGCACAAAATGATGCCTTTTTTTCAACCCTGACAAGAAGTATTGAGCAGGAGGCATTAAAAGAGGGGTATATCGTAAAGTATTCTTTTTCTACTTTTGACATTCATAATCCGGCCACGCAAAATCAGATTATAAATAACGAAGTTGACGGTGCTGCCATTCTTGGCCGCTGTGACAAAGAGACTCTCAAATTTATGAAAAAGCATTTTCATAAGATTATTTACGTTGGTTTAAATCCGTTAGATGCCGAGTATGATCAGGTCATCTGTGACGGAAATGCCGTCGCATCTGATGCCGTGAGCCATCTGATCGCACAGGGGCACACGCAGATCGGATATATCGGAGAGACTAAAAATGAAATCCGATATGAAGCTTATTGTAATACTTTGAAGAAAAATCATATTAATTTTAACAAAAATATCGTAACTAATGTTTCCGGCTCTTCCGAAGCCGGTTATCAGGGAGCCAAACGAATTCTGGAACGTTCTTCGGACGTAACTGCTTTTTTCTGCATGAATGACATCACAGCGATCGGTGCGATCCGTGCGATCCACGAATGTGGCTATCGCATTCCTGACGATATCTCTGTCATCAGCATGGACGATATTGAAATTGCACAATATGTATCGCCAATGCTCACAACTATGCATATTCCGATTGAAGAAATGGGAAAGATGACAGCCAAGATCCTGATTGACCGCATAAGAAACGGTCACACGCTCCCTCTGAAAATGTCCCTGCCATATTACATGGCAAAACGAGAAAGCTGCAGATAATAAAGTAAATTTCCTGTTACATAAAAACTACCGGATGTACACATAAACCTGTCTGCATCCGGTAGTTTCATTTTCATGATGAAATTTTTATCTTCTGATTAATCCAGCTTGATTCCTGCAAGAAGTGAACCAAGGCTTGAGCCAAAGCTTTCCTTTGATGTATACTGCTCGAGATCTTCTGCCGGTTCTGTGTCAACCATCTCCTCTTCCAGTGCTTTCATGGAAAGACTGATCTTGTTGTCGTTTGTGTTTAATACTTTTGCTTTGACTTTCTGTCCCTCTTTTAACACTTCTGACGGCTTTTTGATACGTTTTTCGCAGATCTGTGAGATGTGCACCAGTCCGCTTAACCCATTGCCAAGATTGATAAATGCACCATATGGCATTAAGGACTCTACCGTTCCCTCCATTACCGTTCCCGGCACGATCATGGAAATCTTGTGGTTACGTTCCTCGATTGCTGCCTCTTTCGCCACCCGCTTTGCAGATAATACCAGTTTTTCCTTCTCCGGATCAACGGTAATGACTTTTGCTTCTACTTCTTTTCCGATCCATTCCTCTGTATTCTCGACATAATCGAGTGCCAGCTGGGATGCCGGGATAAATGCACGGATGCCTTCTAAAAATGCAACCACACCACTTGGAACACTCTCTTTGATGCGGACTTTTACAACCGTTCCATCTTCCATCATCTGCTGCAGTTTCTCCCATGCAAGAACATCGTTTGCCTCTTTTCTGGACAGCAGGATATTACCCTGTCCGTCATCTGTCTTTACCACAGTTGCCTCTATATCATCACCGGCATGGATCTGCTCTAACACTGCAAAATCCGGATCATTGCTGAAATCCTCTACCTTAATAATTCCCTGTGCATAATATTTTAAATCCAGAGTGATCTCTTCCTCACTCACTGCAATGACAGTTCCTGTGATAATGTCGCCCTCTCTGATCTGGCGGAAAGATGCCTCTAACTCGTCTTTGAAATCGTCCATTGTTTCCATTATGAATTACCTCCATTGTTCTTTTTCCTTTGAAATCCACATGTAACGCATCATGGACTTCCCAGCAAAAACAAGTATAGCACATTTACTTCCATCATGACAACTTCCACAGGATGACCACTTTAAAGAGATCGCCATCCACAGCGATATGCAGACTTCCCTTCTGCGCTTCGGTAAAACTCCTTGCAATTGCAAGGCCAAGACCGGAGCCTTCGGTATTGCGGGACTCATCTCCGCGGACGAAGCGTTCTGTAATTTCTTCCGGATTGAAGGTGAGCTCGGTTGCGGAAATATTTTTCAGGCGGATAAATACATCTTTCTCCGTCTTTTCGATTTCCACATAAACTCTTGTTCCCGGAAGTGCATATTTTACAATGTTATTCAGAAGATTCTCAAAGATCCGGTAGGTCTTCTGACTGTCCAGTCGAAGAATCACCTTTTCCTCCGGGAAAGTGATCCTGAACTCCAGACCTTTTTCTTCGAACTTATCTTCCAGCTCAAATTTTACCTGTTTAAACAGATTGACGATATCCACGTTCATCAAATTCAGCTTTACATTCTGGCTGCTTGCTTTGCTGATCTCAAAAAGGTCTTCGATCAGGACTTTCAGACGCATAGATTTGCGTTCCAGAATATCAATATAATCCTTTCGCTTTTCCTCATCTTTCTCGTCTTTCAACAGATTCACATAGGTTATGATCGCAGTCAGCGGTGTTTTCAGATCATGTGATACGTTTGTGATCAGTTCTGTTTTCATACGCTGGCTCTTTACCTCTTCCTCCACTGCTTTTTTCATACCGGTCTGGATCTGCGCAAGTTCGTCCCGGAACGGATTAAATATGCCAAAATCCCCCTGAATCTCCTGATCAAGATTACCTTCTGCGATCGTCTGCATGGCATCTAACATCGCATGATAATCTTTATTGATCTGCTCATAATGTTTCTTTATAATAAAAAACAGGACGATCGAATAGACAACTAATGCACCGATCCCAAAGAACCAGAACAAGGAACAGGCTGCAAGCACTGCAAAGTTTATAACGACAACTTTTAAGATCAGTTTTGTCGTTTCCTCACTGAAATCAATGTGTGTGATCTCCCCGGAGAGTGTGTTCCACCACTGTCTGATCCGGTTGCCTGTCTTTTTAAACTGTTTTTTTATCCATGGGAAGATCTGATAGACCAGACTGTATCTTTTAACATATTCCCATAGTCCGACTGAAAATACCGGTCTCAGCAGATATGCGGCTGCAAACCACATTGCATAGATCAGCCACAAAGTTCCAACTGCAGTAAGTACGCTGATCACAACATCATAAACCTGTCCACCCATCAGTTCATCTGCCGCATCCGAAAATGAATCAAATCCATATGACCAGATAAGTTCCATAAAGTAATTCTGCAGACACAGTCCGCAGATCACACCTGTGACTCCAAGTTCTGCCGCGTAAGCATGTACCTTTCCATCATTTAAGATATTGCCTCCGGCTTTTTTCCCTGTCATAAAAAACATAAATGCGATCACCGCTACAACAGATGCGCCATACAATGGAAGTGCCCCATTAATTTTATAGGCGGACAGCTTTTCAAAATAATCTTCTTCCTCATCACTGCCAGAATCATAAAGAATATTTTCAGATGCTTTCTCTTTGGAAATACCGATCACAAACTCTATATTTTCCGGTCCTTTGAGCACGGGCATGTCTGTTGGATTAAAATACTCTTCCAGATTAGTTTTTAACAGTTCACTGCGTTCCTGTGCCCCTAAGGATTTTACTAAAAGATCGCCGCTATTTTCCCTGTCTGACAGCAGAGGAATTACTTCCATCGCCCCGACTTCATTAAATTTTACCGCAAACAATTCGCTGTAATATTGTGCCAGTTGTTCACTGACATCCTTTTCCTCTCCACCGAGTACGCTCTCTAAATTCTGCGTTGTATTTTTCAGTTTACTTCCATCTTCGGATTCCATGACGCAATAATCAATCTGGGAACGGATTTTTTCAAACTGACTGCTCCATTCATCCATCACCGACAATACTTCATCATTGGTTACCTGCTCTAATTGTTCCTGTGACTCCCACCTGTCGGTTTCATCCGCTTTTGCATAAGATGCGATATAAAGATCTGTTGCTGACATCTCCGTCTCACTCTTCTGATTCTGATATTCCAGATCGAGCAGATAAAATCCCTCATACAGATTTTTCAGAAACTGTGTCCGAATCTGCGTATCACTGTCTGCACCTGTTTTTGCTGCTTCTGTCTTTTGCATCCAGTCTTTGCTTCTGCGATTGATTCCCGGATAGCATAAAAAATTGATAACTGCTAAAACAAGAAGAAACCCTGCTGTTATCACAATCCCCGCCTTACGGCTGTTTTTCCATTTTATATCCAACGCCCCACACCACCTTTAAATATTTTGGTTCTCTCGGATTGATCTCGATCTTATCCCTGATATTTCTCACATGCACCATAATCGTATCCGTATTGATCGCTTTTTCATTCCAGACACGCTCGTAAATCTCGTCCGCCGAATAAACTCTTCCCGGATTTTTCATCAGAAGTGCTAAGATTTTAAACTCAATCGGTGTCATTTTTACCGGTTTTCCATCCACAAATACTTCTACCGTATCTTCATTCAGCTCAATTCCGCCAATGATATGTACCCTGTCATTTTCCTTTTTCTCCTGACTTTTGTTGTTAAACTTTGTATAACGCCGGATCTGGGAATTGACGCGCGCCATCAATTCTAACGGCGTAAATGGTTTTGTCACATAATCGTCCGCTCCGATGTTCAGCCCGATCACTTTATCTGTCTCCTCTGATTTCGCCGAAAGCATAATTACAGGAAAATCATGATGTTCCCTGAGTTTTAATGTCATTGTTACCCCATCCATACGCGGCATCATGATATCAACGATCGCAAGATGTATCTCCTTACTCTCAATAATCTCTAAACCTTCTATACCATCTGCCGCCTTATAAACGTTATAATTCTGGCTTTTTAAAAATATCTCGATTCCATCACGGATCTCTTTGTCATCTTCTACGATTAAAATATTGTACTGTTCCATTATTTTTGTCTGTGTGAAAGATTTTCACACTTCTCCCCTTTTCTTTCTGTGCCGCAGATATTCCTTTTTGCCACACTTCCTATCAGTATATCATTTACCTTATCAAAATGAAACAAATCTTATGTTATTTCCGGCACACCTGAATTATTTCTGCTCTTATCCTCCTTTGTGTATTATCTTACCTTCCGAATGCAAAGAACGCCCGCAGAAAAAGATAAAGATTTTCAAAAGATTTACTTTACATTTTCCTTAATTTCTGCAAAATTTTCTTTTTTTCTCTATATTTTTTGCATTTTGCTGATAGGAGTGTTAGAATACAAATGTTATTAAATTTTCGAGGAGGTTTACTTATGGACAAGAAAACAACAGGAATCGTTTCCTACATCACGCTTATCGGCTGGCTGATTGCATTCTGCGCCGGTGACAAAGAGGGTGCAAAATTTCATTTAAACCAGTCACTGGTGTTATACCTTGCATCCCTGATCAACAGCATTATTATTTCGCGCATTCCGATCTGTGGATGGGCTGTCAGCGGCATTCTCTCCATTGTATTCTTTATTTTCTGGATCATGGGATTAGTATATGCCTGCAAAGATGAAGAAAAAGAGCTTCCACTTTTAGGAAGTATTAAGATTTTAAACTAAGATATTAAAAAAACATTATTATGTAAAAACCCGGCTTTAAGGTTCATGACCCCAAAGCCGGGTTTCTTTTTCTGTGCACAGACCTGCCTGCTAAAACAGGCAGTCTGCTATCTTATACGATTTTCTTATACCTCTACGGTAATTTTGTCTAAGTGCCAGATATCATCTACATATTCCTGGATCGTACGGTCAGATGAGAATTTACCGGCATGTGCGATATTTAAGATTGCACTCTTTGCCCAGCCTTCCTCATCTTTGTATGCTTCCATGACGCGTTTCTGTGCATCTGCATAGGAACGGAAATCTTTTAAGATGAAATAGGTATCTGCAAACTGTGTACACTGTGTATTGAGCAGTGAGTTGTAAAGGTCACGGAACAGCTCAGGATCGTTCGGTGAATAGAATCCGTTGATCAGCTGCATCAATACCTTGCGGATATCCTGATCCGTATTAAAGATCTGCATTGGATCATAATCAC
>ERZ857982.3512-NODE-3512-length-10517-cov-524.883674_pt1 | contig 10517 bp, 17 predicted proteins | sample MGYA00519955_ERZ857982 | MGnify/ENA primary metagenome ERZ857982 (study PRJEB31778, sample SAMEA3449416) | human gut metagenome | biome: human gut; feature: human-associated habitat; material: faeces | place: United Kingdom | collected 2010/2012 ... | reverse complement strand
ACTAAGCAATTATCTAAAAAAGTACTAGCAAAAAGGTACCTAAAAGAAAAAGGTATTAAGGATGAGGTTAAAACTAAGCTATTAATCGAAACATTAAAAAAGGCTGAATTATGTTAACATTTACTACACTAAATGCTGTGGGATTTTGTTCAATTGAAAATTTACATTTACAGCTGAATACGAACTGTACAGTATTAATTAAAGCAACTAATGGCAAAGGGAAAAGTTCTATCTTATCCTCATTAGTATGGGCATTATATGGTAAAAACCTAAAGGGAGTGTCCAATGTGAGTACTTGGGAATCAGTTAGACCTAAGGATTATCTGGGAACTATGGTAGAACTCTATTTTCAGAAAGATTCTCATTTGTTTAAGATAATTCGATGTCAGAAATATAAGGGAATCCTTGAGGATGGAGCAAAGGGGAACGATAGGCTTATATTCCTAAAAGATAATGAGTTAGTAAGTGTAAAGGGCAAGAATCAAATCCAGGATGAAATTTGTAAAGAAGTAGGATTATCTTACACTCTATTCATGAACTCTATAATGTTTGGTCAGGGTATTAAACGATTAATACAAGAGTCGAATTCTGATAAGAAAAAGATATTCGAGGAAGTATTCGATTTAGAGTTCTTAAACCTTGCAAAAGGAATTGCCCAGCAAGATAAAAATAACTTAATAGCAAAGGTAAATGAGGTAGAACATGAATCTGAATTACTTAAGAGAGAACTAGACACCAACAGGGAAGCTTACTTTGATTTGAGAGATAGGGAGAAGTCTTTTAAGAAAAAGATAAGGGATGAGAAAAGAGAGTTAAAGCAAGATAGGGAAAAGCTAACTAAGCTACTAATTGAAAAACAAAAACAAATCAAGGATGAAGTAGATGCTTCGCTTCAGATAAAGATTAAAAAACAAAATGAACTAATCCTTGATTTGAGGGGTAAGATAAAAGATGCAAAGAATTTATCGAATGTACCCCTTAAGAAAGTAATCAAAGAATTGGTAATACAGTTAGAAGCCGGTCACTACAAACGTGCGTTACGTGATGCTAAATCAATATATAAAGCGTTTTCTGACCTTGACAAATATGATAAAGAGTATCAAGAGGCTTTAGAGAGGTTGGAAGAACTTAGTAGTGTAAATGATAGGTATAAGAAATTAAAATCAGACTGTGATGATATTGCTTCTGATATTGCTTCTATTGACGAAGACCTGGCTAAGCTCAAGCAAGAAAAGCTTAAGGTCATGTCTCCCAAATATAAACAAAAGCTTAAAGAGATTAGGAAAAAATTACGTAAAGTTGATGAGGATTTTCACAATAAAGAATTAGAATTAGAGAACTACAATTGGTTGATAGATGATCCTCTAGGTAATAATGGCATAAAAGCTTATTTATTTGATTCTTCTTTAGAGAGGTTAAATTCTACATTAGATAGGTATGCTCGGGTATTAGGATTTAGGATTGAATTCACTATCGATTTAGGTACTGCTAGAAAAGATTTTGTTACTCTAATTGAAAGAGATGGGCAAATTATTGATTATGATGAACTATCAGGAGGGGAAAAACAAATATGTAATATAGCAATGGCTTTTGCTATGAATGAAGCTCTTACTGCATCTAAGGGTATAAATCTTGCTTTTCTAGACGAGGTATTCGAATCTCTTAGTTCGGATAATATAGAGGTAGTGATTTCTTTAATACGACATACTTTTTCGGATAAAACCCTTTTCTTAATCACCCATCATGATTCACTCCCCTTAGGTAATACTAAAATCCTGCAAGTTGAAAAAGTTAATGGCCTAAGTAGGTATCAATTACTATAAAGATATATAATTATTAAAACAAGACAATGAACTTATGGCAAACAGTAAGAAAAAGGGTTCAAGATTTGAGCTTAAAGTCTCAAAATGGTTTACTAAATGGACCTCTTTCAAATTTGGAAGAACACCTTACTCTGGTGCAAATCATCAGAGTAGAGATTTGTCTTCAGATATTATGTGTCAGGATGAAAGACATGCTCACAGATGTAAAATCTCAGTAGAATGTAAAAACTACAAGGATATTAAGTTTGAACATCTACTTTTGGGCAATAAGAAATGTGATATACTTAAATTCTGGGAACAGGCCTCTAAAGATGCAAAAAGGTCAAATAAAGTTCCTATTCTTTGCATGAGATATAATTCAATGCCCTCAGATGAATTTTTCTTTGTAGTTGGTAAGAAATTTGCTCCGGTATTTTATAAGCCCCTATTGGGAAACTGTAGTATCATGGTAATAGATATACCTAAGATAGATGAGATCCTTTATGTATTCATGGCTAGTGATATACTAAAGAATATCAGTTATAAGTTAGTACATAAACAAGCTAAGCTAATCCTTAAAAACTCTTAAAGATATGAAAAAACATACCCCTTATGTATACTGTATATTTTATATTGAGAAGAAATACTGCTTTCGAATCAATGAAGAATTGAAAGAGAAGGGGTATAAAAATATAAAAGCCATTATTCCAATGGTAAATGTATTAAAGAAAACTCACAAAGGCAAGATGCAATTCGAAGAAATACCTATTTTATTCAACTATGGCTTCATTAAAATGCCCAGTGAGTTTGCTTATTCTAGACCCTTTCTTAATAAACTAAAGAGAAATATTTCTGGTATAAGGACTTGGTTAAAAGCTACAGAGACTTTACATCCAAGAAAGAAAAAAGTTAGGATAGATAACTCAGAGGATTTCGATGATTTCTCTTTAGTAGCTACTTGTTCAAGAAAGGATGTTAGAAGATTTAAGAAATTAGCAAGAGAGAATAAGAAATACTCCGTTGATGATATGAATATTCATCCTGGAGATTACTTAGTATTAAAGGGATACCCCTATGAGGGAGTGGATGCTACTGTGATAGATGTAGATTATAATAATAAGTTAGTGAAGCTATTGTTATATCCCGAATGTGGTAAGATGGAATTGAAATTACCATTTGATAATGTTCTGTACTCAGTATATCAAAACGGTGATCCAGATAAACTCTATGCTAATCAGCAAGAATTTGACCCAAATAAGATTACATCAGAAGCAATTGATAACATAATGGCGTATAGGAGAAATTGATATGAATGAATTTCAAAAGAAAGCATGGGACTGTTTAACCCAAAAAGAACAACAATCTCTGTTCCTTCAATTATCCGAAAATAAGTCATCTTGGGAAGCGGGTGAGATTTTAAAGTTGTCTCATTATAAGTATCTTGAAATCCGAGAAAGGTCTGAGAAGTTCTTTAGGCTTTTCTCGGATTTTTTTGAGAAAAGGACTTCTATATTCAGACCAGATTGCCCCTGTGAAAGGAATTTTCAAGATTATATAGAGGGATGCCTAGAAAAGAGATTAAAGAGAAGAGAAGCGGCTTTATATTCTGGTGATGCTGCTCAGATATTGCCCAAGGTGAATACTCATAATATAATGAGGAATATGAAAAGGTTAAGAGAATCAGAAGACCCCTGGGATCAGGATACTGTTAAGTTAATCTTTGAATATGATAGATGGAATAATTCTCGTATTCTTCCAAGAATGCTACAACAGCCATCTGCATTCAAAAGGAGATTGAATAAAAAGGATAAGATCTATATCAGATACCTTTTAAATAGAGTACCAGAATGGATGCACACTAAAGTAAAAGAAAGATTCCGATATAAAGTAAAACCTGGAAAGAAGAAATACTGGGTATGCTTAATATCTCAGGAATTATATACGGATGGTTATCTCTTACTCCCAGTAAGGCCTTTAGAGGAAGTAGTAAAAGAGTTTAGTAGATTTTACATGTATGTATTTGAAGAAAAAGATGATGCGGATACTTTTGGTTTTATGGTATCTAAATTCATGGATAAAACTGGAGATGTGAAATTAGGGCAAAAGTTTTGGCCAGAATATCGTTACTGTGTTCAAAAGGCAGTTAATTATAACCAGGTAAATAATATTGACTTTAACGTAAAGGTAATGGATGTTGCCTATAATGTTCATAAAACCAGAAAACCACGAAAACCCAAATCAACTGGTACCGAACGAGTGAATCCCCAGCTATTATATAAAAAATAGTAATATTAATTTTATATTTGAATTAATCTTTATATATTTGCATATCGAAAAAATTTAAAACACTTTTAAAGTATGGTAAAGAAGAAAAAAGATAAACCCGTTTCCTCTAAAGAGAAATCTAATTTTCTCGGAGCTGCAGGTAGGAATCAAACCTATCGGGACTTAAAAAGAAAGGCAGTTATATTGGGAATGCCTTTTCCTGATGCTTGTTCTGCTTCAGTATTCCAATTAATCAATTGGATAAATACTTCAGAAGAGAAACCAAACAAACATCTTATTAATGAATACGATGATTGGATGGATAGGCAACTAGAAACTGCAGGATTAGCAAAAGATGATCCCCTAAGAAGTTCAAAATTAAGACTTGGCTTTTTGGGAGAAGAAGGAGAAGATGGAAAAAGAAAAACAAGAAGAGTATCTGGAATAAAGAAACCCAGAGAAAAGAAACCACCCAGAGAAAGGGATGAATTTAACCTCATAAAGGGTACTAAAAAATCCTACGTATGGGAATTAACTTCAAAGGGGTACGAATTAGAGAGAATAATTCGAAGAATGAAAAAGAAATTCCCAGAAGCAAACGAGAAATCCATAAATCTTTGGTACCGTACTGCAAAAAGGAAATTGAATGGTAAAGATAAAGGAAAGTAGTAGGGAAGAGATAAAACCCGATCGGTATTATTTTTGGACTTGGAGACCAGATACTACCAATAAATATATAACCGAAAAGAAATTATATCGGAAGCATCTTACTTCTATCCCCTATTTTACTAGATCCCATATAAAGAGAACTCTGATTTACCTTTATGGAGTAGATGTTCTTCAATATATTCATATTATCTCAGGTAGGAAACTCCTAAGGCAAGGCATTAAGAAAGCCCAAGATATGAATGGGAAGAATCACTTTAAAGGAACTACAAAATTTTACTTTAAGGGTAAATTAGTAAAAGCTAGGAAGTTTATTATACCAGACGAATATAGGGTTGATAAACATAGAAGAAGACGATTCATGATACAGATGCACAGAGTTTTTCATTCTAAGGGTAAACAAGAATTTGATAAAAGGTATGCGAGAAAATTATATGGACAACGGCAAGGGATCTCTGCCCAAGCAATTAAACGAAAGAGAATACAGGTCCGTAATTCTATCTTACAGAATCTACAATAGATTACCTCAAAATGAGAAAGTAGAATTTGATCGGAACTTTCTTAATTACCCTCCCTTAATTGGGTCATTAGCCCTTTTCTTATGGAAATACTACCAAGGGAGGGTAAAGATGCAAAAGATACTTTTCATAAAAGCCCAGAGGGATCTATTAGATTTATTCGATAAGGCAAATACTAAATTTGTGGGGTATCTTCCAAAAGAAAGGTTTCTTAAGAAAGCTCTTTTATTTCAAGGCTTTGTATCTTTAGAAAAAGTTAAAATTCGAAAAGCTTATGCTTATATAATGACCAATCGGATGATAGAAAATCAAATATGGGTCTACCCAATTCGATTAGCTGATAACTATAAAACAATGAAAAAAGGGAAATACAAATTTTATACCGAATGCTTCGGAAAGGTTGGTATTCCCGGAATAACTAAAATTAAATATAGCTATGAATGATATACCTCAAATTTTTAAGAGAAAGGATTTTGACCCTTATCAAGGAAAAGTCTTTAAGATAGCTACTTATCAAGGGGATAAAATTCTTAGTAGTCAAGAAGTAAATATCACTTCTAAAGAACAGTTAAATACAGTTCTTGAAGATATAACACAATTTAATACTGCTCAGGAGGAATTATTAAACTCTGGGTATGTTAAGCTTATAAAACGGAAACGATTAATCACAGTTTAATTAATTATATTATTAACCAACTTAAACATTACGAAAATGGCTAAGAAGAAAAAAGAAGTTTCTAGAACAGAAGTAAATGGTACAATTATTATCAAGTACGAAGATGGCTCAATCGAAATCATTCCGGCTCCGATTGCCTTGACTGCCGAGGAAGCAGAAGACCTTTTCGGTTCAGAATCAGAATCAGAATCAGAAGAAGAGGAAGAAGATGAAGATGAAGATGAAGAAGATGAAGAAGAGGAAGAAGAGGAAGATGAAGACGAAGAGGAAGATGAAGACGAAGAAGACGAAGAAGACGAAGAAAAGGAAGACGAAGATTTGACCGGTGAGGCTCTTGCTGAAATGGACTTCGAAGAATTGGAAGAAGTTTGCGACGACAAAGATCTTGACACTGATCCTGATGATTTCGACGAAGACGAAATTGAAAAGCTTCGTAAGGCAATTGCCAAAGAATTGGGCCTCAAACTCCCTGCAAAGAAAGAAGCAAAGGGCAAAGGTAAGAAAGGTAAAAAATAAACCTTAAAAATTAAAAAGAAAATTTAGAGGTAGTGGGTATTTTCTGCTACCTCTTTATTAACTATTACATTTCGTAGAAGTTTTACTTATCATTATTAACTAATAATTTCAAACCTATTATGGCAACAAAATCAAAGAAAGAAGATCCGAAGAAAAAGGATTCTAAAGAGAAAGATCTAGAAAAAGAAGCAAAACGTAAGGCAAGAATGGAAGCTTTGAAAAACCGTCCGGCTGAGCAACGTCCGAATAGCAAACAGATCGATGTTATTGCTATCGATGACAAGAGCAAGATAATGAATTACGGCTATGCAGTAAAGAACAAAGAAGGCTATCAGGGAGTAGTAGTTACTTCCGTTTTGGTTACGGATGGTAAAGCAATCTCTACTTCAGTGGCTTTTGTTCCGGGCAATTTCACAGTTAAGTCAAAGAAAGGCCACGGAGTTATCACTTCTCCCAAATCAAAGAAGGAGAAAGAGGATGACTCTGAAGAAGAATCAGAAGATTAATAATTGATCTGTCTGCATAAAGAGTTTAGTTTATAACACTAATTATTTTACATTTTGTTTTCACTTTTAAGCCAATTGCCTGGGATAGGTAGTTGGCTTTTATTTTATCTAAATATTGCTTCCCATGGATAAATACGAAATCAGAAAGAATATTATTATCATTGCTTTGGATAATCTAGTAAATACTTATACTGATGCACTAGAATTTCTAAATGAAGAAGAGAAAGAACTTGCTTCTCTAATTATTGAAGAAGTAAAAGAAATGTTATCAGATCAAGAAATACCCAATCCAATACCAAGACCCAAATGGAACTCAAAGAACTCATAAGAAAGTATTCAGTAATTCTAAAAGACTTAGAATACTCTAAATACCAAATGAACCTTGCTCTCAGGAAAGGCAATAAAGGTAAATATCAATCCCTCTCTCTTCATATTAAATACCTTAAGAGAAAACTTTCTGGTATCTCTAGATCTCTAAAAAATTTAATACATGGTACTAGAACAGATGTAAAATTTCAATTGGGGTCTGATTTATATGAGGCATCTTTTAACAATTTATCTGAACAAGATATTCGAGATGTTTTAGAGATAATGTCTATATCAAATCAGAAAGAACTTAAAATCCTAGAAATTAAGGAAAACCAAACTTATATTCGGAAATTATAACTATGGAATTATACCTAGGGAAATAATTAACCAATAAATTAACTACAATGACTAAGGACAAAAAGAAAAAGAAGAAAGACAAACCGGTTAATAAGACTCCGGAACTTTCTAAGGCAAAGGCAGCTCTTGAAGCTTATCTCAAAGAGAACAACCTGGATCCTACTAAGGATTGGACCAAAGACAAGAAACATGGTAAAAAGGTTACCGAACTTGTAAATAAGCTCAACAAAGAACGGGATAAAGTTGCTGCTAAATATCCCGAAGGTGATGAGGCTAATGAGGCTAAACTCGTTAAGCTTAAAAAGAAAAACTCTAAATCTAAGGCAAAAGTCAAAGAAGACAAAAAGGAACCTAAGGGTTCAGGTAGAGTAGCTACTAAATACGATTATCCTCTTATCGATGGTAGAGAAATGACTTCTGCCGAAAAGAAGAAATATCGTATGGAGCAAAGAAAACTTGCTTCAGGTAAGGCTCCCAAGGAGGAAAAGGAAACTAAGAAAAAGAAGGAAGAAAAGGTAAAAGAAAAACCGGCTTCCGATAAGAAAGATAAGAAGGCCAAAGACAAGAAGAAAAAGAAGGCCGCTAAAGAAGAAGATTAAATAAAATCTTTCTATTCCCATACTTTTAAGTATTCGTTAATAATAGTAAAAAGTAAAGGCCTGACAAATAACACTTTTGTTCAGGCCTTTTATTGTTATCATTAAAGCATTATGGAAAAAGAAGAAATATTTAAACCGAAACTCAGAATCACTACTCTGTCAGAAAATGGTACTCCATTATCCGATAGATTGGTAGATGCTTATACAGAAATGAATTCCGGTCCAAAGGTACAACATAATGGACCTATAAGAGTAGAAGTAACTCTTACTAATCAATCCGAAATAAATAATTTTAAAGATTATCTAGATAGATTATCTGGTAATCTCCCAATAAAGGCACCGTCTGCAGGAAGAGGAAGACCTGCTAACTCTACTACTCAAGAAATAGAATCTCCAAGAGAGGATATTCTCTTAGATGTAGAGAAAATGATTGAAGAGGGTAAAACCCAACAAGAGATTATCAAATACCTTAGAGGATTGGGATTTGTATTTATCCTTACAGAGGATTTCCTTTATCATTTCCCTGGATTTGAGTTCAATAAAAAGGATGTGGGAGAAGCTACAGATAATAAGCAATATCCTAATTCGTTCTCTTGGATGGCAAGGTGTATTAAACGTGCTAAGGACCCAAAAGCAGATAAATTTGATCCAATGATTATCTTTGGTTTCAGTATCCTCAATGGGCCTTCGAAAAAGGTTATTCCCTATTTGTATAAGGAAAGAAAGAAACCATTAAAGGCCCAAATTGGTAAGAAAACTATTTCTTTCTCTCAGGCAGAGTTCACTAAATTACCTAAATGGATGCTTGAATCAGAACGTATTAAGTTCTCTACGGAACAAAGACAACTATTGCTCAATCCAGATAAGAAACCTTCTAAATTCTTCTTAAGATGGGTAGGCGATGCTGTATTCCCTGATTCAATCAAAGAAAAGATGGAAGAAGTCATTCAGAGAAAGTAACACCCTCCTTAACCACAGTTTTTAATAAAAAGATATTTTATATAGAAATAAATTTAGTATATTTGCATAAAGAAGAATTTTAATTATGGACAAGGAAACAAAGGACATCATTAAGCTAATAGCTGGTATTCAAATTGAATCACTATCTTCTCTCAAAGAAGATCTGAAAGCTAATAAACCTTTCGATGAAGGACTACTCAGAAGCCTTCTTCAGATTGGGGATAAGGAGATTCAATTTGCCTTAGATCAAGAGTTAGATCAAGAGATAGAAAGATATGTTACCATAGAAAGGTACCCTTTTTTCATAAAAATGCTCAATGAATATCAGCTAATGATATGTTCACATATCTTATTCAAAATGGAAGATGAATGGCTGATCGACAATTCTCAGGGAGTATGCGGAGCATGGGAACTCCTTCATAAAATTCAAATCGATCATCACCCAGAGATTACATTACTTAAAATATAGACACCATGGAAAAGAACGATTACTTAAAACAGGTTGAATCAATTTTGGGAATAGAGATGATACCTTGTGAATCCTCTAACTTAGAGGGATATGGTTATAGCTCATCCCAAAAGGAATTATGGGTAGCTTTTAAAAACAACAGAGTTTATCGGTATGATAAGGTTCCTCATGATATAGCAAATGGCTTACATGAGGCATCCTCTAAAGGCAAATACTTAAACCAATATATCAAGGGCAAATTTGAAGAAACTGGGTATGAACTCCAAAAATAATCTCATATTGCCAATTATCGGAGCAGGAATTGCTTTCTCTATTCTCATTGGGACCTTAGATAAGGGATCTCACCAATGCAATAGGGTTAAGGCAATTCCTGCCTTTATTTCTGATACACCCAGGGTAGAAGAGAAACAGGTAATCATTTCTCAACCAAAGGGAACTCGGAAATATAGATATTTAGTAGAAGTAGAAACTTCACCAAATGCCCAAGTAGAAAGATCTGGTAATAAACTAAACATACACTTTAATGGACCTAAAAAGGAAACTTTTGAAGTATTATCAGATAAGCCCTTAACCTTAGAGGAAGCTTATACATACCTAAAAAATAATCCAGGTAAATGTAAGCTAGTAAATTGTAAGTTTTACACTAAAGAACAACAGGTAGATAATATCTTTGATTACTATGAAGAACATCGGGAAGATTACTTATCAGATCCCGAAGATAATATTACCTACTCTGATGACATCTTCGATTTCCTTGAGGATTAACCTTAGAATTTAGAAAATAAATTTATTTTTCTTTTGTAGGATAAAATATTATTTTTATATTTGCATAGAGAATTAAAACAAATCACTTTTAAATATAGACGTTATGAAA
>ERZ857982.3499-NODE-3499-length-10554-cov-2.837699_pt1 | contig 10554 bp, 6 predicted proteins | sample MGYA00519955_ERZ857982 | MGnify/ENA primary metagenome ERZ857982 (study PRJEB31778, sample SAMEA3449416) | human gut metagenome | biome: human gut; feature: human-associated habitat; material: faeces | place: United Kingdom | collected 2010/2012 ... | reverse complement strand
CATGGCAGCCACGGCAGCCAGCGCCGCATTCACGCCGGCAGTCACACCCTTGGTGGAGACGGTGGCGCCGGTGATGGCGTCCACGTTAGTGCCCACCGTCAGAGTGCCGTCCGCCGCGCTCTTGCCGATAAACTGGTCCAGCACACCCACGCCGGAGGCGGTGGGTTCGTTGCCCACGACCTTCGTGCCGATGCCGGAGGTCTCAGAGTGGTTGACGACAGAAACGCCAGTGACGGCGCCTTCCGCGTCCACGCCCACCATCATTTCAATGCTGCCCTGGGAGCCGGAGGCGGTGACCTTTACGGCATAGCCGGCGGCCTCGCCGTTCACCTGGACCTCGTACATCTCGTTCAGGGTGCCGCCGGCAGCTGTGGCCGCAGCGGTCATGTCGCCAGACAGTTCCAGCGCGTCGGAGAAGGTGGTGTTGTCCGGATCGGACACCACGGCCAGCATGGCCGCTTCAGTCTTCTGCTGGTTGATCTCAGCGATGGGGCCGGCCGTCACACCGTTGACCAGACCCAGCAGCAGTGCCACGATCAGGCAGGTCCCCAGCAGGGTCACAGTCAGCTTTACGATGTACTTGGGGTCCATATCAATCTTTTCTTTGGTCTTGACTTCGTTGCTCATTTCGCAGCCGCCTCCTTGTTAGCGGATTTCACAACGCCGAAGCGAGAGGGCTTCACAGCCTTGTCGATCAGCGCCACTACCAGGTTCATAATCATGATGGAGTAGCACACGCCCTCGGGATAGGAGCCGAAGTAGCGGATGAACACCGTCAGCAGGCCGCAGCCCAGGCCGAAGATCAGCTGGCCGGTCTTGGTGACGGGGGAGGTGGTGTAGTCAGTGGCCATGAAGAAGGCACCCAGCATCAGGCCGCCGCCGAAGATGCTGTACAGCATGAACTGCAGATTGTCGGCGCCGCCCTTGGGGAACAGGAAGGTCAGCACGGCCACGGTGGCGATGTAGGCCGCGGGGGTCTGCCAGCTGATGACCTTGCGCCAGATCAGATACGCTCCGCCCACGATCAGCAGCAGGGCGGAGATCTCGCCCAGGGAGCCGCCGATATTGCCCAGGAACATATCCGTCACGCTGTACTGGCTGGTGAGGCCGGCCATGTCGCCGGTCTTCATATAGGCCAGAGGCGTGGCAGCGGTAACCACGTCGGCAGTGCCGGCCAGGGGCACCCAGCCGGCCTGGGGATCCGCCCAGGCGCCGCTCATGGTGCCGGCATAGCTGGCCACCAGGGCGGCACGGCCCGCCAGCGCGGGGTTGACGAAGTTCTTGCCGATGCCGCCGAACAGCTGCTTGACCACCACGATGGCGAAGAAGTCGCCCACCAGGATCATCCAGTAGGGCATGTTCACCGGGCACACGAACGCCAGCAGGATGCCGGTAACCGCGGCGGAGAGATCGTTCACGGACTGGGGCTTCTTCATGAGCTTGCGATAGCCCCACTCAAAGAACATGCAGCCCACCACGGACACGGCAGTCAGAGTCAGGGCCCGGAAGCCGAACTTCACAATGGCCCAGATCAGGGCGGGCATCATGGCGATGATAACATCCAGCATGATGGAGCGGGTGTTCTCCGCCGCCCGGATGTGGGGAGAAGAAGTGGCAATCAGTTTGAGATTCTTGTAGTCAGTCATTTCGCAGCGGCCTCCTTTGCTTCTTCGGCCTTTTTCTTTGCCTCGGCGGCAGCCCGGTCAGCGGCCGCCTTGTCCTTCACCAGCTGCTTGCCGGTTTTGAACATATGGGTCAGGTGCATCCGGGCCGGGCAGATGTAGGAGCAGGCGCCGCACTCCATGCAGTCCATGATGTGGGCGTCATTCAGCTCCTCCACCATGCCCTTGGAGGCATACTGGTACATGAACAGGGGCTCCAGGTGCATCGGGCAGACGGACACGCACTTGCCGCAGCGGATGCACTGGGGATTCTCCACGGTCTTCTCCTCGTTCTCGCAGAAGGCCAGGATGGCGCCGGTGCCCTTGGCCACGGAGATGTCCGCGGTGTACTGGGCCATGCCCATCATGGGGCCGCCGGCGATCAGTTTGTATGTACCGTCCTTCAGGCCGCCGCAGGCGTCCAACAGGCTGGAGACGGGGGTGCCGATGGGGCACTCCAAGTTCTTGGGCTCCACCACGCCGGAGCCGGAGACGGTGACGATCTTGCGCACCACGGGCATACCGGTGGTCAGGGCCCGGTAGATGGCGCATGTGGTGTTGATGTTGAATACGGCGCAGCCGATATCGGCGGGCAGTCCGCCGGGGGGCACCTGGCGGCCGGTGATGGCCTGGCAGAGCTGCTTTTCACCGCCCTGGGGGTAGCGGCAGCGCAGGGGCTCCACCACCACGGGGGCCTTCTGCTCGGCAATGACCTTGTTCATGGCGTCGATGCCGTTGCGCTTGTTGTCCTCCACGCCGATGACGACCTTGTCCACGCCGAACATCTTGGCCAGATAGGTAGCACCGCCGATGATCTCCTCGGGACGCTCCAGCATGGCCCGATGGTCGCCGGTGATGTAAGGCTCGCACTCAGCGCCGTTGATGAGCACGTCCTTCACCTTGCCGATGCCGCCGGAGATCTTAACATGCGTGGGGAAGGTCGCGCCGCCCATACCCACGATACCGGCATTCTTCACGATCTCGACCATTTCCTCCACCGTCAGAGCGTCGGGATCGGCAGGAGCCTTCACCTCTTCGCTGACCGTGTTCTGGAAATCGTTTTCGATCACAACGGACACCATGTCGCCGCCCATAGAGAAGGGCCGGGGCTCGATGGCCTTCACCGTACCGGAAACGCTGGCATGGATCGGGGCGCCCAGCCCCTTGAATTCGCCGATTTTCTGACCCACCTTTACCTGGTCGCCTACTTTTACGATCGGGGTGCAGGGTGCGCCAAAGTGCATCGACATGGGGATGACCACAACAGCCGGCGGAGCCAGCTGCTCGATGGCCTTTTCATTGGTTGCGGCCTTCATATCATGGGGATGAACGCCGCCAAAGAAAGCTTGTGCCATTGTCTTCACCTCATTCTTACTCCATTGATAGGTGTCAAAGCATACCCCGCCCCGCCATCGGGCAATGGCATGGCAGGCCATGCTTCGGCACACTATCACATACTGCGCTTTATTCTACACCACCTGTTGAAAAATGTCCAGACTATGAATTCGTTTTTTTGTATAAAATTTATCAATTTCTTTGTATTCCTCCACTTTTTCCCTGTTTTTGCACAAGCCCACCCTCTCTTTTTGGTCAACCTGCATATTTCCCCGCCGACAACTCCCGCATTCTCTGTGTCCCCCCGCCTCTCTTGTCTTTTTTTCAGAGGTATGCTATGATGAAGCATATCTTTCAGAAAGTATCGCCGCAGTTTGGCCTGTCTGCCGGAGCGGCGAATGGAGGTCCCTTTTTATGACGAAACCCATTGACCGCGCCGAAATGAAAGCCCAGACCCGGAAACTCTTGCAGACAGCTCAGGTATCCCCCAAGGGTATGACGGCCCTGTACTGTGCCTGTCTGTTTCTGCTCAGCCTGCTGGAGGCCCTGATTCCCGGGCCGGAGCTGGTATCCACCTTCCTCTCCATCCTCACAACACTGGCTGAGTGGATCTTAGCCGCCGGCTTTGCCTTCTACTGTATGGATATCCGCCGCCGGGAGCGTTCGGAATACGCGGTGCTGTTCGACGGCTTTTCCTTCACCGGCAAGATCATCGCTCTGAACATCGTCATCAACCTGTTTGTGTTCCTGTGGTCCATGCTGTTTGTGGTTCCCGGCTTCATTGCCTACTACCGCTACCGCTTCGCCCTCTATAATCTCTATGAAAATCCGGATATGGATATTATGGAGGCACTGAATTTAAGCAAGCGGCAGACGCAGGGATATAAAATGGAGTTGTTCAAGCTGGATCTCAGCTATATGGGATGGATCCTGCTGAGTATACTTCCCAGTCTCTTTTTTACGAGTCAGGCGATCTTGACCCTTGGGTTCAGCGGTATGGACCCCTATGCGGCCCTCGCCGCTCCCATGCCTCTGTGGCAGATCCTGACAGCCTCCGCCTTCGTTTACGCGCTGTCCATCTTCTATCTGCCTAACTACCAGTGCGTCCAGCTTGCCTATTTCGATGCCGCCAAGGAAGATATGCCGGAGTTCCGCTCCCGGCAGTCAGATTTCTCCGACGGCCCGGGCAGTTTCTGAGTTTTCTTTCTAATCATTCCGCCCCGGCTGGGTCACCCTTGCCGGGGCGTTTTTCCCTATTCCATTCTGGAGGTGCCGCTATGCTGACTTACCCCATGGAGGAGCGGGGTTCTCTCCCCCTCTATGAATACCTGTGCCGCCGCATCCGGGCGGACATTCTCAGCGGTGCTCTGCCCGCCGGGACGCGGCTTCCCTCCAAGCGGGCGCTGGCGGAGCATCTGCGGGTCTCCGTTGTTACCGTGGAGGGCGCGTACAGCCAGTTGGAAGCGGAGGGCTATTTACAGGCTCAACCTAAGCGGGGCTTTTTTGTCTCCGCCGTGGAGCAGGCCCCACCGCCTGCTGTCCGCTCGGTTTTGATGCCGGAGACCCCCGCTGTTTCCTGGCGGCTGGATCTGGGCCGCAATCAGGTGGACACTGCCCGGTTCCCCGTTTCCACCTGGGCCCGCCTCACCCGGCAGGTCCTCTCGGAAGCACCGGAGGCTCTGTTGTCCCCGGTCCCCCATCAAGGCTTGGCTGCCCTGCGGCAGGCCATTGCCGACGATCTCCGGGACTTCAAAGGTATGGCAGTCTCCCCGGAACAGATCGTCATCGGCGCCGGTGCGGAATACCTTTACTTATTGCTGGCCCAACTGCTGGGCCGGGACACGATGTTCGCCGTGGAGGACCCCGGCTATCCCAAGATCCGTCAGGTCTATGACGCCTGCGGAGCCGTCTGCGCCCCCATCCCGCTGGACGGTCAGGGCGTGGAGCTATCGGCTTTGGAGCGGTCCGGGGCAAAGGCGCTGCACATTTCTCCCAACCACCAGTATCCCACCGGACTGGTGACCCCCATTGTCCGGCGGCAGGCGCTTCTGCGCTGGGCGGAGGATACCGGCTCCACCATCATTGAGGACGATTACGACAGTGAGTTCCGCTACACCGGCCGCCCCATCCCCACTCTGCAAAGCATCGACGACCGGGGGCGGGTCATTTACCTGAACACCTTTTCCCAGACCATTTCCCCCTCTATGCGTCTTGGCTTTCTGGTGCTGCCGCCCCGGCTGCTGGAACGCTACCGGCAGGAGCTGGGCTTCTATGCCTGTACGGTCCCTGCACTGGAGCAGCACGTTCTGGCCCGTTTCATCGCCGGGGGCCACTACGAGCGTCACCTCTCCCGGATGCGGAAGGAATATCGGGACCGCCGCTCCGCCACCATCAGCGCCTTCCGGGCTTCGCCGCTGGCCAGCCATGTCACCTTTTCCGAGGAGGGGGCCGGTCTGCACTTTCTGCTGCGGCTGGATACCAACCGCTCCGATGAAGAATTGCGCCGCCTGACGGCGGAGGCCGGCATCCGACTGAGCTTTCTCTCAGAGTATGCCGCCGTACCGGACCCCCGCTTCGCCCACACGCTGGTCATCAACTACGCCGGTCTGTCCCAGTCCGATCTGGAGGAGGCCCTCCAGCTGCTGACGGATGTTCTGCTGCCGCTGCTGGCGTAAGTCCATCCCCAGGATTTCTCTATTTTTGTCCAAGAGAGGTTCGTTCTATGAAGTCCGTCAACCGTGCCAAGCTGGATCTCATCATTGCCGTCACCGCCTTCGGCACCATCGGCATCTTTGTCCGCTATATTAACCTGCCCTCCTCCGTCATTGCCTTTGTCCGCGGTGCGGTGGGTGCAGTGTTCCTGCTGCTCTTGTTGTATCTCCGCCGGACGCCCTTTCGGTGGGCAAGCGTCCAGCCGCATTGGAAGCTGCTGGCTCTTTCCGGCGCGATCATCAGCTTCAACTGGATCACACTGTTTGAAGCCTACCGTTACACCACCGTGGCCACCGCTACCCTGTGCTACTACATGGCGCCGGTGTTCGTGACGCTGGCCTCCCCCTTTCTCTTCCATGAAAAACTGACGCCCCGAAAACTCCTCTGTGTGCTGGCCGCCCTGTGCGGCATGGTGTTTGTCTCCGGAGTCCCCCAGTCCGGCCTGCCGGAAGCCGGGGAAGCCACCGGTATCCTGCTGGCCCTTCTTTCCGCCGTGCTTTATGCCAGCGATGTGTCCATCAACAAGTTTCTGGATCAGGTCCCCGCCTGTGAGCGGACTCTGGTACAGCTGGCGGTGGCAGCACTGGTGATGATCCCCTACATCCTGCTGACGGAGGATGTAGCCGCTATGGCTCTGACACCTCTGGGTGCCGTACTGCTTCTGATCGTAGGTGTTTTCCACACCGGCTGGTGCTATTCCCTGTTCTTCGGCTCCATGACCTATCTCCCCGCCCAGACGGTGGTGCTGTTCAGCTACATCGACCCCATCGTAGCCATCTTCCTCTCCGCTCTGCTGCTGAAGGAGCCTCTGGGTTGGAGCGGCATCCTTGGCGCCGTTCTGGTGCTGGGCTCCACCCTCATCAGTGAACTGCCTGTCCGGGCCGCTGCGGAAACCAAATAAACTGTCAGGCGGCAGTCAGCCCGCCGGAGGGACCATGTACGATCTGCATTCCATCTTGATCCAACTGAAAAAAGAGGACACACCGCTCCATGGCGTCATGGTGCGGTGTGTCCGTTGTTTTTATCAGTGGCTGGACCCCACCCTGTGGGAAGGTTCAGCGCTGTTTGAGCTGTGGGCGCAGGAATTGGAGCTGATCTACGGTGATCTGCGCCAGCGGCTCTCTCCCAATGCAAAAACCGACGCCGGGTCCTTGGGTGATCGGTTTGGTTTTGACACACCGCCGGAATTGCCCCGGCTCCTGCAAAGCATCCAGACCTTTTACAGTGTGCTCATCAAGCTCATCGCCTGGAACACCCTCCGGGGTGCGACCCCCGAACCGCCTCTGACGGAGCTTCTCTCCGGCAGAGCCTTTGTTAACCGGGGTATCCGCAATTTCTGCGGAGATGACTGGTATATCTGGCCGCTGGACATCTGGGACCCGGCGCTGGAAACCCAGTGTGAGGAATTGCGGGCCTGTCTGAAGTCCTTTGACACCTGTCCGGAAGGCAGCACCCTTTCCCCGGACAGTCTCAGCCGCATCTACGAAACCGTGGTCCCCCCGGCCCTTCGCCATGCCTTGGGGGAATACTACACCCCCGGCTGGCTGGCGGAACGGACCCTGCAAAATGCCGTCAGCGCCAGCGGACGGCAGGCCGGAGATTTGCGCTTTCTGGACCCCGCCTGCGGCTCCGGTGTTTTTTTGATCCAGGCTCTCCGCATGATCCGGGCGGATACGCCCCAAGGTCCTCCATTATCCGATCAGGTGGCAGGCTTCGACCTCCACCCATTGGCAGTCCTGACGACGAAGGTCAATTATCTGGCCGTCATGGCCCGCCAGCCGCTGCCGGAAGCGGGTCTGTTTCTTCCCATTTACCGCTATGACGCTCTGAATATTCCCATCCTCCGTGGGGATACACTGGTGATCGACACCGGCTGTGGTCTGGCATGTGATGTTCCCCTGTCCCTCTGCCGTCAGGCAGTGGAAATGCGCCCCGATCCGGAGGAATTTCTTTCCATGCCGGAAGCACACGGTCTGCTCACCTCTCTGCCCCCGAATGGGCGGCTTCTTTTGGCCGGTATTTTGCTGAACCGTATTTGGGCGTTCTTCCATCAAAAGGCAGATATAGTCATGGGAAATCCCCCATGGGTGAACTGGGAGTACCTGTCCCCCCGGTATCGGGCCGGGTCCCAGCATTTGTGGGGGGAATACGGCCTGTTGCAGGTGAAAGGCCCCCGGCTCGGTTTTTCCAAGGAGGATGTGTCTACCCTGTTCACCTGCGCCGCGTTGGACCGCTTTCTCGTCCCCGGTGGGCGCCTCAGTTTTATCTTGCGGCAGGCCACCTTCCGCTCCGCCCAGAACGGCGCCGGATTCCGGCGGTTTCATCTGGACGGCCCCGGTCTGGATTTTCGGGTGCTGGAGGTGGAAGACCTTGGCCGCATCCGGCCCTTTGACGGGATCTGTACCCCTGTTGCGCTGGTACTCATCCAGCGGGACGCCCGCCACGTTTTCCCTGTCCCCTACCGGCACTGGCAGGCAAAACCCGGCTTCCGGCGGGCGGTCCGGTCACCGGACGCGACGATTGCCTCCGTTCTTCCCTTTGTGCGGATGGAGGACATGACCGCCGCTCCCGCCCACCGGGATGATCCCGGCTCCGTGTGGGTCAGCGCTCCCAATGGATTTGCTCCAGTACTGGACGCTCTTTTAGGCAGCAATCCCTATCAGGCCCGGACCGGCGTATTCACCGGCGGGGCCAACGCCGTCTATCAGCTCCAGATTCTGGAACGGACAGGCAATGCCCTGCGGGTCACCAATCTGGCAGAAAAGGCCCGCCGCAAGGCCCCCGCCGTTACGGCGGAGCTGGAGCCAACCTGCGTCTATCCCCTTATTCAGGGCAGCGACCTCTCCCAGTGGAGCGTCCGCAGCCGCGCCTGGCTGCTGTGCCCCCACACGGCTGAAACCAAAATCTATCCTCTTGCGGAAGCGGATTTGCGGCAGGATCTGCCGCTGACCTACTCCTACCTGACCCGGTTCCGGGATCTTCTGGAAACCCGGAAAGGCTTCGCCGGGTGGGAGCGGGCCATCCAAGAGCGTTACTTCTACGCGCTGCTGCGGGTGGGGCCCTATACGTTTTCCCGCTACAAGGTAGCGTGGCGCTACATCGCCCGCTCCTTCATCACGGCGGTCATCGCACCGATGCAGGACCCCTATCTGGGAGAAACGCTGCCCTTGCCCAACGAAAAGGTGATCTATGTGGGCACTGACTGCCGGGAGGAGGCTTATTATCTCTGCGGGATTCTCAGCTCCGCTCCGGTGCGCTGCTGCGTCATCTGCTACATGAACCCCACCAGCATTTCCGCTCATGTGCTGGACAAGCTGCATATCCCGGCCTTTGACCCCGCGGACAGCCGTCATCTGTCCATCGCCGCTCTCTGCGAGGAGGGCCACCAAGCCTCGGACCCCCGCTGTCAGGACGCCGTCCGGCAGCAGCTTGACCGGGCGGTAGCCGCGCTTTATGGCCTCACTTCCGCGGATCTGGACGCCGTCCGGTCCATGCTGGAAAAGATTTGAAAAAACCCACCCCGGAGTACTGTGTACTCCGGGGTGGGTTCAGCGTATCGAAAAAAACTTTTTCTCCCCGCTGAACAAGTTTTCAGAACTTTATAGAATTTCTGAAAACTTAGGATCTCAATTGCGCAGGACACCCTTCTTGGGTTTCCCGCGCACACCCTTCCTTACCGCTACGGAAAATCTACTGCTTTATCGGTAAACTCAAACCCACCCCGGAGTACTGTGTACTCCGGGGTGGGTTCTATCTGACAGTTGATTCCGTTACTGAAGGGCAGCCTTCAGGGCGTCCACCCGGTCGGTCTTTTCCCAGGATACGCCCAGATCCTCGCGGCCCATGTGGCCGTAGGCCGCCAGCTGGCGATAGATAGGCTTTCTCAGGTCCAGATCCCGGATGATGGCGGTGGGCCGCAGGTCAAAGACCTTCTTCACAGCCTCTTCCAGCTTCTCATCCCCCACCGTACCGGTACCGAAGGTATCCACCAGCACGCTGACGGGCTGGGCCACGCCGATGGCGTAGGCCAGCTGCACCTGGCACAGTCCTGCCGCCACGATGTTCTTGGCCACCCAGCGGGCGGCGTAAGCAGCGGAGCGGTCCACCTTGGTGGGGTCCTTGCCGGAGAAGCAGCCGCCGCCGTGCGGGGCGCTGCCGCCGTAGGTATCGACGATGATCTTGCGGCCGGTCAGGCCGGAATCGCCCATCGGGCCGCCGATGGTGAAGCGGCCGGTCGGATTGATCAGGAATCGGGTATTCTCGTCCATCAGCTCGGCCGGAATGGATTTGCAGATCACCTTATCAATGATGGCAGCGGAAAGTTCCTCATGGCTGATTTCGGGCGCATGCTGGGTGGAAACGACGACCGTATCGACGCGAACGGGCTTGTCCCCGTCGTACTCGATCGTCACCTGACTCTTTCCGTCCGGGCGCAGCCAAGGCAGCTCCTCGCTCCTGCGCGCCTGAGAAAGGCGGCGCGTGATGCGGTGCGCCAGCGCGATGGGCATGGGCATCATCTCGGGCGTTTCATCGCAGGCGAAGCCGAACATCATGCCCTGATCGCCGGCACCGATGTCCATATCGCCCACACCGCGCCCTTCCAGCGCGTCGTCAACGCCCATGGCGATATCCGGGCTCTGACCATGCATCGCCGTCAGCACGGCGCAGGTGTGGCCGTCAAAGCCGTATTTGGCGCGGTCATAGCCGATGTCGCAGACCACTTCACGAACGATATCGTCCACTCGATAGTCGGCAGTGGTGGTCACCTCGCCCATCACCATCACAATGCCGGTTGTCGTGCAGGTTTCGCAGGCCACGCGGGCATACGGATCCTGCGCCAGAATCG
>ERZ857982.3493-NODE-3493-length-10570-cov-5.507561_pt1 | contig 10570 bp, 8 predicted proteins | sample MGYA00519955_ERZ857982 | MGnify/ENA primary metagenome ERZ857982 (study PRJEB31778, sample SAMEA3449416) | human gut metagenome | biome: human gut; feature: human-associated habitat; material: faeces | place: United Kingdom | collected 2010/2012 ... | reverse complement strand
CATATTACGCTGCTGTTGGCGGAGGAGTATTGAGTTGAAAAGGAATCACAGCTTTCGAGGAGGCTGTGATTTTTTTGCGAGATCCATCGAATTTGCTAGAATTTACATCAAAACGATTGCTTTTTTGTCAATTATATGTTACAATATCATATAGGTCGTCGATCCGATATTCATCGGTGTTAATAATTTTTGACCTAATTACAAATTACAAGCGAGCTGACCTTTATTGGTCATAGGAGGGCTTAAAAATGAATAAAACGATATGTGAATTATTTGCCGGAGTCGGTGGCTTTCGACTCGGGTTTGATCGGCTTGCGTCCGGCTGGACGACAAATTGGTTCTCACAATGGGAACCGGGAAAAAGAGTGCAATGGGCACACGATTGCTATGTTGAGCATTATGGTGATCTTCCTGACATTAATGGCGAGTATCACACAGGCGATGATATCAGCATAGTCGATAAATCATCGATACCAGACCATTCTTTGTTAGTAGGCGGTTTTCCGTGCCAAGATTATAGTGTAGCACACACTTTAGCTTCTTCAAAAGGTATCGAAGGAAAAAAAGGTGTGCTTTGGTGGCAGATACGTGACATACTAGAAGTGAAACGTCCGCCATTCTGTCTGCTTGAGAATGTTGATAGACTATTGAAATCACCAGCCAGTCAGCGTGGACGAGATTATGGTGTTATATTAGCGTGTTTTTCAAATCTAGGTTATAGTGTTGAATGGCGTGTGGTAAATGCAGCTCAGTATGGTGCTGCACAGAGAAGAAGGCGTACGTTCATATTTGCTTATCACAAAGATACAGTATACAGCAACAAGATGTCAAAGCTGTCAGCAGAGGATATAGTAAAAGACAAAGGCTTTATGGTAAGTGCATTCCCTATCAGTGACATAGAAAATATGCATAGTACCGAGATCAGTACAGACCTCGTTGAGGTGAGCGATAAATTTGCGTTTTCCTTTGAAAATGCAGGCTATATGACAAATGGAAAGATAACTACTGCAAAAATAAAAGAGCGTGAAGAAGAGTCTATAAAGCTTGGTCAGATACTAGAGAGAGAGCAGGTCGCAGAAAAGTATTTTATAACTAGCGACAAAATGGAAAAATGGTCATATCTCAAGGGTGCAAAGAAAATAGATAGAACGTCTGCTAATGGTCATAAATACGTTTTCTCTGAGGGACCAGTAGCATTCCCTGATCCGTGGGACAGACCCGGACGCACTATGCTGACCAGTGAATCGACGCTCAATCGTTCAACACACGTTGTTGCGGATCGAGAAGCTGGAAGATTGCGTTTACTGACACCCGTTGAAGCTGAACGTTTACAAGGATTCGATGATGATTGGACAAATACAGGTATGCCGGAAAGAATGAGGTATTTCTGTATGGGAAATGCTCTGGTCGTTCCTATGATAACTAGAATGGGCAGAGTACTTGATGAGATCATCTCATCTGAAAAATAAGCGGTCGCTTTTTAAAGGTAGGTCTTATATCAAAAGTGTGATACCTATCTTTTTTTACAAAAGGAGGGGTAATTTATGCAGGGTACAGAATATAAAACTAAAGAGCAAATACTCAAAAAAGCTAACGAAGCCATAGGTATACCACTAAAAGATATAGATAAAACAGGTAGGCTGAAAAAAGGAAAAGGTGCCATCGGTACAGTAATAGAGGAAAGTTGGTTTGGTTATTCTCCTAATTCAGAAGCTGAACCAGATTTTCCTGAAGCAAAGGTCGAACTAAAGGTGACACCATATATCAAAGGCCATGATGGTAAGATCAGGGCAAAAGAACGTCTTGTCTGCAATATCATCAACTATATGGAAGAGTACGACAAGACTTTCAAGACAAGCTCTTTCTGGCATAAATGCGAGACAATGCTCCTCATGTCCTATGAGCATAAGAAGGATATCCCAAAAGGAGAGTTCAAGATAGACAAGACTGTACTGTTCAGTTTCCCCATGGAAGACCTCGTTATCATCGAACGTGACTGGAACATCATCATGAAAAAAGTGCGTGACGGTAAGGCTCATCTTATCTCAGAGGGCGATACGATGTACCTTGCTGCCTGCACAAAAGGTGCGAATGCTTCAAGTGTCCGCAAACAGCCGTTTTCCGATACAATGGCTAAGCAGAGGGCATATTCTCTAAAAGCGTCATACATGACGCAGATACTAAATCAGTATATCTTCGGTACAGCCACTAACGAGCGCATCATCACCGATTGGAAACAGCTACAAAAGCATTCCTTTGAGGATATCATCGTTGAGAAGCTCCGTTCTTATTTCGGCAAGACACGGGAGCAGCTAAAAAAGCAGTTTGGTGTTGAGGATTGCAGTGCGAAGAACCTCAACGAAGTCCTGCTCGCTAAAATGCTGGGCATCAAGGGAAAGATAGCATACACCGATGAATTTCAGAAAGCCTGCATAGTCCCCAAGACTATAAGAGTGCAGCGTAATGGCAAGATAAAGGAAAGTATGTCATTCCCGACCTTTGATTTCATCAAGCTGAGTAAAGAAACGGAATGGGAAGAGTCCGAGCTTTACAACTATATCGCTCCGACAAAGTTCCTGTTCGTTATCTTTCAGGAGAATGATGACGGAGAATATGTGTTTGAGCGTGTGAAGTTCTGGAACATACCAAATGATGATCTGGACGAAGTTCAGCGTGTGTGGGAGCGTACTGTAAAGATCATAAGAGAAGGTGTAGTGCTGGAAGATAGCTTGTGTGGTAAAAAGAATAATCTTCCAAAGAAAACAGAAAGTCGTGTTGCTCATGTTAGACCCCACGGGAGAAACGGTGATGATAATTTACCGTTACCTACAGGCGGTGTGATGACGAAGCAGTGTTTCTGGTTAAATAATACTTATATTGAAGAACAAATAAAGGAGTAATTATGGCGGGCTATGTTTTTGCAATAGGAAATGATGTTGACCCTATAAGTGCAATTAGGGAATGTGCAGAAAAAGGCGTGTATTCAACATTTATAAGGACATTATCATCAAATCCATTTGAAGGAACGCTAGCAGACTATATTTCTATGAAGCCGGGAGACAATATTTATTTCTTCTGTAAAAGAAAATACTATGGAGTCGGAGAAATAATAAATGTCGGAAATGATTGTAAGTATTGTAATTATCCCGGATCAACCTTGCTTAAAGAATACGACTATGATGATATTCAAGAAAAGCTGCTCGTAGATTATGGTCGTGATAGCGATAAATATCGTTGGATATGCACATTTAAAGGATCGCCATATTTCTTTGAAGAAGGAATAGATACTGATGAAATATTAAAGTACAAACCTAACACGTTTAAAATGTTGCGTGCTTTTTGGAAAGTATCATTTATAAAGTTAGGTGATGAAGAGAATAATTCTCTCAAGGAAATATTCTTATTACGCCATCAGAATCAAATCGAAAATCATACTGGCATTTTTATTGAAAGTGAGGATACACACAATAGTATTCTTGATCATGACCTTTCTATTCATCTGATAGATCCATCAGAACTATTAGATAGTGTTTCTGATGGAAATATACTAAGGCATGAAATGGCATTAGAAGCTGGCGTTGTGTTTGACTTATGCAAAGACCGTATAGATTTACTTGGGCATTGGGATTATATTTCACATCAGGTTATTGCATCACCATTCAAGCCCATAGATTATATGGATAAAATCGATGTTTTTGCTGCAAGGTATTTGACAGATACAAACATACAATGTAAATACTTAGTTGCTGAATTGAAAAAAGATACTACAGGAATCGAGACCATTGATCAAGTGCTGAAGTATGTAGATTGGGTATGCGGAGAATATGCTTATGGTGATTATGATGCCATTAAAGCCTGTATTATTGCCGCTGGTTATAATGATGACGTTTCGGAATATTATAAGAAGTATGTACAGCGTTACTACACCGTAGGCAGCCACCCAGCAATAAATAAAAAATGGGCTGATCTTAAATTGATAAGATATTCGATTACAGATGGGAGTATCAGCTATTACGATGAAACACCCTAAAAGCTACGATTCCACACCCGAAATAAGAAAACGCATGAGCAATGTGCGTCTCAAAAACGGTAAGGCTGAGACTATCCTTGCAAAGCGTTTGTGGCATGAAGGATATAGATACAGACGAAATTATAAGAAACTCCCCGGTTCTCCCGATATTGCACTGACAACATATAAAGTAGCTGTCTTTGTCGATGGCGAGTTCTGGCATGGTGAGAACTGGGAAGAACGTAAAGCCAAGCTCAAACATAATCGTGAGTATTGGATCGAGAAGATAGAAGAAAACATGGCTCGGGACAAGCGTGTTGACGGTCAGCTTCAAGAAATGGGCTGGACTACGGTGCATTTCTGGGAGAAGCAGGTATTAAAGCATACCGATGAATGTCTGCAAGCTGTTTTAGAGCTTCTTGAAAAGAAAAAAGACCAAGCATTGTAGGTGATGTTATGGGGGATATCAGAGTTGTCGAGCTGTTCGCAGGAGTAGGAGGTTTTCGGCAAGGGCTTGAAGCTGCATCGGACAGATATAAGGTGATTTGGGCGAACCAATGGGAGCCGTATAAGGCTGACCAGTGGGCGTTTGATTGCTATGTCTCGCACTTCGGCAAAAGCCCGAACCATGTCTGCAAAGACATAGCCGACGCTAAGAAAGATATCCCCGACCATGACCTGCTCGTCGGCGGATTTCCCTGTCAGGACTATTCGATAATGAAAAAGAACTCCGCAGGCATCGATGGCAAGAAAGGTGTCCTCTGGTGGCAGATAGATGATATCCTGCGAGAAAAACGTCCGAGCTATGTGATACTCGAAAATGTGGACAGGCTGATACGCTCCCCTGCAAAGCAGTGCGGGCGGGATTTCTCTATCATTCTCAGGTGCTTCTATCAGAAAGGCTATGCGGTCGAGTGGCGTGTAATAAACGCTGCCGACTACGGACAAGCACAGCGCAGGCGGAGGACTTTTATCATCGCCTATCATAACCGCACAAAGATATTTCAAGACTTTGCCGAGGCGGTCTGTCTTAAAGGCTTGAAAGCTATGCACAAGCAGGTCGCTGAAAACGGCATAATGCCAAAGGCTTTTCCGATAGCTTCACATCAGCGGAGCTACGTTGACCATTGGATAGATGAGATGCGTTTTGAGGATATGGAGTCGCTCTCCAAGATACAGAAAGTGTACCTTTATAATGCGGGAGTGATGATGAACGGCAGGATTTATTCTGTTGAGGTCACACCGAGATATGAGCCATTTATCCCGCTGGGCAAGATACTTGAACAAGGTGCAGTCGATGAACGGTATTTCCTCAGAGAAGAAGATATGCCGAAGTGGATCTACGCCAAAGGAGCGAAGCACGAACAACGTCGCAGGCGTGACGGCAGCGTATATTGGTTCAACGAGGGCGCTGTCGGCTTTCCCGATTCGCCTGATAAGCCATCACGAACGATGCTGACCTCAGAAACACAAGTCGGCAGGACTTCTCACGTTGTTACAGACTTACAAACAGGAAGACTAAGAGTACTGACACCGATAGAGTGTGAAAGGCTAAATAGTTTCCCTGATAACTGGACAGATACAGGTATGCCAGAGAAGATGAGATATTTTTGTATGGGGAATGCGTTGGTGGTCAGTATGGTCACGAGAATCTGTAAAAGTCTATTAGATCTCACCCCCAAATGCCAACCTGTGATAAAAAATGCTGCTCTAACGATTTGAAAACAGCGTTAGAGCAGCATTTGCAAAGATTTGAAGGAGCCTGAAAACCCATTTGACGATTTTCCCACAATGAAGATTTTGAAGAAAAAACATTGATTTTGCTAGGGCTGTAGGGTGTTGAAATGAAGACCATAAGCCAATCATACGTCAAACGATGTAGAAAATGAGTAATTTTAATGCTTATGAAAGTGTCAGATGATATAATAACCTCATGATGAGTTTTGTTTAAGAGAGGGTTTTCATAAGGCTTTTTAGTTACATTAAGGAAGGAGGGATCACGTGTGTCTTTAAGAGAACAAATTGAATTAAATAAGAATGATATATCTGGCTCAAGAACAAAAAACAGATTAACTGTTCAAATAAGTTATGCAATGCAGCTAATAATGGAATACTATTCTATGGATTATGCCATTCTGATGGATTATATAGAAGATGTAGTTATTATCGAGAATCCAGAGGAGCCTACAGGAATCCATTTATATCAAATAAAGACCAAAAGTACAGATAAACAGTATTCGTTGACGACAGTAATAAAGGATGAATGGTTTCAAAAACTATATAAGAATGCACAAAAATATGCAGATAATGTCAGTGAGGCAGCGCTGGTATGCAATACAGATATTGTAAATAGAAACAAGACTATATTTGCAAATGAGCATAATTGTTTGGGCGATATTAAAGATAATGCCAATATCAAAAAAATCGTAAAAGCAATAGCGGATGATTTGAATATTTCCGAAGAAGAGGTTGATCTATCAAAGTTTTATTTTGTTAAATCAAATTTGTCAACAAAAGGACATAAAGATGAAGTAGAGCACCAGTTTGAAAACTTTTTATTGAAAGAAGATCCTGAACTTCAGATCACTACAGCAAGAACTATTTTTAAAATTATTTATGATGAGCTTGATGAGAAATTTAACTGGGAATTAGATGAGAACTGTTCAGACATAAATGAGATATATAAAAAGAAAGGTCTCGCTAGTAATAGTGTTAGAGATGTGATCACCACAGGGTTAGCAGTACAACTTCCGGATGCAAATCAGTTATTTGAAAAATTTCAAATTAAATCTGTACGTGAGATGAGAGAATACTCTCAAAGATATTCTATGATAAAGATGGATATGTTCTCAAGGAAAGAAGTTTTGATAAATACAAAGAAACAAATTGTGACTTATATTGATGATGCTGTAAATAGTGAGCTTGATGCGTTTCCAGCAATACTGGGATTTGTATATGAGAAATGTGTCGAAGGTGCAAATATACCATCATCATATTCCGAAGAGTATTATCTTAAATTGCTTATAATGTTGTCGGCGTATAAATATTGTTATGGGGGTGGGTCTAATTGAATTTAATTTTTAATTCAATTTTATTAGTCAATCTAACTAATAAAGAAGCTAAGAAAATAGAATTTGCTCCAGGCAAAAATATGTTAACAAGTAATGGAAATCATTATGGTAAGTCTGTAATAATGAAATCATTGTATTATACATTAGGTGCTGAAGTATATTTCCCGAATCCAATAAAGTCATTGAATTATATGACTATTCTCAGATTTACTCTTGAAGATAAACAATATATTGTTGGACGATTAAATAGTATGTTCGTGGTATTTAGAAACAGTAAATTTATAAAAAAATATCATAATGTAGGAGACTTTGGCGATTTTTTAAGTGATTTGTTTAAATTTGAAATCGAATTAGTGGGAAAAGATGCAGAAGGTACGATAGAAAAATGCCCACCAGCATTTTTCTATTTACCGTATTATATTGACCAAGAAAATGGCTGGAGTACAAATTCATATTCATTTGATAGGATGACGCAGTTTGATATGCCACAACGTAAAGATAGTTATTTCTTTCATTTTGGTGTATTAGATAGCGAGTATGTTAAACAGAATAAACATCAAAAGGAAAATAGTAAGAAAATATCAAAATTATTAAAGGACAACGAAAAGTATAAAACTGTAATAGAAACTTTAAAAATGGGTTTAGATGATACTCAGATGGCGTTTGAAATCAAAGATCTGCAAGCTGCTATTTCAAATAGAAAAGATGATATTGATTCCATATTCAAAGATATTGCAAAGTGTCGTAAGGAATTAGTTGAAGCAGAGGATATGTATCAACGACTTTTGAATGAAAAAGAAGTACTAGCGAAGTATATCAAGAAAAATGATGTAACACCAACTGAAAAAACGGATGTAGTTGAATGTCCAAGATGTGGTTTGTTTTTTGAACAAGCATTATCAGTGAAAATGGAACAGGTATATTTACTGGAATCTCTGAATGATGATTATACAAAAGTAACTACTAAAGCTGAGAAGGCTGAAAGAAAAATCAAAAGACTGAATGAAAAATATGAGAGTTGTCAGAAAAAATTAAAGGAATATGAAAATTCATTAGGTGACGAACAAGGCACATATGATACATATTTGAAAGCAAAAACAACAAAAAAATTGCTTGAAGACTATAGTAAAAAAATAGCACAAAATGAAGAATTTGTTTCAGGCTTAAAAGATAGCAATAGAACTATTAGATTGTTATTAAAAGAATATCAACAGAGCAAATCAAAGGCAAATATAACATATTTATCAGTTTTGCATAAAAACTTTGGTACCTTGGATATTCCCAGTAACCAAGTGCCAAGGGAAAGTGAACCAGGTTCATTTATTGAAGCAAGTGGTGCATATGGACCGAGATGTAAGATAGCACAGGCATTGTCGTTTTTGGAAACACAGAAGAGTATCTCCAATGAAATAATAACTTTTCCGTTGGTAATTGACTCTCCTAATGTGTTAGAACAAGATAAAGACCATCTGGAAAGTTTGTTAAAGATGTTACTTACCTGGAATGTAACTGATAATCAAATTATCGTGGCCTCCATAGAAGGAAAAGAATTGGCAGAACAGCTTTCTGGCGTAAAGGTAATTCAATTAGATAATGAAGTGAATCATATTATGTCTAAAGATGAGTACAATTCTTTGAGGGCGGAAATAGATATGGTTATTACAAGTTTCTGATTGGTTTGTACTTCTAGAATTATTTTTAAGATAAAACGAGAAAAGGAGAGATCTTTCTCTATCATTTTACTAGTGTTTATTTGACAACTCAGACTAACAGATGATGTATGCATAACCTCGCACCAAACACGCACCAACTAGCCCTATAAGGTGCCGGCTTATGATAACATATGCCGCTCTAACTGTCTGCAAAAGCAGCAAAATATCAGCATTTGCAAAGATTTGAAGGGACACGAAAGCCCAGTCGAAGAGTTCCCTACAATGAAGACGTTGGAGTGATAAACCCTTGATCTTGCGGGGTTTTCAGCAGGTCTAACCGACGGCTTACGCCAATTTTACGCCAATCGGTCAGAAACTTATAAAAAAATATGATAACATATGAGAGATCACTGATGTTTTGGTTCATCGGTGATCTCTTTTTTATTATTCGGCACTGCCGCCTTTGAGAAGCTTTTCAAGGGTCTGAAATTCTTTCTTTTTGAAGTCGCTCGTGGCGTCGGTGTAGACGTTCATCGTGGTGCTGAAATCTGAATGGCCGAGTACGTCTTGAATCACTTTGAGGTTTATGCCCATTTCACACATTCGCGTTGCAAAGGTGTGACGGAGGGTGTGACAACTGAAATCGGGCAGTAGGGTGACGTTTTCGCTTTTCTGCGCTTCCGAATGCACTCTTTTGTTGCAGTCACGGATTATCCTGCGCAATGCCCTGTTGAGATTGTTCTGATTATGTACATTGCCAAAGCGGTTTATGAAAATAAAATCAGAAAAGCCGTCGACTTTAACTTTGCATCTCAGCCCCGCTATATCCTGATACTCTTTCTCCTGTTCGAGTGCTTCCCTGACTTCGCTCATAATAGGCACGCTGCGGCTTCCCGCTTCTGTCTTAGGCTTGTGTATGCTGAACTGACATTTGTTTGTATCGTGCTTGTAGTAAACAAGCGTGTGGTTGACGCTGATAAAGCCTTTTTCAAGATCAACATCGCACCAGCGCAGCCCCGTTATCTCGCCAACACGCAGACCTGTATAAAGCATTGTAAGAAATACAGGATACCAATGCTGATAACGCGGCGTGCTGCGGAGGTAATCAAGAAAAAGTTCCTGTTCCTTTGCGGTAAGCGCCTGACGTTTCTGTATCTCCTTGCCGTGCATATGTTTCAGTTCTCTTATCGCATTGTCGGAGGGGTTCGCGGGGATAAGCCTGTTCTGCACGGCAAGTTCAAGCACTTGATGAAGCACGGTATTTACGTTGTCGATAGTAGAAACTTTTAGCCCGCGTTCTCTGTAAAGCATATTGTAAAAGCCCTTAACGTCCGAATACAGCAGTCCTGAAATCTTGCTTTTGCCGATATAGGGGTCAACGAACATTTCATACATATACATATAGTTCAGCATAGTGTTGTCCTTTAGCCCCATTTTATCTCTCACCCACATTTTATAGATGTCATTTACCGTGAGGTTTCGGGCGTTAGGTCTTATGCCTCTGAGAACATCGGCAGAGATTTCCTCTTTTTTCTCACGAAGTTCCTGCAGCGTGGGTGCATATATCACGCGCCTTTCGCCGTTCTGCGTCCAGCGGTAATCATAACCGCCGCCCGCACGTTCGCTTTCACCTTTTTTCAGCATAATGCCTTTGCTGTCTCTGCGCCTTTTTGCCATAATAAAACTCTCCTTTCAAAATTCTGCCGACCATCGGCTTTCCGGACGGTCGGCATTTTTCACATTTCTCGCAGTTCAGATAGAATAAGCTCTCGACATATACTCATCAAACTGCCTGCGCTTTATAAGCCTTTTATTTCCCACCCACAAAACGAACGGAC
>ERZ857982.3486-NODE-3486-length-10591-cov-4.356492_pt1 | contig 10591 bp, 10 predicted proteins | sample MGYA00519955_ERZ857982 | MGnify/ENA primary metagenome ERZ857982 (study PRJEB31778, sample SAMEA3449416) | human gut metagenome | biome: human gut; feature: human-associated habitat; material: faeces | place: United Kingdom | collected 2010/2012 ... | reverse complement strand
GGCATCCTGCGCCGCATCGAGGCGGGCGAGAGCTGCGCCCTCTGCTCCGACGCCGGTATGCCCTGCGTCTCCGACCCGGGCGAGGTCATCGTGCGGGACGCGCTGGCCCGGGGCATCAAGGTCGTGCCTGTTCCGGCGGCATCCGCCTGTGTGACGGCGCTGGCCGTCTCGGGACAGGACACCTCCCGCTGGGTGTTCGAGGGCTTCCTGCCCGTGAACCGGAAGCAGAAAAAGGAGCGTCTGGCCGAGCTGTTGGGCGAAAAGCGCACCGTCATCTTCTACGAAGCCCCCCACAAACTGCGCACGACGCTGGATGACCTCGCAAACGCCTTCGGCCCGGAGCGGAGCATCACCCTCTGCCGCGAGCTGACCAAGCTCCACGAAGAGATCTGGAAGACCACCCTCGGCGAGGCACAGACCCACTACGCCGCCAGCGAGCCGCGGGGCGAATATGTGCTGGTCATGGCCGGCGCGCCGGTCTCTGCAGAGCCGGAAGCCGAACTGACCCTTGAGCAGGCCGCCCAGCGGGCACTTGAGCTGACTGGGCAGGGCTTCGGCCCCACTGCCGCCGCCAAGGCCGCAGCGCAGGGCACCCCCTACTCCAAGAGTGAAGTATATAAAGTACTGCTGACTTTGCAGCAGCGCGACCCCGAATAAAATTTGAGGAGGAACCTTTTCCCGTGACGAAACTTCTGATCCTGAGCGACAGCCACAGCAACCGTCTGGCCCTCGAGCACATCCTGAAGGCCGAGGCCGACCACATCGACGCCCTGATCTTTCTGGGCGACGGCCTGCGCGACCTCGAGCAGACGCTGACCCTTTACCCCCGGCTCCGGGCCTACGCCGTGGCCGGAAACTGCGATTTTGGTGCACTGGAGCCGCTGGACGGGCTTGCGGCCTTTGATGGGGTGGTCGTCTTCTACACCCACGGCCATATGTACGGAGTGAAATACGACCTCGACACGCTATCCGACGCCGCAGCGGCCCGGGGCGCGAACGTCGCCCTCTTCGGCCACACCCACGTCCCGGTGGCCGAGCAGCGGGGCGATGTGTTCCTGTTCAATCCCGGCTCCTGCGGCCGGTGCTACACCGGCCCCAACACCTACGGCATCCTGACCCTTGCCGACGGCAAGGTGGTGGGCCACGAGCACAAAGAGGTACCCAAGGCATGAGCATCAATGAGGTGCGCTGGCTGTCCGAGTGCGGCAGCACCAACGCCTACGCAAAAGAGCATTTCGAGGAGTTTGGCCCGGTGGGCGCGGTGTACACCACCAACCAGACCGCAGGCCGGGGCCGTCTGGGCCGCAGCTGGGTAAACGCAGAGGGCCGCGCCCTCTATTATACCGCAGTCATCCGGGAGCCGCTGGCCCAGCCTGCCACCCTGCCGCTGCTGGCCAGCCTCGCTGTCCGCGAGCAGCTGGCCCGGCGCTACGGCGTGGACTGCCAGATCAAATGGCCCAACGACCTGCTGCTGAACGGCAAGAAGATCGTGGGCATCCTCTGCGAGAGCGTGAGCTACGGCTACCAGATGCAGGGGCGGGGCATCGTCTGCGGCATCGGCATCAATCTGGCCCAGCCCCAGAGCTATTTCGACGCCGCCGACCTGCCCAACGGCACCTCGCTGGAGCTGCAGGGCGCAGTGGTAGACCTCGACGCCGACCCCCAGTGGCTGGCCGAGGCACTGACCGATTTCGGCTTCGACCGTCCCCTCTACACCTTCGCACGGGAGGGCTTCGCGCCGTTCCGGGAGGAGTATAAAGCTTCCTGCATCAATCTGGGCCGTCACGTCACCTTCGACCTGCCGGGCGGGGAGCTAGGCAGCGGCACGGCCATCGACGTGGACGCCGACGGCCAGCTCATCGTCCGCACCGACAACGGCGAGGAGAAGGTCTTTACCGGCGAAGTCTCCGTCCACGGCATCTATGGAGCTGTATAAATTTTTCTGCACCCCTGCGCCTCTGCGGGCCGTCCGGCCCCGGGGGCGCATTTTGTTTTCCCCGCGAAGGATGCGGAGATCTTGGGGCTTCTCCACAGTTTTCCACAGAGACGTTTTGCCAGGGTACGCTTGTGGAAAACTCCGGGGCCAAAAATTCCAGAGGGGAGAGCCGTTTTCCTCCCGGGGGTGAAATGCCTCCGAAAATAAATTTTTGGCCTCGACTTTCTTTTGGAAAAAAGGTGCTTCGACCCCTTTTCTCCCCAGTTTTTCCCTCATTTCCCGCTCTTGAATACATCGTGTATAACCCGACGCTCGATTTTTTGTGGAAAACTCAGTGGAAAAAGTGGAAAACACTGTGGGAAAACCGGCTTCTTTTTCACAAAATCAGTGGAAAACCCCGTGGAAAAAGTTAAAAGATGATTCCAGACGGGATACTTCTCCCATCTCCGGATGAAAATGGAATACCGCTGTTCCCACGGATTTTCTTGAATGGACCGGGCAAACATGATACAATGAAAGGCAGGATATGGCCCCGGACATGGGCCGCAAAATTTATTTTCACGGAGGCGTCTGTCTATGAACTGGATCTCCCGCCTTGAGCGGAAATATGGCCGCTTTTGCATCCCGAATCTCATCTCCCTCATCGTAGGCGGACAGATCCTGGTCTACGCCATCGAGCTGTTCGTAAATCAATTTGTCTCATCTTACCTCGGCCTGAGCCGGGGCCTGCTGCTGATGGGGCAGGTGTGGCGTCTCATCACCTTTGTCTTCATCCCGTTCTCGGGGGGCGGGCCGCTGAGCGTCATTCTGGGCATCTACTTCACATGGTTCATCGGCTCTGCACTGGAAAAGGAGTGGGGCGATTTCCGCTTCAACCTCTACTTCCTGCTGGGGATGGCGGGCACGGCGCTGGGCTGTCTCGTTACCGGAATCCCCGCCGATACCTACTGCCTGTCGCTGTCCCTGCTGCTGGCTTTCGCCATGCTCTATCCCGAGGTGCAGGTGCTTTTGTTCTTCGTCTTCCCGGTGAAGGTGAAGTACTTCGGCCTCTTTGCTGCCGCCATGTGGCTGTTCAGTTTCCTTACCGCCGGGTGGCTGTATAAGGTGAGCTATCTGCTGAGTATGCTGGGCTTCGCACTCTTCTTCGGGCCGCAGGCCCTGCGCAGCGTCCGGGCGTGGATCCGCCGGGAGCAGTGGAAGCGGAAGAACCGGAGGTGAGCCGCTCATGATGATCGACCGCCTTGCGGGCAACGCCGCCCTCAAAGACAGCGTCCGCCTGATGCTGGAAAGCCGCCGCCTGACCCACAGTGTACTCTTGGTGGGTGAGACGGGCTTAGGCGCGGGCTACGCGGCCCGCTGCGTGGCGGCAGACTATCTTTACCCTGCGGGCGGCGCGCCCGCTGAGGCCCTTCTGCGGGGCGAATGCTGTCGTGCCGTAGGCAAGGCCGGCGACCGCAGCAGCGGTAGGGTGGAAACGGGCATCGTGCGGGAGGCCATCTCCGTCACTGGCATGGGCACAGGCGGGCGGTATCTCGTCAGTCAGGTCAAGACCATGCGCACCGAGATCTTCAACACCAGCCTCTCTGCCGAAGGCCGCGCCGTCCTGCTCTATCATGTGGAGCGGATGAACGAGGAGTCTGCCAACGCCCTTCTGAAGGTGATGGAAGAGCCGCCTGAGGGAGTGCTGTTCCTCTTGACCGCGGACTCGCTGGCCGGTGTCCTGCCCACCATCCGCAGCCGCTGCGTCAGCTTTGCAGTGGCTCCTGTCTCGCCGGAGCAGTGCGCCCGCTACTGCGCCGCACAGGGGGTGGACAAAAAGACCGCCGCGCTGTACAGTGAGCTGTTCGATGGGCACATCGGCACGGTACTTGCAGCGGCACAGGACGAAGCCCGCACGGCGCAGGTGGAAAAGGCGCTGCAGCTGGCAAAGACCGCCGCCGACCGTGACAGCTATGCCGCCGCCGTGCTGCTGGCTCCGTATGAGAAGGACAAAGCCGGTGCCGCCGCCCTGCTGACGGACTTCCGTGCAGTGGCGGCAGCGGGCCTGCGGCAAAGCCCCCACGCACCGGTGCAGGGCATTGCCGCCCAGCGTGCCCTGCGTCTGGCCGAAGCCGCCATCCAGCGCCTTGGCGCGCAGGTGAACCCCAAGATCGTGCTCAGCGTGTTTGCGGCAAAGTTCCGCGCGCTGTAAACAAAAACTCCCCCGAAAGGCTTTTTACTGCATTTCAGGGGAGTTTTACTGTCAGGAAACGGTAGAGGAAGGGTCGCTGATCAGGCCGTTAAAAGTAAAGGTGGCCGTTTGATTATTAAGTTTACTCAGCGTGATGGTTATGGTTCCTCTATAGAATTTATCGAAAGAAGAGGTAGTGACGGGGCCGATGTCGATGAAAAGAATAACGGTTTTGGACCGGCCTGCAGGAACAGCAAGAGACTGGTTGAATACATAGGCGGTTTTGCTGCTGTTCAGACCTTTGTATCCAAGACCACATACCTTACCAGTGCCGCCATCGGTATGGCTGAAAGCAAAGTTGCTGGTGCTGACGGTGACATCACTGCTGCCGCTTTCATTATCCAGTTTGAAGCCGGTGTAGAAATAGTTGTGGCGGGTATCAGATTCATAGATGGAGCTGGAAGTCCACTGCCCGCTCAAAGGGCCGATATCTGCGGTAAAAGAGCCAAAATTAGCGAAATCGCTATTATCGATGGGAGGAGCAACCAGATTTTCGGGAGTGGAAGCATACGCTCCATCTCCGCAGCCAACCAGCATACTGCCGGCGGCAGCGACCAGTGCGGCGGCACCAGTGGCCTTTAAAAAAGTACGGCGGGGGATCAGTTCAGACATAAAAATCTCTCCTTTGATTGCAGGAAATCATAAAATACAAAAGCTGATGCAAACAGAAACTCCCTCCGGCGCTTGCGGTACACCGGAGGGAGTTTCTGTTTGGGGTATTGCTTTGGTGTGAGGAGGAATCATGTGCGGAAAGACGGTTGCGGCCCCGCCTCCCCGCAAGGTATAGTATACCCGATTTTAAGTGAAAAGTCATTACATTTCTGTGAAAAAACATCCCGCAATGAACTTTTTACAAAATTCCCCCAATGATAAAAACCAAACAGCGCGGTGTACAAAAATTCTGGTATTCCAGAATGACATAAACTGCCAATTTCACTATAGCAGACAAGACCGCAGGTGTCAATTAAAATGTCGGCTTTTTGGCGGAAAGACGAAAAAATGTGGCAAAAAACTGTAAAATCGGCACAGGGTCAGCCCTTGGCAAGCTCGGCGGCGTGAAGCTTGCCGTGCTCCACGTAGTGGGCGGCGTTGTGCAGGTTGGCCTCGACCTGTGCGGGGCTCACCTTCTTGATGACCTTTGCGGGCACGCCCACGGCCACCGAGCCGTCCGGGATGACCATGCCCTCCGGCACCAGCGCACCCGCGCCGATGATGCAGTTTTTGCCCACGACACAATGGTTGAGCAGGGTGGCGTGCATTCCGATGAGGCTGCCATCCCCTACCGTGCACCCGTGCACCAGCGCGCTGTGGCCCACGGTGACGTTCCTGCCCAGCGTCACGGCCCCGCCCACATCGCAGTGCAGCACGGCATTATCCTGCACGTTGGAGTTTTCGCCAATGGTCAAAGTGCCGTCGTCGCCGCGCAGCACGGCCCCGTACCACACCGTGGAACCGGCTTTCAGGATCACATCGCCCTGCACGGTGGCGTTGGGCGCAACGAACGCAGCCCCCTCGTTGCGGGGAACTTTTCCACAAAAGGACAGAAACATTGTTAAAAACCGCCTTTCTCTCTTTCTCTTTTGGCTGGTTTATGGTATTCTTTAAAGTAGTATAGCAAGCCAGAGCCTTTCCGGCAAGTAGGAGCTGTTTCAAAACAAAAATTTTTGCCGTGCGTCGGCAAGCAGATACAAGGGGGCACGCTCATGTTCAAAAACACCATCTTCCGCCGCATGACGGCGCTGGTGCTCACGCTGGCACTGGCCGCTGCTGCTGCACTGCCGGGCCTTGCGGTATATCCCATGCCCATCCAGACCGCCAGCGAGACCGAGGCAGTGTACCTGTTCAACGCCGACACCGGCAAGACCATCCTGAACCAGAATGCTGACCAGCAGCAGTATGTTGCCAGCCTGACCAAGCTCATGACGGCCCTGCTGCTGCTGGAAAGCGGCAAGGACCTGAACGGTGAAGTGACCGTGCCCACCGCGCTGACCCAGGAGTTCCGGGATATCCAGAACGCCAACGGCACCACTATGGGCCTGCGCATCGGCGAGACGGTGCGCCGCATCGACCTGCTGAACGCCATGCTCATCGTCAGCGCCAACGACGCCGCCAGTGTCATTGCCTACGATGTGGGCGGCAGCGTGCTGGATTTCGTCAAGCAGATGAACGCCCGTGCCCAGGAGCTGGGCTGCACCGGCACGAACTTTACCTGTGCCCACGGCCTGTTTGACTACGGCAACGTGTCCACCGCGCAGGATCTGGCAAAGATCGCCGCCGCCTGTGCGGCAAACCAGACCTTTGCACAGGTGGCGGGCACCGCCAGCTATGTCCTGCCGGCCACGAACCTCCGCAAGGCTGAGCACACCATCAGCAGCTCCAACAGCCTGATGAACAGCGAGAGCGCCGACTACCGGGAGTATGTCCGGTGGGTCAAGGGCGGCTTTACCACGCTGGCAGGCCGCTGCATCGTGGCCTTTGCGGAAAAGAACGGCCACACCTACGGGCTGGTGATCCTTGGCTGCGATACGCCGGACCACCTCTTTGCCGAGTGCGATGATCTGTTCGACTGGGCCTTTGCCAGCTTTGCCGACCGCCCGCTGGTGGACACCCAGACCGAGATCACCACCGTGGCGCTGACCAAGTGCCGCACCGAGCCGGCGGTGGCGCTGTATGCCGCTGCGCCGGTCAGCGGCTACGGCCACGCGGACGATATCGTTACCTACTCCTTCGACCTGCCGGAGAGCATTGCGGCCACCGTCAAGAGCGGCAGTGTGGTGGGTACAGCCACCGTGTATCTGGACGGCGATGAGGTGGGCACGGTAGACCTTGTGACCCACCGGGAGTACGTCTCCGACTTCCGCACCGACACCAAAGCCACAGTGCTTCTGCTGTGTGCACTGCTGTTCATCCTCGCTGCATTAATGGCGGTCACTCTTGCCGCGGGCGGCAGCTCGCTGAACCTCAAAAAGAGAAGGCGCAGAAGATAAAATGCCATGGCCGCAGATGCGGTAGATTGGAGCGGCAAAAAAGAATAAGAAAAGCGGCGCTCAGTGCCTTGCAACAGGCTCTGAGCGCCGCTTCTTTTGCGCTTATTGGTTGAGGAACTTGATAAAGTGGTAAGATTCCACGATCTGGAAATACTTGATGATGCGCGGGTACAGGGGTTCGGCCTTTTCGCCGAACTGCTGCTTCATGCAGTCAGCAAGCTGTGCAACGGTCTTCCGGCCATCGATCAGCGGCCACAGGTAGCTGCCGGTCTCGTCCAGATGCACCTGTGTGGTGCGCGGTTTATGGAACACTTTTTGCGCGATCGTATTGAACACACCGGTGTTCTCCACCTCAAGGGTGATAAGGCCGGTGGCTTCGTCTGTGTGCCAGCGCAGGGTTTCCGCCCGCTGCGGAATGAGGTCCAGATAGTTGATGGACTGCTTTTTCTTATTCATCAGTTCTTCTTTTTCTTCATGGAGAAGGCCAGCAGGCATGCGATCATCACGATCATCAGGACCACGCCGCCAATGTTGCCCAGATCAATGCTCAGGGCAGTGCTGATGCCGAACACGGCAAACACAGCCAGCAGGATGCCCACAAGGCCCTCGCCTGCGATCATACCGGCACAGAACAGGGTGCCGCGGGTGGTCTGCTCTTCCTTGAGCTTCGCGTCAACATTCTTGCGGCTGTCCATGAACCAGCGCACAACACCGCCGATCATGATGGAGGTGTTCAGGTAGATGGGCAGGTACAGGCCGATGGCAAAGGGCATCACGGGGATGCGCAGGACCTCCAGAGCAATGGCAAGGAACACACCGGTGAACACCAGGTTCCAGGGCAGGTTGCCGCCCATGATGCCCTCGACGATCATCTTCATCAGGGTAGCCTGCGGTGCGGGGACCTCGGCACCGCCGTAGCCCCATGCGCTGTCCAGCAGGTACAGCACACCACCGATGGCCAGACCGGCGGCAATAACGCCGATCAGCTCACCGATCTGCTGCTTGACCGGGGTCGCACCCAGCAGGTAGCCGGTCTTCAGGTCCTGAGAGGTATCTGCAGCAATGGCAGCGCAGATGCAGATGACAGAGGCGATGGCCATGGAGCCGATCATGCCCTCAATGCCGACGTTGCCGGTGGCCTTCAGGATCATGGTAGCGATCAGCAGGGTGGCAATGGTCATGCCGGAGACCGGGTTGTTGGAGCTGCCGATCATGCCGACCATACGTGCAGAGACGGTGGAGAAGAAGAAGCCGAAGATGACGATCAGCAGAGCACCCAGCGGGCTGACGGGGATGGCCGGAGCCAGCCAGATGATGAGGATGATGAGCAGGATGCCGCCCAGAATAAAGGGCATGGGCATGTCCTTATCGGTGCGGGAGGTGCCGGAAGCGCTGCCGCCCTTCATGCTCTTCATGGCATCACGGAAGGTGGATGCGATCAGAGGCAGGCTCTTGATCAGCGAGATGATACCGCCGGTAGCAATGGCACCTGCGCCGATATACTTGACGTAGTTGGACCAGATAGCGTCTGCACCGCCTGCTGCATACAGATCAGCAATGGTGGTGCCGGCTGCTGCCGGGTACAGGGAGATGTTTGCGCCGAACAGGCAGATCAGCGGGATAATGACCATCCAGCCCACCAGAGAACCGGTGAACATGTAGGAAGCGGTCTTGGGACCGACGATGTAGCCCACGCCCAGCAGAGCGGGGTACACTTCCATGCCCAGAGCACCCTTGAAGGAGCTGAAGGCCACGGCAATGTCGGCGGGGATCATCTTCAGGCCATCGACGATGAACTTGAAGATGGCTGCCAGACCCATGCCGGAGAACACGGTGGAGGCGTTTGCACCGCCCTCTTCACCGGCCAGCAGAACGTCTGCACAGGCGGTGCCTTCCGGGTACAGCAGGGTGGCGTGTTCCTTGACGATCAGGGCGTTGCGCAGGGGCACCATGAACAGAACGCCCAGAATGCCGCCGCACAGGGCGATCAGGGTGATCTCCAGGATGCTGGGCTTGTCGCACAGGCCCTCTTTTGCCCACAGGAACAGTGCGGGCATGGTGAAGATGGCACCGGCGGCCAGGCTCTCGCCTGCGGAACCGATGGTCTGCACCATGTTGCTCTCCAGAATGGAGTTCTTCTTGAGCAGGACGCGGATCACGCCCATAGAAATGACTGCTGCCGGGATGGAGGCAGAAACAGTCATGCCGACGCGCAGGCCCAGATAGGCATTTGCAGCGCCGAAGACCACAGACAGGATGATGCCCATGATCACAGAGGTCGCCGTCATTTCTGCGGTGATCTTTTCCGCAGGAATATACGGCTTGAAGGATTCTTGATCTTTCATGCTTGCACTCCTTGCGACAGCACAAGCGCCTTGCTTTTGGGGGCAGGGCGCTTGTGCTGTCCGTTTTCCGATTTCCTAAACACGCGCATCCCATCCAAAAGGACGCGCTGGCACGTACTCTATTATACTAAAGTATGACTGAATTGGCAACTGGAAATGTACACAAGAAATTTACAAAAAATTCGTTTATTCAAGCATTTTGCGGGAAATTTGGGCAAAAGCGTGCGAAAAAATTCCATATGATCCAAAAACTGTACGCATATGGAGAACAGCTTTGCGGAAAAGAATGCCTTTTAACAGCGTGCGCGCCTGTCCGGAGGATAGCAAAAAGCTCCCCCTTCGGGGGAGCTGGCAAAACCGTCAGGTTTTGACTGAGGGAGTTTGCGCCCGTTTCCCGCTGCAAAAAAACAAGCCGGGCAGCCCGCAAGGCTGCCCGACTTTGGTCGGATGATCTTTTTTCGGTGGTCGCTTATTCCAGCACCAGCCCTTTGTCGAAGAATGCCAGACCGAACGCGCCGGGGCCCGCGTGGGTGCCAATGACGCAGCCGATCTGGCGGGTCAGGGCCTCGGGACGGTGCAGATTATCCTGCAGGTAGGTCTGGATGGGGGCCACCTCGCGGGGGGCGACGGTGTAGCCTGCCAGCGCGGGCAGCGTGGGGTGGATGCCGCCCAGCTCTTCGATCTTCTTGAACAGGGCCACATAGGCACCGGGCAGGCCGCGGGCCTTACCGGCCATGGCTACCTTACCGTCCTTGATGGTGATGAGGGGCTTGATGCCCAGCATCCCGCCCGCGACGGCCACAGCGGCAGGCAGACGGCCGCCCTTGCGCAGATACTTCAGATCGTCGATTGCGGCAACCAGATGCAGGTGCTCCTTGGCGTGCTCCAGATCGGTGGCGATCTGCACCAGCGTCTTGCCTGCGTCACGCAGCTGCACGGCCAGACGCACCAGCAGCGATTCGCCCAGACACACGGTGGCACTGTCCACAAACAGCACGTTATCTACATTGGCGAGGTCTGCGGCCAGCTTTGCGCACTGCCATGTGCCGGACAGCTCGTGGGACAGGAAGATGCCCAGCACTTCGTCCCCGGC
>ERZ857982.3468-NODE-3468-length-10657-cov-2.775042_pt1 | contig 10657 bp, 7 predicted proteins | sample MGYA00519955_ERZ857982 | MGnify/ENA primary metagenome ERZ857982 (study PRJEB31778, sample SAMEA3449416) | human gut metagenome | biome: human gut; feature: human-associated habitat; material: faeces | place: United Kingdom | collected 2010/2012 ... | reverse complement strand
GCCTGCGGCGAGGATGGACGGGTACAGGCGGCCCTGGACCTGATGGGAATCCCCTATACCGGCTCCGGCTATCTGGGCAGCGCCATCGCCATGGATAAAGATTTGACCAAGCGGCTGGTGGCTCCCCGTGGCGTGCGGACACCTGCTTGGGAAACGCTGGAGTATCGGGCTGAGGACATCGGAGCGATCGTCCAGACCGCTTCGCTGCCCTGTGTACTCAAGCCCATTGACAGCGGTTCTTCCATCGGGGTATATATCTGCCGTACTCAGGAGGAGCTGACGGCTGCGCTGGAGCAGGGGCTGAAGCTAGGCGGACGGAGCGTACTGGAGCAGTACATCGCTGGCCGGGAGGTTCAGATCGCGATTTTGGAGGACCGGGCGCTGCCCTCCATTGAGATCGTCCCCAAGAGCGGCTTTTACGACTATGAGAACAAATACCAGCCCGGCGCGGCGGAGGAGATCTGTCCGGCGCCCATCCCGCAGGAGCTGGAAGCCCAGCTGGCGGAGGCGGCCCTAACCGTTTACCGGACCCTGGGGCTGAGCGTCTATGCCCGTGCTGACTTTATCCTGGGGGAGGACGGGGCGCTTTACTTTTTGGAGATCAACACGCTGCCGGGCATGACGCCCACCAGCCTGGTCCCGCAGGAGGCCGCGGCGGTGGGAATCGGATACGGCGAGCTGTGTGAGCGAATTCTGAACGCCTCGCTGGAAGCGCGCCGACAGGGAAGATAAGGGGGAGCGACCGTGGAACCGATTACCATAGGGGAAATTTTGGAGGCGGTAGGGGGTACGCTGCTGGGCGAGCCCTGCGATTTGGATGCCACCGTGGATCATGTGGACACGGACAGCCGGAAGCTGCATCCGGGCAGCTTGTTCCTGCCCCTGGAGGGCGAACGTTTTGACGGACATTCCTTCATCAACAGCGCACTGGAAAATGGCGCGGCGGGCTGCCTGACCGCCCGGGAGCGGGAGAGCTATCTGCCGGGGAAATTCTACATCAAGGTGCGCTCCACCCAGCGGGCTCTGCGGGACCTGGCCCGCTATTACAAAAAGAAATTTCCCATTCCCTATATCGCCATCACCGGCAGCGTTGGCAAGACGACTACCAAAGATATGGTGGCGGCGGTGCTGGGCGAACGCTTCAAGGTGCTCAAAACGGACGGCAACTTTAACAACGCGGTGGGGCTGCCCCTGACGCTGCTGCGGCTGAACCGGGAGCACCAGATCTGTGTGCTGGAAATGGGAATGAACCACGCCGGAGAGATCGACTACCTCAGCGACATCGTGGAACCGGATGTGGCGCTGATCACCAATATCGGCGATTCCCATATCGAAAATCTGGGCAGCCGGGAGAATATCCTGAAGGCGAAGTGCGAGATCTTCAACCACATGAAGCCGGACGGGACCGTGATTCTTAACGGTGACGACGAGCTTCTGCGGACGCTGATCGGCAAGCTGTCCCATCCCACACTGACCTGCGGGACCGGAGAAGGGCTGGACTATACGGCATATGATGTAGAAAGCGACGGCTTGTCCCATCTGTCCTGTAAAGTAAAAACCCCGCGCGGGAAATGCGACCTGGATATCCCGGCCCTAGGGGCTCATATGGTCTATCCTGCGCTGATGGCGGCCGCGGTAGGGGAGCTGTTTGGACTGACGGGCGAGGATATTACACGCGGCGTGCAGGGCTTCCTGCCCACCAAGATGCGTATGAACATCATCCGACGCGGCAACGATCTGGTGGTGCTCAACGACGCTTACAATGCCAACCCCCAGTCTATGCGGGCGGCCGCCGCCGTGCTGGGCGATGCCAAGGATCGCCGGAAGGTGGCGGTCCTGGGCGATATGCTGGAGCTTGGCGTAGGCAGCGAGATGTTCCACCGCGCGGTGGGAGGCTATTTTGCCGAAGCCGGCGTGGACTGCCTGATTGCCGTGGGCGAGCTGGCCAAGTATATCGCAGAGGGAGCCGAGGCCAAGGGTGTTCCTCAGGTCTACTACTTTGAGACCAAGGAGAGAGCCTATCCGACCCTGTCCAAAGAGCTGCGGGCCGGGACCACCATTCTGGTCAAAGCATCCCGGGCCATGGCCTTTGAAGAATTTGTCAACTTTATCATCGAAAATACGGCGGAGGACACGACACGAAACGTCTGACCCGCCGAAAAGGGTAAGCATACTATGATCGATATTTCTGTATCCAACCTGGTGAAAGAATTTGAGGTTGGGAACCGTATCTTGGACGGTCTCAGCTTTCAGGTGGACAGCGGAGAGCGGGTGGGCCTGCTGGGTAAGAATGGCGCGGGAAAGACCACGCTGTTCCGCATCCTGACCGGAGAGCTGGACTGCGACGAGGGCGAGGCCGTCCTTGCGCCGGGGAAACGGGTGGGGCTGATCTCCCAGATTCCCGTCTACCCGGCGGGTTATACGGTGGAGGACGTCCTGAATACCGCCTTCGACCGAATTCACGCCATGGAGCAGGAGCTGAATGAGCTGGCCGCCCGGATGGCGGACGGGGACAGCGACTCCGCGCTTCTCAGCCGCTATGACCGAATTACAGCGTCCTTTGAGGCGGCGGGAGGCTACGATACCACTACACAGCTGAACAAGGTGTGCAACGGGCTGGGAATCCTACCCGCCATGCGCCGGCAGCAGTTTTCGGATCTGTCCGGCGGAGAAAAAACGCGAATCAATCTGGCACGGCTGATTTTGGAGGACACGGACATCCTGTTTTTGGATGAGCCCACCAACCACCTGGACCTCCATGCCACGGAGTGGCTGGAGGGGGATCTGCTGCGCTTCAAGGGCACGGTACTGGCCATTTCCCACGACCGCTATTTCCTGGACCGGGTAGTGACTCGGATCATCGAGATCAGCCAGGGAAAAGCGGAGTTCTACTCCGGCAATTACAGCTTTTATGTGGAGGAGAAGGAGCGGCGCTATCAGGAGCGGCTGCGGCAGTATGAAAAGGAGCAGGCCAAGATCGCTCAGCTCCAGGAGGCCGCGGACCAGATGCGAATCTGGGCCTTTAAGGGAAACGACAAGCAATACAAGCGCGCCATCAATATGGAGCGGCGCATCGAGCGCCTGCGCAAGACCGACCGGCCGAAGAAGGAGCGGGCGCTGACCGCCCGGTTTGGCCAGCGGGAGTTCCAGGGAGACGTGGCCCTGGCTGCCGTTGGGGTGACGAAGGGCTTTGAGGGCCGGACGCTCTTTTCCAAGATCGACCTGGAGGTAGAGGGCGGCGAGCGAATCGCGCTGTTGGGCGATAACGGGACCGGCAAATCCACCTTCCTGAAGATGGTCATGGAGGAGGAGCAGCCGGACGAGGGCTACTTCTATAAGGGGCCCACCATTAAAATTGGCTATCTGCCCCAGATCGTGCGATTCGACCGGCCGGAGCGCAATCTGGTGGATACGATGCTCTATGCAACCAACTGCTCGACCCAGGAGGCACGGGACCGCTTGGCGGCGTTTCAGTTCCGGGGCGAGGACGTGTTCAAGCCCGTGTCCGCGCTGTCGGGCGGGGAACAGTCCCGTCTGCGGCTGTGCATGCTCATGGATGAAAAAATCAACTTCCTGATTCTGGACGAGCCCACCAACCATCTGGACATTGCCTCCCGGGAATGGATCGAGGACGCGGTCAGCGAATTTGAGGGCAATTTGCTCTTTGTCTCCCACGACCGCTATTTCATTGACAAATTCGCCACCCGAATCTGGGTGATCGAAAACGGAACCATCACGGATTTCCGGGGCGATTTTCAGGCCTACCGGGCCATGCTGGCCCGGAAAGAGGCGCTGAAAAATCAGCCGCTCAAGACGGCGGAAGAGGTCAAGCCCAAAAAGGACAAGCCCAAATCCACAGGCGGGACCAAGCAGCTGGAAAAGGACGTCAACGCCGCAGAGCGTGCGGTGACAAAAGCAGAAGAGAAGCTGTACGACCTGTCCTGTGCCATTGAGGAAGCGGCTTCCGATTATCTGAAGCTTCAGGAGCTTTATGAACAGCAGGAGACACTGGAGGATGAACTGGCCCATCTCTATGCGGAATGGGAACGGCTGTCCCAGGCCCTGGAGGAGGCGCGGGCATGAAGACCAGAGGCTATAAGCCATACGAGGGCAGACGCCATTCCATCTTTTGGAGACTTCTGCTGGCCTTGGTGATTTTAGGCGTCCTCCTGTTCAGCGCGCTGAGCGCAGTAATTGGAGTGAATGCGCGTGGTCAGATCGTGGGAGAGCCTCAGGCCATGGTGATTTTGGGCTGCCAGGTCAAGCCTTGGGGGCCGTCCATTCTGCTTCAGGACCGGTTGGATACGGCCCTGGAGTATCTGGAGGAGCACCCGGACCTGCCGGTGGTGGTTTCAGGCGGCCAGGGGCCGGATGAGCCAACCAGCGAGGCCCAGGCCATGTATGACTATCTGGTGGAGCATGGAATCGCGGCAGAGCGCATCGTGCAGGAGGACCAGTCCCACAACACGGTACAGAATCTGCTGTATTCCAGGGATCTGCTGGCGGAGCTTGGTCTGGACCCGGCAGAGGACAGCGTCCTGTTTGTCTCCAACGGCTTCCACTTGGCACGCATCCGGATGCTGGCGGAGCGGCACGGCTATGGAGCGGTCTCAACCCTGGCCGCCCCAGTCAGCGATATGCCGTCGGCAGTCAAAATGTTCTTCCGGGAGCCGCTGGCCCTGGCGAAATCGTTCCTGCTGGACCACTGAGCACCGGCCCGGGAGGAGAGAGGAGGAAACCGCATGGAGGAGCAGCTTAAGGCCATTGAGCTGCGCTACGAGGAGATTCAGGCGCGGCTCAACGCCTCTGAGACCTATCAGGACCCGGAGCTGGTGGCTAAGCTCAACCGGGAGGAAAAAGAACTAGCGCCAGTGGTGTCCGCTTGGCGAAGCTATCGGGCTTGCCTAACTGACAAGGAAGATGCCTTGTCGATGATGAACGACCCGGAGCTGAGAGAGCTGGCCCAGGAGGAATTTACTGCTGCGGAGCAGCGGCGGACTCAGCTGGAGCAGGAGCTGAAAATTCTCTTGCTGCCCCGGGACCCCAACGACGAAAAGAATGTCATTATGGAGATTCGGGCCGGCGTAGGCGGCGAGGAGTCCGCCCTGTTCGCCCATTCGCTGACCCGGATGTACACCATGTACGCAGAAAGCCGGGGATGGAAGCTGGAGGTCGTCAACATAAATGAGACGGAGCTCGGCGGTGTAAAGGAAATTTCCTTTCTGATAGAAGGAGAGGGCGCTTACTCCCGCCTGAAGTTTGAAAGCGGCGTCCACCGGGTGCAGCGCGTACCGGAGACCGAGTCCGGCGGCCGTATTCATACCTCCACCGTGACGGTGGCGGTGCTGCCGGAGATCGACGCGGTGGAGTTTGACCTCAATCCGGCTGACGTGGAGATGCAGGTGTTCCGCTCCTCCGGCGCGGGCGGACAGCATATCAATAAGACCTCCTCGGCGGTGCGGCTGATTCATAAGCCCACCGGAACCGTGGTGGAGTGCCAGCAGGAGCGCAGCCAGTTTCAGAACCGGGAGAAGGCCATGCGCCTGCTGGCCTCCAGATTGTACGAGGCGGAGCGGGAAAAGCGGGAGAGCGCCTATGACGCGGAACGCCGCAGCCAGGTGGGCAGCGGCGACCGTTCCCAGCGGATCCGCACCTATAATTTCCCACAGGGACGGGTGACAGACCACCGCATCGGCCTGACGCTTTATAAGATCGACGCCATCATGGACGGCGCGCTGGACGAGCTGATCGACGCGCTGGTGACGGCGGATCGGGCAGAGAAGCTGAAACAGGGACAGGAAGCAGAGTGAGCATACTTTGAGAGCAAACGCCCGGCGGCGTTGAATATAAGATAATTCGAGGCGAGAAATGATGCATACACGATATTTTGACCTGCGGGACACCAAGGGTCAGCAAAAGATCATCGAGGATCAGATCTCCGCAGCGGCAGACATCCTGCGGCAGGGGGGACTGGTGGGAATTCCCACGGAAACGGTCTACGGTTTGGGCGCCAACGCATTGGACGCAGAGGCTGTCAACAAGATCTTCGAGGCTAAGGGCCGTCCGCAGGACAACCCTCTCATCATCCATATTCCGGGACCCCAGTGGCTGCCCCGGTACTGTGAGGACGTGCCGCCGCTGGCGTATACGCTGGCCCGGAAATTCTGGCCCGGTCCTCTGACCATGATCCTGAAGCGGAAGCCCATCGTGCCGGATGCCACCACGGCGGGACTGGACACCGTGGGTGTCCGGTGCCCGGACCATCAGGTAACGCTGTCCATCATCCGGGAGGCAGGCGTCCCTGTGGCCGCACCCAGCGCCAATACCTCTGGCCGTCCCAGCTGCACCACTGCGGCAGACGTGATGGAGGATATGGAGGGCAAGATCGACGCCGTGGTGGATGGCGGCCCCTGTCAGGTGGGCGTGGAGTCTACCATTTTGGATCTGACCTGCACACCGCCCCGTCTGCTGAGACCCGGCGGACTGCCTTTGGAGGCATTGGAAGAGGTTGTCGGCCCCGTGGCGGTGGACAAGGCCGTAACGGAGCGGTTGAAGGACGGGGAGCAGCCCAAGGCTCCCGGCATGAAGTATCGCCATTATGCCCCCAAGGCTCCGGTGACTGTTGTCACCGGCCCGGCGGAAGCTTCTGCCCGGACTATTTTGCAGATGGTGAAGCCCGGTGACGGTGTCATCTGCTTTGATGAGTTCGCGGAGCTGTTCAAGGAACAGGAAGTGGAATGTCTGGGACCCAGTCAGGATAAGCGGATCCAGGCCCAGCGGGTGTTTGACGCTCTGCGGGCCTTTGACAGCAAGGACGCGGCCCAGATCTATGCCCAGTGCCCGGACAGTCAGGGCCTTGGCCTTGCTATCAGCAACCGGTTGAAGAAGGCGGCGGGCTTCAAGACCATCGCCGCTGGACAGAAGCGGGTGGTCATTGGCATCACCGGCGGTACCGGCTCCGGTAAGACCAGCGCACTGGAGGCCATCCGGGATCTGGGCGGCCGGGTCATCGACTGCGACGAGGTGTACCATGAGATGCTCCGGGACAGCGCGGAGCTGCGCCATGCCATCGAGGTGAAATTCCACGGCGTGTTTAATTCCGACGGTACACTGGACCGTAAGAAGCTGGGTGAGCTGGTCTTTGAGAACAAGGAACGGATGGAGCAGCTCAATGAGGTCATTTATCGGTTCATCGTGCCGGAGGTACAGCGCCGCTGTCAGGCCGGCGAACTGGTGGCGGTGGACGCCATCAACCTGATCGAAAGCGGTGCGGAGGCCCTGTGCGACCGGACCGTGGCTGTCACGGCCCCGGCGGAGCTGCGGGTGCGGCGGATCATGGCCCGGGACGGCATTGATGAGCGCTATGCCCGTATGCGGATCTCTGCCCAGAAATCTGACGAATTCTACCGCGGTAAGTGCGACTATGAGCTCAGCAACACCGCTGAGACGCCGGAGGATTTCCGGGAGATCGCCAGAGATTTCTTCCGCCGCCTTATCGGAGAGCTCCGGGAGGAAAAGAACGAAGCCAGCCGGTAAACGACAGACAGGAGCCGCTAGTGGCTACCCTGCCTTACCGTCGCGGAGAATTTACCACTTTATCGACAGTCTCGAAGGAGGATACTATGTCTGATAGCAACAAAGCATTGAAGGAAAAGCTGCTGAGCAGCCGTAAAAACGGCTTTGACCGTGTGGACGCGGCGGAGCTGGAGCAGATGGAAGCCTACTGCAAGGAATATATGACGTTTCTGGACGCAGGCAAGACCGAGCGTCTCTGCGCGGCGGAGACAGTCCGCCTCGCAGAGCAGGCCGGATACAAGCCCTTGGTCCGGGGACAGGCCTTGAAGGCCGGAGACAAGGTGTATGTCTGCAATCGCGGGAAGAGCGTGCTGCTGGCCCATATCGGCAGTAAGCCCATGAGCGAGGGGGCCCAGATCGCCGCCGCCCACATCGACTCTCCCCGGCTGGATCTGAAGCCTAACCCTCTGTATGAGGACAATGAGCTGGCCTATTTCAAGACCCACTACTACGGCGGCATCCGCAAATATCAGTGGGTGACCATCCCGATGGAGCTTCACGGCGTGGTGGCGCTGACGGATGGCACCACTGTCACAGTGAACATCGGCGGCGATGAAGGCGATCCCAAGCTGGTCATCACGGACCTGCTGCCCCATCTGGGTCAGGAGCAGAGCAAGAAGCCGCTGGCTGAGGGAATCGTGGGCGAACAGCTGAATCTGCTGCTGGGCAGCAAGCCCATCGGAGACGATGAAGGCTCCGACCGGGTGAAGCTGGCTGTGATGCAGCTTTTGAACGAGAAGTACGGCATCACGGAGGATGATTTCACTTCCGCTGAACTGGAAGCGGTGCCGGCGGTGAAGGCCACGGAGATCGGCCTGGACCGCTCCATGATCGGCTCCTACGGCCATGACGACCGCGTCTGCGGCTACGCCGCCTTGAAGGCATTGCTGGATCTGGACAAGACGCCTGCCAAAACCGCCGTCTGCGTGCTGGCGGACAAGGAGGAGATCGGCTCCGACGGTGTGACCGGTATGCAGTCCGCTGCCTTTGACACCTTTATGGAGGATCTGTGCGAGGCTCAGGGCGCGGCCCTGCGGGTGTGTCTGGAGAATTCCTTCTGCCTCAGTGCCGACGTGACGGCGGCCTACGATCCCAACTTCGGTGAGGTGTTTGAAAAGAAGAACGCCGCCTATCTGAACTACGGCATTGGTCTGTGCAAGTACACCGGCGCCCGTGGCAAGTCCGGCGCCAGTGATGCCAGCGCCGAGACGGTGGGCTATGTCCGGGGTATCTTTGACCGGGCCAAGGTCATCTGGCAGATCGCGGAGCTGGGCAAGGTGGACGCCGGCGGCGGCGGCACCGTGGCCATGTATATGGCCAACCGCAACATCACCACCCTGGACGCTGGCGTGCCGGTGCTGGCTATGCACGCGCCCTTCGAGGTGGTGTCCAAGCTGGACTGCTACGAGACCTATAAGGGCATGAAGGCCGTATTCCAGGCGGAGAAGTGAATCGGCTGAGATCAGGAAACAGGCGCCCCGGTGAAAACCGGGGCGCCTGTTTCTATCCGGCATTCTGCTCAGGTGAGGGGGAGAAAACCGGGGGAACTTTTCCTGTTTTCGTCAAAAGAATTTCGGCGAATTTGGTTGCATTGCCTACGGAAATATGGTAAGATGCTTTGCGTGTAAAGACAAATGGCCATAGGAGGCGGACGAGATGGCGAGAGAGATCAAGTATTACATTGTGGCCGCGAACGCCCTGCCGGAGATCTTCGTGAAGGTGGCGGAGGCCAAGCGGATGATGCAGACCGGCGAGGCGGACACGGTGGGCGCAGCCACAAAAATGGCCGGCATCAGCCGCAGCGCCTTCTATAAGTACAAGGACGCGGTGCAGCCCTTCAACGATATGAAGTCGGAGCATATCATTACGTTTTACACCCTGCTGAAGGATGTGTCCGGTACACTTTCCAGCGTTCTGGGCGTGTTTGCCGCCTCCGGCGCCAACATCCTGACCATCAACCAAAGCATTCCCACCAACGGCTGCGCGGCCGTGACTATTTCCGCCGAGACCTCTGCTATGGAGAAGTCTCTGGAACAGCTGATCACCGATATTTCCGCATTGGACAACGTTATCAAATTCGAGATCCTGGCCGGATAAGGGAGGAGCAACGATGATCAAGATCGCAATTCTGGGATTGGGTACAGTGGGGACCGGTGTTGTGAAGGTAGTAGAGGCCAACACAGTTCCCATCCAGCACAAGCTGGGCCAGCCGCTGTCCGTGAAAACGGCGCTGGTCCGGAAGCTGCGGGCCGACCCGTATCAGCACTTGATGACCGAGAATTTCCGGGAGATCGAACATGACGGCGAGATCCGGGTGGTGGTGGAGACCATCGGCGGCGTGGAGGCTGCCTATGAGTACACCCGCCGGTGCCTCATGGCGGGCAAGCACGTGGTCACAGCCAACAAGCAGCTTGTGGCGGAGCATGGCTGCGAGCTGCTGGAGCTGGCCCGGAAAAACCATGTGAATTACTTGTTTGAGGCCAGCGTAGGCGGCGGCATCCCTGTGCTGCACCCCCTGACCCAGTGCATGGCGGCCAACCGCGTGGATGAGATCTACGGCATCCTGAACGGCACCACTAACTTCATCCTCACAAAGATGGTGAAGGAGGGCGCGTCATTTGCCGAGGTTTTGAAGCTGGCGCAGGAGAAGGGCTACGCGGAGGCGGACCCCACGGCGGACGTGGAGGGCATCGACGCCGGCCGCAAAATTTGTATTTTAGCGGATCTGGCCTTTGGACATCAGGTGGACCCGGCGCAGGTGCCCATGGAGGGCATTACCGGCATTGATCTGAAGGATGTGGAGATCGCCGGACGCCACGGCTACCGCATCAAGCTGCTGGGCCGCTGCCTGCGGCTGGAGGGCGGCCGCCGCACTGCGTATGTGGCGCCCCACCTGATCTCGGAGGAGAACCCCATGTCCGATGTGAACGATGTGTTCAACGCGGTGGTGGTCCGGGGCAACGCCACCGGCGAGGTCATGTTCTACGGCAAGGGAGCGGGAGATCTGCCTACGGCCAGCGCTGTGGTGGCGGATGTTATCGATGCCCTGCGCCATGACAAGGCGCCTAGTCCCATCGGCTGG
>ERZ857982.3460-NODE-3460-length-10690-cov-2.642783_pt1 | contig 10690 bp, 7 predicted proteins | sample MGYA00519955_ERZ857982 | MGnify/ENA primary metagenome ERZ857982 (study PRJEB31778, sample SAMEA3449416) | human gut metagenome | biome: human gut; feature: human-associated habitat; material: faeces | place: United Kingdom | collected 2010/2012 ... | reverse complement strand
AAATTTCTGACTCATTTTCATAAAAATATGCTGCTTTCAGATCATCAAGCAGATTGTACGCCTGATTTCTTTCATACTTACACTGATCCTGAAGCATTTCATCAATCTCATCTGTTTTTTTCTTACGTCCAGAAAGTCGTGGTTTCTCCATCTTTACAAAGCTTTCACATAATTCAGAAAATGTCTGTGCTTCTTTGATCTTTATGATGATCTCTAAATCTTTTCGCAGTGTTTTTTCATAAAAATATGGTCCACCAGGAGAAAGTGCCAGTTCTAATGCTTCCTGAATCGTATCATATGCACCATCTATCGAAAATCTTGCATCTCTTAAGATGATCTTCATAAATGGTGCCTGATCAAACTGTTCTTTTGTCTCTACTGAAATATTTTCTTCTGCCTGATCAAGCCATTTTTCTGGTTCTCTGTGGCTTCTTGCATTTTCATATAACTTTAAAATATATTCACTGATGATATTATCATTTTTTCCTGGAGAATAAGATTCGATCAGATTGATAAAATCTTCTTCTTTTTTCTCATAAGCTTCTTCCAACAGATCATCCAATATTTCTTTTCTTATTGCAGATAATCTTCCTTCATCCCCCGGTGCTGTATTCGGATCAATACCAAGCACATAAAAATAATCACGGATCAGATTCATACAAAAACTATGGATCGTTGTGATCTGTGCCTTGTGGATCAATGACAGCTGCTTAACAAAATGCTGATTTCCTGGAAATTCCCGCCCCTTTTCATCAAGTGCCGCCATAATCCTTTCTTTCATCTCCCCTGCTGCTGCTTTCGTAAATGTCACGACAAGCAGATGATCCACATCGATCGGATGTTTTTCGTCCGTGATCTTTTGTATAATACGTTCTACCAGTACCGCCGTCTTTCCAGAACCTGCCGCAGCAGATACTAAGATGTCGGCATCTCTTTGATCAATGACTTTCTGCTGTTGTTTGGTCCAAGGCATGTTTTCCCTCCTCTAGTGATACTTTCTTAATCTTCTCTACCTGATCAACACCATCTTCATAGGCGCAGATATTCTTAAACTCACAATACTCACAAGGTTTTCTTCCTTCATATTCATATGGCTTTATAGAAATATCTCCATGCATCAATGAATTTCCAAGCTCTGTCATTTTCTTTTCCACAATTCTTCCCAGATTGAACAACTGTGTTGTATTTAAAACAGAAGATCTCTTGTCATATCCATTCTTCGTTGCACGAACCGGCAGTGTCAGATATCCTTCTGATCCCGTATGTTCCATATGATCGATCAACTGAAAATCTTCATTGACGACGCCACTCATCTTAAGATCTTTTAAAATCTTATCTTCCGCCTCATTCTCGTGTTCTACATTGACGATCGGATCATCCAAATGAAAATAAAACATTCCTGCCGGATATACCCGCTTTCCTGTTTTCTTTTCGTATAATTCCATCATTGCATTCATATAAATGATCAGCTGCATCTGCAATCCATGAAAAATCTTGGCAAAATCAAACTTCTGTTTACCTGATTTGTAATCGATGATCTTTAAATATTTATTTTCATCATCTTCTATACTATCCATACGGTCAACCACTCCAGAAAAGAACATTTTCTCTCCATCTTCTAAAGCAAACGTCATGGAATCTAAATGATTTTCCTCTCCAAAGGCAATCTCATATTCTTCTGGTGTAAAATCACCCCTCTTGATATGTTGTTCCATCGCCCATACCGCTCGTTTAGAGATTCGTTTCATCCGCTCCAGGACATATTCATTTCTGTGGCTGCTCTCAAACAATTCTTTTTGGATATCCGTAACTGCCTGCTCGACCATCAGTTCTACAAATTCATCTCTTGATGTATCATCCGCAAACTTCCAATCACTCCGCTTTCCAACTAATTCCATCGTCTTATGAAAAACTTTTCCCATATCGGTCGGCAGGATTTCATGCACCAGACGTTTTCGAAGCCTTAATCCATACTGCATAAAATGAGAAAATGCACAACCGGCAAATTTCTCCATTCTTGTTACACTTCCTGAAATCGTATCCCCATACAGATCATGGATCAGTTCCTTGCTCAATGGCAATGCCTGATTGGTGTAAAATCTTGCATCTACATAATCACCCACAGGTTCCAACTCTTTTAAAGCATGATATAACGTCTGCATCCATTTCATTTTCTCCGGATCATCGTCTCTTTCATCAAATTCCATCTCCTGCAGACAAAGAATCATCTGATCTAACGCTTCTTCCCTTGTATAGCCCGTCTGCACTTCTTCTTCCTGCATCGTAACCTTTAATTTTGGAAAAATGCGTTGAATCCTTTCAATAAAATAGGACGGACGGTTATTATTTCCTGCTGCATCCATCATGCGATAGGATAAATACAAACGATCGGTTGGTTTTGACACCGTAAGATACAAATAAAACTGTTCCATATAGGCAGACTGTTTGATGCCAGGCGCCAGATTTATTCCATAGGTTTCAAGCACTTCTCTTTGATGGTCATTGACAACCCCTCCACCGCCATTGGCTGCAGGAATCACACCTTCATTGATACCTAGGAAAAATAAGATTTTTACTTCTTCGGTTCTCGTTCGTTTCATATCACCGATCATGACCTGATCAAGACTTGGCGGGATCACACCAATCTGCATCTCTTCCAGTCCACTTTCCAAAACACTTAAAAAGTCATCATAAGAAAGCTTTTCTTCTCCCAAAATCTCTGCCATCTGTTCTAACAGGTCAATGACCTGTTCATAAACCTTTGCATAGGTTGCTGCCGCAATGAGATCTCCTGACGCCTCAAACATCTCCTGTTTCTTTACCATCTTTCCTTCAACATCCAATGTTTCCAGAAATTCATATAGATAGATAAGCTTTCTCTTGACCGTACTGCCTCTTCGCTTTAATCCAGTTTTTAATGTTCCAACTTCCTCAATAAAACGAATCCTTAAGGCTTCCGCTCTTCCAACATCTTCATCAGAAAATAACTTAGATGCAAATGGGCGGTTCCATCTGGCAAATCCACGAATTCCACAAGCCAGCACATAATTTTCCAGAAAATCTGCTTCTTCCATTGTAAAATTCGAGAAACCTGATTTTAAATAACGAAATACCATATCATATGAAAAATCTTTCTGGATCATCTTCAGAACAGAAAGGAGTGTTTCTATACATGGATTATTTAACAGTTTTCGATTCACATCTACGAAATATGGAATATGCAGATCATTAAAACTTTTTTCCAATTCATTTTGATAGCTGTCAAGATCTGCTGTTAATACAACAATATCTTTATATCGATATCCTTCTTCCCTCACAAATCGTTCAATCTCATTTGCCACTGTTCTACTTTCCTGCCTTGGATTCATAAAACAACGGATTTTAATATCTTCTGGTTCATCCTTGTATATCTCATATGGATAACGCTCGATATTCTGCTCCAGATGGCGTAATTCCTTAGAATCTCTCTCATCCGGCCAACAGATGATATCTGGCATCACCGGAGTTCCTGCATCCTGCGCAAGTTTGATCAGTTCATATTTTTCTTTCTTTGACATGGCGAATAGTTCGTATTCATGGTACTGACTTCTCACATAACGTCCATCTAAAGTCAATCCAACATATACATTTTTCCCGATCTTTAATAACTTTTCCAGAACTTTTCTCTGGATCGGTGTAAATCCTGTAAATCCATCAAGATAAAATGTTGCATTCTTTAATTTCTCTGATCGTTCCACTTTCTGTGCCAGAACATCTAACAATTGTTCAGAGATCAAGTACCGTTCCTTGATATAATCTTCAAAATTCTCCATCACAAGAAGAATATCTTCCATCTTTGAGCGTAATCCTTCTTCTTTCATCCCATCTGTAATCTTCTTTAAATCTTCCATGGACACGTCATACTGATAGACCTCTGCAAAAAAAGATTTTAATTCATCAATAAATCCCTGTTTTTTCATGCTGGACGCAAATACTTTTAATTCTTCTTTATGCTGCTCCATAATCTTTCGGATCACCATAGATTTTCCTTCATCTTCCAAAAGGTCTTTCGGAATATATGATAATTCTTCGAATACACGATAAGTTAATCTGAAAAATCCCACCACATCAATGTTAAACGTTCCATGACGTGGATGTCTTGTGACCAGTTGTTTTTGTGCATTTAGCGTTGACTGGTCCGGCACAATAAAAAAGAACTCCTCATCTTCGTGTTCCATGGAGTCTTTGATCATCTGATCATAAATAAAATCTGTTTTTCCGGATCTCGCAGACCCTAGTATAAACTGTAATGCCATATCATTTCCTCCATTTTCTATCATTATATCTTATCCTTTATTTTCCGTAAAGATGTTCTAAATATCTCATTCCATTCATAAACTATAGATAGAATCTTTTAGGAGGATAACTATGTCATCAAAAACGAAAATTGTCGTATTAAAAGCACGGGAACTTATTTACACCGGAATCTTTATCTTACTTGGAATACTTTTGATCTTACTTTTGATCTTTATGTTTGTTCCTTCCCATAAATCAAAGAAAACAAAAGAAACTTCCGGTTACACACAAGGTGTCTATTCTTCTCCATTAAAACTTGGAGAAAACGAATTAGAACTTTCGGTCACGGTAAAGGACGGCAAAGCAAGATCGGTTTCTTTAAAACATTTAAATAAATCGATCAAAACAATGTATCCTCTGATCGAACCTTCTCTAAATGAGATCAATAAACAACTTCCCAAAGTTCAAAATATTGATGATATCAAATTTGACGGGCAAAGCCAGTATACGTATACATTATTAAAACAAGCGATCAAAAATGCATTAAAGAAGGCACAGGATTAACACCCCTGTGCCTTCTTTTTATTTCTTATATTCTTCTAATTTCTCTGTTTTTGTATTTCGTTTGTAGATCTTTCCTGTATCTTTATCTACATAGAAATCTCCGTATTTCTTCCCAGAATCATCGGATGTATCATAGATTTCAAAATGATATCCACTGGCTCCATCCCTGTATTCCTGTTCGTCTTTTGTCTCATTTCGAACTTCATACTTACCATCTTTATCGTCATTTTGCAGACGGTTTAATAAATAATCATGTGCATCGTCATAGTTATCAAAACCATTTGCGATATCATCTACCGCATCTCCAACTCCATCTGCCACATCATCAACGGCATCCTCAGCATCGTCTACCAGATTATCTTCCGTTGTAGCTGATGCATTATTATTTTCTGTTGTTCCTTTTGTCGTAGAATCCTTTCTGCCGTTGCCACATCCAGTAAATACAACGGATACTGCAAGGATCAGTGTAAACAAAAGACTCGTAAGTTTTAACGTCTTTTTCATCTTGTATCTCCTTTTCTCTTTAACATCTTGATACTTATATTCTGTCCAGAAGAAAAGAAAATATTTATTTTGATATGAAAAATTCTTATTTTTGTTCTATATTTTGGCTGATCTTATTTTCTTGTAAGCTTCAGTGCGATCTTATCTCCGATCCATTGTCCAACCTGAACGATGATGACAAGTGCAACAACTGTTACTAATAATACTCCTGTCTGATAACGGTTATATCCATACATGATCGCAAGATTACCGATCCCGCCGCCTCCAACAGCTCCAGCCATTGCTGAATATCCAATCACACTAACAAAAGTTACAGTTAAAGCACGAACCAGTGCTGGTGTTGCTTCTACAAATAAAACCTTACGAATAATAAGAGGCATACTTGCTCCTGTTGCAACCGCTGCTTCAATCACACCCTTATCAACCTCACTAAATGCACCTTCCACAAGTCTTGCATAGAATGCGATTGCTGCGATTGCCAAAGATACAGATGCTGCGATTGGTCCGATACTTGTTCCTACAACCAGTCTTGCCAACGGCTGTAATACAATGATCAAAATGATAAATGGCAAAGACCTGATCACATTGATGATCGTTCCTGTAATGCCATTAACTACCCTGTTTTTATAAAAAATCGGATTCGATGCCAGATGTAATACTAGTCCTAAGATCGTTCCAAGGATTGCTGCTGCGATCATGGAGATCAATACCATCTCAAAGGTCTCAAAAGATGCCTGGGCAAATTCTGACTGGATGATCTCTAATGTTTCATTCATATTATCTTCCTCCTAACCTCTCTAATTTATATACATTCTTACTAATGTATTCTAATGCTTTCTTACGTTCTGCATCTTCTCCTCTAAGGATTACGATCAACATACCAAATGGTTTATTCCTGATGTAATCGACTTTCCCATTGATGATATCCATTGTAATATCATAGTTCTTAGAAGCAACACTGATCACAGGATCATAAGAATCATCTCCTGTATAACTTAAACGAAGGATCTCTTCATTTGTTTTTGCTTTTAATCCCTCTGGAACCTCTACATTTAATACGCGTTGTACCAGACTCTTTGCAATATCTGACTTAGGATTTGCAAAGGCAGAATAGATATCTGTAACTTCTTTCAGCTTTCCATCTTCCATAAATGCAATACGATCAAATAATTTCTTTGCTACATCCATCTCATGTGTGATAAATACGATCGTGATATGTGTTTTTTCATTGATCTCTCGTAATAATTCCACGATTTCTTCTGTATTCTCAATATCCAATGCGGAGGTTGCTTCATCGCATAACAAGATATCTGGATTGTTCGCCAATGCTCTTGCAATCGCAACTCTTTGTTTCTGTCCTCCACTTAAGTTTGCTGGATATGCATCTGCTTTTTCTGGAAGATGTACGATCTCTAAGAGTTCTTTCACTCTGTCTTTGATCTTATCCTTTGGATAGTTATTGGCATACAATGAAAATGCAACATTTTCAGCGATCGTTGATCCACTGATCAGATTAAAATGCTGGAAGATCATTCCAATATTCAATCTTGTTTTTCTTAATTGCTTTCGGTTAAACTTCGTAATATCTGATCCTTCAATGATCACTTCTCCATTCGTTGGTCTCTGTAACAAATTGATCACACGTACCAGAGTACTCTTTCCAGCACCACTTGGTCCTACGATTCCAAAAATCTCTCCTTTGTTGATCTTTAAGCTTACATTATCAACTGCTTTGAATTCATGACTGCCATTTTGGAAGGTAACATCTATATTTTTTAATTCAATCATGACTTTATCCTTTCTTATTTTTCATTGTCCTTTGATCACTTCATCGGACTTTCTTCTTATCCTGTAAAATCAGATAAGCTATCGCCTATCAGTTTTCCTGACAGACAATAGCTTAATCATAACAATTTCAGTTGATTTTTTCAATAATTTCTTGTTACTTCCATAAATTATTTATGGTTTATAGCAATCTTCTGCTCTTAGAACAGAGGTACAACAGCTCCATCATATTTGTCATTGATATATTTTTTCACTGTATCACTCTTTAGAGCTTTGATCAGTGCTTTTGTTGCATCTGTTTTTTCATTTCCCTTTTTCACTGCTACAACATTTCCATATGTTTTAGCTCCGATAGAATCAGCATCTTCTGTTGCTAATGCATCTTTGTTGACTTTTAATCCTGCTTCTAAAGCATAGTTTCCATTCACAACTGCGATATCAACATCTTTTAATGATCTTGGAATCTGAGCCGCTTCGATTTCTTTGATTGCTAAATCTTTTTTATTCTCTACGATATCTTTCTTTGTTGCTGTTAATCCTGCTCCGTCTTTTAATTTGATAAGTCCCTGATCCTGTAACAATAATAACGCTCTTGCTTCATTTGTTGTATCGTTAGGAACTGCAACTGTTGCACCGTTCTTTAATGCTTTTAATGTCTTTGTCTTTCCTGGGAAGATTCCAAATGGTTCATAATGGATTGTTCCAGCGGATACTAAATGTGTCTTCTTTTGTTTGTTGAAGTCATCTAAATATGGTTTGTGCTGGAAATAGTTTGCATCGAATTCTCCGCTCTCTACAACCTCGTTTGGTCTTACATAATCATCAAATACAGTAACTTCAAGGTCATATCCTTCTTTCTCAAGAAGTGGTTTTGCCTCCTCAAGGATCTCTGCGTGAGGTGTTGCAGATGCTGCAACTGTGATGGTTTTGTCATCATCCTTTGCATAAACGCCTGTGCTTAATGTTCCTGCCACTAATACTCCTGTTAAAACTGCTGCCACTAATTTTTTCATAATAATTGTCCTCCTGAATTTTATATTTTAACTTTTTTCATAACCATTTTATAATCAACGATTTCTTAAAACGATTGGGTTTATGTTATTTTCATCCATTCGAAAATATTTCATTAATTATGGATTTCTTATAGCTATTTTCTTCTGTCAATCTTATTTGCGATCATCATTCCCACTGACTGGAAAATCTGTACCAGCACCACCAGCAGGATAACTGTGACGATCATAATATCTGACTGATATCTGTAATATCCATAGCGGATGGCGATATCTCCAAGTCCGCCTCCTCCTACTGCACCGGACATGGCTGAATAACCAAGGATCGTTCCGATCGCAATCGTCGCTCCTGTGATCAGTGAAGTTCTGGCTTCTACCAGAAGAACCTTCACGATGATCCTTATATTACTGGCACCCATAGCTCTGGCTGCCTCGATCACACCTGCATCCACCTCTTTAATAGAAGATTCCACCATTCGTGCGATAAAAGGAATGGCTGCCACTACCAGTGGCACTACCGTTGCTGTAGATCCATAACTCTTTCCCACCACTGCTCTGGTAAAAGGAATCAACAGGATCAGTAAGATCAGAAACGGAATACTTCTCACAATATTTGCGATGGCATCCAGTATCTTATACAACACTGCATTTGGTTTCAGTCCCTCTTTATCAGACACTGCCAGCAGCACTCCCATCGGAAGTCCGAACAGGTATCCCAGAACTGTGGAAAGAACTGTCATGTAAAGTGTTTCTCCCACACCCTGGACGATCATCATTATTGTCTCATGATCCCACATATTCTGTCACCTCCCCGATTGCTAAACCTTTTTCTTTCAGATACTGTTTCATCATTTCTGTCCTGGTACTGCCCTCCATAAATTCCAGTATCATCTCTCCCTTGGCTACACCACCTACATTCTTGGTATCTGCCTTCAGGATATTTACCGGTTCTCCGAAGGTAAGGATCAGATTTGCGATCACAGGCTCAAAAGCTGAGTTCTCGGAGAATACGATTCGTATCTTCTCACCGCTTTTAATCTCTGCCTGTCCTTTTTCCCTGCCGGCATCCAGTCTGCTGTCTGCGTCGATATCGGAGCCTGTATCCTTTCGGATCAGTTCTTTGGCAACCTCTGACTGAGGATTTGCAAAAATATCTGCAACCAGTCCTTTCTCAACCACTTCACCCTCATACATAATCGCCACATGTGTACAGATTTCACGCACAACCGACATCTGATGAGTAATGATCACTATGGTGATTCCAAACTGCTTATTAATCTTTTTCAGCAATTCCAGAATAGAAGAAGTAGTCTGCGGGTCCAGTGCACTGGTAGCCTCATCACAAAGTAAGATCTTCGGATCCGATGCAAGTGCTCTTGCAATGGCAACCCTCTGCTTCTGACCACCGGAAAGCTGTGCAGGATAAGCATTCTGTCTGTCCCCCAGACCAACGATCTCCAAAAGCTCTGCTGCCCTCTTTCTGGCCTCTGCCTTCTTCTTTCCTTTTATATAAAGGGGAAAACAGACATTATCGATCACTGACTTCTGCATCAGCAGATTGAAATGCTGGAAGATCATACCGATTTCTTCCCTCTGCTTCCTCAATTCCTTCTCTGTCAAATCTCCAAGAGCCTTCCCATCTATCAGAACCTGTCCCTCTGTAGGAACCTCCAGAAAATTCATACATCGTACCAATGTACTCTTACCTGCCCCCGACATACCGATAATTCCATATATATCACCGGAATCGATATTCAGGTTCACATCCTTCAAAGCCTCGACCACGCCATCTTTCGTGTCAAAAGACTTCCGGACCTTCTCAATCACAATCCCAGACATCTCATTCTCCCTCTCTCTTATTCCCCGCTCCGTTGAGCATGAACATACTATACCACTACACTTCTGATTATGCCAATTCATAATACCTAGTGCCAGTTATAGTTTAAAACTATATTTTTATCGCTTTACCACATCAAATTCTATATCTCCTGGATTTATTCAGAAAGAAAAACAGCAGGAGAAAGGTCATATTCCTTTCATCCTACTGCTTTGAAAACGTAATATTCATTAAATTCCATCATCCACATCCGGTTCTTTGGGATTTGCACTTTTGCATCCATTACAGGTCATCCTCTGCTATATTCATTTTGACTTGGATAATCCATCTGAGAATAATTTGTCGTTTTGTCCCATGTAACATGAACCTGAGTCAAGCGGATATTCGCAATCCGGATCCAGAATACGCACTTACCATTTTTACTCTTCCAGGTATTTTTTGCGCAGCATTTACAGTTACTGACATTACCATACAAAACAGTATCAAAAAACACCTGTCAAAATCGCTGAGAACTTTTTCTTCCTCTTAGCTCCTTATCTTTTAATTTTTTTCACAGATGAGAACGCACTGTAAACTTTCTTTCCTTTCACTATCTGATATGCGCGGATTTTATACTGATAAGTAGTATTCTTTTTTAATCCCTTATCTGTAAAAGAAGTGGATCTTGTGTCACTGACTTTTTTCCATGTCTTTCCAGTCAGTTTGTATACTTCAT
>ERZ857982.3448-NODE-3448-length-10725-cov-3.402437_pt1 | contig 10725 bp, 7 predicted proteins | sample MGYA00519955_ERZ857982 | MGnify/ENA primary metagenome ERZ857982 (study PRJEB31778, sample SAMEA3449416) | human gut metagenome | biome: human gut; feature: human-associated habitat; material: faeces | place: United Kingdom | collected 2010/2012 ... | reverse complement strand
GCCTTATTGGGGGCAATGGCTTCGTCTGTAGTTCGCTTAATGAATTAAATAGTAATTTAATACTGAGATTCTTCTTTGATAATTGCGGCAAATTCCTCCACGCTCATTGTGCCAAGTTCTGGGCTGTCATTCTCATCAATAAGATCTCTCTTACGAACAGAAACCGTTCCTGCGCTCTGCTCTTTTTCTCCGAGAATAAGCATATAAGGAACTTTCTGGAGCTGTGCCTGTCTGATTTTATAGCCAAGTTTCTCGTCGCGGTCATCGACTTCTACACGAACGCCGCTTGCTTTGAGTGCTTCAGCAACCTGTTTTGCGTAATCTGCAAATTTGTCGGATACAGGAAGAACTTTTGCCTGTACCGGTGCTAACCATGTTGGGAACTTTCCTGCATAATGTTCAATTAAGATTCCGATAAATCGCTCAATAGAACCAAATACAACACGGTGAATCATGATTGGACGATGTTTTTCTCCGTCTGCTCCAATATATTCTGCCTCAAATCTCTGTGGAAGCTGGAAGTCAAGCTGGATTGTTCCGCACTGCCATGTTCTTCCGATAGAATCCTGTAAATGGAAGTCAAGTTTTGGACCATAGAATGCGCCGTCTCCCTCATTTACTTCGTAAGGAATATTCATGGCTTTGATTGCATTTTCCAATGCATTTGTTGCTACTTCCCACTCTTCTTCTGTTCCCATGCTATCAGCTGGACGAGTGGATAATTCTACATGATAAGTAAATCCAAATTTCTTATATACTTCATCAATCAATTTTACGACTTTCTGGATTTCATTTTCAATCTGCGCCTCTGTCATAAAGATATGGGCATCGTCCTGTGTAAAGCATCTTACACGCATCAGTCCATGAAGCTGTCCGGACTTTTCGTGACGGTGCACAAGGCCAAGTTCCCCAAGACGAAGTGGAAGTTCTTTGTAAGAACGAGGCTCCATCTTATAAACAAGCATTCCACCTGGACAGTTCATTGGTTTTACAGCAAAATCCATGTCGTCAATTACTGTTGTGTACATATTTTCTCTGTAATGATCCCAGTGTCCTGATGTTTCCCAAAGCTGTCTGTTTAAGAGGATTGGTGTGGAGATTTCTTCGTATCCTTCTCTTGTATGCATCTTTCTCCAGTAATCAATCAGAGTATTTTTCAGAATCATTCCCTTTGGTAAGAAGAATGGGAATCCCGGACCTTCTTCCATGATGGTAAATAATCCAAGTTCTTTTCCAAGCTTTCTGTGATCTCTCTTCTTTGCCTCTTCGAGCATATTCAGATAATCTTTTAACTCAGCAGCTTTTGGGAAAGAAATTCCATAAATTCTTGTAAGCATTTTGTTCTTTTCATCGCCGCGCCAGTACGCACCTGCTGTAGAAAGGAGCTTAATTGCCTTGATTACACAAGTATTGGATACATGAGGGCCTGCACAGAATTCTTCGTAGTCACCCTGTTTATAAAATGTGATTGTCTCTCCTTCTGGAAGTTCCTCAATCATTTCTACTTTGTAATCTTCCTGTCTTTCTTTCATGTAATCTAAGGCTTTTTCTTTTGTAACCTCAAATACTTCTAATGGCAGAGACTGCTTTACAATCTTCTTCATTTCTTTTTCGATTGCTGCAAGATTTTCCTCTGTAAATGGGAAAGAGAAATCAAAATCATAGTAAAATCCATTATCGATTGCTGGTCCAATCGCACATTTCGTATCTGGATATAATCTCTTTACTGCCTGTGCCAATACATGGGCGCTTGTGTGCCAAAACGCTTCTTTTACTTCTTTTTCTTCAAAATTACCTTCGATTACCTGTCCATTTTTTTCGAGAACTTTCATTTCTTTTTACCTCCAAAATAAGAATGAATCTGATTTGGGAACGTTAATAGTAATGAATATAGACCGCTGCAGCTTACAACTAAAACATATTTGATTAAAAAGTCTACATGTCTTACTTTTAATTTATATCAAAAAAGCACCCACAGATTACAGCATAGCTATAATCTAAGGGTGCATTAAATACACGGTTCCACCTTATAGTTTCACTTCAGATTCTCTAAATTAAATCCTATCCCTTAACGCGGGCATACGGCAACACTTGTGAAATATCTTAACATTCATCAGGATGCTTCTCTTGAAACATCTTCATATAATCTGTATAGTTCTTTTAAAATATTTCTTTTTCGCATCGCAACTCAGGAATGGTTTTCATATACTTCCTCATAAATAACTCTCAGCAACTGTTACTCTCTCTGTATGATTTCGATTATATTACTCGTTTCCCTCATCGCTTTTCCTTGTTTCGAGTGTATGGTAGCACTATTAAAAATATTTGTCAATCATTTATTTTACTTTTTCTGGTCAAAAAACTCTTTATATTCTCTCTTACATTTTCTTTTACATTCGCAAAATATTGTGAACGCACAATCTTTCTTTCCGGATAGAAAACTTCTCCCCATGGATAAGATTCTGTAGCCCCATTTGTTTTTTGTCCATTTATGATAGCATCAGTTAGCAACATGGCTGCTGTCATTGCGGAAGTCATTCCCCAGCCATTAAACCCTGTAGCAACATACATGTTCGGGGTCTTATCTGAATATGGTCCGATATACGGAATTCCATCCAAACTCACACAATCTTCTACTTCCCAATGCTCCCGCTCTATTGCCTCTGGATAATACGATAAAATCTTCTCTCTGAATTCATTCCAATCACGTTCTTCCTGCCCTACTCTGTGGGTAGCTCCTCCTACAAAAATCATATCTTTATATCCTCGCAATGCCAGTCCGTTATCAGACGCATCTGCATACATTCCATGAAGCTCCGGCACATGATCAAGGGCCATGATATAGGAACGATTCTGATATAGCTTATTATTATATCCTCCTGCTTTCTTATAAAATGGAAAATGTGTTGTACAAATGATATTTTTCGGAATTGTTATATAGAGTCCGCTCCATGTTGTTCCATTTATCCAATCATCTACAGGCATTTCTTCAAAAATAGTTACCTTATCTGACTTTTCAATATCTTTTACCAGACCATATAAAAACTTTACAGGATTCATCTGCGCCTGATTCGGAAAACGTACTGCTCCCGCCGTATCAAATGGAAGCTCCGGTGTCTCACAAAATTCTGCTTTCATACCAAGAAGACTGGCTGCACGCACTTCCCTCTCAATGCATTCTTTGTCTGTTCTTGAATAAATATAGGAACTTCTCTCCTCAAAATCACAATCTATAGATGCTGCCAATTCCCGATACTTATGCAATGCGAGTTCGTTCGCTTCAAAGTACATGCGGGCCTTCTCTTCCCCCAAAGTTTCCAGCAATCTGCTGTATATAAGGCCATGCTGCGACGTAACCTGTGCCATCGCATGTCTCACAGTTCCACTGCCTATCCTGCTTCCCTCAAGAAGCAGACATTCCACTCCCGCCTCCTTTAAGAAATACGCACATAGAAGACCACATAATCCTCCTCCGACAATCGTGACATCTACTTTTTTGATACGAGTCAGCTTTTCATATTGAGGCATCTGTATTCTACCACCATCACTCCATATAGAATCTGACATTTTTCATCCTCCTGTTAATTTACTTCTCTACATCTTATTCTCTCTTAAAATCTTCTCTAATATTTTTATTATACACTAAAAAAGAAAAAGAATATTATTAATTTTTCTTAAACATTCTTTTTCTTTTCTCTATATCATTTTTCAAAATGACCTTATATTTTTTTAATTTATAAAAATATTATCAAAATATTTTTATGGATATATTTCTTTATAACTGAGATGTTTTTTCTTCCCCATAAATTATAAAAAAATTTCTGATTTCAATGTAGCCAAAGACAGAAAATCGAAGCAGCATCTCACCCAATCTACGACTTCAGAGCTGTGAGAAAACAACCTCCGTTAGAAAGGTCCCTCATTAAAATTATTGATTTTGCGACTTTTGTGTTTTTTACAACGGAGTCAAAATCAATAACTTTTAATGAGGGGCTTTTCATAGAAGACTTCCTCTCGCTGCGACTACAGCCACAGAGATGTTGCTTCGATTTTCGTCTGTTTGTCTAACTAACCCAGAAATTTTTCTTCCAATTCATGTAACCTTTTTGCTGCTTCTGGATTCTGTTTTTCGAGTCTTCTTTCTAAATGTTTGCGGCTTTCTACTAACTTCTGCCAGATTTCTGAATTTTCCTGTTTTAATTCCATTTCGAGATGCTGGCGGCGTTTTTCAATCATTTGGAAGATAAGCTGTTTGTTCTTGTCTTCTTCAAGATTTGCTAAGAGTTCGTCCAAATGAAGCTCCATCCTCCGAAGTACCTCATCCTCATCAATAACTCCGAGATTATGCCATGCCCTCATCTGTCTTGCGAGACCACTTTCTGAGATTGCTTCGAGTTCTGGCCAGTGATGTAAATGGGAAATGACCTGATGAACCCGTTTTTCAATCTCATTTACAGTATCCTCACCAAATGCCCATGCAAATTCTTCGAGTGTATTTTCTTCCTCAGCTGGGAGAGTATGCAGCCACAATGTCTTTTTAATTTTTTCTATATTTTTTGTGTTATGTTTATGTGCCGACAATGCTTTTTCTGCATTTTCCTGTAACTCTTTTAAGTTTTCCTGCAAATCTGCCGGAACTCCTTCTAATGGAAATGGCTTTTGTAATCCAGAATCTAAAAGAGCCGCCGTAATTGTTCGTCTGACACAGCCTTCTTCAATCAAAGATCCCATTCCCAAATTGCGAAGCTGTGTGTTAAGTCCCTGCATATGTTCTGTGATATAGAAAGCAATTCCTTTTTTCTCCAGATTATTCTTCAGCATAAGAAGCGTATCTGCCGCTGTAATATCAATATTCGTGATTGTTCCCGCATCCACAATTACCGTTTTCGTATCCTCTTTTAAATGATTTTCAATATCTTCCTGAAACAGCTTGCTATTTGCAAAGAACAGGCTTGCATTAAAGCGGTAAATCACTGTATTTTCAATCGGATGTGCATAGTGATTTTTATTCAAATCATAAAATCCATCTCTTCCAGGTATCCCTCCAAGAAATGCCCTTGGTGGATTTGTCTCACGGATAACAACTGCAACAAAGGAAAGAATTATTCCAATAATTACACCGTAAATAGTTCCCAGGAATAATACCGCCATACAAGCAGCCACAAATATATAAAATTCTTTGCGGCTTACCTTAAATAATCGCACTGCCAAATGCCATTCCACAACATTCATCAGCGCCGAAATGACTATAGCTGTCAGTACCGGAACAGGCAAATATCCGATAAAGCCCGCGGCAAAAAGCAGAACTGCCACCATTGTAACCGCTGCTGTAATCGAAACTGCCTGCGTCTTTCCGTCAAATTGCTCATTCATCGAAGTTCTGGAAATACTTCCATTTACCGGGCAGCTGCCTGTAAACGCAGAGATAATATTTCCTGCTGCACAGGCCAAAATTTCTTTATTATCATCAATTTTGTAACCATTTTTTGCTGCAAAATTATTCTCAGAAAGCAAAGTTTCGGCCATAACAACAACTGCAATCATCAGGCCTCTGCCTGCCGCGTGGCTTAAATCCACATGGAAAATGTCTGGTAAAATAAACTTAGGAAGTCCTGGCTCAACTTTTGCTAGCAAAGTAACTCCGTACCTGTCTACATGGAATACCATTGTTGCAATCATTCCTAATGCCATAATCACAACCGCCATCGGAAACTTAGGCATAACCTTTTTAGAAATAATAAGAATTGCCAATGCGCCAACACCTAATGCTACTGACACCCAGTTAATATGCTGTGCTGTCTCATATAAGTGCTTTAATAATTCTGGGAGTTCACCCGAACCAGACTTGCCACCCATGATTTTAGGAATCTGCATCAAAATAATCGTCAACGCAATCCCACTGATAAATCCGCCCATAACCGGAGTCGAAATAAATGTAACAAGCTTGCCTGCTTTCAAAAAATAAAATAAAAGCAGCCACAAACCAACAAATAATGCGATAACTGGGATATACCGCAGAGCATCTGCACTGCCGCTCTCAATTCCAAGACTCGCCAGTGCTGCTCCCGCAATGGCCGCCGGTGCCGCATCTACTCCAAAAATAAATTGCGGTGATGTGGAAAAAAGTGCAAAAAATAAAATGGGAAGCACAGAACCATACAGTCCAAAAACTGCTGGCAATCCTGATACTTCCGCATATCCCATAGAGATAGGAATAGAAACCGCCGCTATCATAATACCTGCTGCGATATCTTTTCCCAGATATTCTTTTTTATAATTTTTCAATGTAGGAAATAAAGAACTCTTCATATATAGTATGCCTTCCTTTCTGCAAAACTCACCATATAATATAGAAGATTCTTGGGAGGTTGTAAAGGGGGATGGGCGAAAACCAGAGCTGTGATAGAAAACCGTCACTGAACACTGGGGACTGCTATAGGAGGGTAATTTAGTTTATTTTACAAATTTTCCGAACACATTTCTTACCAGCGGACCTGCAAAGAAAATCTGCCAGCAAAGTGCCATTGGGAAATTAATTACTGTTGTCTGTAACCACTGTGCGATAATCTCACTTCCTGGATGTTTGAATAATGCAGTTGCGATAAAGCTCATGACCGGACACATCAGGCAGACAATCATAGAACAGATTGCAAGTATAATGAATATTGGTTTATCTGTTGGGGATACAATACGGAATGCAAGGAATTTTGATAATTTTTCAACTACGAAAAATTCTAAAATAGCTGCAATCGGCCACATAATTGGCATCTCGTGAAATGCGAGTAAGAAAATCTGGTTGCTCATACCACCTTTATCGATTGCGATATTGTAGCAAACCATTGCGTAGACCATGACAAAAGCCATGATAATTGTAAAAATAACGTTCTGTAACTTTGTTTTTGGCATAATCAGCTGCCTCCTTTTTCATTCTGTTTATCAAAATCTTAAATAGCTGTTTTTCTTAAAATAATCTTTCTCATTCAAAATAAATACTTTAAATTGAGGCGTGCAGATTGCTGGAATGATTTTTCAAACACGCTCTAGCTATTTAAACTTCGATGAAATAGCATAAAAATAGGCTGTGTTGTTCGTTATCAACATTTTATATGTTTGCAATTTTATATTTCATACACCTTTAAATATTTCTAAAATATAGTACTTTCTTAAAACTGCATACCTTTAAAATATTGTGCGTTTCCAATTAGACCAAAATATTTTTACGATATTTAATTTATTTGATACGGCTTGACATTATAGCATAAAGAAAAAATTTATGTAAGTCTTTTTTTATTTTTTTATTTTGTACATAATAATATCTCATTGACATTTTGGTATGTAAATTACCTATTTCTTATTGACCTGTATTGACTTTACTCGATGATACCTCCACATCGTTCGCTGAGTCATCTTGTTATGAAAAATATTCTGCATTATTTAGCTGAAAGTCAATGAAGAAGTACGCAAAAAAAGTTAATTTCACTAATTTTACAGCCATTTTCTACTACTTTATAGTTATTATTTATACCTAATAAGTTCCATAAACCACAAAAAAAGCACATTTTTTTACCTTTATTTCATTTTATATAAATGTTATAATTGTTATGTTTTTGTAAGGAAATTGTAAAAAAGAAAGGATAAACGTAATGAAGGAAAACAAAAACGATTTTAAACCGTATATTCCTGCGGACCAGGTAGTTCCGGAATTTACAGTCACAGCCTTAATTCTTGGTATTTTACTTGCAGTTATTTTTGGTGCTGCTAACGCATATCTTGGACTTCGAGTTGGTATGACCGTTTCCGCATCTATTCCTGCAGCCGTACTTTCCATGGGTATTATTCGTATCATTCTTCGTAAGAATTCTATCTTGGAAAACAACCTTGTTCAGACAATCGGTTCAGCCGGTGAGTCTGTTGCTGCCGGAGCAATCTTTACGCTCCCTGCTTTATTCTTATGGGCAAAAGAAGGTAAGATTGATTCTCCTAGTATTTTAACTATCTTTTTAGTTGCACTTGTTGGTGGTATCCTTGGTGTCTGTTTCATGGTTCCACTTCGTCAGGCTCTTATCGTTGAAGAACATGGTGTTCTTCCTTTCCCTGAAGGAACTGCCTGTGCAGAGGTTCTCCTTGCCGGAGAAGAAGGTGGTAACAAAGCTGGTATCGTATTCTCCGGTCTTGGTATCGCTGCTATTTACAAATTCATCGCTGATGGAGTTAAACTTTTCCCTAGTGAAATTGGTTATGATATTCAGGCATATGCCGGCTCTTCCGTAGGTATTCAGGTTCTTCCTGCCCTTGCCGGTGTTGGTTACATCTGTGGACCTCAGATTTCAAAATACATGTTCGCAGGTGGCACTTTAAGCTGGTTTGTACTCATGCCTATGATTGCATTATTTGGTAAAGATGCTACCATCTTCCCTGGAAGTGAAGTAATTTCTACTCTTGCTCCAGGATCATTATGGGGAACTTATATCAAGTACATTGGTGCCGGTGCCGTTGCAGCTGGTGGTATCATGAGCTTAATCAAGACTTCACCACTCATTGTCCGTACATTTAAACAGGCAATAGGCAGCATGGCTAAAAACCGCGCTACTGCTGATGCTTCTCGTACACAGCGCGACTTACCAATGCCGATTATTCTTGGTATTATCGCTGTTATTGCTGTTGCCATCTGGTTACTTCCAATTTTCCCTGTAAGTTTCCTTGGTGCAGTTCTTGTTGTTATATTCGGATTCTTCTTTGCAACTGTTTCCGCCCGTATGGTTGGATTAATCGGTTCTTCTAACAACCCAGTTTCCGGTATGGCAATTGCTACTTTAATTATTTCTACTTTAATTTTAAAAGCTACAGGAGCTACAGGAACTACAGGTATGATCGGTTCCATCTGTATCGGTAGTATTATCTGTATCGTTGCTGCTATCGCCGGCGATACTTCACAGGATTTAAAGACAGGTTTCATCGTAGGTGCTACACCTAAACTTCAGCAGATTGGTGAAATGATCGGTGTTATCGCTTCTTCCGCTGCAATCGGATATGTTTTATATCTGTTAAATGCTGCATGGGGATTCGGTTCTAACGAAATTCCTGCTCCACAGGCTACAATGATGAAGATGCTCGTTGAAGGTATCATGAATGCAGAACTTCCATGGGCACTGATCCTTGTTGGTGTATTCATCGCTATCGTTGTTGAGATTCTTGGTATTCCAGTACTTCCATTTGCTGTTGGTATGTACCTTCCATTCTCACTGAGTGCCGGTATTATGGCTGGTGGTGTAGTTCGCTGGATTCTTGAACGCCGTAAAGCAGCAAATGAAAACGAAGAAAAAGAAAAGAAAGCTTGCATTGAACGTGGAACATTATTTACTTCCGGTCTGATTGCCGGAGAGGGACTCATGGGAGTTATCCTTGCTATCTGTGCGGTAGCAAAAGTTGACTCTAAGTTTGTTTCCCCTGTTGCCCTTCCACAGATTGCTAGCTTAGTTATTTTCATCATTTTACTTGCTTATTTATACTTCTTATGTGTAAAAAAGAACAACAAAACTAATTAACAATTAAATTACAAAACATATTTCATTTCTGGCAGTGAGAGAACCTCTTTCACTGCCAAAATTATTTATACACTTTACGAACTATATTCTAACCGTTATAATCATATTTACAAATATATGAAAGGAGTCCCTATGGCAAAACAGAAAATAGATAAAAACTACCTTGATTTTATCCCAGTAAAAAATCCAGAAATAAAATATGAAACAAACGACAAGGGAAACATTACCGTCTTCATTCGCTGGGAAGGTTTCTTTAACAAAATTGCCCAGAAATTCTTCCACCGTCCAAAAGTAAGTTCTATCGACCTTGACGATTACGGCAGCTTCGTCTGGAACATTATTGATGATAAAAAAGACATTCACACACTCTCCCAGGAACTCGATGCTCATTTCCCTAAAATGGAAAAATCACTCTCCCGCCTTATTAAATTTCTCGAAATTTTGAAAGACCATCATTTAATTACTTATTCAGAAAAATTAAAATAAAAAAGATATAAACTACAAATAAAATGGCTAACAAAAATCACATAAAAAATTAAGATAAGAAGGGAGCACCCATGGAATTACTGAAAAATCTGATACATTATCTCCCCTATATCCTACTCTTTGCCGTAGCCACTATGTTAATCTACGGCTGGGGATTGTGGCGTTCCATGCACCAGAATCAGGATTTAAACAACCTCCTGACCTCTAAGGGAATCAGCCGGATAAAAAAAGAATTAAAACGCAATGGGAAAATGACAAAAAAGGAACTCTCTGACTGTGTAAAAGACTTAACCGCCAGCCAGCCATTTAGTAAACAGCGAATCGGAGTCACTAATCCAAATCAGTTTTTGGATTCGCTGCTGCCTTATATGGAACGACAGGAAATGATAAGCAAATCTAAACAAAACGGCAAGGTATACTATGATTTGATTCATTAACCAACAGACACCCACGAAGAGAAACGATAGGCTATCGTTTCTCTTCGTGGGCTGACAGTGACTGGATTTAGTTGAATTAATTAGTTGAATTAATTAGTAAAAATCAGGTGCAGCTCATAACCTACATATATAAAAGGCTCCAGTATATATAATATACTGGAGCCTTTTATATCTTATTATCTACAAGCTACACCGCTTATTCTTCAGCAGCTTCCTCAGTCTCTTCTTCCTCTGGAGCATTGTGTACTTCTGTTACC
>ERZ857982.3444-NODE-3444-length-10733-cov-18.463102_pt1 | contig 10733 bp, 8 predicted proteins | sample MGYA00519955_ERZ857982 | MGnify/ENA primary metagenome ERZ857982 (study PRJEB31778, sample SAMEA3449416) | human gut metagenome | biome: human gut; feature: human-associated habitat; material: faeces | place: United Kingdom | collected 2010/2012 ... | reverse complement strand
CCGTCCTTTTCTATATGCAAAAATATAAAGAAATACCCTTGCAAACTCCAAAACGGTTTCGCAAGGGTATTTTACAGATATATAATTAATTCTGCTTTGAATTGAGATATTCCTCGCAGGCTTTTAAAATAGCCTTGTCCTGCTCCCAGTTCAGCTTGTTCATAGCCTCCCCGTAGCTTAACAGCCAGTCGCCTATTACCTCTTCCTGTTGAATCTTCACGGCGGCATCCTTGTCAAACCTTCCTGCAAAGAATACGCTTGTCTTTTCGGTATTGTCAAGCGTATGGAATGTGTACTCCGCACGGAAATCTTCATCTAATTCCGCTTCAAGTCCGCACTCCTCGAAAACCTCACGCAGAGCGGTCTCACGCTCATTTTCACCGTACTCGATATGACCCTTCGGAAAGCCGATATGACCGCTGTTGTTCTTGATAAGAAAATATCTGCGGTCATCGCCGCTTCCTGTGTACATTACCGCACCGCAGGTCTTTTCATATAAGGCGAATATCTCGGAGGTATGGAACTGCTCCTGAAAATGAACGGCATTTACTATATTGCACTCACAGCAAAGCTCAGAGCCGACAAGCTCAGACGGTACTCCTACCCACTTGTCCTCGTTATCGTCTGTACGCATAACAGTTGCGATGATAACGCACTCTGCCTTGTTGGCGGGCTTATCAACACCGAGAATATATACGTCCTGTTCCTCACCGTCACCGCCGAGAAGCCCCTCAACATAACCGTAGTTTATCGGATATACTATCTCCGGGTGCTTTGGGTGATGCGTGCCTATCGGTCGGTCAACCGTCACAGTGACAGCTTTTCCGATATATGATTTGTCGCCTCTCGGTATCTTTGTCATAGCTTTTCCTTTCAGCGTTACTGCTTTCTTGCAAGTTCGTATTCATCATCGTTTCTGAAATACGGACAGTTGTAGTTGTCGCCCGTTATAAAACGGCGCATTTCATCCTCGTCAAGATTTACAAGGCAGGTGTAGCAGTCGTACTCATCGTCATAAACATAGTTTACGCAACAATCACAGTTGGTCATGCTTTCTTCTTCCACTTCATCGAAATATCAAAAGCTGTCACGCTGTGAGTAAGCGCACCGAGGCTGATTATATCGACGCCCGTCAGCGCAACGTCACGGATATTGTCGAGCGTTACGTTTCCGCTGGCTTCCAGCTTTGCTCTGCCTGCGGTTATCTCTACCGCTTTCTTCATATCCTCACAGCTCATATTATCAAGCATAATAACGTCTGCCTTTACCGCAAGCGCCTCATTCAGTTCGTCAAAGTTACGCACCTCGACCTCGATCTGAAGCATATGTCCCGCTTTTTTACGCAGAGCGGTAACAGCCTGTGTTATACCGCCGTATGCGTCAATGTGGTTGTCCTTGAGCATTGCCGCATCGGTAAGATTGTAGCGGTGGTTTCTTCCGCCGCCTGCCACTACGGAGTATTTCTGTAAAGGACGTAAGCCGGGGAGCGTTTTTCTCGTATCTGCGATAGAAGCGTCAGTACCCTCGACTGCCTTTACGCACTTGTTTGTGTAGCTTGCAATACCGCTCATATGCTGTAAAAGATTGAGCGCTGTACGCTCCGCCTTCAGCATAGCGCAGGTGTGACCCTTGAACTCGGCGATAACATCGCCCTTCTTTATAGCGTCGCCGTCCTTGAAATGAATATTCATCTCGATAGTGTCGTCAAGCAATGTGAACACACGCATTGCAACATCAATTCCCGCAAGCACGCCGTCAGCCTTAGATACAAAATATGCCTCGGAAATATCGTCCTCGTCAATAAGCAGGTCGGTGGTGCTGTCTATGTAGTTTATATCCTCTGTTATCGCTCTATTTATCAGATCGTCAACGTAAAATTGTAATAATTTCATTATATAATGCCCTTTTCCTTTCCCTCTGCAACTACTTCGCTGAGGATTATGTAAGCAACTGTCGTCAGTGATTTTGCTTCGATATAGTCGGGAGTTACCTCAAAACCGCCGTTATCGAGCAGATTCTTCAGCTCCGTTACACGCTTTATATCCTTTGCCGCCTCAACATAGTCGGGTACAACGAAATAAGAACGCTGCATTATGTGTCTTATCTCGGTGCGTATTCCCTTAGGCAGCGGCTTGCCGTCGGGCGAGGGATAATCAGCCTCGAGCGTTCCAAGCTCTCTGTGGGTATTGTTCTTGTTTATGTCCTCTGCGATAAGACGGCTGAATACCAGCGCTTCAAGCAGAGAATTGCTTGCAAGGCGGTTGATGCCGTGGACGCCGGTATGCGCACATTCTCCTGCGGCATATAAGCCCTTTACATTCGTAGCGCCGTGTCCGTTTACGCCGATACCGCCCATAAGATAGTGCTGGCAGGGGTATATCGGGATAGGCTCTTTGGTCATATCGTAGCCCTTTTCAAGAACCTTGTTATATATCATAGGGAAGCGGTTTTTGATAAATTCGGGATCCTTGTACGAAATATCAAGATAGAATTTGTCACTGCCCGTTTCTTTCTGCTCTTTCATCATATCCTTTGAAACTACGTCACGGGGAGCAAGCTCCTTACGTTCAGGCTCATACTTGTGCATGAAACGTTCCTTGTTGCAGTTGAGCAGATATGCGCCCTCGCCTCGTACCGCCTCGGATACAAGGAAGCACTCACGGTTTTCGTGGTCGGCAAAGGCTGTGGGGTGGAACTGCACATAGCTTAAATGCTGAATATCAGCCCCCATATTATAAGCAAACTGTATGCCGTCGCCCGTTGCTATCGCAGAGTTTGTTGTATAATCGTAAACTCTGCCTATACCGCCTGTTGCAAGTATGGTGTTCTTTGTGGTATAATAACTGTGCTTTCCTTCGTGAAGCACATCAAACAGGAAATCGTCGCCTCGCTTGGTAAGACCGAGCAGGTGAGTGTTTTCAAGAATCGTGACATTGGACAGCTTCTTTACACCTTCGATAAGCGAAGTAACTATCTCAAAGCCTGTGCTGTCCTTGTGGTGAGCGATTCTGTGACGGCAGTGACCGCCCTCAAGGGTAAGGTCGATAGAGCCGTCCTGCTTTCTGTCAAAGTCAACTCCGTAATTGAGCAGATTCTTAACGTCCTTCGGACCCTGCTCGACAAGTATGCGTACATTGTCGATATTGTTCTTGTAGCCGCCGGCTATAAGAGTATCCTTGATGTGCAGTTCGTAGTTGTCGTTTGACGTGTCCATTACAGCAGCAACACCGCCCTGTGCGAGAGCCGAGTTGCACAGCGTCAGCTCACGCTTTGAGAGCATAAGTATCTGCATACTGCTGTCAAGGTTGAGTGCGGCATAAAGACCTGAAACGCCTGTGCCGACAATTATTACGTCGTATTCTTTGAACTTCATAAAGATTACCACCTTTTGCGGATTACCGCATAAATTTACTTTATTATTGATTATTTATAAACCGGAAAGGAACATTATGAACGAATCAACCGTAAACAATCCGATCTTAAAGGAAAACGAATCGACCCGTGCCATACTCGCAGGAGTAGATACCGGCGAATATGATGCGGAAATATCTATGGACGAGCTTGAAGAACTGGCTGAAACCGCAGGTGCGGTGACTGTATGCCGCATTATTCAGAAACGTCCTGCTATCGAAAGTGCGACAATTCTGGGCGAGGGCAAGATTGAAGAACTCAGTGCCGCCGCAAAGGATCTTGACGCACAGCTTATTATATTTGATATGGAGCTAAGCTCAAGCCAGATACGCAATATCGAGGATATAACCTCGGTGCGTGTTATCGACCGCACAATGCTTATCCTTGACATATTCGCCGGCAGAGCAGTGACAAACGAGGGAAAGCTTCAGGTTGAACTGGCTCAGCTTAAATACCGTCTGCCGCGTCTTATGGGAATAGGTACGTCATTGTCACGTCTTGGCGGCGGTATAGGAACGAGAGGACCGGGTGAAACCCAGCTTGAAACCGATCGCCGTCACATAAGACGCAGAATAGATAAACTCAGCGATGAACTTAAAGAGCTTGAAAAACGCCGTGATCTGTCACGCCGCCGCCGTAAGAAAGACAGCGTATGTGTCGGAGCTATCGTAGGATATACGAATGCCGGAAAATCGACCCTGCTCAATGCCCTTACAGGCGCAGGTGTTCTTGCGGAGGACAAGCTGTTTGCAACGCTGGATCTTACCTCAAGGGCAATAGAACTGCCCGACGGAAGAAGTCTTACGCTTGTAGATACCGTAGGGCTTATAAGACGGCTTCCTCACCACCTTGTAGAAGCGTTCAAGTCAACGCTTGAAGAAGCGGCAAGTGCGGATATTATCCTGCACGTCTGCGATGCGTCCGATCCTGAGGCAAGAGAAAAAGCACAAACAACGCTTTCTCTGCTGTCGGAGCTTGGATGCGGCGAAATACCGGTAATAACCGTTCTCAATAAATGCGACAAGCTCGATTATGAACTGCCGCCCGCAGAAAATACCGTAATGATTTCCGCAAAGAACGGCACGGGATTTGACGAACTGCTGAAAGCCATATCGGATAATCTTACCGACAAGGTAAGCCGTATGGAAATGCTGATACCGTATGACAAGTCGGGACTTGCGGCGGCTCTCCACTCACACGGAAAGGTGCTGAGCGAGGAATACCTCGAAAACGGCATCGTCGTAACCGCCCTTGTGGACAAGTTGCATAAGTATGAGTATGAGGAGTTTGTCATCTGACGATATACTTTACAGCCCGAAAGGGCTGTTTTGTTTTACCCGTCGCAATCAGATCTCCACCTCAGTACCTCCGACGGGACGAATAGAAAGAACGTGACAGCTTCCTGCACCGAATACCTTTTCTATATCAACTATAAAGCTCTTTAAAATATCCTGCGGAACGAATGCCTGAATAGTACCGGCAAAACCTCCGCCGTGAACTCTGCACGCACCCTTTCTTGTAAGAGCGTGTTCCGCAACGTTCAGTGCTATGCCTACCGCCTGATGCGTATAGTCCGAAACGGCAAAAATATTCTGTAAGTACTTGTAGCTTGAGTTTCCGCTTTCGTTTATCGAGCTTAGAAAATCATCGAAATGCTGATGCCTCAGCGAATGTACCAGCTTGTCCACACGCTCGTTTTCCTCGAAGAAATGGAGCGCACGCAAAACGGCACGGTCGCCGTACTTCTGTCTTAAGATGCCCATATTGAGTATTACATCCGCACGGGAGATTTCACGCAGATATTCTGCGGAGAAGTAGCCTGCTATAGCCTTCATCTCACGGGGGATAGCGGCATATTCGTCTGTAAGGTCGGCATGATCTGCCTTTGTATCAATTATGCACAGTGCGTGTCCGTATGACGAGAAATCAACTGGGATATTCTCAATGATAGGCGCCTGTGTATTCTTGAAGTCGATAGCAACGAAACCGCCTACCGAGCTTGCCATCTGATCCATAAGTCCGCTGGGCTTGCCAAAATATTCGTTCTCGGCGTACTGTGCTATCTGAGCGATTTTCACCGCACTGATACCGCCTGCGTTGTATATGCCCGAAAGTATATTTCCTATAAGTACCTCAAATGCCGCAGAACTTGAAAGACCCGATCCCTTCATAACGTTTGATGTTGTGTAAGCTCTGAAACCGCCTATATTCAGACCGTTGTTCTTAAAACCGGCGGCAACACCTCTTATAAGAGCGGCAGATGAATTTTTTTCATCCTCGTGAACAGAAAGGTCAGATATGTCAACCGAATCTTCGGGGAAGCCCTCGCTCTTTATCGTGATGATGTTGTCGTCTGTAGGCTCTACAACGGCGATAACGTCAAGGTTTACACTTGCCGCAAGCACCTTGCCGTGATTGTGGTCGGTGTGGTTGCCTCCGACTTCTGTACGGCCGGGTGCGGAAAAATAACGAAGCTGCTCGCTGTCGCCGAAGATGCTCCTGAATTCCTCCGCAGATTTTTCATATCTTTCTCTCTGCGCCGCTACAGCACTTTCCGGATAAATCTCCTCAAGGGTGTGAATTGTCTTTTTTGCCATGATCGTTTCCTTTCATTTTGCCTTATCTGCTTTATCTTTTCTCCCGTAGGGAGTTTAATCCTTTTCCGTATAGAACATTCTGTACTTGGTTGAATTATGATAGCTTACGCTCAGCACAAGCCCTATCGCCACAAACAGACACATTCCCGATGTGCCGCCTGCACTGAAAAACGGTAGCGGTATGCCGATAACGGGAGCAATGCCGAGTACCATTCCGATATTTACTGTTGTGTGGAATACTATAAGAGCAAATACACCTATGCAGATAAGTCTGCCGAGAGTGTCCTTTGCGCCGCTTGCGTTTGACAGGATTTTAAGCGACAGAGTCGCTATAAGCACTACTACCAGAAGACAGCCGAGCAACCCCATAGTCATTCCGATATACGAAAAAATGAAGTCGTTGTGAATTTCGGGAACATAGGTATAATCTCCTCCCGAAAGCCCAAGCCCCGTAAGTCCGCCCGAGCCTAAGGCTATTTTTCCCACACGCTGTTGCATATATATCCCCAGTGCCTCGTCCTCCTGCATCTGTGCGTCCCACAGTACCTGAAAACGCTTCTGCTGGTGCGGCTGCATAAGGTAATTCCACAAAACATAGACAGCCGGAGGAATAGCCACTGCTATCATTACGAGATATTTCCACGAAAGACCTGCCGCAAACATCATGCATATGAAGATGAACAGGAATACCAAAGCCGAGCCGTCGTCGCCCGTCTGCCTTATAAGCAGTGTAGGTATCGCCCCGTGAACGCACAGCAGGATAAAGTGTATCGGCTCGTTCATTCTGTCCTCAACCTTTGACAGATGAAAGGCAAGCGAAAGTATAAAAGCGAGCTTCAGTATCTCAGACGGCTGTATCGTCATTATACCGAGATCGAGCCAGCCTATATCATCTGCGCCTTCACGCTGTATTCCGAGAGGGGTGAACAGCAGTAATGTCAGCCCCATTGCCAGCGGAACGTATATAAACCAGAGTTTCGCCAGATATTTATAGTTGATTGCCGCCAGTGCCATCGCTATTACAATTCCTGCGATAAAGGCTATGATCTGCGTCTTATACTGGCTTGCGGTAACTGCCGAGCTTATATCGTTTTCGTAAAGGGTATACTGGATAAATACGGCAAAGGAAGCAATGCCTATGCACATGAACAGCAGCAGCTTATCAAGTTTTCCGAAATAGGTCTTAATTTTGCTTAGAATAAGTTTCATAAAGCTGTGTTCCTTTTAATATAAATGCGGTTTTAGCCGCAGTCGATTTTACAATTACAGATAAGTATATTATACTCGAAAAATGCGCTCTTTTCAAGCGAATTGCAAATAAAAGCGTCCTTTACATCAAATTTGCAAATTAAATACAAAAAGCCGAAGAATTATCAACAATTCTTCGACTTTTTCAACAAGTGCCATTAAAATATATCCTGCGTTCTTACGGCACGCAGCAGACGTTGAGAAACACACGCAGACAAGGAAATCGCCCCGACAGGCGTACAAAGGTACGTTGAGGGGCGGTTGACGCAGTAAGCAAAAATGCTTTCGCACAGCCGTTTTTTACGGCTGTGCGAAATTCTTTTTATTTATCGGATTTTTAGTTTGTCTGAAACTCTTTATCTGCATTTTTGCGGTGCGTGGGTTTATCGACAGTCTGAGGATACGCTCAGCATCCCTTTATTCTTATGCTTTCGGTAAATACTGTCTTTGCTTCCGACAGCGACAGCGGACGTGAACAGTAGTAGCCCTGTATCCTGTCAATATCGAACTTCTGCACTGTATCAAGCTGTTCCTTGTCCTCAATGCCCTTTACACATACGGTAAGCTCACGGCATTTTGCCAGATGGATGACCGAGCTTACAAGCTCAGTGTCAAATTCGTCCTCGTGATTCATAAACAGCTTTGCCGGAAGATTCACAAGGTTGACGTATGAGTTTTTGAGGACCTTTAACGAAATATTCCCCGTGCCGTATTTGTCTATGGCAATATTTACACCGAGATTACGCAGATCGTGCAGGATATGGGTGCTGTCGCTGTAGAAAATGTTGGCCTTTACAGGAATTTCGAGTATCAGCGAGGACGGAGGGAGTGCACTTTCTTCAAGAGCGTGACGTACCTGCGTTACTATTTCGGCAGATTGCGGTTCGCCTGCGGTAAGATTTACGCTGACGGTAAAATTCTCAAAGCCTGCGTCCTGTATCTCCTTGCAGAATTCGCACGAACGTTCCATTACCCAGCCGTCTATGACGTGGGATAAGCCGAGATTTTCAGCCATAGGGAACAAAGTTGAGTTAGGAATATTGCCGTACTGATCGTCGTGCCAGCGTACAAAACTCTCACAGCCGATTATACTGCCGTCAACCGCACTGAATGACGGCTGAAAACGCAGTGAAAAGCCTCTCATACCGTCGTTTATACATTCTCTTATATGCTGTTCAAGGCTTGCCGCAAACATTCTTGTACGCTCAAGCGAGCCTGAATAGAAAGCATAACTGTTCTGCTTGAATTCTCTTGCACGGTACATTGCCGTGCTTGCCGCCTTGCAAAGTTCCTCTGCATCCTCGCCGTTTTCGGGATAGAACGCTATGCCAAGACTGCAATGGATTGAATGCTCATCCTCACCGAATTTCCACGGCTTTGAAAAACGGTGTATCAGCATTTCGACAAGATTTTTAGCTTCATTGTCGGTACAATCCGGAAGATTAAGCATAAAAATCGCATTTGTGAAATAATATACACCAATGTCCTTTACGGGCAGGTCCTTAAGATACTGAGCGATACTGCGCAGCAGCATATCCGAATAGGTGTGACCGTAAACTGCGGACAGAGTGCGTGTGTTGGTGACCTTGAAAGCGATAAGCGAGCCTTTTGTATTACGCTTCATTATCTTGTCAAGATCCTTGTTCAGCCTTGCACGGTTCGGAATATTGTAGATAGCGTCATAAAAGGCAAGCTGACGCATACGCTTCTGCGACTGCTCCAGCTTATCCTGCGTTTCCTTACGCATCATAAGCGAGGAGATTATCTGTGAAATGTTGCGGAGCTGTTTACGCTCACGCTGTGTCCAGTTATGTTCCTTTTCAATCGTCTGGAACATTATAAGACTGTCAAAAGCGCCCGAATTTATCAGCTTGAATATAGCATACGACTTGATACCAAACTTTGCAAGGTCGTTGGTGTCCGTATCCGAAAAAGCCGATGACGTAAGGCTCAGATCATCACGGATCGAGGCACAGTCAAGTGCGGTATCGCCGTCTATTTCAAGAGGGAGGTGGCGGTACTTGTAATCCTTGCACCAGCACAGCTCCTGAGTAAAATCATCACGGTCGATTATGGTTATCCTGTCAAGGTGAAAATAATCGCCTATAAGCTCTGTGACGGAGTTTAACGCAATATCTGCGCTTTTGCTCTGCATTATGATAGCGTAGATATTATTCAGCAGTATCTGCTCCTCGACATTCTGACCGAGCAGCTTGTTGGCGTTCTGCGAATTGTCCATCTCCGAAAGAACTACAACAAATGCGTTCGCCATACGGGAAACTGTCTGTACAAGCGTTTCCCACAGCTGAATGTTGTCATCGAGTAATTCCTGCGTTTTCGCTCCCAGTATCCACGTTCCGCTGATAAGGTGATTTATGCGGATATTCTTTTTCTTCTGATAGGCAAAATCATTGGGAGAAAGGGATTTATGCTGTGTTTTCGGCGCACATATCAGCTTTCCTTTTTCGTCAAATATGGCGGAATAAAGCTGTGGCACGGCGAACGGACGCTGTATGCTTGTAAGGTAGTCGACATCAAGCACATCGGCAAGACGCGGAGCGCCTTTTTTTAGTTCGGACAGCTTTATGTTGTGCTTTTTGCGGAATTCGTTATATACAAGGTCGTCGCCCGCTGTTTCAAGGTAGGTCGATACATCGCACATCGTTCCCTCAAAACGCACAGGCCTGCCGTACTCTGCATATACCGCCTTGCACGAAAGGAAAAACCAGTGATACTCATCGTTCACCATAAAACGACAATGCGCCTCAAAACGCTTTTCCTCGTCCTGTGATACATCGGTGAACATTTCGGTTATCGGAGGAATATCATCGGGATTTATCAGCTCTAAAAGAGAAGGGTAGGTTTTCTCGGAATGTTCGCCCGGATTTACGGTAAAGGGAAAATCCCGTGAAAAGCCGATTATTATATTTATAAACTTCTGACCGTTGGTGTTTAACTGCACCTTATTCGCCTCCTTGGGCTAATATGTATGTAATAGTTCAACATGGTAAACTGTTAAAGTGGGGCAACGCAATTAAAATAACTTAAGGCTATACCGCATAATTATTGTCGTACGATTGCGCAGTCAGATTTTTCGTCAGGTTGTATAAATTGAGTGTGGGCAGGCTGGCGCCTGTCAAGCGAAATTTGTGCAAGATGGCGGAAAATATGCAAGCTGAGCGTGCAACAAAGGCGATAGCCGTTAATTATGCGGTATTGCCTTAAATCAAAGGCAGTGAAATATGATTGCTTTACAGATATACACAGTACCGCCATTATGATTTTATTTAATTTTACCATAAAAAAGAACGCAAATCAAGCTATTTTGTAAATTTTCACAACATTTTCGTTTTATTTTTTGATTATATTCGGGAAAAAGCGTCAAAAAAGCCCGTAGCCTTATCCTACGGGCGCAGATTGTTGAAAAAGTCTGTTTTTTCAAAAAAGTGCTTGTTCTCTATCCCTATAAGAACGCTT
>ERZ857982.3440-NODE-3440-length-10739-cov-2.976881_pt1 | contig 10739 bp, 8 predicted proteins | sample MGYA00519955_ERZ857982 | MGnify/ENA primary metagenome ERZ857982 (study PRJEB31778, sample SAMEA3449416) | human gut metagenome | biome: human gut; feature: human-associated habitat; material: faeces | place: United Kingdom | collected 2010/2012 ... | reverse complement strand
GCAAGCGCCCGCTGCCCGCCGTACCGAGGTGTATCGGCGTTGTCACGAGCAAGACCGGCGCAGCGTGGCAGGACGTGCAGAACGTCATTGGCCGTCGCTGGCCGATGGTGAAATTGCTGCTGGCCCCCGTCAGCGTGCAGGGCATCGAGGCTGAAAAGAGTATCGTGGACGGCATCCGCAGGCTGGACCGAGACCCGCGGCCCGACCTGATCCTGGTCACCCGCGGCGGCGGCAGCAAAGAGGATCTGTGGGTGTTCAACTCCGAGCGTATCGCCCGCGCGGCAGCCGCCTGCCGCAGGCCGGTGGTCTCGGCGGTAGGGCATGAGATCGACACTTCGATTCTGGACTATGTTGCCGACCTGCGCGCGCCGACACCGTCCGCCGCGGCGGAGCTCTGCGTTCCCGATCAGGGGGATGTACGGCAGAAAATATTCATTTTGCAGCAAAATATTCAAAAAAATATACAGAATCGCTGCAATCTATGCTATAATAGGTTTAACCAGCTGGCCACGGCGCAGCTTTTGCAGCGTCAGCACCAGCAGTTAGACCGCCGCGGGCAGGCGCTTGCCATTGCACAGGCCGCTGTCCGGCAGGCCGCACAGCGCCATGTGCAGGATGCCCGGCGCAGCCTGCAAAGCGCCGCTGCGGTGGCGGAATCCCTGAGCCCTTACGCGGTGCTGGCCCGCGGCTACGCGCTGCCGGAGCAAAACGGCACGCCCTGCGCCGTCGAAACACTGCGTCCCGGCGAGGCCGTGACGCTGCGCGGCGCCAGAGCCGCCGCCGAATGCCGCGTGGAAGCGGTACACACTTTGGAACAAAAAACAGGGGAGTGATACCCGATGAAGCAGCCCAAATCCTTCGAGGAAGGCATGGACCGCCTGCAGGGACTTCTGACCCAGCTGCAGGATGAAACCACACCGCTGGCTGATTCCGTCAAGCTGTACGCCGAGGCTGCCGGGCTGATCCATTACTGTAATACAGCGCTGGACAAGGCCCGGCTGCAGGTCGAGGAGATTGACGCCAGCCTTGCCCCGGATGTGGAGGTGCCCCATGACGCATGAGGAATATAAGCAGCAGCTTACCGCCTGGGCCGGTCTGACCGAAAAACGCCTGGCCGCGCTGTGCGATGAATACCTGCCGCAGCAGTCTGAGCTGGGGCAGGCCGCGCGCTACAGCCTTCTGGGCGGCGGCAAACGGGTGCGCGCCGTGCTGACGCTGGCCGCCTGCCAGCTGGCCGGTGCCGACGCTGCCGATGCGCTGGACTATGCCTGTGCGCTGGAAATGCTGCACTGCTACTCGCTCATTCACGATGATATGCCCTGCATGGATAACGATGATTTCCGCCGCGGACGCCCGAGCTGCCACAAGCAGTTTGGCGAGGCTACGGCCCTGCTGGCCGCGGACGCGCTGGTCACGGCAGCGTTTGAGGTCCTTGCTCATGCAAAGTGCTCTGCCGAGAGCCGCATTGAGGCCGTGCAGCTGCTGGCCAGAGGCGGCGGGGACCGCGGCATGCTCTACGGCCAGGAGCTGGACAAGCATTTTGAAACTGTGCGCGCCGGTGAGGCCGATCTTTTAAACCTGCACGCCCACAAAACCGGTGCGCTCATCATTGCCGCCGTCGAGCTGGGCTGTGCCGCCGCGGGTGTGCGCCCCGACACGGACACCCGCAAGGCGCTGGTGCGCTACGCTGCCGAGCTTGGTCTGGTTTTCCAGATCGTCGATGACATTCTGGACGTCACCTCTACGACGGAGGAGCTGGGCAAGCCCGTTGGCAGCGACGCCGACAACGACAAAACCACCTTTATCACGCTGTACGGTTTGCAGGGCGCACACGAGGAAGCCGAGCGCCACAATACCGCAGCGCTGGCCGCGCTGGATGCGCTTGGCCCCGGGGCAGATTTTCTGCGCCTGATGGCAGCGGAGCTGCTGGAACGTAAGAAATAAGGATGTGATCCCATGCCACTGTTGCGCGCTGCGCTGAGTTGGAATTTTGTGCTGGCTACGGCGATCTGTGCATCGCTGCTGGCCCAGCTTATTAAGGTTCTTCTGAATCTGTTTATCTTCCACCGCTTTATTGCCGAGCGTATGTGGGGTGCGGGCGGCATGCCCAGCTCCCACTCGGCCACGGTCTGCGCCATGGTCGTTGCCACGGGGCGGTACTGCGGCGTCAATTCCCCGCTCTTCGCCATTGCGGCGGTGCTGTCCATCATTGTCATGTATGACGCCATGGGCGTGCGCTACGAGACCGGCGAGCAGGCCAAGGTGCTGAACCGGATGTTCACCGAATGGATGGACCAGGGGTTTGAGCAATTCCAGCTGCCCCATGGCAAAAAGCTGAAGGAAATGGTCGGCCATACGCCGATCGAAGTTGTGACCGGTGCGGCGCTCGGCATTGTGCTGGGCTTTGCCATGCCGATGGTGTAAAAACGAGGTGCGTATATGAGCTATCCCTTGCTGGAGCGCATCAATGCGCCCGGAGAAATAAAAAATCTGCCCGCGTCCGATATGCCCGCCCTGTGTGAGGAGATCCGGCAGTTTTTGATCAAGAGCGTTTCCGAGACCGGCGGCCATCTGTCGTCGAACCTCGGCGTTGTGGAGCTGACGGTGGCCCTGCACCGCGTGCTGGACTTCCCGCAGGACAAGCTGCTGTTTGACGTCGGCCATCAGTGCTACACCCACAAGCTGCTGACCGGGCGGCGCGAGGGCTTCGCCCAACTGCGCCGCAAAAACGGCATTTCCGGATTTCCCAGCCCGCGGGAGAGCGATTGTGACGCCTTTATTGCCGGCCACGGCAGTGCGGCGCTGTCAACGGCCATCGGCATCGCCCGCGCCAAAAAGCTCAAGAACGAGCCGGGCAAGGTCGTGGTCATCGTTGGCGACGGTGCGTTTACCGGCGGCATGGTCTACGAGGGCATGAACAATGTCAGCAAGCTGAACAATCTGATCGTCATCCTGAACGACAACAAGATGTCGATTTCCAAAAATGTCGGCCAGATGGCGAATTATCTGACCAAGCTGCGCACCGACCCGAAGTACTCCCACGTCAAGGCCCACATGGAGACGACGCTCGAGCGCATCCCCGTGGCTGGTGACGCGCTGGTCAGGGTCTTGCAGGGCGGCAAGCAGCTGATTCGCCGCGGCATCTACAAGTCCACGATGTTTGAGGAGATGGGCTTCCAGTATATCGGGCCCATCGACGGCCATGATGTGGGCATGCTGACCCACACGCTGACGAACCTGCGCGGCGAGCAGTATGCGCCGGTTTTCCTGCACGTCGTCACCAAAAAGGGCAGGGGCCTGAAGCCCGCCGAGGAGAACCCCGGCGAGTTCCACGCCGTATCGTCCATCGATTTGAACCATCTGACTGACCCCGAGCTGTCACCGAAGGATTCCTTCTCGTCTACGTTCGGCTGTGCGCTGGCAGATTTGGGCGACGACGAGCCGCGGCTGTGCGGCATCACCGCCGCCATGAAGTACGGCACCGGCCTCAACTTCTTCAAGCACCGCCATCCCGGGCGTTTCTTTGACGTCGGCATGGCGGAGGAACACGCCGTCACGTTTGCGGCGGGCCTGGCCAGCCAGGGGTTGCTGCCCGTTGTTGCCATCTATTCCACATTTTTCCAGCGCGCCTACGACCAGATCATCCATGATGTCAATCTGATGCAGCTGGATGTGCTGTTCGCTGTGGATCGTGCGGGGCTGGTGCCCGGCGACGGTGCCACGCACCAGGGCATTTACGATGTTGCGTTCTTTTCGAATGTGAATATCCCGATTTTTGCCCCCGCCAACTATGCGGAGCTGCGCTACTGGCTGACCTATCTTGTGCGCGAGGCACACGGCCCGCGGATGATCCGCTATGCCCGCGGCGGCGAGAACCCCGCACTGGCGGCGCTGCCCTGCACAGGCGCGCGCTACGATGTGCTGGACCCTGTCGATGGTGCACGTGTCGCGCTTGTCAGCTACGGTGCCGAGACTGAGGAGATCATTGCCGCCAAGGATCTGCTGGCCCAGCATGGCGTACAGGCGGACTGCGTCAAACTGACGCAGCTTTACCCGCTGCCGGACGGTGTGTGCGATACACTGAAGCACTACGACACGATTTTGTTTGCCGAGGATACGGTGCGCACCGGCGGCATCGGCGAGCAGCTGTGCTTTGCCATGCAGCAATGCGGCTGGCAGGGCGAATTCCTGCTGCATGCCGTGGACAACAGACATCTGCTGCACGCCAATGTGCCCGAGCTGCGCAAGGATCAGCAGCTTGACGCCGCGGCCCTCTGCGCAGATATTTTGAACGCTTTAAAGGAGAAACAGGCATGAGCAAGATTCGCCTGGATCAATACCTGTGCCAGAACGGACTGGTACAGAGCCGTGAGCGCGCCAAGGCGCTCATCATGTCCGGCATCGTCTTTGTCAACGAGCAGAAGGTCGACAAGGCCGGTGAGATGATTGCACCCGACGCCAAGGTCGAGGTGCGCGGGCATGATATCGGCTATGTCAGCCGCGGCGGCCTCAAGCTGGAAAAGGCCATGCAGGTCTTTCCGATGCGCCCGGACGGCAAGGTCTGCATGGACATTGGCGCGTCCACGGGCGGCTTTACCGACTGTATGCTGCAAAACGGCGCGGTCAAGGTCTACGCCGTCGATGTGGGCTACGGCCAGCTGGCGTGGAGCCTGCGCACCGATGCGCGCGTCATCAATATGGAAAGAACGAACATCCGCAATGTAAAGCCTGAGGACCTGGCAGAGCCGGTTGCGTTCTTCAGCGTGGACGTTTCGTTCATCTCGCTCAAGCATATCTTCCCGGTGGCAGACGCCATCTGCACGCCGGACGCTGTCGGCGTCTGCCTGGTCAAGCCGCAGTTTGAGCTTGGGCCGCATCAGACGGACAAGGGGGTGGTGCGTGATCCCGCCTTACGCCAGCAGGCGGTGGATAAAGTGCTGCTGTTTTGCCAGGAGCGTCTGGGCCTTGAGTGCCTCGGCGTCGTGCCTGCCGCCGTCAAGGGGCCCAAGGGAAATCAGGAGTATATCGTTTGCCTGCGCCGCCTAGGGGCTGGGCAGGTGGCGTGTGGAAGTGAGGTGGAGCAATGAAACCGGGGGAGGAAGCCCCTTTTGAAGAAGGCGTTTCCTCCCCCGGCCCCCTCCTTTCCTGAGGCTTTCGACTGGCGGGGAGGCTGTACGGCAGGAGTTCCTTCGTCTGTTGAGCCTGCCGGAGTGTTGAGGGGAAAAGTGGGGAGAGGAGGGCAGGACTTCGGCTGCCTCGTTGCCGTACAGAAAAAAGAAGAAAACGGCCTGATCCAGTAGAAATGGATCGGGCCGTTTTTTTATAAGGATAGGGGAAACGTTTTGGTTCCTGTGGGGCGGTTGCTCTTCGGGAGAAAGGAGGGCCTCTCTGTTGTTGCACGGGAACAGCGGCCCGAAACCAGAGGCATGAATGGAAAGCGGCTCTGATGCGCGGCTTTTCCATATAGCGTTGCCCCGAATGGACAACGGAAAGGGAAGGGCTCGTTGGGGTGGCGCGGGGTTATCGGTACTCGGGGATAGGGCGCTCCACTTTTTCAAGAAAGGCTCCTGTGACGAGGCCGAGCAGTTCCTCCGTTTTGTCTCGGGAATAGGCGTCCCCCGCGTGAAAGCGGATAATGGAGGCGAGCCAATCCTGCATGTCGCTGCGGGAATGTTCGGCGTTGAACATCCGGAGTTGATCCTCAAGCAGGAAGACCTGGTGGATGGTGATATCCTTGATGACTTCGGCATCGGACATTGTCTTGCCCGCCCATTCTTTGAAGAATGTTTTGTAGTCTTCCGCAAGGGTTGCCACGGATTCCTCGCGCATCATGCGGACGGCCCGGAGGTAGACCCGCAGGAAGGAAGCCACCTGACTGGGGTGGGCAGCGGCAAAATCTTTGTCCGCCATGAGCAGTACGGATTGCGGGGCGTTGACGGAGCGCGATGTGGCCGCGACTTTAAGCCCATGTTCGTCTCCGGTGTAACTGTAGGGGGCCCACAGCACGATGGCGTCGCCTTCCCCCTCAAAGAAAGCCTGAAGTCCCGGTACGGCATCCGTATTTTGGATCCGCACGTCCTCAGTCGTCAGGCCGTAGGCGGCAAGCCATTTGGTAAGGAGATATTGGGCCGATGACGAGGCGGGGCAAATGATGGTTTTGCCCCTTACGTCGTCGGCTTTGCCGTAGAGGTTCGGATATCCCTTGTTGGCGCCTTTGGTATCCAAAAGCGGGCTGTCGGGCCGGACCATGACCGCATTGGCCAGAGATTCGTCATTGCCGACGCCGATGATGGTGAATTGTTCAGGATAGTGGCTGGTCAGGGTGGGGAACGCGCCGCAAGCTCCGATGACCCACTTGTCCGCATTGCCGATCAGATCTTTGCCCGAGTCGAACCTGTTGAGGACGATGTCGAGCCCTTCCTGCTTGTCCCAGCCCTTTTGTTTGGCGTACCAGATGAGGAACGTCTCATGCTCGGGAAGCCAGCCCGTTTCGAGTTTGAACGGAGGTTCCTGGTTAGCGGCGGAGAGATCCGCCGTCAGGGCGAGGAGAAGTGCAAAAAAGCCGAATAGTCCGGACAGCGTACTGCGCCGCATGACTCTATCCTTATAATGATGGTCGCAAAAAAAGCGGGGGGATTGGCGAAATGTATGGAAGCGGTCTGGTTTGACAGAAAAATCACTTCTTCCGGTTCCTTTAGAGATTCATACCGTGTTTGCTCCGGATTGCCAAGAAGTTGTGTTTTTCACGTGTGTTTTTGCCTTATTCCCGTTCCGAGTGGGGGCGAGGGGAGACGGTTTTTTTCTCAGACGGCCTCAACATATTGAGGCTGTTTGATGAATCAACCTATACGAATAAGGCGTACTCCAAAAGAGGAGGCTCTCGACGGGACAAAAATGTCCCGTGGGACAAAAATGCCCCATGAGGGTAGTTCTAGTTAACGTGCTAAAAATACATAAAATACAGGAAAACGTATTTTTTGCGGGACATTCGTGTCTCGTTGTGAGGAAAAGAACTTAGTGGTGGATTATTTTAAAAACAGAAAAAATATTATTTATTATTACAGTCGATTAATACGAATAAAAGCCTCTTTGCAATGCCTGTTCAGGTGTTTTGGCTCGGCACTTGCTAAAGAGTTAGTGCCTTCGGGAACAATCCCGACGTTCCAATAGAGTTTTTGGATGATGCGTCCTTTTTCGTTCAAAGCCGGGATGCGGCGGTGAACGAAAAAGAGCGTGAAGAAACCACTCTTGAAACGCGAAGACAAAGAGGGACTTTTGGTCATGAGCAACGAACATGTTGAAAGCGGACGTGAAGAACTGAAGAAAACGATGAGCCCGGCTGAAGTTTGGGCTCTTGCCGTGGGCGCCATCATCGGTTGGGGCTGCTTCGTCCTTCCCGGGGCGCGCTTCCTCCCTGAGGCTGGGCCTATCGGTAGTGTGTTGGCTTTCATTGTCGGCGGCGGCCTCCTGTGTTTCGTCGCCCTTGCTTATAGCATCCTCGTCAAGGCCTATCCCGTGGCCGGCGGCGCGTTCACCTATGCCTACGTCGGTTTCGGCAAAGCATGGGCCTTTATTTGCGGATGGGCCCTCATCCTTGGCTATCTCTGCGTTATCGCCGCCAACGGCACCGCGCTGGCCCTTCTCAGCCGCGCCTTGCTGCCGGGTGTGTTCGACGTGGGGTATCTGTACAGCGTAGCCGGTTGGGACGTGTACGCCGGTGAACTGGCCATGATGACCTGCGCCTTCCTGTTCTTCGGGTACATGAACTTCCGCGGCATGGACTTCGCCAGCAGCATCCAGCTCATCCTTGCCTTTGCGCTGGTGGCCGGTGTGCTCATCCTGACGGTGGGTTCCTTCTCCACGTCCACCGCGTCGCTCGACAACCTGTTCCCCCTGTTCGCAGAAGGCCGTTCGCCGTGGGCTTGCGTCATCTCCATCGTGGCGATCACCCCCTGGTTGTTCGTCGGCTTCGATACCATTCCCCAGACCGCTGAAGAATTCGACTTTCCGCCTGAAAAGTCCCGCCGCCTGATGCTGAACTCCATCATATGCGGTGCGACGCTGTATGCCTTGGTCCTGATTTCCGTGGCCATCATCATTCCCTACACCGACCTGCTCGGCCAGAACCACACCTGGGCTACCGGCGCTGTGGCTGACATGGCCTTCGGACGCTTCGGCGGCATGATCCTCGCCATCCCTGTCCTCGCGGGCATCCTGACCGGCATGAACGGCTTCTTCATGGCCACCACGCGCCTGCTGTTCAGCATGGGCCGCGGCAAGTTCCTGCATCCTTGGTTCCTGAAGGTGCACCCCAAGTATGGCACCCCGACCAACGCCGTGCTGTTTACCCTCGGCCTGACCCTTATCGCGCCTTTCTTCGGCCGCTCCGCCCTCAACTGGATCGTCGACATGTCCGCCATGGGCACCGCGCTCGCCTACCTTTCCACCTGCCTCGTTGTTTACAAGTACGCCTCTCGCTTCGCGGACCAGACCCCGTGGTGGAGCAAGTCCGTGGCCGTGGTCGGTGCGCTGACCTCCATCGCCTGCTTCCTCATGCTGGCTGTGCCCGGCTCTCCGGCCGCCATTGGGTTCGAATCGTGGATTATGCTGCTCGCATGGGTAGCCATCGGTGCCTGCTTCTACTTTAGCCGCGCTTCCATACTGCGTTCCATCCCCGAAACGAGTATGCAGTATATGCTCCTCGGAACGGCTGACCGTCCGCTGCTTTTTACCCCGAAGGCCGCTGAAGAAGAGGTCTTCGAAGAGGACGACGCCAAGTCTGCTGTTGAACTGGGTTAGGCACTCCCTCCCCTAACCTGATATGAAAAGCCGGGGCCGTTTATGACGGTCCCGGCTTTTTTATGGTCTTACGCCTGGCGTTGGGATGGATGCTTATGGGAGGATCGCTTTCCAGAAGGTTTCGATGGCGGCGCGGTGGACGGTTTTGTTGCGATAGAGCTTGATGTCCACTTCCACGCTGAGATCCGGGCGGTCTTCCCATATGCGGCGGATGGTGCCCCGCTTCAATTGCTCGCTCACCAGCGTTTCCGGAACCCATGCCATGCCGATGCCTTTTTCCAGCATTTTGACGATGCCCTCGCTCAGGCTGCTCTCATAGACGGACTGGAGTTCGCAGGGCGTCTTTTCGTAAAGCGGAAGGATGATCCGGTTGGCGAAGGAGAAATTGCTGTAGGAAAGGTAGGGCAGGGGGGAGGCGCTCGGAAGGCGTTCCGCAAGGGCGCTCCCCACGACGGGGAGGAAGCGTTCCCGGCCGACGGTGGCGGATTCGATGTGCGACAGGAATTCGCTGTCCGATTCATACTCGTCCAGCCTGTAGGTGAGCAGCATGTCCACCTGATGTTCCATCAGGGCGCAGAAATGCTCTTCCACGCTTTGAGGAAAGGGATTGACCACAAAGCGGAGCTGATCGCACGTCTGCCGCACCCGGAAGAGAAGATCCGGGAGCACGTTGATGGAGAGGGTAGGCAGGCTGATGAGGCGGACGATGCCGTCGGAACGGTTCCCGGCCGCGAACTCCCGCCGGGCTTCGGCCATGCGGTCCACGATGTCGCGGGCCACGGGCAGGAACTGTTCGCCCTGCGCCGTGAGGCGGACGGGGAGGGCCGTCCGGTCGAACAGGACCACGCCGAGCCACTCCTCCAGTGCCCGGATGCGGCGGCTGAAGGCGGGCTGGGTGACGTTGCGCTCCTGCGCCGCATGTGAAAAGCTTCTGTGGCGGCACAGGCTGAGGAAATCTTCAAGGAGTTTCTGGTCCACGGGGGGCTCCATGCATTTTGATCATGACGCGATACGAAATCGGCAATTGCCAGTTCCGCTGGGTGTTTCTTATAGTCACAGCACGTTCAGTATTCGCACCAAACAGGAGAAACGTCCATGCCTCGTCTCGAACATGATTTTTTGGGTGAAATGCGCATCCCTTCCGATACATATTATGGAATCCAGACCTACCGGGCCGTCGAGAACTTCCCGATTTCCGGCGTGAGCATCGCCAGCTTCCCGGAACTTATCAAGGCGCTTGGTCTGGTCAAGAAGGCCTCGGCCATTGCGAACATGCAGTTCGGCGTGCTGCCCCGCGAGATCGGGGACGCCATTTGCGCGGCTTGCGACGAGATCATCGAGGGCAAGCTGCACGATCAGTTTCCCGTGGACTGCATTCAGGGCGGCGCGGGAACTTCGACCAACATGAACGCCAACGAGGTCATCGCCAACCGCGCCCTTGAGCTGCTGGGCCACAAGAAGGGCGAATACGAATATTGCCACCCCAACAACCATGTGAACTGCTCGCAGTCCACCAACGACATTTATCCCACGGCCCTGCGCATCGCCCTGTATACCATGCTCGGCCAGCTGACCGGCGATATGGCCTATCTCCAGCAGGGATTCGCGGCCAAGTCCGAAGAGTTTTCGGACGTCATCAAGATGGGCCGCACACAGTTGCAGGACGCGGTGCCCATGACGCTCGGTCAGGAATTCGGCGCGTACGCGACGACCATCGGCGAGGACATCCTGCGCGTCGAGGAATCCCGCAAGCTCCTGCTTGAGGTCAATCTGGGCGCGACCGCCATTGGGACAAGCATCAACGCGCCCAAGGGCTACGCAGAAGTCGCCTCGAAGGCCCTCGCCGAAGTCAGCGGCATTCCGGTGGTGCTGTCCACCAACCTCATCGAAGCGACATGGGACACCGGGGCCTATGTGCAGACCTCCGGCGTGCTCAAGCG
>ERZ857982.3430-NODE-3430-length-10775-cov-7.758396_pt1 | contig 10775 bp, 9 predicted proteins | sample MGYA00519955_ERZ857982 | MGnify/ENA primary metagenome ERZ857982 (study PRJEB31778, sample SAMEA3449416) | human gut metagenome | biome: human gut; feature: human-associated habitat; material: faeces | place: United Kingdom | collected 2010/2012 ... | reverse complement strand
CGGGTGGTTTTTTGTTTCGCGCCTGTCAGGCGCTCAACAGGCTAAAGCCCATAACGCAAAGAGAGCGGGCCCCCTGCGGGGGAACGGCGCTTGCTCAATGCATGTGACGTATCAATCGCAACAGGCTATGCCTGCACGTCCCCCGTACATTGACTCGCGCGCCACCAGAAGGTGCGGAAGCAGATGTTGGAGAAAGTGCACGACATGGAAATAATCCTGTTGGTTAAAAGTTCTTTGCGTAGAAAATCACAATTCTTTTCGGCTGTCAATTATTTTCCGAAAAGGATTTCCTGATAGCTGGGCAGATCCCACAGGTCATCGGCCACGCGGGTCTCCAGCAGGTCGGCATAGCGCCGCACTTCGCCCATGATGGGCAGCACTTCTTCGCAGTAGCGGGTGGCGCGAGCCAGGAAGTCGCCCTTGCCGTCCACACTGGCCAGCGTGGCTTCCAGGCTGCGGGTGGCATCCTGCAGGCCGCGCAGCTGCTCGGTGACCTCGTCCAGCGTGATGGTACGGAAGTCCTTGCCAATAGCCTTCATGCGGGCCGCGGTCTCGGCCAGTTCGCCCTGATAACGCATGGCCGCGGGGAAGATGATGGTCCGGGCGATGCGGATGGTCAGGATGGCTTCGGTGCGTACGGTCTTGCAGTACTGCTCCAGATAGATGTCATAACGGGCCTTGAGCTCGGCACGGTTCAGGATGCCCAGACGCTCGTACAGGTCGATGACTTCGGGACGGATCAGCTCGGGCATGGCCTCGGGCGTGGTGCGCAGGTTGGACAGGCCACGACGTTCGGCTTCGGCATGCCAGATGCTGGAGTAGCCGTCACCGTTGAAGATAACGGCGCTGTGCTCTTCGATGACATGCTGCACATAGTGCTGGATGGCCGTGTTGAGGTCCTTGCCGCGGGCCAGGTCGCCTTCCAGGAAGTCGGCCGCATGGCCCAGCGAATCAGCCATGATGGCGTTCAGGGCCGTGATGGAATCGGCCGCGGACTGGCTGGAACCCAGGGCGCGGAATTCGAAGCGGTTGCCCGTGAAGGCGATGGGGCTGGTGCGGTTGCGGTCACCGGGGTCGGTGGGCAGGGGCGGCAGGGTATCCACGCCCACGTTCATGACGCGGCCGCTCTTGCTGTTGGCGGCATCGTCGATACGACCGGCACGGAAGGCTTCGAACACTTCCGTCAGCTGGTCGCCCAGGAAGATGGACATGATGGCCGGCGGGGCTTCGTGAGCGCCCAGACGGTGGTCGTTGCTGGCGCTGGCCACAGTGGCACGCAGCAGGCCGCCGAACTTGTGCACGGCGCGGATCATGGCCGCACAGAACACCAGGAACTTGGCATTGGCGTGCGGGGTCTCGCCGGGGTTGAACAGCGTGCCCAGCTCGGCATTGCCGATGGAGTAGTTCACGTGCTTGCCCGAGCCGTTGACGCCGTAGAAGGGCTTTTCGTGCAGCAGGCACTTGAGCCCGTAGCGTTTGGCCACGTTGCGCAGGGTGGACATGATGATGTGGTTGTGGTCCACGGCCAGGTTGCTGGCCTCGTACAGAGGCGCGATCTCGTACTGGCTGGGAGCGGCTTCATTATGGCGGGTGCGCACGGGCACGCCCAGCTTGTAGAGCTCGCGTTCCACTTCCATCATGTAGGACAGCACGCGCTGGGGAATGACCCCGAAGTACTGGTCACTGAATTCCTGGCCCTTGGCCGGACGGGCGCCGAACAGCGAGCGTCCTGCCACCTGCAGGTCGGGACGGGCGAAGTTGAAGTTGTGGTCGATGCAGAAGTATTCCTGCTCCAGACCGGCGTAAGAGACCACAGGCAGCTTGGTCTCGATGCCGAACAGCTTCAGCACGCGGCGGGCCTCACGGTTGAGGGCCTGGCCGGAACGCAGCAGCGGGGTCTTCTTGTCCAGGGCCACACCGGTCCACGAAAGGAACATGGTGGGGATGCACAGGAAGGTCCCGTTGGGGTTTTCCATGATGTAGGCGGGGCTGGTCACGTCCCAGGCCGTATAGCCGCGCGCCTCGAAGGTGGAGCGCAGGCCGCCGGAGGGGAAGGACGAAGCGTCGGGCTCGCCGCGGATCAGCATGGCGCCGGAGAATTCGGCGATGATGCGGCCCTGGCCGTCAGGCATCAGGAAGCTGTCGTGCTTTTCCGCCGTCTGACCGGTCAGGGGGTAGAAGATATGGGTGAAGTGGGTGGCACCCTTTTCGATGGCCCAGTCCTTCATGACGGCGGCCACGGTATCGGCGATGCCGGGATCCATGCGTTCGCCGAATTCGATGGTCTTGTGCAGGGCCTTGTAGACATCCTTGGGCAGGCGTTCACGCATCACCTTGTCGGTGAACACGTTACAGCCGAAAATGTCGGTGGGCTTGGTATCGTAAAAGTTCAGCGGCGACGCTTCCGGCTTGTAGGTGGTGATGGCCTGAACGGCACTTCTGCGGGCGGAATTGCTGCTCATGAAAGCTCCCTTGTCAACGTCCGGGAACCTAGTTGACGCTGACGATTTCGATTTCGAAGGTCAGTTCCTTGCCGGCCAGGGGATGGTTGGCATCCAGGGTGATCTCTTCGTCCGTGACTTCGGTGATGGTCACGTCCATCTGGCCCTGTTCATTGGAAAGCTGCAGCGGCACGCCCACGGTCAGCGGGATATGATCGGGCACCTGGGCGCGGTCCACGGTGAAGACCAGCTCGGGATCGCTTTCGCCATAAGCCTGGGACGGGGGAATGGTGACGGTCACGGTCTCGCCCGCTTCGTGGCCCATGACGGCGGCTTCGAAGCCGGGGATGAGCATGCCTTTGCCCATGGTGAATTCCAGGGGTTCGCGTTCGCGGGAAGAATCGAAAACAGTGCCGTCGCTGAGAGTGCCGGTGTAGTGCACACGCAGGGTGTCGCCATTCTTGATAGCCATGGATACTCCGTATGATTCGGGCAAGCCCGGTTGATTACAAAAAAGAATGCGCGGCAAAGGGCCGCGTGAAAGGCTGGAACCCGGATGCCGTCAGGGCATTTTCCACCGGTCCGCTGTTTTGGAATAAAGCAGGGGGGCTGCCATGTCAATGCGGGCGGGCCCGCCCTCCCCTTGCGGCATGGCCCGGGCGGCCATGAAATCGTCCTTGCCGCGGGCCTGCCATCTTGACAGCCGGGGGAGGCAACAGCATATATTGAGCGCCCAAACAATTCCTGAGCCGGCCAGAGCCGGCAGCCTTTCAGACCAAGGAATCCCCTATGTCCCAGATCCGCTCCAGCTATACCGACAGTATCAATTTTTATGGTGGCCATTCTCCTCTGGATCTGGCCCAACAGTTCGGTACGCCGCTCTATGTCTATAATGAGACCGTGCTGCGCCAGCGCTGCCGCGAACTCAAGGCCCTTTCCTCCCTGCCCGGCTTTGGCGTCAACTATTCGGTCAAGGCCAACACCAACCCCGTGCTGCTGCGCATCATCCGCGAAGAAGGCCTGGTGGTGGACGCCATGAGCCCCGGCGAGCTGTACATGGACCAGCTGGCGGGCTTCACCGCCGACGAGATCCTCTACATCTCCAACAACATCTCTGAAGACGAGCTGCGCAATGCCGTCCGGCACGGCGTGCTGATCAGCGTGGATTCCCTTTCCCAGGTGGAGACCCTGGGCCGCGTCAATCCCGGCGGCAAGGTCATGGTGCGCTTCAACCCCGGTATCGGCGCCGGCCATCACGCCAAGGTCGTCACCGCCGGCAAGGAGACCAAGTTCGGCGTCTCGCCGGAACTGCTGGACGACCTGTTCGCCATCCTGAAAAAATATGACCTGCATCTGGCCGGCATCAACCAGCACATCGGCTCCCTGTTCATGGAGGCCGACGGCTACATCGCCGCTGCCGAGGTCCTGCTGCATCTGGCCGAACGTCTGCCCGCCGACGTGCTGGAAAAACTGGAAGTCATCGACTTCGGCGGCGGTTTCGGCATCCCCTACCACAAATACGAAGACCAGCCCCGTCTGGACATGGACGACCTGGGCAGCCGCCTGCACGGCCTCATCAGTGGCTGGGCGGAAAAGACCGGCTACACCGGCCGCTTCCTGGTGGAGCCCGGCCGCTATGTGGTGGCCGAATGCGGCGTCCTGCTGGGGAGCGTCAACGCCACCAAGACCAACGGTGACAGACGCTATGCCGGTACCGACCTGGGTTTCAACGTGCTGGTGCGTCCCGCCATGTACGACTCCTTCCATGATGTGGAAGTGTACCGTCAGGGCGCGCAGGGCCCGGATACCGAGACCGTGGAACAAAGCGTCGTGGGCAACATCTGCGAAAGCGGCGACATCCTGGCCAAGAACCGCCAGCTGCCTCTGCTGCATGAAGGCGACGTGCTGGGCGTGCTGGACGCCGGGGCTTACGGTTTCGTGATGTCCTCCTCCTACAATCAGCGTTGCCGGGCCGCCGAGATCCTGATCCAGGCCGACGGCAGCGTGCGTCTGATCCGCCGCCGCGAGACCCTGGAAGATCTGGCTGCCTGTTACGAGGGCCTGCTGTAATCCTGGGCCGCCTGCCTGATTTTCACGAAGGGGGAAGGGGACTTTTCCAGCGGGAAAGCGCCCTCTTCCCCCTTCGAGCGCTTCGGCCAGCTACGATCGCTCCTCCTTTTTCCTTGCAGTGACGGCGTCCTGTCCTGCCCGGCAGTCCACGGGACCTGATCCCCCATCAGGGCCACAGTTTTTGCACGTCGCCTGTCCCCAGCTCTGCCGGGGCGTACGACTCCCCGATACGCCGGTGCGCTGCCGTTCACTGCCTGCCGCCGGGCTGCCGGAGCAGGAAGCCTTCCCAACCAGAGCCCCTTGCTGTCCACCAACCTTTTCCGTGTCATCCGCACGCAAACATCTTTGGAACACCTCATGCCGGAACCGGATCTCAGCGTTTCTCCCCGTGCCATATGGAAGCTCACCTGGCCGCAGATGCTCATGATGTATCTGGTCTTCTTCATGGGCTTCATCAATATCTGGGTGGCCGGACGCATCAGTGCCGACGTGCAGGCCGCGCTCGGCATGGTCAACCAGTGCGGCCTGTTCCTCATGGTCGTGGCCATGTCCATGTCCAGCGGCGCCACGGCAGCGGTCAGCCAGTCACTGGGGGCCAAGCGCATGCGCCGCGCCCAGCGCTATGTGGGCACCACCGTCCTGGGCAGCCTGCTGGCCGGCATCCTGGTGGCCCTGCTGGGTTGGCAGCTGGGCAGCCCCATCCTGCGCGTCCTCCAGGTCCCGGAGCGCATTCTGCCGGTCACCGCCGGTTTCTGGGACATCACCATGCTGGCCCTGCCCGCCCAGTATGTCTACGCCGCCACCGGCGTCATGTTTCGCGCCACCCGGCAGGTCCTGCCGCCGCTCTGGGTGGCGGCCACGGTCTGCGTCTTCGACCTGCTGGGCTGTCTGGGGCTGGGCCTGGGCTGGTTCGGCCTGCCCTGCATGGGCTATATGGGCATCGCCTGGGCCAATGCCGGTGCCCAGTGTCTGGGAGCCGTGGCCAACTGTTTGCTGCTCTGCCGGGCCGGTTACCTGTGCCGCCGGGCCATGCCCACCACTCGCTGGCTGCGGGCCGGTCTGCCCTACCTGCTCAAAGTGGCCCTGCCCGCGGGCGCGGCCCAGATCGTCTGGCAGTCCGGCTACCTCATGCTTTTCGTCCTGGTGGCCTCCCTACCTTTCGACAGCATCAACGCTCTGGCGGGCCTCACCGCCGGTCTGCGCATCGAGGCCCTGCTCTTCCTGCCGGGCATGGCCTTCAACATGAGCGTCTCCGTGCTGGTGGGCAACTGTCTCGGCATGGGCGAGCCCGCCAAGGCAAAGCGCGTCGCCCTGCAGATGATCATCATCGCCTCGCTGGGCATGAGCGTCGTGGCGGCCCTGCTCTGGCCCTTCCGGGCCGAACTGGCGGCCCTGCTCTCCCACGAGGCGGGCACGCAGGCCCAGATCATCAACTATCTGACCTACAATCTGCTCTCCACGCCCTTTTCCATCGCCAGCACCGTCATGGGCGGCGTCATGGTGGGCGCGGGCGCCACACGCTACAATCTGATGGTCTACGGCGGCACCTTCTGGCTGGTACGTCTGCCGCTGGGCTGGCTGCTGGGCCACTGGCTATGGGGCACGGCCTCCGGCGTGTTCCTGGCCATGCTGGTCTCGCAGTGTTTACAAACGGCCATCATGTTTTATGTTTTGCTGTACCGCGACTGGGCCCGCTTTGCCATGCGCGCCCGGCACCATCACGACAACAGATAACAACAGGTTCCCCTGATGAAGAATCTTTCTTTCACTCCCGTCACCCTGGACGGTCGTTCCGAATTCTACGAACTGTGGCACAAGACCCCGCGCCGTTCCCTGGACTACAGCCTGCCCAATATCTGGGGCTGGCAGCAGTATTTCGGCCTGCAGTGGGCCTTTGACGGCGATCTGTGCTGGCTGCGCCAGACCGTGCCCTTCGTCACCTACTGGGCCCCTGTGGGCGACTGGGACGCCATGGACTGGGCTGCCAGCGGCATCGACGCTTGCCGCAGCTTCATCCGCGTGCCCGAAGAACTGCTGGAGCGCTGGCGCGCGGCCCTGCCGGACAAGGTCGAAGAGCATGATTCGCGCGGCCAGTGGGAATACCTGTATCTGCAGAGCGATCTGGCCACCCTGCCGGGCAACCGCTACCATAAAAAGCGTAACCACCTGCGCGGCTTCGAAAAGGCTTACGGCATCGACTACCGGCCGCTGGACGACGCCATGGTGGAAGACGTGCTGGGCCTGCAGGACGACTGGTGCCAGTGGCATGAATGCGAGGACTCCCCTTCCCTGCGTGCCGAGAACGAAGCCATCAACCGCGTGCTCTCCCACTGGGAGCTTCTGGACGGCCTGTGCGGCGGTTCCCTGTATGTGGACGGCCAGATGGTGGCCTTCAGCGTGGGGGAAGCACTGGATGAAAAGACGCTGGGGGTCCATTATGAAAAAGGGCTCAACGGTTTCCGCGGCGTCTACCAGACCATCAATGCCTGCTTCTCCCGAGAGGCGGGCAACGGCTTCGAGCTGCTGAACCGGGCCCAGGATCTGGATGAAGAAGGCTTGCGCCAGGCCAAGATGACCTATCTGCCGACGGACTTTCTGCGCAAGTATCAGGTGAGCTTCAAATAAGGGGGCATCATGACTCGGTCTTTCCTCTGGACAGGGGTACGGCTGGCGGCGCTGTGTTCGCTGCTGTTGCTGGCCGCCTGCGGCGGCAAACAGATCCCGCCGCGTGACGGCATCCCATCCCCGCATCTGGGCACCATCCGTGACATGCGGAGCTTTCCGCAGGATCTGACCGTGTTCGCCCAGCAGGCCGGTGCCGACACGCCCTTGCTGGACAGCCAGGCCCAGGCGGAGCAGGACGCGCGCTTCAACCGCATCTTCTTCGGCCCCTGGGACATGCGCAAGACCTCCATCCGCAAACGGGACGTGGAGATCTATTTCCGCAAGGCCAAGGGCTACAAATACGGTGACGTGCGCTGGACCCAGGACGAATGGGACGCCATGCGTGCCAACGCCGGTCTGAAGAGCTTCCCCAACACGGCCATGTACGGCATCACGGTACGCAATGCCGACCTGCGCGAGATGCCCAGCCATACGCCGCGTTTCAGCGAGCCCACGCCTGACCCGCGCATCAATCCTTTCGACTACTTCCAGTATTCCCTGCTGCCGGTGGGGACGCCGGTCTTCATCGCCCACACCAGCCGTGACGGCAACTGGTATTATGTGGAGACCCCCGTGGCCGCAGGCTGGGTGGACGCCAATGATATCGGCATCGTGGACGAGGCTTTCGAGGCCAGCTACAAGACCGGCAGCTATGTGGCCGTGCTGCGCGACAACGTCCCCCTGCCCGGCAGCCTGGCCGGACAGGTCAATATCGGCACTGTCCTGCCTCTGGCCCCGTCCCAGAGCGACAACACCCGCCTGGCGGTGCTGGTCCCCGTCAAGAACGGCAGCCGGGCGAACGTGGTCACACTGACGCTGGCCCATGAAGACGCCGCCATCAAGCCCCTGCCCATGACCCCGGCGCAGGTGGCCCTCATCGGCAACGTCATGATGGGGCAGCGCTACGGCTGGGGCGGCATGTTCGGCGACCGCGACTGCTCCGCCCTGACCCGCGAGCTGCTGACGCCCTTCGGCATCTGGCTGCCCCGCAACTCCCTGTCCCAGGCGCGCAGCGGACGGCGCATCATGCTGGACGGCATGAGCATCAAGGAAAAGGAAAAGGCCATCCTGCGCGACGGCGTCCCCTTCCTGACCCTGGTCTGGCTGCGCGGGCACATCATGCTCTATGTGGGGCCCTACAAGGGGCGGCCCGCCATCTTCCACAACGTCTGGGGCGTGCGCACCGTAGAGGGCGCCAGCGACAACGAACGCTTCGTCATCGGCCGTGCCGTGGTCAGCTCCATCACGCCCGGCAGCGAACTGCGCAACCTGTACCGCACCACCACCTTTGGTGACCGCGTGAACAGCATCACCGTCCTGGGAGGCCGTTGATGAGCGGGGAAAGCCCTCGTCAGCTGGACTTCCGCGTGGCGGGCGCTCTGGTGGGGCAGCGGCTGGACAAGGCCCTGTGCGGTCTGCTGCCCGACCTCTCACGGGCCGCCGTGCAGCGTGCCATCACGGCCGGTACCTGCCGCATCGACGGGCTGCCGGTCTCCACGGCGTCCCTCAAGCTCAAGGCCGGCCAGGAGGTCCGTCTCGATCTGCCCGATACGGCCAACGAGCTCCGCGCCGAAGACGAGGCGGTGGACATCCTCTGGCAGGACGAGCATCTGCTGCTGTGCAACAAGCCCGCGGGCCTGACGGTCCATCCCTGTCCGTCCTGCCCGGAAAACACGCTTGTCCAGCGCCTGCTGCACCACTTCCCGCGTTTGCGGGAACAGGAAGGCCTGCGTCCCGGTGTGGTCCATCGTCTGGACAAGGACACCAGCGGCCTTTTGCTCGTGGCCCTGGACGAGCCCACCCGCCTGCGCATGAGCGAGGCCTTTGCCCGGCGGGAAGTCCACAAGGAATATCTGGCCCTGGTGCAGGGCGTGCCCCCGCAGACGGGCACCTGCCGGGAACCTCTGGGCCGCCATCCTACCGCCAAGGTCAAGATGGCCGTTGTCCCGGAGAACCGGGGCGGCAAGGCGGCCCACAGCGACTGGCGCGTGCTCTGGAGCAGCCCGCGCAAGGATTTCTCGCTGGTGGCCGTGCGCATCCATACCGGACGCACGCACCAGATCCGCGTCCACATGGCGCATGTGGGCCATCCCCTGCTGGGCGACGCCCTGTACGCCCCGGCCCCTGTGGCGGCCCGTGCCCCGCGCCAGATGCTGCATGCCTGGCACATCAGTTTTTGCCATCCCCTGTCGGGCGAGGCGCTGGAATTTTTCTGCCCGCCGCCCGACGACATGCTCCGGACCATCCAGAACAACAGCAGCCGCATGCAGCGGCTGGTCATCACCGGCAATCCCGGTTGCGGCAAATCGACCCTCACCCATGCCCTGGAAGAGGCGGGCCTGCCCACGGTCAGCGCCGATGCCCTGGTGGCGCAGCTCTATGCCGCCGGTGGGGAGATGGCCGATTATCTGGGCCGCCGCTTCGGGGAACGTCTGCTGGAGGATGACGGCAGCGTGTGCAAACCCGCTTTGCTGGAGGCCATGCAGCAGGACCCCGACCTGCGCAAAGAAGTGGAGCAGATGGTCCATACCCTTGTCCGGGACGCCATCCTGGCCTTCTGGGACAAGGCGGAAGCCGAGGGCAAGGACTGCGCCGTGGCGGAGATCCCCCTGTATTTCGAATGCGGCTGGCACAAGGCCGGTCTGCCCGGTGCCCTGAGCCTGACGGTACGCTGCCCGCGCGAGATCCGCCTGCAACGCATCATGGCCACCCGCGGCTGGAGCGAAGAAAAAGCCGCGACTCTGGAAGCCTGGCAGTGGCCAGCCGAGCGCAAGGAAGCCGCCAGCGATCTGGTGGTGGACAATGCCGGGACACCGGCGGACCTTCGCGCCCGCATCCCTGCCCTGCTGGAACAGCTGACCGCTCTACGGCAACAGGCACAGGATGATATCCTCCGGCAGGTCACGGCCTGCTGGCAGGTCAAATGACGCCATCCCCCGTTTCGATCACAAGTTTATCGCAATCACTATGAGCAGCAAAAAAATAGCCAAGACCAATGCCGCGCGCCTGCTGGAGCGTCTGGAGATCCCCTTCACCCTGCATCAGGCCGATGTGGACGAAAGCGACCTTTCCGCCGTGACCATGGCCCACAAGCTGGGCGTGGATCCCGGCTGCGTCTTCAAGACCCTGGTGGCCCGCGGTGACAAAACAGGCGTCATCATGGCCTGCATCCCCGCCGCGGCGGAACTGAACCTGAAGGCCCTGGCCACGGCATCCGGCAACAAGCATGTGGAGATGGTCCACCTCAAGGAAGTCCTGCCCCTGACAGGCTACATCCGCGGCAGTTGTTCGCCGCTGGCAGCCAAAAAGGATTACCCCGTCTTTCTGGATGAGCATGCCATCCTCTGGGAGCAGATCTACATCAGCGCCGGACAGCGCGGGGTGCAGCTCTGCCTTTCGCCGGACGACCTGTGCCGGGCCACCGGCGCCACCATGGCCGAGATCGCCAATAATGCAGACTGAAACAGTTTGCAAAAGACAGCAAAAAAGTCTGAGACGTCCTCTCCTGCCTGTCCCTGACGGAGCAGGAGCAGCCCATCAGCCACAATCAGAACCACCCGCAAAGCGGGTGGTTTGCTCTGGCCCTGTAAGGGCCTGTTA
>ERZ857982.3423-NODE-3423-length-10808-cov-2.506091_pt1 | contig 10808 bp, 12 predicted proteins | sample MGYA00519955_ERZ857982 | MGnify/ENA primary metagenome ERZ857982 (study PRJEB31778, sample SAMEA3449416) | human gut metagenome | biome: human gut; feature: human-associated habitat; material: faeces | place: United Kingdom | collected 2010/2012 ... | reverse complement strand
CCTTCTTGTAGCCGGTGGCACGGGCCACCTCCTTGGCTGCCATGGTGGGAGAAAGCCCCTCCTCCATGCGCCGGCAGGTCAGCTCTGCCGCCTCCTCAAAGGTGAGTTCCGGCTCCTCGGACGGCTTTGCCCCGGCGATCACCAGTACAAACTCGCCCCGGGGCGCGTTGTCCCGGTAATAGGCCGCCGCTTCGGACAGGGTGGTGCGGCGGGTCTCCTCATGGAGCTTGGTCAGCTCCCGGCAGACAGCGATCTCCCGGTCCCCCAGCACTGCCAGCAGGTCTTCCAGGGTGTGCAGCAGCTTGTGGGGTGCCTCATAGAACACCATGGTGCGGGTTTCGTTCTTCAGCGACTGGAGATGCTCCATCCGGCTGGATTTATTGACGCTCAGAAAGCCCTCGAAGGTGAACCGGGCGGTTGCCAGTCCCGAAAGGGCCACAGCGGTGGCAATGGCAGTGGGGCCGGGCACCGACAGCACCGGAATGCCCAGCTTGTGACAGGCATCCACCAGCTGTTCACCGGGGTCGGAGATACAGGGCATGCCCGCGTCGGTGACAATGGCACAGTCCTCCCCTGCCAGCAGACGGGCGGTGATGGACTGGGATGCCTCCCGGATATTGTGTTCATGGCAGCTCACCAGCGGCTTTTTGATCCCCAGGTGGTTGAGCAGCTTGACGCTGACCCGGGTGTCCTCGGCGGCGATGAAATCCACCGATTCCAGCACCTCTGCCGCCCGGGGCGACAGATCCCCGAGATTTCCAATGGGGGTACCCACTACATACAGTCTACCCATGTTTTTTCTGTGCCTCCTTGGGAAGATTGGCATACTTGCCATAGATCCGCAGCATTTCCGGGGAAAATCCCCCTTCGCCTTCTACAATCAGCGGCGGCATCACCTGCAGAAACGGCTTGCCGCCCCGGCGTCCCTCCAGCAGAAAAAGCCAGGGAGCGGTATCCGGACGCTGCTGCACCATGCGCAGGCGTTTGGGTTCCAGGCCATTCCTGCGCATGGCCTCCATCACATCGGGCAGGCGCTCCGGACGCTGGCAGACACAGAAGCGTCCGCCGAATTTGAGCAGCCAGGCCGCCGCCCGGCAGACATCGTCAATGGTGCAGGCTGTTTCATGCCGGGCAATCTGGTCGCTGTCTGTTTCGGACAGAATGCCCCGGCCCTCGATCTTATAGGGCGGGTTGCAGGTGACAACATCAAAGCTCTGTCCCTCGGGCAGGGCGGAGAGATCGGTGAGATCCGCCAGCACCGGCACCACCTGTCCTTCCAGGCCGTTTTCCTGGACGGTGATGGTGAGCTGGTCGATGGCCTGGGGCTGGATATCCACCCCATAGCTCTGACGGGGCTGGGTCTCCTCGGTACGGTACCAGGCCAGAGCTACAATGCCGCAGCCGGTACCCAGGTCACAGGCCCGGTCCTTGCGCCGGGGCGCGGCAAAATCCGAAAGCAGGAACGCATCGGTGCCGAATTTATGCTCCGGGGAGACACAGAGCCTGATCCGGTCACCCAGGGCTTCAAAATGATAACGGTCATTCATGGGGGAAATACAGCCTCCTCCGGCAGTGCTCATCGGTAGTTCCCGGCAGAAAAAAGGGCCCGTCCGGACAGAACCGGCCCGGACGAGGCCTTTTGCACTGTATGGGAACAGCCGGGTCCGGCAGATCAGAGCTGCGGACGCTTGAAATCGGTATTGGGGGTAATGCTTACTTCGGTGATGGTCTCACCCGGACGCATCAGGCGTGCCATGACAACAAAGCGCTGCTGGCTGGTCTGACCATAGGCACGGGTACAGGTGGACAGGGTGAGGATCTTATCCGAGGAGTTCACATCCACGGCAAAGTCATGCAGACTGCGGGCCTTGGCCTCATTGATGATATACTGCAGGCCGGAAGCACCCGGGTCGCTGACGATATAGTTGAAGGATTCCTCGGTATAGAACACCGCAAAGACCTTCCAGGTCATCTCCTCCGACTCGGTGGAGTAGTGGATATAGGGAGTGCTCTTGCAGAAGTTCAGGTAGTGGAAGCTGGGCAGCTGACCGAACATGATGTCGCTGGCCCGGGCAATGAACGGATTGGCGGTATAGTTGGTCCAGTTGTGACCATACAGCACCGTGTTCTGGGAGATCTGGCTGCTGGTGCCGAACTTGGTATCCGAATCCGCCCAGATTACGCCATAGTAGCTGTAATTCTTGTCATAGCCCTTGGCGGAGTAGTAGAGGTTATCCGGTCCCACTACAACCGGGTAGTTGATATTGGTATTGGGAATGCGCAGCCAGCCCACAACATCGCTGTTCCTGGCCTTCCAGGAGGCGATATTGGCTTTGCCGCTGGAGCCGACTGTGGAGGGGTCAAAGGTACCCCAGTTGGAGGCAGTGGTCTGGGACCCGGACGAGCCTGAGCCCGGCTCGGTGACAACATTGTCGGCACTGGCAGCCAGACGCTGGGCCACAACCGTTTCCAGACGGGTGCCGGACAGAGCGGTAACAGTGGCGGACGAGGTGATGTCCGGAGCGCCGGTACCGGCATCGGCGATGTTGGTGGTGTCATCCGAAGCCATGGACGAAGAACCACGGTCGGTATCCGCATCGGCAGGGCTGACCAGATGGGCAATGCCATAGATGCTGCCGCCCACGGCAATGAACAGAGCTGCCGCCAGACCTGCCATACGCAGACGGGCGGTCTTCATAGCCTGTTCCCGGCGGCTGCGGCGGTCAGCGGGCACGGCTTCACTCCGACGGCGGGACGCACTGTGCTCTGCCGGTTCCGAAGCAGTCCGACGGCTGGCGGAACGGGTCATGCGGTCCAGTGCGGCACCGGCCCGGCTGGGACGGCTCCCTGTCTCCCGGCGTGGTGCAGTACGGCTGTCCCGGCTCATACGGGGCTCGGCTTCCCGGCGTGCGGTGCGGTGCGGATTCTCCCGGGCGGAGGTACGCTCCTCCCGCCGGGTCAGATCCGGTGCCTCCTCATTCCGGGCACGGCTGGCGTATGCGGCACGATAACGGTCATATTCGCTGGAAATCTCCCGGCGGCGTTCCGCTTCCCGGCTCTCGCCGGACGGACGGGCCTTGCCCCGGGTTTCTCGGTTCTCTCTCTGCATTCGTTTCCCTCTCATCTCTGGTCTCGGTGCACGTTCTGCTCACGCAGTTTCTACTCTTTATTTTATCATACCCATCTGTCCCGTCAAGTGTCTGGGTTCCTCTTTTGCTGGCAGCTCTGGACAATTTTCCCCGCCGATGCTACAATAAAAACAAATGTTCCCAGTCTGTACCATCGTTCAGGAGGTATCTTATGCTCACATCCCATCGTTTTTCCTGCTCTCTCGGAACTATTTCCCTCTATTTTGAGGACGAAGCCCTCATCGGTCTGGATCTGGAGGGCTCTGCCGGCTGCGGGGAACGGCTGATGGCCCAGCTTGCCCGGCACGGCATCGATCCCGCTGCCTTCCGCCCCGAAGCCACCCCGGCTGCCCTGGCAGTGGAACAGTGGCTCGTCAACTACGCCGCCGGCAGCAGGGAACCCTTCACCCTGCCCCGGAAGCTCTACGGCACCCCGTTCCAGATCTCGGTGTGGAACGCCCTGGAAGCCCTCGGCTATGATGAGGTGATCTCCTATGCCGAGCTGGCCCGGCGGGTGGGCTCCAATGGATACCGGGCCGTGGGCACCGCTGTGGGACACAACCCCATTCCCATCATCATTCCCTGCCACCGCATTGTGCGGCAGGACGGCATCATCGGGCGGTTCGGCGCCGGGGATGGCACTGAGACCAAGCGGAAGCTCCTGCGCCTGGAAGGACACAGCTACTGATGCGGGAAAGGGCACTTATCAGCCGACTGCGTGACTTGCGGGAAGATGCCGACCTGACCCAGACCCAGGTGGCAGCGGTTCTGCACATGTCCCAGACCGGCTATTCCAAGTATGAAACCGGCGAAAATGATATTCCCACCCAGGTGCTGATCCGGCTGGCCCGGTTCTATGGAACCAGTACCGACTATCTGCTGGGGCTCACCGACCGCCGGGACCCTCTGTAAAGGAGGAAGCGCCTGTGAACCAGTACCCGAGAATCCGAGACCTGCGGGAGGACGCCGATCTGACCCAGGCGCAGGTGGGGGAACAGCTGGGGCTGTCCCAGCGGACCTACGCCTATTATGAGAGCGGTCAGCGCATGGTACCGCCGGAGGTGCTCTGCGCCCTGGGGGACCTGTACGGCGTGAGTGTGGACTATCTGCTCGGGCGCACCGACCGCCGGGAGATGAACCGATAAAAAGACGGCAGTGTGGAAAACCTCCACGCTGCCGTTTTTCTGTATACAGAGCCCCGGACTACGACTGTGAGGGCAGGACTTCCTCAATATCCCACTCCCCGAACATCTCCTTGAGGGTCACGGTGTAGCTCTGGTACTGATCGATATTGTAGTTGGCGTGTTCCTCGATGTCCCATCGGGCAATAGGTTCGGTGCCCGGCCCCCAGAAGGAGTTCTGTTCGCTGTCGGCATACCGCACAAAGACGATCTGTGCCTCCTTGGTATTGAAGCTCACGTCCCAGAGATCAAGCAGCACCGGCAGATACCAGATGGGCTGTTTTTCAGGATAGGCATAGACGCCGTATTCCTCATAATAGCGGTACTGTTCCCGGGGATCGGCGCCCACCGGCACACTCTGGTGGGTGAGCTCCACTTCCTCCCCGAACAGCTCCCGGGCCGCGTATTCCACCTGTTCTTTGGTGATGAACTGCCGCCGTCCGGTCTCCCCGGCAAGCTGCTTTGCAACATACTGCGCCTCGGTGGTATTGGCGCCCTGGGTGATGCCCGGTGTGGTGCCGTCGGTACCCAGCAGGGCGGTGAGCAGCAGATATTCCTCCGGCAGGTCGGTATAGCCCTTCCGGAGATCCCGGGCATACCGGGGATAGACAATGAGCTCCTGTCCCAGCAGACGGGCAATGGCAAGGCCGGTGTCGTCATGGGTGAAGGTGGTGTCCACAATATCCGGCTCGGTGAGGGAGAGGGCGATCTTCGGGCGCTTGGCCTCCCAGATCTCGGCGGAAAAAGCTGCCTCCTCCGGGCGGGAAGAAGCCTCCTCCCCATTCCCACAGCCAGCCAGCCCCAGACAGAGCGCCGCTGCCAGCAGCGCCGCCATCAGACGCTTTCCCATAGAATCCACCCCCTGTGCCGAAAAATTTCTCTGGTTTCTATTATACAGGCTTGACCGGAAATTTCAAAGCCGGGATCTGGAAATACACAAAAAAGCCCTGTCCCCGGCAGGACGCCAAGGGGCAGGGCTTTTATCCGATCAGAGGCTTAGAATTCCAGGCGCTCCTCGATGAAGGAGAGAACCTCGTCCATGGGCAGACGAACCTGCTCCATGGTATCACGGAAGCGGATGGTTACACAGCCATCTTCCTGGCTCTCGAAGTCGTAGGTGATGCAGAACGGAGTACCGATCTCATCTTCACGGCGGTACCGTTTACCAATGGTACCGGCCTCATCGTAGTCCACCATGAAGTGGTCAGCCAGCTTGGTCCACAGTTCACGGGCAGGCTCGGACAGCTTCTTGGACAGCGGCAGTACAGCAGCCTTGTAAGGAGCCAGAGCCGGATGCAGACGCAGTACGGTGCGGACATCGCCCTCGCCCACTTCCTCCTCGTCATAGGCATCGCACAGGAAGGCCAGAGCCACACGGTCAGCACCCAGCGAAGGCTCAATGACATAGGGGATATACTTTTCGTTGGTTTCGGGATCGAAGTATTCGCAGCTCTTGCCCGAATGGGTCTGATGCTGGGTCAGGTCGAAGTTGGTGCGGTCCGCAATGCCCCAGAGTTCGCCCCAGCCGAAGGGGAACAGGAACTCGATGTCGGTGGTGGCATTGGAGTAGTGGGACAGCTCAGCCTGCTCATGATCACGCAGACGGATATTCTCGTCCTTCATACCCAGGGAGAGCAGGAACTGATGGCAGTAGTCCTTCCAGTACTTGAACCACTCGAGGTCGGTGCCGGGCTTGCAGAAGAACTCGAGCTCCATCTGCTCGAACTCACGGGTACGGAAGGTGAAGTTGCCGGGAGTGATCTCATTGCGGAAGCTCTTGCCGATCTGACCGATGCCGAAGGGAACCTTGCGGCGGGTGGTGCGCTGTACATTCATGAAGTTTACAAAGATACCCTGAGCGGTTTCAGGACGCAGATAAATCTCGCTCTTGGAATCCTCAGTAACACCCTGGAAGGTCTTGAACATCAGGTTGAACTTACGGATATCGGTGAACTCAGTGCCGCCGCACTCAGGGCAGGCAACCTTGTGTTCCCGGATGTAATCCATCATCTGCTGATCGCTCCAGCCAGCGGGATCAAAACCGCACTGCTCCTCGATGAGCTTGTCAGCACGGTAACGGGCCTTACAGGTCTTGCAGTCGATGAGGGGGTCAGAGAAGCCGCCCACATGACCGGAAGCCACCCAAACCTGGGGGTTCATCAGAATCGCAGCGTCCAGGCCTACATTGTAGGGGGACATCTGTACAAACTTCTTCCACCAGGCCTTCTTGACATTGTTCTTGAATTCCACACCCAGGGGGCCGTAGTCCCAGGTGTTGGAGAGGCCGCCGTAAATTTCAGAACCGGCATATACAAATCCACGGTTCTTTGCCAGAGCGACGATTTTGTCCATTGTCTTTTCCATGGTAAATACTCCTCTTTCGGATAGATTTTTGATCCCGAGGAACAGAAAAAAGCCTTCCATCCCCCGCAGTACTGCAAGGGACGAAAGGCTGTGGATCAGGTTCAGTCTTCCGCGGTTCCACCCTCATTGATCTGTACAGGCTATAAGTACAGACCCACTCTTGTGAACAAACCGCTCTCGGCTCAAAAGTGCCTTTCACTGCAGGACCCCACCGGCTCACACCAGCCGCCGGTTCTCTGAAAAAGATCGGATGCAGTTACTCTTCTTTCTCATCGCCAGGATTTGGTTTGCTATCAATCTATCACAAAAGAGTGGGACTGTCAAGGGCAAGCTGCTTGCAATCAACCGGCAGCTTGATTATAATAAGGACAGGACACAGATATTTGTCGGAACAAGGGAGGCAATGCTCAATGAAACAGCTCTGGAAGATCCGTCTGGCGGCCATACTGCTGGGAGGGACCGGATGTATCCCACTGTCATTGGAGGCTCTGGGGGAGGCAGATTCCCTGAAGCTGAGCCTGTATGGCCTGTGGATCGGCCTGGGGCTGATTATTGCGCTGGTCTGCACACTGCTGGAAACGGTATCTGACTGCTGACACGCAAAAAAGCCTTGATTTCCCCTGTCTTTCCCGCTATAATAGAGTGTACATGATTTTGAGGGAGTCTGTTTTGGGAGGAACCGCCCGGAGCAGTCCCACAACTTCACATCGGGGTGTAGCGCAGTTGGTAGCGCGCATGCTTTGGGAGCATGATGTCGGGTGTTCGAGTCACCTCACTCCGACCAGCTTTAATGGAAAAACCGCCTGAACAGGCGGTTTTTCTGCGTTCTGGAGGAAATTTCAGGAGGCCGTCCCACCGGCACATCTCTGCCGAAAAGGCCAGCAGGAAGAATCAAAACCTGTACCGGCAGAAGGCGTCTCAAAACGGCCAATCCCTAACCAATCCCTAACCGCAAATGGCATGGGAGATGCGTCATTCACAGATTTTCCGCCCCTCATCTTCACGCTATTACTTTGCGGGAAAGGGCTTGCTGGTGTTGGTCCTCCCCAGGATATAGTCGGTGGACACCTGATAGTAGTCTGCCAGCTTCAGCAGATGGATCACCGGAATGGTCTGGAACCCGCGCTCATAGCGGGAATAAACGGTCTGACTGATTCCCAGAATCTCCGCCACGTCCTCCTGCCGCAGGTCTTTGTCCTCACGCAGATCTCTTAATCTCTGAAAATACATACAGCACACCGCCTTTAGTACTGATTGATACTATTGACGATACTGCATCTTTTTATTAGAATGTTGCTGATAGAACTTATAAGTACTAAGGAGGCGCTGAAATGGAACTGTATCAGGAGATTCTTCGTCATATACTGGCAGACGAAAAAATCCAGGTGTCTTTCCCGGAACTCACCGACTCAGGCATAACAAAAATTGTGGAGCTGGAGTGTTACAGGGCACTGCGAAAAATCAAAGCCATTCTGGAGGACGACTCCCTGGAGGACAGCGAATGCTTTTACCGGATCGAGGAAATCGTCTGCGTGTTTGAGGAACTTGGTTCCGACTGCGGCAGCCGGCATGATTTCGGCTGAGTTCCTATCCAAACGAGAAAACAGGGCGATGCACCAAATCCGTATCGCCCCGTTTTGAACTGCCGTTTTTATCCCACCTGCTCGGCTTATGCCATCGAAGCGCTGCGGGTGCACGGCGCGCTCAAAGGCAGCCTTTTGGCAGCCTGGCGCATTCTGCGCTGCAACCCCTTCGGCAGGCCGGGGCTGGACCCGGTTCCCCCAAAGGGAAAATGGCGCAATGACCCGCCCACTCCGCTGCGGCCCGGACAGGCTCCGGCTGAGGATGGTGGGGAGAGGGAATAAGGAATGAGGCTGCGCCGCTTTCCGCACGGACACCGAAATACGCGCCGCATGCGCACGGCGCGTCCCACTTCACATAAAAAAAACGCCCGGGCGCAGGGCAGAATAGGACAGCGAATATGAATTTCTTAGGTTTCCTCGCACCCCTTCTCGGCATCATTATGGAATGGATCTACAAGCTGATCCCGAGCTACGGCTGGACGCTCATCATCTTCACGCTGCTCACGAAGATACTGATGTTCCCGCTCAGCGTCAAGCAGCAGAAGAGCACGGCCCGGATGTCGGCATATCAGCCCATGATGCAGGAGATACAGAAAAAATGGGCCAATGACAAGAACCGCCAGCAGGAGGAACTGATGAAGTTCCAGCAGGAGACGGGCATGTCCATGACGGCGGGCTGCCTGCCCATGGCTGTGAACTTTCTGGTGCTTTTCGGCCTCATCGAAGTTGTTTACCGTCCGCTGCAGTACATCCTGCGTGTGCCAAAGGAACTGATCGACAAAGCCGTGGAGCTTGCGAACAGCGCACTGGGCATGAACCTGATGGCAAACAATTTTACGGTTCAGAACGACATCATCAACGCGGTCAAATCCTCGCCGGACGTGTTTTCCAGCGTGTTCAGCGCGGACCAGATCGCCAGCATCAGCGATTTTAACTTTATGTTCCTGGGCATCGACCTTTCCCGGGTGCCCCATTTTGCTTTTGACGCGGCCAGCCTGATGCTGATGATCATCCCCATCCTCTCGGTGGTGACGATGATCCTTTCCCAGATCATCACCATGAAGATGAGCGGACAGGAGATGCAGGGCGCCATGAAGTGGATGCCCTGGATCATGAGCCTGATGTTCGTGTACTTTGGCTTTACGGTGCCGGTCGGCTTCTCTCTGTACTACACCGCTTCCAACGTTGTGATGCTCGTACAGTCCATTATCCTGAAGAAAATGTACGACCCTGAAGAGATGAAAAAGCAGGTCCAGGCGGAAATAGAAGCAAAACGCGCGGAAAAGAAGAAAAAGAAACAGGTAAAAGTGACCACAGACGACGGCAGGGAACAGGTAAAGGAAGTAAGCGAAGCAGAGCTTGCGCGCATCCGCCTTGCCCGCGCCCGTGAGTTGGACGAAGAACGCTACAAAGACGAATAAGCCCCCGGGCTTTCAAGGAGGGATATTTCCATGCGTGAAGTGATCAAAACAGGCAGAACGGTGGAGGACGCCACCGAGCTGGCGCTGGCCGAGTTGGGCGTAAGCGCCGAAGAGGCGGGCATTGAAGTGCTGGAGCTGCCCCAGCGCAGGCTGTTCAAGAGCATCCCGGCCAAGGTGCGCGCCTATGTGGAGGATGAGGAAGTCCCTGAGGCGCCTGCGCCCAAGGAAGAAAAGCCTTTGCCAAAGGCCGCGCCGAAAGCAGCCGAGTCGCCGGACGCCCCCAAGGCCGGGGCCCCTGCCGCGCAGCCGGAGCAAGCACAGCCCGCTGCAGGGCCTGTTGAGGAGCCCATCGACCTGGAGCAGAACCCTAAGGCCCGCGAAGCGGTGGAGTATCTGAAGGAGATCTGCGCAAAAATGGGTGCGCAGGGCCTGACCATCACGCCCGTCAAACAGGGCGAGGCCACCATCCTGAAGGTTGAGGGCGAGAGCGCCGGTACGCTGATCGGCCACCGGGGCGAAGTGATGGAAGCGCTGAGCTACCTGACAAGCCTTGTGGCAAACCGCGCGGGCGGCGACTACATGAAGATCGGTCTGGACATCAACCATTACCGCTCCAAGCGCGAGGCAAACCTGACAGCGCTGGCAAAGCGCATCGGCGCGAAGGTGGCCCGCACGGGCCGCGGCCACACGCTGGAGCCCATGAATCCCTATGAGAGACGCATCATTCACACGGCTCTCCAGGATGTTGAGGGCGTGACCTCCCACTCTGTAGGCTCCGAGAATGACCGCAAGGTCGTTATCACTCTCGAAGAGGGCGTGAAGCCCCTCAACGGCGGCTCCAGACCGCCCCGCGGAAACGGACGCGGCGGATATCAGAACCGCGACAGAGGCGGCAGAGGCAGAAATGACCGCCCGCGCAGCGACCGCCCCGCAGCTCCCTCTCGTCCGCCCAGATCCGATGCGGCTTCCGCTTCGAGATACGGCAGGATCGAGCCCATCGCTAAGCAGAACAGCGAAGACTGATAAAAAACAAAAGCACGGTGTGTCAAAAGATGCACCGTGCTTTTTTGCTTTGGCAGCTCTCAAAATGCGGGCAAAGCTACGAGCGGATAAGATATGCGATTTTGTTGT
>ERZ857982.3417-NODE-3417-length-10824-cov-8.254898_pt1 | contig 10824 bp, 6 predicted proteins | sample MGYA00519955_ERZ857982 | MGnify/ENA primary metagenome ERZ857982 (study PRJEB31778, sample SAMEA3449416) | human gut metagenome | biome: human gut; feature: human-associated habitat; material: faeces | place: United Kingdom | collected 2010/2012 ... | reverse complement strand
CCTTCAAAACCTCTCCTGACCCTGTCTATTACGGCAGCACGAACTACGAGGATCTCTACGACGCTGAGTATCGTTACGGCTCACGCAATCAGATCGATTACGACATCCCTGAGAACCAATACGGACTCAGTCAGGAATTCTTGGAAAGCTCCCTCAATAATCCCTACCTGAATGGCAACACACAGTACGGCTTTGGCGGGAGCAGCTCGAATACGCAGTACCCGGAGTCCGACTTCGGTAGTTCCAGCATCATCTCCGGCGGTGGTACGATCGAGATGCCGTATGAACCCTCTGTCACCTTGAACGATCTCAAGCAGAGCGATGGCAGTATCGGCAAAGTCTCCATTGAACGTGTCGGGCTGAATTGCAAAGTGTATGAAGGCGCCACCGACAGTTCCATGTCCAAAGGCGCCGGTCATTACACTTCTTCCAGCCTCTACACCGGGAATGTTGGCTTGTTCGGCCACAACAGAGGGAATCATCCATACTTCGGAAAGCTGAAGAATGTGAAGGTTGGGGACATTGTTAAGTACAAGACCGCAATTGGCACGAAGACCTACAAAGTGACCTTCGTTGGTGCGATCTCCTACACCGATTTCTCTTACCTCAATGAGATGGGAGATAATCGCATCACCCTGATCACCTGTATTGCTAACCAGCCCTCTCTGCGTCTGTGTGTGCAGGCTATATCTTTAGATCCATAATTTAAAGAAAGTAGGACGCTTAGAAACATTGAAATAACTGGAAAACCAAGGTGCTTATCGTTCTTTATATAACATTATAAAGAGAAAAAATATCCGCATTTGACCCAGATTATCCTGTAGTTCGGAAAATACTGTATTTCCTGTATACTCAAAAGGTATGCCATTATTGGCATAACAACAATGTAAAGGAGTATTGCAATGGAATTGCACAAAACACCAGAAAGGACAAAATCTGGGTTCGTTCTTTTGGATCAAAACATGAGGTTGGTCAAGCCTGTCAATGAATATTTAGACTTCCAAGCTCTTCGGGGACGGGCGGAGAATACTCTTCTGGCCTACGGTAAGGACTTAAAGACATTCTTTGAGTTCTTGGAACAGCGGAAACTACAATATGACCAAGTAACTGCAAATATGATCCGGGACTATGTAGAGTATCTTCGCGCTCCCGATGTGAATACAGTTTATTTATTTGTGGAAAGCAAGCGCAGCCCTGCCACAATTAACAGAATGATCAGCACATTACACGGTTTCTATGGTTACCATGTCTCCATGTATGGCATCGTTAATCCGGTTATTACGGAGGATATCAATAGTCCAAATGGTATCTTTCGGGGTATCCTCTACCACACACGAAAGAGCAATTATACAAGGCAATCTGTTTTCAAGGTTAAGGAAAGCGAATATCGGATACACCTTTTTACCACTACAGAAATGAGGCAAATGCACGACGTGCTGCCAACAGCAAGAGATAAACTGCTGTTCAAGTTTCTGCTTCAAAGCGGTGCAAGGATCAGCGAAGCATTGTCGCTAAGAATTGAGGATATCCCAGTGCCCGATATATCAAGCGACATTAGTGTGCTTCGCCATGTAAAATCAAAGGGAAGGTATCGGGATATCTATATTCCTACAGAATTGCTTATTGATTTGGACAACTATATTTTAGACAATTGCCTATCTACAAAATTTGGCCATGACTACATTTTTGCTTCGCAACATCGGCATTTTCAGGGCAAGCCTATATCATACCGGGGAATTTATGAGGTGTTTAAGTGTGCGGGGAAGAAAGTGGGAATTGATTTCAAATTTCATGATACCCGGCATACATTTATCACAAACTTGGTGGAAAGCGGGATGGACTTCAGTGTGGTTCGTATTTTAGCTGGACACAAGCACATTGCCACAACGCAGAAGTATGTAACGCTCAGCACAGACTACATCGCAAAAACTTTAGCGGAATACTGGACTACATCTGCAATGAGGGAAGGTGCTCTGGATGAATAATCTCCCCTCAACAGATATCTGGAGGCTTATAGATAATGATCCTGATTCACAGCACTTTAATCAGTATTTCAGATTTGATTTTTCTTTCTTCGAGAGCACAGCAATTAAAATAACTGCGAAAAAGTATATATGGTCAAACTACATTACTGGCAGTCGAGCAGTTTCCACCTTGCGAGGGACGCTGGGCGATCTTGTCCATTTTGACGCGTTTTGCAGAGAAAACAGCGTGCAAACTCTAAAGGATTTGGATCATGGATTGGTAGAGGACTATCGCTCCTTTTTGAGCCTCTACATCTCCCCATCTACAAAGAAACCGTTGTCATATTCATCTCAAGGGAAGAGCTTTTCGACGCTGAAGTCAATCGTTGGATGGTGTCACACATTCTGTCCGGAGGTCGTGCCTGCAAAGGCACTCTTTACAGGCAATGAATACAACCACGTCCGCGGAAGAATCAAAATCAGGTATATTCCAGACGAAATTATAACTTTAATTAACCGATCGCTGAAAAATGAGATGAATCCCTATTTAAAATATGGGATTATCATTCTGCAATATACGGGGATGCGAATTGGTGATTTACTGATGCTCTCTACAAATTGTGTTTCTGCGCATCCGATATCTGGATATACGATGTCATGGTTTGAGCACAAGACACGAAAAAATCGAGTCAATGTTCCTATAACGAATGAGTGCAAAAAAGCGGTGGATGAGTTGATTAGAGTTACAGCGCCTATTCGGAAAGATACTGTTGCGACAGAGCGTGATAGGTTATTCATATACTCTCCCAAACGCGCGCGGCGCAAAAAGCCCGTAACTGTAATCTCAACCCATACGTTTGGCAGATGGTGTCGCACTTTCTGCAATGAACATCATATTATCGACGGTTTCGGCAATCCATATCAAATTACTTCGCATATGTTTCGCCGAACGCTTGCTACGGATATGCTCTCAAAGGGAATCAATTTAAAAGTCATCCAGGATTTACTTGGTCATACATCCCCTGCTATCACCCGTCGATATTATGCCGATGTAAAGGATCCAGAACGGGTAGAAATGTTTTCTAAAATTGGCATATTGGGAGATATCAAATCTGTAGGGTCAAAAGAAATACCTGATCAAGATGATTTGTATTGGTTTCAAAATAATCTGGGAAGTAGAGCAAGACTTTGCGATGGATACTGTACGCTGCCAATACAGGACGGAAAGCCGTGTGGTCGCTTCTTGAGTCGGCAGAAGTGTTATTTATGCAGCAGATATATTACCACGCTGGAGGATTTAAATGCGCATAAGGAACACCTGCAAGAGCTTGAGGAATTACTCTCTAATAATATCTATGGGGAACATTTTGCTGCGCACATTATTCCTACTACAATTGTTTTAAAAGAAATCATACGCAGATTGGAGGAATTGAAGGATGAGCAGTAATCTTCAGTATCGGGTTCCCCACACTGCTGATTCAGACGTCAAGGTAGCCAATAGTCATTTTTGTGATGACGAATGGGATCTTGCCCCACTCTTTTCCCAAAGCAGTATATCTCCCAATTATAAGAAGCTGAGATTTGATGATATCCGTAATGAGAAATTAAAACTTATCACAAAACAATACCTATACTATAAACTGGGCCAGATTAAGGCACGGACCGTAGTTGCAGTACGATACCGCTTGAATCACTTTATACGCTTTTGCGAAATCCATAATATCGAATCCCTCAAGCATATTACCTCACGTACATTGATAACCTTTGCGGTATGGCTCAAAACCGAGCATAATCTAAACCCCATCACTGGTCATTTCATATCGTATACTGTCGAAGAAATGATTCGCATAGGACAAATCAAGGGCTGGGAGGTTCCGGATGGCGACGTTCTCACCGGTGCAACAGCAAGAGATCTCTGGGGCCGTCGAACAGATGAACAGTTCGCAAAAAAAGTGCAACCGATTCCGGACGAAATTTTTGACAAAATCATGCAATGCGCGGTCAACTATACGTCGCGCAATACTAACGATGTTCTGACAAAATGTGGAATCATCATCCAAAGCCAGACCGGACTTCGCATTGGTGAGGTATTGTCCATAAAAAGCGGCTGTTTGCACCAACCAAAGGGTTCTCCTGCGTATTTTGAAGTTGCTCTATCCAAAACGGTAAAAGGGGAGCCGATTCTTCATCAAGTATTTGCAAACGATTTGGTTGTCAACGCTATTATGGAATTGGAGGAGAGTACTGCCCAATTGAGGGCAAAAAGTGGAAAGCAGGAACTGTTCTTGACAAACAATCATGGCATTAATGTTTCCAGTGCCTTTCGTTGGACAAGCAACAGGCTCAAGACCTTCATTCGTGACTGTGATATTCGCGGTGCGGATGGTGAGTTGTACCCGCTGAAATCGCATCAGTTTAGGGCCACTTTTGTAAAGCAACTGATTATGCGAAAAATTCCCATTGCCTATGTAATGAAGCAATACTCTCATGTATCGGCAGAGATGACCTGCTACTATTTGACGCTGCAGGAACGCGAAATTAAGCAGCTATACGCGCAAATGCTCTTTTCTCCCGACGCAAAGATAGCAGGAATGTTTGCAGATGAGTTAAAAGCCAAAACATTGACCATGTTCCGCGGGAAAACTGAATGTGACATTGAAAATGTGATTGATCATCTTTCGGAATCTATTTCCTTCAATCCGCTTCCCGGTGGAGTGTGCCTATACGACTATCGCCGAGGAAACTGTTCCAACGGCGACGGATGCTTCTTTTACAATTGTCCGAATTTTATTACAGAAGTCAGTTTTCTTCCAGTATTGAGAAAAGAGTTGAAACTGATGGAGCAGGAGATGGCGCGCACAAAACGACTCGGATATGAGCGACAGTGGCAAATACAACACTCTCGCTATCTGCATTTAAAACCGTTGGTTGAGAAATTGGAAGGTGATACAAATGGGTAAAACGAAGAGAAATGTTTCCGGCCTGTTGCATCATGCCGCTACGCTTAAGGCCGATACTGAGGAAAAAGTCAACAGCGCTATTGATTCATTAAAACGTTCCAAGTCAAAAAAGATTAATTTTAAGACCGTTTCAGAAACGTCCGGAATCTCCACAACAACTCTTTACAATAACCCTGTCTTGCGAGCAAGAATTTCCAGTTTACGTGCAGTACAGATACAATCTGCACAGAAAAACAGCGCGCATCGTATATCAGAGCGCGAAAAGATTCGGTTACTCCAACAGGAAATTCAAAATCTGAAAGGAGATAAGAAAATGCTCATTGAACAGCTTGTCGAAATGGAACAGCTGAAGGCCGAGAACAAGCAGTTAAAAGAACTGCTTAGCATACGGAAGCTGGAATAAATTACGCTCTTTACATTTTTTCTGGTATCAGGCTGTGAAGTTCATTCAAATGCGCTGGTTTTACAAGCTTTTTACGATGTGTTCACTGTTGTTGACTAAAGATAACAGGCTGTAGAGATTCGATAAACCATTGGAGGAAAACCATGAACAGTAAAAAGCCTCGCAATCGTGAGAAACGCACCCGATCCATTCCCGCAGAAGCTACCGTAACCGTCCATATGCTTCTGCCGCGTTCCGCTTATGAGGAGATGCGTCAGCTTTTGAGTGAACACAGGCTCTCCAAAGCGGATATCCTCATGGCAGGCATCGCAGCCTGCTCGAATCAGAAAGTTGGCTGAAGAACACGCGTAGAGAGTGGCTGGAAAACTATCTTCTACGAGGTGACTCACATGAAAAAGCGTTTCATTACATTCCTCTCCGGCATGGTTGTCGGCGCAGTCATGTTTGGCGGCAGCGTTGCATACGCTTCCGGCATTCTTGCCGATCTCAGCAACAATCAGATTTTTGTGGATGGCACACTTACCCCCATGGAGGCGTATGTGATCAACGGCCACAATTATGTGAAATTGCGTGATATTGGCCAGGCTGTCGGTTTTAACGTCTTTTGGGATGATACTGCCAAATGCGTCCAGGTCGAATCGGACAAGCCCTATACTGGGATTGCGCCTACAAAGCAAGAGGGCGAGAAGACAAGTGGCCAGCTCCACCAGACTGATGTTGATGCCATAAAGAAGGATGTCGTTACCCGTACCAACACCCTGCGGCTTAATAAGGGAGTTGCTGTATTGGAGGTTAATAACCTTCTGATGGATGCGGCTCAAGTCCGTGCGGATGAGATGGCGGCAAGTGGTGCCTATTCTCACATTCGCCCCGATGGACGCAGAAGCAATACCGTTACAGATAGCCGACGCACCGGCGAAAACATCCACTGCATCACAGAACTGTACCTCGAACAACAGCACAAGACTTTATCTGATGCCGTCGTCAATCTTTGGTCGAATTCCAAGGGTCATGCGGATAACATGCTGAATGCTCGCTACGGCGAGATTGGCGTTGGTTTAGCGCGTGGTACGGACAGTAATGGCTTGGCGTGTTGGTACTGTGTGCAGGTCTTTCTCGTAGACGGATGCGAGGTCACATGGGTGGATGTTCCCGCAATAGGCTGATCAATGATTGCCTCTGCGGTAGATCAATCCATTTCAAAATGGTCAGTTCGAAAAGTGAATCATTCAACGAAGCAGGTTGAGGAAACTCGACCTGCTTTTCTTGTGTTACAAATGAAGGAGATCTCTTATGAAATCAATCAAAACCAGACTTGTCTCAGCATTTTTGCTGATTATGACAATTCTCAGCCTGTTTCCAACCACAGCATTCGCTGCGACCAGTACGGGCACAGGCATTAAACCCACCAGCAACACGAATTATTGGACAACGCGGCTTCTCCATGACGGCACTCCCTACAGCTATAAGCCTCCCATGGCCGCAGGCAAGCTGCTGTACTGCCTTGATCGTGGCTACGGCTATCGTTGGGGAACCGCAAGTTTCTTGAACAGCTACACCTATACCTCTGCGACAGGCGCGGATGCGGATACCGTCCTGAAGACGGCGCTGGCGCAGAGCGGCATGGGTGAACTCGACGCCCAGCAGCTTGAAAACTTCAAGTGGATGATGACATTCATCGTAGACTATAAGGGTGATATCCCCGGCAGCCTCTTTATGGCCGCGCAGACGTATGTGTGGGATCACCAGACCTTCAAGGGTGAGGGTGACGGCGATATCGATGCCGGAGGCTTTGCCAATGCGGATACCTATGAGACCTACTTGGGCTACATCGATTGGATGCTGGCACAGAAGGCCAAGGAAGACGCTGAATTCCAGAAGCAGATCGAAGAATACGCTGCCCAGGGGATCGTCGCTACTGTTGTCGAAGATGATGCTGCCAAATGGGCGGTCTACGCAAAGTCCAGTGTCAAGGGCCGACAGTCTTTCTTTAACTACTACGCGCCGAGAAAGCTCGTTACCAACACTCCTGGCGATGAACCGGATCAGCCGCCTGCGGGTGACGCTGACATTACTTTGAAAAAGGTCGCTGCTGGAACAACCCGTGGTCTGGATGGTGCGAAATTCAATGTCTACCATGACGGTCAGATCGTTGGTAGCGAGGTAACGATGAATGGCGGCATCATCGAGGTCAAGAATGTCACCAAGGGCCTGTGGTCTTTCGTGGAAACCGAAGCGCCTGCAGGGTACTGTGCTGATTCCACCCCCATCAGCGTCTATGTCGATACCACCGATGGCGACAAGCAGTATACCGTTGTGGCAGAAAATTACGCGCTGCCTGACATGAAGATCATCAAGCGCGATGCGATGAGTGGCAAGCCCATTGCCGGCACAGTATTTTCCATTAAGTCTGTTACGGGCAACTTCTCCACGTCCGTTACTACCGGCACGGACGGTTCCGCCACCCTCTCGTCCATCCCCGCTGATGTCTATGTGGTGCGGGAAGAATCTGTCCCGGAGCCGTACATCGTGAGCAATACGGAGCAGACCGTGGCACTGCGCCCCGGCCAGACGAGCGAAGTCACTTTTGTGGACTACGAAAAGCCGGGCCTTGAGATCATCAAGAAGAACATTGCCAATGGGGAGCCTCTCGAGGGCGTGACCTACCGCATCGAGCAGATTGACGGTAGCTTCTCCACCACTGCCACGACCGACAGTCACGGACGCATTTTCCTTGATTCTATTCCCGTTGGCACCTATAGGGTGACGGAGATCAATGTCCCCAGCCATGTCATTCTCTGCCCCATTCCACAAGAAGTGTCGCTGAAGGCCGGTGAAACCTCCACCGTTACATTCTTCAACGCACTCAAACCGACGCTGGAGATCCGTAAAGTGGACAGCGTCACCGGCGATCCTGTCAAGGGAGCCAAGTTCCAGATCTGGTATGCCAGCAACCATACTGATACCGGAGAGCTGAACGATCTCGGCGTTCATTACACCGATGAGAGCGGCAAGATTATTCTCCCCGAAGTCAAGGATGGCTGGTACAAGGTGACGGAGCTGGAGCCGGCGCCAGGCTACTCTATCAAGGAGCCTGCCACGCAGGAATGTTTTATTTCCGGCGGTGAGAGCAAAGTCCTGACTTTTGAGAATACGCCCCTTTCGGCCATCATCATTCGCAAGGTGGATAGTGAGACAGGCCAGCCGCTGGAGGGTGCATGGTTCCGTATCCGTTATCTTGGCGGCACTTCTGGTACGGGCGGGACGGTCATCGGTGAGTACCGTACCTCTAGTAATGGCACCATCGTCGTGACTGGCCTCAAGGCAGGCACTTACGTCTGCGAGGAGATCTCAGCTCCGGATGGGTATGTCATCACCGACGCTACGGAGACGGTCTATCTTTCCGGTAAGGATCAGGATGTCATCACCGTTACTTTCGGCAACGATAAGATGGGTTCTTTGCTCATTGTCAAAAAGGACGCCGTGACCGGCGCGCCTATCTCCGATGTCGAGTTCCTTGTGACCGACTCGGACGGAAGTGTCATCGGTACTGCCAATGGTAAGTATGTGACCGACAGCGCCGGTACCATTCGCATTGATGGCCTGACTCCTGGCATGACGGTCATTGCTAAAGAGGTTCGCGCCAAGGATGGCTATATCCTCGACGATACCCCGCAGAGCATCAAGATCAAGCGCAACTCTGTCATGACGCTGGAGTTCCGCAATCAACCCAAGGGCGGTGTGTTAGTTCGAAAGGTCGATGTAGCAACGAACGAACCGATCTCCGATGTTGAGTTCCTCGTGACCGACTCCGATGGAAACTTCATTGGTAATGCCAACGGCAAATATGTGACGGACAGTGCAGGTACTTTTACCATTACGGATGTTGCTCCCGACACCACACTCGTCATCAAGGAAACTCATGCCAAGGATGGTTATATCCTGGACGATACCCCTCAGACGGTCAAGGTTAAATCCAACGAAGTCATCACGGTGGAGTTCCGTAATCAGCCCAAGGGTGGCGTTTTGGTGAAAAAGGTAGACGCCGCAACGAATGAACCAATCTCCGATGTTGAGTTCCTCGTGACCGATTCTGACGGCAATTTCATTGGGAATGCCAATGGCAAGTTCATTACCGATAGTGCTGGTACCTTCACCATTACCGACATTGCCCCTGGCACGACGCTTATCATCAAAGAAACGCGCGCCAAGGATGGCTATCTGCTGGATGATACTCCTCAGACGGTCAAGGTCAAATCCAACGAGATGATTACGCTGGAATTTCGCAACCAACCGCTCGGTGGGCTTCGAATCAGTAAGCTTGATAGCGTCACGAAGAAGCCTCTGGAAGGGGTTCAGTTCCGCATCACCTATAGCGACGGCAGCTTTGTGGCAGATGAGGGTGGTAAGCTCTCTTCCAACGGCCTTTATATGACTGACGCAAATGGCGAGATCCTCATCAGAGATATTGTCGGCACACTTGTTGTGACGGAAGTGAAAACGATCACTGGCTACACCATCGACGAAGCCACAAGAAGCCAGACCATCGTTGTTAACCCCGACGATCTTCAGACTCTGATCGTATATAACGTCCCTGCGGGCGGCCTGCAGATTATCAAGTCCGATGAGGACACCGGAGAGCGGCTCGGTGGCGTCAAGTTCGAGATTCGCAAAATCAATGGTGAAATCCTCGGGACCTATACCACCGACCGCGACGGCGTCATCAGCATCCCCAACGCAGAGAGTGGCTGGTACACCATCGTTGAGCGCAAGGCGAAAGACGGATACGCACTCGATACTACGCCCGTCAATGCATGCGTCAAGGATGGCGAGACTACGACGGTAGAGATCACCAACCAGCGCATGGCCTCTATCATGATTCACAAGATCGATGCAGCGACTGGTGCAGGCATTTATGGTGTCAAGTTCGTACTCTATGATTCTGGGAAGAACCCAATCGGCGAATACACGACGGATCAGGACGGCTACATCTACATTGATGATGAGCTGGTACCCGGAAAGTACTACCTGCGTGAACTGGAGGCGGCGGATGGCTATATTCGCGATGAGCAGTATAAGACCGTCTATGTCGAACGTGGTAAATGCGCACAGATCGAGTGGGAGAATAGTGCTGTGACGGGTCAGATCCAGATCCGGAAGTATAGCTCGGAAGACAACACCGTCACAGGTCAGCTTGCTGGCACCCCGTTGGAAGGCGCTGTGTTTGAGATCACGCAGGCCCGCTCTGGCAAGGTTGTTGGCTATATCGTGACAGACGCGCGTGGCGTTGCCGCTTCTGGCCCCCTGCCTCTTGGCCGCTACTTCGTGACGGAGGTGTCCGCACCGAAGTATTATCAGCTGAGTGGCGAGAAGATGGAAGCTGAGATCGAGTATCCCAGTCAGATCATCAAACTCTCCGCCTACAATAAGCCCGCGACCCTAGGCGTGACCATCAAGAAGAGCGGCAACTATGAAGTGCAGTCCGGTCAGACCATGA
>ERZ857982.3395-NODE-3395-length-10872-cov-2.479246_pt1 | contig 10872 bp, 7 predicted proteins | sample MGYA00519955_ERZ857982 | MGnify/ENA primary metagenome ERZ857982 (study PRJEB31778, sample SAMEA3449416) | human gut metagenome | biome: human gut; feature: human-associated habitat; material: faeces | place: United Kingdom | collected 2010/2012 ... | reverse complement strand
GCATGGTTCAGAACGGTATTACGGAAAATAAGAATGAAGTCGCTCTTTACCGGCACGCCCCGAAGTTCGTACCCGCAGGACAGAGCACACAGATGATCATCGGCGCAACCCCGGAAAACGATTACCAGATTGTGAGCATTGCCGAGAATCTGTATCAGAAATTTGATTTAAAGAGAGTGTTCTATTCTGCCTTTGTGAATGTCACTCACAACAGCAATCTTCCTGCACTGCCCGGCGGTCCGCCGCTCCTGCGGGAACATCGTCTGTATCAGGCAGACTGGCTGCTCCGCTATTATAAGTTTAAAGCCGACGAGCTTTTAAGTCCGGAGCGGCCGGACTTTAACATTTTTCTCGACCCCAAGTGTGACTGGGCGATCAGGCATCTGGAATATTTTCCGGTCGAGATCAACCGCGCAGACTATGATACGCTGCTCCGTGTCCCGGGTATTGGCTATAAGTCTGCCAGCCGCATTGTAAAAGCAAGACGCCACAGCACCCTCGATTTTGCCGATCTGAAGAAGATAGGTGTTGTGTTGAAACGCGCTCTTTATTTTATCACCTGCTCCGGCAGGATGATGTACCGCACGAAGCTGGAAGAAGATTATATCTGCCGCAATCTGATGGGCGATAAGACACAGATACCACGTGAGATCCGTGAGAGCGGTTATCAACAATTGAGCCTGTTCGATACCGGCTTATCCACGGAGCCGCTTCCGCTGTCGTAGATAAATGTAAAACTTTTATTTCCCTGAATATTTTCCTCAAGACAGGAGCAGGACATTATGCATGTATTTATCTGTGAAAACACACCAAACGGAATATTGACCGGCGTATACGATGCCTGGAAATTAAAGATTCAGGAAAGATGCTCCCACGCTGATATTTATCTGGTATCCGGTCAGCCGGATAATTACGAGCTGTTTTGCGACTACCACACCGTCGCACCATCCGCTGAAAAAGCCGGAAAAGTTGTTTCCACGCTAAACCGGAAGCTTGGACACGATTTTTACGAGACAATCCTTACTGCTATTTTATCCATTGATCTTTCCGGCAAGAAGAAGATGGACAAAGCGAACGCCGTGTATCAGACGATCGTTGCCGCACTTTATTCACCAAAGGGTGCCCGTGTATTGGATTCACTGAGTAATCCTTATATTTACCGTGTCTTTGAATTGTCCAGAGCCACAGCCTCCGAAGCCCACCACCTGAAAGGTTTTCTGCGCTTTTCGGAACTGCAGAACGGCGTTCTGTTTTCCACGATCCATCCCAAAAATAATGCCCTGCCAATTTTAGCAGAGCATTTTACGGATCGTTTTCCGCATGAAAATTTTATGATTTACGATGAAACCCGCCAGCTTGCGGCAGTCCACCGCGCGGGAAAGAATTATATGCTTGTAGATGCTTCGAACATCAATACCGAACTTCTTCAGAACTATTCTGAAAATGAAGCAAGATTCCAGAAACTCTGGCTGACCTTTTTTGAAAGCATTGCGATCGAAGCACGTACCAACCCCGAATTACAGGCACAGAATATTCCGAAACGGTTCTGGAAGGATTCTGTGGAGTTAAGACACTTTTGTGAATAACCTTCCCGCATTCTCCTCCGTCACACGCTCGACCTCTTCCGCCGTGATTCCTTTTAATTCTGCGATTTTTGCGATCACAAACGGAATATTGGAAGAATCGTTTCTCGTGCCGCGGTGCGGTTCCGGTGTCATGTAAGGACAGTCCGTCTCAAGTAAAATGCGCTCCAATGGGATTGCTTCCACTGTCTCTTTTAGTTTTTTTGCGTTTTTGAATGTGACGACGCCACCGACACCGATGTAGTAACCCATTTTGATAAATTCCTGTGCCATCTCTCTGGAGTAGGAATAGCAATGGATGACACCCGGTATCTCCTCTGCGTGAACCGCTTTCATCACTTCCATCGGCTGCTGCATCTCTGGAATGGATGATCACCGGAAGGTTGGTTTCCCTGGCAAGTTCCATCTGCCGTCTGAACCAGTAACGCTGTGCGTTCTGCACCTCTGGCTCTTTATCCCAATAATAATCCAGTCCGATCTCACCGATCGCAACGGTCTTTGGAAGAGATGCCTGCTCTTTTAACCAGACAAATGTCTCTTCATTCAACCCGCTGATGTCACTTGGATGTACGCCCACCGCTGCATAAATGTAATCATATTTTGCGGCAAGTTCCAGAGTTGTCTTTGTTGTCTCTATCGAAGCCCCAACATTGATGATCCTGCCGATCCCTTTTTCCGGCAGGGAACGGATCAATGCTTCACGGTCATCGTTAAAACTTTCATCATCATAATGTGCATGTGTCTCAAATATCATAGCTGCCTCTCTGTGTTACAAAATCATTTTATTTTTTCTGTGCACGCTTCCGGCGTTTTCTTATGATCAGTACGATCAAAAGCAATACAACCGCTGCACCGCCGCCGGCATAATACAAGGTGTGATCTGCCGCCGTATGTACCAGTGCAAACGCTGCCTCATATGGAATGTCTGCCACAAGGTAACTGCCGTCCTCTGTGGTTTCTGCCAATGTCCATGCATCACTGCCTGTTTCTCTGTACCAGATCTCATTTTTTCCTGAAGTGTCCGGCACATAAAAATGTGCTTTTACTGTATCATATATTTTGTCATGCAGGTGTTCAAGACTCCAGTTGTAAGCATACACGACATCTCCGTCCGGCAGATCTGTGTCACACTCTGCCATCTGGATGGAAGTGTCATCATAGAATTTCCCTTCCAGAAGGAAAACTGCTTTTTCATTTTCTGTATCGGAACTTTCACTAGCTGTATCTTCTGTTTTTGCGCCGTTTATCACTTCCGATCCCACGATACTCTCTGTCCAACGGCTGTACTCTGCCTCCACCGTTTTATTTTCCGTCATTGGTTTTCCAACCAGATCCTCCGGCCAGACTGCATAGTAACCATCTTTTTCCGGAATCTGTGGAAGATCAGATTCACTGAAGCTTCCATTATATACGATTGTCTTTACAATATCCACATTATCTTCTGCCCTGAAAGTTATCTTCACTTTATGGAATCCTTCCGGAATATTCTCAAGTTTCATGACCTCTTCATAACTTTTTTCATCTGCAATCCCAGCATAGTTGATGTTGTCAATTCCATCAAGGTCATCGCCCACAAAAATGTTACCTTTTACCTCGCCCTCTTCAGACACAGTTCCTGCGATGCTTCCCAGACCTTCCCCATCACTTGTGATCGTAGATGCAGAAACACAGTTTTTCACGGTATATCCGCTTCCGACAATGCCTCCGACATAATCCTTTGCATTTACATTACAGAGACTGTAACTGTTGGAGATTGCACTGACACTGTTTCCTGCAATGCCTCCGGCATAATCCCCGGTATCAGATTTCACAGAGCCATAACTTTCACTTCCATAGACCAGACCAAGTTCTTCTAATCCGGTAATACCACCGACACTGTTTTTCTTTGAAGTCACTTCCCCATAGTTGCTACAGCGGATGACAACATTATTCACGGTAGAACGGAGTGTAATGTCCGTAGAATCTGTAAGATCAGGATCAAACTCCGGATCGAGATCATATTCAATGTTCATCGTTCCGACAATTCCACCCACATTGAGATCGCCATTGACCATTCCGCGGTTTACACTTCCTGAAACAACACCATCTGTATCTTTTGCACTGGCTGCGGACGAGATATCTTCCATATACTCCTCATCTCCTGTCACCACAGAAAGCGTATCTCCAACCGTATTCTGAATGCTTTTGATCTGCTTACTGATCTTCTGCACATCATTTGTGACAGACTGGATTCCATCATCCACTGTGTTCGTCAGCTTATCAATATCGCCGTTCGTATCTTTTTCTTTTATCTGATTGGAAATATCATCCACAAAATCTTCTGCCGTTTTATTGGAATCGGAGATTGTTCCACGAATGTTGGACAGATTACTGTTGATATTCTGCCATTCTTTTGAAACCGCCTCTGCCTGTTCTTTGTTTAAAATATGATTGTTTCCCTGGATACTATCTATTTTATCCAGAGAATTATGAATATTATTCATGTACTGCTGCGCTTCCGGGTTTGATTCCCCGATGGAATCTGAGAGGGAACCCAGAGATTCCGACAAAGTTTTCGAAGAATTATCGTACTGCTCCGACAGATTGTCCACATAGGTCTTTGCTGCTGTGGAGGTATCACTCATGGTCGAAGCAATGTTGCTTAAGGTCGTGTTGATGGAACTGACCGAATCCTGCACCTGATTTACCTTATCATCCAGATACTCCGATTCTATATACGGCTCCGCCTGACCGACAATTCCTCCTACATCTTTTCGTCCGTAGATTTCCCCTTCATTGTGGCAGTCGATGACTTTTCCACTCTGGCGTCCGGCAATTCCACCCACGTTATAACCCGTGTGTGCAAAACCGATTTTTCCCTGATTGATGCATTCACTGACAATTCCAGTCGAAACACCCACAATTCCGCCCATATCATTCCGGTCTATTACACGCCCTGTGAGATTTAATGTACCAATGTCAACGCCTCCAATATCCATCGTGGTTTTCAGCTCATCTGTATTGATGCTGCACTCCGATGTACACTCTGACACAAGTCCTTCGTTATTTCCAACGATTCCTCCGGTCTGATTGGTGGCTGTCACTGTTGCATTGCTCCTGCAGTTTACAATTTTTCCGGTCGGTTTGTTGATCCCTGCGATCGCTCCGACTGCTGTTTTTCCATTGACAGTTCCTTCAAAGGAACAGTTCCCGATCGTACCATAGTTCACGCCGGCAATTCCGCCAATATTTTTACAGCTTCCCTCTGAAGTGATCTTACCGGAGATCTTCAGATCATTCACAACTGCACTTTTACCCAGATAACGGAAAAATCCGTGATCAGAGCCTTTTACCTGCAGCTTCACATTACTGATCGTGTGACCGCCGCCCTCAAAATCCCCAGAGAAATATGCAACACCATTGAAATCAACCTTCGAAAGATCAATATTATGGGTAAGTTTTACCGTTTTTCCAACACTCCAGCTGTCATACTGACAGTTCTGTAAAAATTCTTCAAATGCCTTTTCATCGGCAATTTTGATGATCTGATTTTTATTTTCTGCCGTATCCGCACTGGTTGTGCTGTCTTTTTCTGTAGTTTCTTTTGTACCACTGCTTTCCTGTGAGATGGCAGCCTGTATGGTCAACCGTCCGTTTCCTGCCAGAGCAGAAACGGTCAGTGTCATGGAAAAACACAGGGCAAGTACTTTCATTCTCATCTTTTTCATGACTTTTTCTCCTCCTGCTCTTCCTTTGCGGCTGTCTCTGATTCTGCAGCCACATTTTCATCCTGCGTCATTCCCGGCAGCATTGGATTTTGTGTATCGTCATGTGTGACTTCTCCATGTCTGCCCGGTATGTGCGAATCTAACGACACTTTCATCTGTCCCTGGAATACACCGGAAACATCTGCATCAATCTCTCCCTGTACATAACCTTTTACATGTCCGGTCACCCTCACTCTGCCGACAACCTCCTTCTGAGGACGTGAAATATTCATGGCAAGGGCTGTCTTCTCAATGATAAAATCACCAAACAGCAGGATCTGCGGCAGCACAAAAAGAACCAGAATAATGGATATTAACGTACCGCGTCCCAAAGCCACACCAATGGAGGCAACCGTCGGATCGGATGCAATCTCACCGATCAAAAATCCTGCACAGGTCAAAATCGTTCCGGAAGTAAAAATAGTTGGAAATGCCTGATTTAAGGATTCAGTAATCGCATCTTTGATCGGCATTCTCTGTTTCAGATCCATGTATCTGCTGGAAATAACGATTGCATAGATCGTTGCACCCATCTGAATTGCAGACACGATCAGGTACGCAATAAAGAATATTGTCTGTCCTCTCATTGCCGGAACTGCAAAGTTGATCCAGATACTTCCCTGTATAGTGAGTACCAGAAGCACCGGAAGCCCTGCTGACTGGAACGTGAAAAACAGGATGATCATAACAAATAGTGCCGTCAATACGCTGATCACGATATTATCCGATGCAAAGGAAGATTCCAGATCATGGTCACTCGTGGAGTTTCCTACCAGAATGACATTGTCTTTTCCAAAATATTTCGCTGCAATACCCCGGATCTCATCCATCGCATCGTAGGTTTCCTGTCCTTCCGCCGGAAGTGACAGATCTAATACAAATCTGGAATAGTCATCTCCCTGCAGCTGTAATTGCGCATCATGCAGCGTGTCATATAAGGACGTAAGCTGATCGTCAAGATCTGCATCTAATGTCACATATCCTTCCTGATACTGGTCATACAGGAACAGGAACATATCAATGATCGGCACCTCATAATCATCAATGCCGGTAAATACCGGACCATACTGCTCCTCATTGTATGCATATGCTGTATACAAAATCTGTACAACTTCTACATCCAGATCCGTCAACTCTGCAAACTGTCTTGGGTTCAGCTTATCCGTCAGCATATAATCATCATTGATCGCCACATTTGCAAGTCCCAATGCCGAGTTTACATAATCCAGTTTTTCAATTTTTCCCAATACCTTTTTCTCGGAATCATAATCCCCTTTTGGAACCATGACAACCAACTGATTGCTGGCACCAAAGGTATTCTCAATTTTTTCACTTGCAATTTTCGATTCACTCTTTTTCGCGCTTACAATGGAATTCGTGTCATATATATACTGGCAGTGATTAGATTCCCAAAATGCAAATACCAGAAACACGATAAAAACCGGCGGAATGATGTATTTGGTCAGATTTGCAAATTTACCTACAAATGTAATTTTTGGTACATAGCATTTGTGATGGGTTTTATCAATTCCTTTTGCAAAAATCAAAAGCACGCCCGGCATTAGGAAGAAAACGGAAATCAGGCTGAGTATGATTGCTTTTACCAGAATGATACCCATATCGTAGCCCAGCCGGAACTGCATAAACATCATCGCAACCATGCCGGAAATCGTGGTAAGGGAGGACGAGCTGATCTCCGGGATCGCCTTGGAGAGTGCCACTTTCACCGCTTCCTCTGCATCCAGCGTCTCATGTTCTTCCATGAAACGGTCACACAAAATAATGGCATAGTCGATTGCCAGTGCCAGCTGAAGCACAACGGCAATGGAATTTGTGACAGATGAGATCGTTCCAAACCAGTAGTTTGTGCCCATGTTTAAAACAGCCGCCACACCAAATGTGATCAGTAATACCGGGATCTGCAGATATGCTTTTGTGGAGAGCATCAACACCGCAACAATGATGACAACCGCCAGCACAAGAATAATATTCATATCCTGCGAAAGTGACTCTGCACTGCGCTCCTCCTCACCGACAGAGGACGAAACATAGACATCATAACCATCCAGTGTCTCTTTTACTTCCTCAAGCGCATCTTTGCTGATCTGTTCATCCTCCGTTCCGTCAAACGTCACACTAAACAGCGCATCCGCACCTGTAAAATGATCCTTGGAATCATCAAATTCAATCTGCTTCACGCCCTCAATATTTTCCAGATCGTCAACCAGATCTTCCGCCTGCGCATAGGTGATATTCGAGACCATGACTTTGGCACTGCCATAAGTTGTGAACTGCTCCTCCATCAGTGACAGCCCGATCCTCGTTTCACTGTCTGCCGGCAGATAGGATGTGATATCCTGATTGACCTGCACCTTATTAATAGAAAGAACACTGTAAATCATTGCCAAAACAAACAGAATTTCGATTGCTTTCCGCTTATTTACAATAAAGGAAGCGACGGTAAGCCAGAAATTCCCTTTTTCTTTTTCCTGTTTTTCTTCCATATTCATCCTCTTTCATGTTACATCTGAATCATTTTTCTTACACAGCAAAACAGCAGTTGTTTTACCGCTGATTCATTTCACTATACTTAACATTGTGTTGATTATTTTATACTGCATTATTATAATAAGGGCATCTGGTTTACTCAATAAACATATTTTTCAAAACTGTTTGTTAATTGACATATTATGTACACTGTGTTGATTATTTCAGAAAATTTTTAGGATTATAAATTTTTAATCATAACTCCAGAAAAAATACCAGACAATAACATCACATTTTATATGAAAGGATCTCACATTATATATGGAAACAAAAACGGACCGCCGTATCAAGCGTACCCGCTATCTGCTTGTACACGCACTCACCTCCCTTATGCTGAAAAAAAGTATCAAGGATATCACCGTAAAAGAATTGTGCGAGTCTGTTGACATCAACCGCGGCACTTTTTACCTGCACTACAAAGATATTTATGATATGTTGGAGCAGACCGAGCAGGGGCTTTTAGAACAGTTTGAGCAGGTCTTCAAAAATTATCACCCGGATCATACTCCGGATTTTCCTTATCCGCTGTTTGTCGAAATTTTTCAGATCATTGACCAAAACTCTAATCTGTGCTGTGCACTGCTGAGTCCCAATGGCGATATTTCTTTTTCTGTCAAGATCAAGAAATTGTTTGAACACCAATACATACACGAATGGATGGTTGCGCATCATTCGGCTGATTTTCTGCCAACTTATGAATATTTCAGCAGTTTTCTCGTTTCCGGCTGCTCCGGTCTGATCGAGTCATGGCTGGCTCATGGCAAAAAGGAGACGCCGGAGGAGATGGCAAGACTTATCAGCAAACTGATTTCTACCGGAATGACATCTGTCTATCCGATACCTTGCGGACAGTCTGATGATCTGTAGAATTGGAGACCTTCATTTTGTATATTTTTACTAAACTTTTGTATTTTTTATCAATTAGAGCAAATTTTTGTTTCCTTTTCACACAAAATCATATATACTTATTATAGAATATTGGCTCCGGGGCAACGCTTCGGAGTTTTTGCTTCGCAAAACAAGGAGGAAAAATCCTCTCCTCGTCCAATGGGACTCGGATTTTTTCTTCGAAAAAACAAGGAGGAATTATGGATTTTGTTGGTACTGTCTGGGCGCTGCTTCCGCCGGTGATCGCCATTGTGCTTGCGCTGATTACAAAGGAAGTTTATATGTCGTTATTTATCGGTGTCGTAACCGGAGCTCTTTTATATACAAATTTCAGTCCGGTTGGAACGATCGAGGCAATTTTTGAAGTTATGATGGAAAAGCTTGGGGATTCGTGGAACGTCGGCATTCTGATTTTCCTCGTATTTCTTGGCATTATTGTTGCATTGATGACAAGAGCCGGCGGTTCTGCCGCTTACGGAAAATGGGCAGGTAGTAAGATCAAGACCAAATCCGGCGCACTGCTTTCCACATTTGCGCTCGGTGTCGTGATCTTTGTCGATGATTATTTCAACTGTCTGACCGTTGGAAATGTCATGCGTCCTGTCACGGACAAGCAAAAGATTTCCCGTGCGAAACTGGCTTATATCATTGACGCAACTGCAGCTCCGATCTGCATTATCGCACCGATCTCAAGCTGGGCTGCCGCAGTCACCGGATACACAAACGGAGATGGTTTCTCTCTGTTTTTGCAGACAATCCCGTTTAACCTGTATGCATGGCTTACCATTCTGATGGTGATTTTTATGGGTGTGACCGGCCTTGATTATGGTCCGATGAAAAAGTTTGAGGAAAATGCTGCAAAAGGTGATCTTTTCTCCGGCAAAAATGATTATGAAAATGTAAAAGAAAATATTATTTCCGCAAAAGGAAAGGTGATCGACCTTGTTCTTCCGGTCATTTTCCTGATTGCGAGCTGCATTATCTGCATGATTTATACAGGTGGATTCTTCGAGGGCGAGAGCTTCATCAACGCTTTTGCAAACTGCGATGCATCCATGGGACTTGTGATGGGTTCCTTCATTACATTAGTCTTTGTGTTTTTGCTGTACCTGCCACGCCGCGTGATCACATTCAGTGAATTTGCCGAGTGTATTCCGCAGGGATTTAAGATGATGGTTTCTGCGATCCTGATCCTTGTTCTGGCCTGGACGTTAGGCGGTTTCTGCAGTACAAAATTAGAAGCCGGCGCCTTTGTGAGCAGCATGCTCTCCGGCAATATGACTGCAACCTCACTTTTCCCGGCTATATTATTTCTGGTTGGAAGCGGACTTGCTTTTGCAACCGGTACTTCCTGGGGAACGTTTGGCATTTTAATTCCGATCGTTACCGCTATGTTCCCGGAAACAGATCCGATGCTCGTTGTCTGTATTGCCGCTTCCCTTGCCGGTTCTGTCTGCGGAGATCACATGTCACCGATCTCCGACACAACGATCATGGCCTCCGCCGGTGCACAATGCCACCATGTAGACCATGTATCCACACAGCTTCCTTACGCTCTGACGGTCGGTGGCTGCTGCGTGGCCGCCTATCTGGTTGCCGGATTCACAAAGAACGTATTTCTCACAATGGCAGTCGGTGTGATCCTGCTTTTTGCCGTGCTATCATTCATCCGCTACAGACAGGGACATAAATAAATTTGCAAAAAAATATATCTTAATTTCAGAATCTATTTTATAATATGGATAGTATTTTACGTATCAGTGATTACTTAAAATAATGAACTCAGGAGAAATGGAATATGAGCAGAGGTGTATTAGGAAAAAATAACTGGGCATTAGTACTTCTGATCCTTGTCGGTGTCGTGTTAGGCGGTCTTATCGGAAAGTTATGTGCGGGCGTTCCTGCTTTAAGCTGGCTTAGTTACGGTCAGAGTTTTGGATTTGTCAATCCGATGGTGTTAGATCTTGGAATTTTAGTTCTCACATTTGGATTTACGGTTGATATCACAGTAGCCGGTATTCTGGGGATTGTGATTGCAATTATTATTTACAGGTTATTGTAAGCTCATGATAAAACGACAGATGTAATTCCAATACATCTGCCGTTTT
>ERZ857982.3393-NODE-3393-length-10874-cov-2.902671_pt1 | contig 10874 bp, 6 predicted proteins | sample MGYA00519955_ERZ857982 | MGnify/ENA primary metagenome ERZ857982 (study PRJEB31778, sample SAMEA3449416) | human gut metagenome | biome: human gut; feature: human-associated habitat; material: faeces | place: United Kingdom | collected 2010/2012 ... | reverse complement strand
CGAGGAGCTTCTGCCGAGTGAGCGGGCGTTTGCCTATAAGATGAAGCTCGAAGCGCTGAAACATCAGGGTGCGAGGATGGATTTAACTTCGTGCCAAGTTGGCACGAAGTTGCGAGCGGACGAAAAACTGGCGGAGAGTGTAAATGAAAGTGCAAGAACGGTTCAACGCTTTATTCGCTTAACCGAGCTGATTTCCGAACTTCTGGATATGGTGGATGAGCGCAAGCTGGCGTTCAATCCCGCTGTGGAAGTGTCCTATTTGAAGCAGGATGAACAGCGGATGCTGCTGGAAGCGATGGATGCGGAGCAGACCACGCCATCACTTTCGCAGGCGCAGCGGCTCAAGAAATTCAGTCAGGAAGGAAAGCTGACGGAGGAAGCAATGTCCGCCATCATGAGCGAGGAGAAAAAGAGCGACATGGATAAGGTGACGCTCAGAAGCGACACACTGCGTAGGTATTTTCCGAAGTCGTATACGCCCAAGCAGATGGAGCAGACCATCATCAAGCTGCTGGATGTGTGGCAGAAACAGCGGCAGAAAAATCAGGAACGATGACAAAACGGCGCTTGACCATGGGGACAGCGCGTCTTGAATTTACAAATGGAATGGAGGGTTTTCATGTGGGCATATTTCGCGTAGAGAAGGTCAAGGATTACACGACGATCAGCAATTATCATTTGAGGGATAAGAGATTGTCGCTCAAGGCAAAGGGATTGTTGACAATGATTCTGGCACTGCCGGAAGATTGGAATTTCACGATTCGCGGGCTGTCCGCCATCTGTAAAGAAGGGGCGGAGAGCATCGGGACGGCGCTCAAGGAGCTGGAAAAGGGCGGCTATCTGGTGCGCAAACGTGTGCGCGGCGCAGACGGACGCATGAATGATACCGAATACAACTTTTACGAAGAGCCCATCCGTCAGACGGAAGAACAGCCGGAAGAATCGGATGACGGACAATCCGGCACGGAAGAACCGGAGATGGAAACATCGGAAGCGGAGCAACCGCATACGGAAAAGCCGGATGCGGGAAACTCGGTACAATTAAATACCCATATATCCAAAACGTATTCACCCAATACCCATAAATCCAATCCATATCCATCACACGTTCAAGTCTACGAAGCGGATGGATATGACGGGATGGGAAACTGTGTAGACGTGCAGACATGGAACAGGGTTCACGCGGAGGTCGAGCGGCAGATTTGCTTTGAAGCCTACGAGGGGACGAAAAACGGCAGCATTGTCAGCGAAATCGTCGAGCTGATGACTGAAATCTGCTGCATGCCCGGCGGAATGATGCGCATCAGCGGCGTTCCGTACAGCGTGGAGGTGGTCAAGAAGCGCTTTCGCGAGCTGACTTCGAGCCACATTGACACGCTGCTGTGGAGCATGAAACGGTCAAACAGGGAGATTCGGAACATCCGCAGCTACCTGCTGACCAGCCTGTTTCAAGCGCCGACGACGACGGAAAACATCTTTGAGGCGGATATGCGGTACAGGGGGTTGGCTTAACGCAAAAAAACGAGATAACGGAGGAAAACAATATGTTTTTTAACTACGTCTGTGAACTGAAAACGACAAGCAACATGGCGGGCACGATGGTTTTCGGCGATTTGCTGCAAAATTGCGTGAACCAGCGTCTTTTTGAGACATACAATGCGCCGGAATATGAGCGGATTCAGATGCTGCATAAACTGAGCGGACTGTACAGCGAGGCGTATGAGAATACGGCGCTGTTCTTCGGGGAAGAACCCGTGGAAGTCCGCTTCTTCGGCGTTCCGGGCGGCGACGAGGACGATTTCATGCTCAACGCCGTGACGAGGTTGGAGGACGGGCGCTGCTTCCTGTTTTCCGCAGACGATGATTTCATGCAGAGCTATGTCGGCAAACAGCGCTTCATGGCGGTGCTGTAAGGGGGCGGATGGGATGCGGTATCTGCTGCACAGGCTGTTGGAGCCGATGTAGAAACGGGCGGCACATTGCAAGGGGAGATTAGGGATCTTCACAGGCCCCCTTGTTTTTTCACACCCATTCGCACATTGTCAAATCCTGATTTGACAAATCGTGATTTGATAAAGAAAAATTCAAGTCATTGTGCAGACACCATCTGCATCATCGAGAAGAATGTGAAAAAGCCGAAAAGCGAATAGTTGCGGGACAGCTTGAAAAAGGCTGTCCTTATTTTGTATCGGGGAGTGTATATGAAAAACAATAAAAAGCAAGGGAGATGCCCGTTTTCCCCGCTTACCCTTCTGGCAGTGCTGCTGCTCATCGGCGGTATGCTCGCCATCATCCTGCCCGTGCTGAAATGGGACGCGGAGGTGAGCGCGGAAGCGGGCGAATATGAGCAGCTTCGGGAGCAGCATCAGCAGGCAGAAGCACGTGAAACCGCGGAAGAAGAAACGCCGAATCAGCACGCTGCGCCGCCGGTTTCGCTGGCGAAAGAAGGTTCAACTGTTCAGCAGTCCGAAAACGCAGTCGGCGAACAGGCGGCACAGGTTACGGCGGACTTGTCCGCATATCTGGCGCAGAATCCGGATTTTATTGCGTGGCTGCGGATTCCGGGGACGAACGTGGATTATCCCGTCGTGCAGACGGATGATCCAGATGATTACCTGAACCATACGTTCAGCGGAAAGCCGAGTGTGGTCGGAACGCTGTTTTCGTTGGCGGATGCGGATTACAAAGCGCCGGGGCGGAACATCGCCATCTACGGGCATCACCTGCGCAGCAGCGGCGAGAAGATGTTCACGTCGCTCATGCGGTACAAGAACCCGGAATTTTACGAGGACAACCAAACCATTGTGCTGGACAGCCTGTATCGCCACAGCGAATATACGATTTTTGCGGTCGTGAACACGAAGGCCGGCGATTGGGAGCCGTCGAGAACGACGTTTTCCGGGGACGCGGCGTTCATGGCGTTTGTCAATCGGGCAAATTCGGAATCCCTGTATGATACGGGCGTGGAGGTCGGCGCGGACGACCATATTCTGACCCTGATTACCTGTGACAGAAGCTATGCGGGCAAGGAAGGGCGGCTGGTGATTCTGGCGGTGGAGCGCTGAAAGGGAGGAACATGACAAAAAGAATTTGGGCGGGGCTGCTTGCGCTGGGCATGGCGCTGACGGCGCTGCCTTTTGGCATTTACGCGGAAGAAACGGCGTGGGAGGAAGAAGCCAATGCGAGCGAGGAAACACTGGATGGCGGGCTGGATGAATCGGCAGAAGAATTTGCGGACGGTCTGCCGGACTACATCCCCGAACCGGAGACGGATGTGGTGGACGGCGCGGCAGACGACGAATCTGCCGATGCGCTTCCAGAGCAGGAAGAAAGCCTGACGAAAGAAGCAATGCTGGACTTGCCGGATTTTATCCCGGAGGAGGAGCCGCTGACCTTGGAGGAGAGCGAACTGCCGCCTGTGCAGGAGGGCGACTTTGTTTGGGTTACGCCGAATACGCGCGTCTATCTGGATATCGACGAAACGGCGGGCGATGAGGACGACGGCGAGCTGTACGACGGCAATTTCGTGAATGAAGCCAACGTATATGTGGAACAGGTTCGGCAGGACGCGCAGGAGCGAACGTGGCTGCTGGTTCGGTATCTGTATGGCGAGGAAGAACCTGATGGAGAGATGGCATGGACGGACACGGCGACGGTCTGGACGCTGGCGGAGGAAACTCAGCCGTCCGACGCGGCGGATTATGACGTGACGGATTACGCCTTCCCGTTTACGCCGGTGGAGCTGTACGCGGCGAATAACCCGCCGAGGCTGCAAACGCTCAGTGGCAACACGGGCGAGTTTTATGCAGGGCAGACGGTGTACGCCTATTCCGTGCATGACGATGTGCAGATTGCGTCGCTCAAGAATTACGGCGCGATTTACGCAACCCAGCACTACATCAACGAGCATGTGGTCTACTGTCTTGAGCATACGATGAACAGCCCCGGCATCCGAAACAACTCGGATGGTCCGTATAAAGTCGTCGATCTGGCGCAGTACGGGCAGACGGCGGGTTACTCCGGCATCATATACAGCGAAAAGACGATGCACGCCATCGGCTGGGTACTGCGGCACACGTTCCCCTACATGGGACTTGACCGTTATGAGGATGAATGTCTGGAATGGTCGAGAGCGGCTGGACAGTTTGCGATTCGAGAAGTCATCAAACAGCTGGAAGGTTCACAGTATGTCCGCGATTACTGGCACATGGACGAGTTCTACCGCGCGACGGGACAAGCGCCGAAGGAATATCTCGAATATGCGCGCTGGCTGGCAGCAAATGCCCTGACCTATGCACAAATGACGGGCGAAATCACGGTGTCGAATGTGTCTGTGTCCATTGCCAACGGCGTATGCAACGGCACGGCGACGCTGACCACAGACGCGCCGCGTATCCGCATCCGCCGTTCGGTTGGAACGATTACCGGCTACACGGGCGGTGAGGACGGCACCTACGTCTATCTGAACAGCGGCGATACCATTACCGTTTCCCAAGCAGGAAGCGGTTTTTCTTTTACTGCGGAATCCGTTTCGACGGAAGATCAGGAATCCAATTTTCTGGTCGCTGTGCCGGATGAGAATATCCAGAAGGTCATCATCCCGCAGAGGGGATCGCCATATCCGCTCAAGTCTACGGAAATCCGCTTCGATATGCCGAACGGCGCACTGGTCGTGACTAAGACGGATGCGGCAAGCGGCGCGGTGCTGGCGGGCGCGACGTTCGAGCTGACGAACGCTTCCAGCACGGTCGTGGCGACGCAGACCACGGGCGCGGACGGCACGGCGCGCTTTGATAACCTTCCGGCAGGAGATTATACTGTGCGAGAAGTCGGCACGCCGACGGGTTACAAAGTCGCCATCAATCCGTCGCAGACGGTGACGGTTGCGGCGGGCGCGACGAGCGACGTTCGTTTTGCAAACGACAGGATAAACGGCAAAATCCGAATCGTAAAGCGGGACGCGCTGACGAAAGAAGCGCTTGCAGGCGCGGTCTTTACGGTCACGTGCCTGTCTGCTGCGGAAGGCGGCGGTACGGTTGGCGAGGTGGTCGCAACGCTGACGACAGGCGCAGACGGTACGGCGGAAACAGGATGGCTGCAATGGGGCAGATATCGGGTTGCCGAAACGGGCGTTCCCGAACACTATGCCGATGGCGGGTTTGTAACCGAAATCGACTGCACGGAGGACGGAAAAACCTATACCGTCGAAGCGGAAAACGAGCCGACAAAGGGTTATATCCGCGTGGTGAAAACCGATGCGCTGGACGGTGTGCCGATTGCAGGCGTTCAGTTTAACATCTTTGATGTTTCCGGCAATCCTGCGGGCAGCATGACGACGGACGAAACGGGTTTTGCCCTGTCCCCGCTGCTGCACAAAGGCAGATATACCGTGCGCGAGCATGACAATCCAACGGGATATGTTGCAGAGCTGATCGAGATGCAGGCGGAAGTGCGGTCGGACGAAACGACGGATTTAAGCGCGACGAACCAGCCGATTCAGGGGCGGATTCAAATCATCAAGCGGGATCAGCTCACGAAGGAAGCGCTGGCGGGCGCGGAGTTTACCATCACCAGAATCAGCGGTCTGCCCTCTCATGGCGGCAGTCAGGATGGCGAAGCGGCAGCGGTGATGACGACGGACGCGGAAGGAAAAGCGATTTCGCCGCTGCTGACGTATGGCACATACCGCGTGACTGAAACCAGGATGCCGGAGCATTTTATAGATCACTCATTTTTCGTGGATGTGACCATCGACGGGGAGAACATGCAGACCTATACCGTAGAAGCGGAAAACGAGCCGACGAAAGGCTGGATTCGTCTGGTCAAAACGGACAGGCTGAACGGAAATCCCATCGAGGGCGTGACGTTCGACATCTACGAAAACGACGAATACGGCGGCGAGCTTGTTGCCAGCATGACGACGGGAAAGGACGGCGCGGCGGTTTCGCCGCCTTTGCGCAAGGGCAGATACATCGTGCGCGAGCGCGGCGCGACGGCGGGCTATGTCATGGAGGAAATCGCGCTGGACGCGACGGTGCGTTCGGACGAAACGACGCAGCTTCGCGCGACGAATCAGCCCGTCATGGTGAAGCTCAAGCTCTATAAGCGGGACGGCGACGAGTACGGCGGCGACGACCCGAACAGCAGACGGCGCGATGAGCTGCCCCAGCCCGCGAACATCGACGCGCCAAGCACGCGCGGCGACGGCGAACTGACGGGCGCGGTTTTCCGCGTGCTGGCGGGTGCGGAGATCAGGGACAGGCAGGGCAACGTGCTGTTCAAAAAGGGCGATACGGTTGTGGATGCGCTGACGACGGCGGGCGACGATGCGAGCACCGCAACGGGCGAGCTGTGGCCGGGGCTGTATGAAATCGTCGAGGCGTCCCCGCCTGTCGGGTATGAACCCAGCGACGCGCACTTCTTCGTGGATGCGCGGAGTGCGGCGAGTCAGTCCGAAACGGCGGTCGTGACGTATGAGGGATTGAAGCTCAACATCATCAAACAGGGCGTGTACGCCATCGTGAAATTCCTCGGCGACAACGAAATTCACGACGATGCGGGCTTGATTGAAACGCCGGAGGAGGGTGCGGAGTTTGAGCTGTACCTCAAAAAAGCCGGAAGCTACGGCAATGCGCGGGCGTTTGAGCGGGATTATCTCGTGACCAACAAGTACGGCTATGCCAAAACCAAGCTGCTTCCGTATGGCTTGTACGTCCTGAAGCAGGTGAAGGGCAAAGCGGGACATGCGCTCAAAAGCCCCGTGGAAATCTTCATTCGCGGCGACGAGGACGTTGCCAATCCGCCGATTCTGACGATCAACAATCAGGCGATTCGATACCGGCTCAAGCTCATCAAGACGGATGCGAAAACGGGCAAAACCGTCAGACTGGCGAACACGGCGTTCAAGCTGCTGGACAGCGACGGCAATGTGGTGACGCAGACGGTGAGCTATCCGACGCGCAGGGAAATCGACACCTTCTACACCGATGAAAACGGCGAGGTGACGCTGCCGGAAACGGTGACGCGCGGCATGTATTTCATTGAAGAAGTGCAAGCGCCGCAGGGGTACCTCATCCGCACGGAACGGCTCGGCGTGTTTGTGGGCGAAACGGGCGACGCGCCCGGCGAAGCGTATACGCTGGACATTGAAATCCAGAATGAACCCGTCATGGGCAGGGTGATGGTTGAGAAGAAGGGCTTGAAGTTTGTGCGTCTGGCGGAGCAGGCGGACGCTTTCGGTAACATCGTGCATCAGCCCGTATATGAGGAAGGATATCTTGCGGGCGCGGTCTTTGAGCTGCGCGCGGCGGAGGATATCATCGGAAAAGACGGGACGCTTTGGTTTCATGCGGGCGACGTGGCGGACACAATCACGACGACGGAAGCGGGAAAGGATGCGTCGAAGGAGCTTCCGCTGGGGCGGTATGAGCTGGTCGAGGTGAGTGCACCGGAAGGATATCTGCTGGACGGTGCGCCGCATGAGGTCGAGCTGCGCTATGCGGACGACCGCACGGCGGTGGTCGAAACGAACGTGACGCTGAGCAACGGCTATCTGTCCACGGAAATCACGATGGAGAAGGAAAAGGAGGATCTGGAAATCATCATGGATGGCGATCATGTGCGGCAGGAGATTGTGAATACCCCCGGCGAAGGCTTTGTGTTCGGCTTGTTTGCCGATGAAGAACTGCGTGTCGGCGACGTGACGCTGACGGCGGATACGCTTGTGGCGACGGGCGCGACGGACGCGGCGGGTAAGCTGACGTTTGTCGGAAACTTCCCGCATGGCGCGTATTACGTCAAAGAGCTGTCCGCGCCGGACGGCTGGACGCTCAACCCGGCGAAGTTTGCCGTGACGCTTGAGCCGCAAGCGCAGAGCGGCGGCGTGATTCGCGTGAGCCTGCCCGAAATCGTGCATAACGAGCTGATTTATACCCGCGTGACGCTGACCAAGACGGACATCACCGGGCAAAAGACGCTGCCGGGCGCGACCATCGAGGTCAAAGACGAACAGGGAAAGGTTATTTATCGCGAAACGACCGACGCAAACGGACAGATTCCGCAGATTCCCGTCACGCCGGGAACGTACACGTTCAAAGAGGTATATGCTCCGGACGGCTATGCGCTGAATGAAGCGGAGATGCGGTTTACCGTCGATGCGGATGGAAACGTCACGGGTGACACGACGATTCGCGACGACTACACGCGCTTTTCGCTGCGCAAGGTGGATGAAAACGGAAAGCCGCTTTCGGGCGTGATGTTCGGGCTGAAAAAGGCGGATGGGATGCTGATGATGACCGCCAAAACAGACGCAAAAGGCATGGCGACGTTTGAAAAAGTGCCGTTCGGAACGTATACGCTTGTTGAAACGCGGGCGCTCCCCGGCTATCTCAAGGCGGATACGGAAATCAGGCTCACGGTGGACGGAACGTTCGTCAACCCTGCTGAACCGATTGCAGCCGTCGTCAACGAGCGGCAGAAGATTCGCGGCTTGAAGGTCGATACGGCGGGGCAGGCGCTGACGGGCGCGGCGTTCAGCCTGATCAACGCCGATACGGGTGAAATCGTGGATGTGGCGGCAAGCGACGAAAAGGGCGAGTTCTATCTGACGGGTTTTGGTTACGGCGACTGGATTATCCGCGAAACCGTTGCGCCGGAGGGCTTTAGCCGCGTGGAGGACGTGCGGATTCATGTGGAGAAGGACTGGAAAGCGCCGAACGCGCTGCTGCTGACCGATATTCCGAATCATTATGAGTTCGTCAAGGTGGATGAGGACGGATGCCCGATGGAGGGCGTGAAGTTTGCGCTGGAAGATGAGGATGGGAATGTGCTGCGCGAGCTGGCGTCCGGCGAGGATGGCATTGTCCATGCGGACGACCTCAAGCCCGGCGTGTACGTCATCCGCGAAATCGAAACGCAGGCTGGCTATCGCCTGACGGAGGAAACCATCCGCGTGGTGATCGACGAAAACTATATCGTGCCGGATGAGCTGTTCAGCCTCGTCAATTTCCCGGAGGAGGAGCGCCCCGAGGACGAGATTCAGACGGGCGTGGAGGTTCCCGTTACGCCGATGATGCGGTTTGGAGTGGCTTCCGTGATTTGCGGAATGGCAATTTTTGTTTTGAGGGCAATTAAAAAACGAAGAATGAGATCTATTGACTGAGCGACGGTATGACCGTATAATGAAATCAGGAAAAACGGGAGGTGAGCGCGATGAAAAAAGAGATGCAGTATGCATGGCTCAGCAATGAAACCGGTTATACGGTTTTCCGTTTTGATGATAAGGTCATTCGTTTTCGCGCACCGTATTCGTTAGAACGATATACGGCAGTCAAGGAGTGGGATCACGGTTATCTGGTGGTTATGGCAAAGTATAAGCACAATGACAAACCGGAAGAAGAGTACATTGATCTTGCGCCCATCCTCCAGAACCTGTATTTTGATGCGGACGCGGTTTTATCGCAGATTAAAGGGGTGCAGATAGCAGATGGTAGACATTAAAAAGATTGCCGATGAAGCGGAAATGATTGTAAACGGCTATGCGTTTAGCCTATGCCCGGAAGGATACCGCGTTTTGAACCTGAATTGTCCGGACAAGGCGACTGTCTGAATACAGCCGCGAAGGGTTTTACGAAAAGAATAGAATAAGGGGAAAGAACTTCTGAAAGGCTTTGGAAGTTCTTTTTTTGTGTCTGCACATAGAAGGGGGAGAGGTGAAGAATGCAGGAGGAGGTCGAGCAGAAAAGCCTGACCCTGACGGTCAACGCGGCGAAGATGACCGCACGCCTGTTTCGCACGGCAATCGCCAAGTATGTGGCGCACAAGAAAGAGAAGAAGCACGATGCGCAGACGGGTGTGCGCTATGTGGGCAGGCAGTCGGTCAAAAAGCTGGTCGGGCAGAATCAGGGCGTGAGCAACGTGGAACTGAGCGGCGAGGATATCAAAGCCTTTGAGCGCGTGGCGAGAAAGTACGGCGTGGATTATGCGGTGAAGAAGGTGAAAGGCGATGCGCCCAGGTTCCTGATTTTCTTCAAGGCGCGGGATGCGGACGCGCTGAATGCGGCGCTGTCCGAATACACCGGCCAGAAGATGCGCGGAAAAGAACATTCCAAACTGCGGGAGAAACTGCGCGCGCCGATTGAGCGGGTCGTCACGCATAAAAAGCAGCGGGAGCAGAGCCGATGAACATCAAAAAGATTGTGCTGCGCACGGTGCCGTATGTCTGCATTGCGCTGTACGGAACGAAAATCGGTCAGGCATGGCGGCTGGCGGCGGGAACGGCGTTCGCCGAGAAGTTTCTGCATTGGGGCGACGGCTTCATGCAGGCGCTTGCGTCGCCGCTGCCGAGCTTTCATCCGCAGGATGTGCTGGCAGGCATGGCGATAGCGGCGGCATTTTATGCGGCGGTTTATGTGAAAGGCAGAAACGCAAAGAAGTTCCGGCACAATGTCGAGTACGGTTCGGCGCGCTGGGGGACGGCGAAGGACATCGAGCCTTATGTCGATCCCGTATTTGCCAACAACATCATCCTGACGCAGACCGAGCGGCTGACGATGAACAGCCGCCCCAAAGACCCTCGAACGGCGCGAAACAAAAACGTGCTGGTGGTCGGCGGTTCGGGCAGCGGCAAGACGAGATTCTTCGTCAAACCGAACCTCATGCAGTGCGTATCGGAGAAATACCCCTGTTCGTTCGTTGTGACCGACCCGAAAGGCAGTCTGATCGTCGAGAGCGGCAGGATGCTGCGGCATTTCGGCTACCGCATCAAGGTGATGAACACGATCAATTTTGCCAAGAGCATGCACTATAATCCGCTGGCGTATATCCATAGCGAAAAAGGTATCTTGAAACTGGTAAACTGCCTGATTGCCAATACG
>ERZ857982.3392-NODE-3392-length-10878-cov-4.769934_pt1 | contig 10878 bp, 10 predicted proteins | sample MGYA00519955_ERZ857982 | MGnify/ENA primary metagenome ERZ857982 (study PRJEB31778, sample SAMEA3449416) | human gut metagenome | biome: human gut; feature: human-associated habitat; material: faeces | place: United Kingdom | collected 2010/2012 ... | reverse complement strand
CGTCCAGAGCCACGGTGGTACCGGTGACGCCGGTCTCATCTGCCTTCAGAGCACGGGAGGACAGGCCGATGTCCAGCGTCTTATCGGTCGCGCCGGTGATGCCTGCGCCGGAACCGGTGGGGTCATAGCTGACGGTGACGTCCGGCTCGATCTCGGCGAAGCCCTCGGTCAGAGCAGCGATGACATTCTTCATGGAGGTAGAACCGCCTGTGGCCACATTGCCGGACAGGGCAGCGCCGGAAGCAGCAGACTCCGCAGTGCTGGAAACCGCTGCGGAAGAGGCAGCGGTAGAAGAAGCTGCACCGCCGCAGGCGGTCAGGGCAGCAGCAGCGGCAGCAGCGCCACAGATGGACAGGAACGAACGACGAGTGATTTTTTTCATAATAAATATCTCCTTCGGATGGGCCGGCCCTACGTTCTGGCCGGGATGTGTTTTCCTTTTTCTTGTTCCCTGTTGTCTCTCTCGGAACGTCTTTATTGTAGCGCGCCGCCCATCCTGCTGCGACCATACCGGCGCAAAATGCAGGTAAAGCTTTGTGCTGTTGTTTTGCCCCACTGTCATCCTCTGGTAAAGTCCGTGTGAAAAACACAGCAGTTGATTTTACATTTCCGGTCAAACTGTCAAAAACAGCCGCTGACCTTTGTGCATCCCGCCCACCGGAGGGTGCAAAAAAGGCTGCTTCACAGAACGTAAAGCAGCCTTTTGCGCTCTCTTTCCTTAAAAAGACTTTTCTTCTGCGCCGTCCGGGCGGTAGAGCTGGACGTATTTCCGCCATTTGTCCTCGCCCATGACCCGGCTGTAGCAGTCGGCCAGCGCCTTGTTGGCCTCCCCGGCCTCCATCGCGCTGTCCTCGGCGGGCAGCACCAACACCCGGAACCATGCATCGAAGAGATGCTCGGTCCAGCCGGTGTCAGCTGCGCCGCAGCGGGCATAGAAGCCCAGACGGCGGACGGCCATCGCCCTGTCGTCCGCCTTTTCGGGGCACTCGGCCTCGATGAGGATGGCTTTTGCACCCTCCTCGTGGGCGGGCAGAGCGGCCAGCAGCTTTGCGCCCACCCCCGAGCTGCGGTAGGCGGGCAGGACGGAGAAATAGTCCAGCTGGCTCACTTCGCAGCCCGCGGGCCGCACCATCAGCAGATAGGACACCAGCGTGTCCTCCGCGAACACGCCCCATGTGTGGGCCATGCCGGCGGCCTCGCTGTTCAATATCATGCTCAGCGGCTTCAGCTCGCTGGGCGGGAAGTCGCGGCGCATCTCGTCCAGATACACCCGCGTCAGCTCGTCGGCGGTGAGTTTTTTCCAAGTGAGGTTCTGGGGCTTCATATCGGGTTTCCTTTCCTATTGAATTAAAAAACACCGCCGGGCCGGGCACTGAGGCCCGCTCCCGGCGGCGCTGCATCGGATGTTTTACAGCTGCTTGCGCAGGGCGTCGTACACGGCCTGCACATCGCCCTTGATGACCACCTGACAGGCGTTCTTGGCCGGGCGGATCACGCCCTCTGCACCTGCGGCCTTGGCCGCGGCCTCATCCACGGAGGCATAGCTGTGCACCTCGAAGCGGAGGCGGGTAGCGCAGTAGTCCATCTTGATGATGTTCTCTTTGCCGCCGAGGGCTTTCAGGAGGCCGGAGGCCATTGCCTCGCTCTCGGCTGAGGTCATGCTGGGCGTCTCCGCCCCGCCGTTCTTGTGGTCGTGGCAGTACTTGCGGCCAAAATAAAAGCAGGCCATCGCCGCCATCGCCAGAACGATCTTCACCGGCAGAGAGACCGGAAGGAAGGTGACGATGAGCGCAATGACGATGGCAGCGATCCAGCTATAAATATCCATTCCCAAAAACATACGATAATTCCTCCTTTGGGGAACACAGCGGCGGGCACTTCCGGCAGGAAGCGCCCGGGTCTGATCCGGGTACGACTCCATATTAACATACCGCCGGAAAAAAAGAAAGCCTTTTCGCACATCTTTCGTCCCGGGAGCTTGCATCCCGGGCCGGAATCGGGTACTATAAAGACAGTATATCCCGAATACACGGAAGGAGCATCCTTATGGAATGGACTGATATTCGCCTGACCGTATCCAAAGCCGACGCCGAGGCCGCCGAGGCCGTGGCCACCATGATCGCGGAGGGCGGCATCTATATCGAAGACTACAGCGACATCGAAGAGCAGGTGGAGCAGATCGCCCACGTAGACCTCATCGAGCAGGAGCTGCTGGACAAGCCCCGGGACACCGTCATCATCCATATGTATCTCGAGCCGGGGGACTCCCCGGTGGAGACGCTGGCCCTCATCGCGGCCCGGATGGAGGCCGCAGGCATCCCCTACACCTCCGAGACCGAGGGCGTAGAGCAGGAGGACTGGCAGAACGGCTGGCGCAAGTACTACCACCCGATGGACGTGGGCCAGCGCCTCGCCGTCGTGCCCTCGTGGCAGGACTACGAGACGAGCCGCGTCAAGCTCATCCTCGATCCGGGCCTCGCCTTCGGCACCGGCGGCCACGAGACGACCAACCTCTGCCTTGAGGTGCTGGACGAGCGGGTCAGGGGCGGCGAGCGGGTGCTGGACATCGGCACCGGCAGCGGCATCCTCGCCATCGCGGCCCTTAAACTGGGGGCAGCCGTGGCCGAGGGCGTGGACATCGACCCCGTGGCCGTCCGCACGGCCGGGGAAAACGCCGCCCTCAACGGCGTGGCCGACAAGCTGACCGTCCTCGTGGGCGACCTGTCCGACAAGGCCAGCGGCAAGTACGACATCATCACCGCCAACATCGTGGCCAACGCCATCATGGCGCTGGCCCCCGCCGTCCCCGGCTTGATGGCCGACGACGCCGTCTTCATCGCCAGCGGCATCATCGACAGCCGGAAGGATGAGGTCATCGCCGCGCTGGAAGCTGCCGGCCTCGCCGTGCTGGAAGTGAAGGAGAAGCGCGGCTGGGAGTGCATCGTCTGCAAAAAGGCGTAAATTTTTTAACGGGCTTGCCCTCTCCGTCATTGCTTACGCAATGCCACCTCTCCCAAAGGGAGAGGCTCAAAGCCTCACCGCCGCGTCTTTGGCTCTCCCTCTGGGAGAGCTGTCACCGAAGGTGACTGAGAGGGCAAGGACGCTCAGGAGGAACTATGCCGCACCGCTATTTTACCACCGAGATCTCCGACGGCACTGCCGTGCTGCGGGGGGCTGACGCCCACCATCTCTCCCGCGTCATGCGGGGGAAGCCGGGAGACACCGTCATCCTCTGCGACGGCAACGCCGTGGAATACACCGCCACCATCACCGGCTTCGGCGACGAGACGGTGGAGTTTTCCGTCGAGCCGGGCTATCCCAGCGCCGCCGAACCCACTGTGGACGTCACCCTGCTGGTGGGCTACCCCAAGCAGGACAAGCTGGAGCAGGTCATCCGCCACGGCGTCGAGCTGGGCTGTGACCACTTCATCCCCTTCTTCAGCCGGTACTGCGTGGCCGCCCCAAAGAAGGAGGAGCAGAAAAACGAGCGCTACAACCGCATCGCCTTCGAGGCCGCCAAACAGTGCGGACGGGGGGTGCTGCCGGATGTAGCCCTGCCGCTGCCCAACTTCGGCGCAGTCTGCCGCAGCCTCGGACAGTACGACCTCGTGCTCTTCTGCTACGAATGCGGCGGCGCGCCCCTTCGCCAGCTGCTGGCCGAGGCAAAGCCCGCCGACGGCCAAAAGCTGAAGCTCGCCGTCATCACCGGCGCAGAGGGCGGCTTTGCCGCCGAGGAAGCCGAGATGGCCGCGCAGGCCGGGGCAAAGACCGTAGGCCTCGGCCCCCGCATCCTCCGCTGCGAGACGGCCCCTCTGGCCGTCGTCTCCGCCGTCATGACCCTGACGGGAAATCTCGAATGATATGCAGCAAAAAGGGCGTCCCGCCGCGGCAGGACGCCCTTTTCTTTATCTTGTTTCTGCATCCCGCAGGGCCTTTTTGATGGCCAGAAGGTTCTGGGGACTCATGGAGAAGCTGCGCAGGCCGAGGCGGAGATACTGGGTGGCATTGACGGCGTTGCCGACGGCAAGGCCGCAGATCGTCACAGGGATGTCGGCCTTTTTCGCGGCGTCCACCACCATGGCGATGAGCTTTTTCATGGCCGGGCTGGCGGGGCGGTAGTAGTGCTCGGCAATGGCCAGCTCCCGGCTCACGGCGTGGGTGTACTGGGTCAGGTCGTTGGTGCCGATGACAAAAAAGCGGCAGCCGTGGGCCGTAAAATCCTCTGCCGTCAGACAGGCGGCAGGGATGCTGAGCATGACGCCGAAGGGCACATCCGGCTCGAACTCCTCCCCCCGCTCCGCGAGCTTGCGGCGGCAGTGGTCCACCACCTGCATGGCGGAATCCCAGTCCTCGATGTCCGTCACCATGGGGAACATGACCCGCAGGGGGCCTTTGGCGGCAGCCCGCATAAGGGCACAGATCTGGACTGCCATCTGGGGCAGGTTGCGCAGGCTGCTGCGGATGCCCCGCAGGCCCAGCTTGGAGGACTGGACGCCCTGATAGGCGTCCGCCATCGTGCGGTCGGCGCCAAAGTCGAAGGTGCGCACCGTCACCATCTTTCCCTTGGCGGCGGCGAGGCAGGAGGTATAGAACAGATACTGCTCCTGCTCGTCCATGGCGTGGCCGGGCAGCATCATGTAGCTGCTGCGCAGCAGGCCCACGCCGGACGCTCCGGAGCTCATGGCCGTGCCCACATCCTCCGGGCCGAAGCAGTTGGCCAGAAGCTCGAACTCCTCGCCGTCCCGGGTGCGGTTGGGCAGCTCCAGCTGCGCGTTCAGCTCCTCGTTCTGGCGCTGCAGCTCGCAGATGCGGGTGATGGCGCTCTGGCGGGCGGCGGCGTCCGGGTCAAGGATGCACTCGCCCTCGGTGGCGTTCAGGATGACCTCGCGGCCATCGCAGTCCTCGAGGAAGTCCCGGCCCACCTGCGTGATGCCCGGGATGTTCAGCGAGCGGGCGATGATGGCCGCGTGGCTCTGGCCGCTGCCCTCGGCAGTGATAAGGCCGAGGATGCGCCCCGACGGGATGCTGAACAGGTCAGTGGGCATAAGCAGGTCCGACGCGATGATGACCGGGTGGTCGAGGGCCAGCCAGCTGCGGGGGCGGCGGCAGAGGATGTTGGTGATGCGCTGGGTCACGTCGAGGATGTCCACGCTCCGCAGCTGCATATAGGCGTTGTCTTTCATGGCCGAGAGCTGGGCCGCGTAGCGGCGGCCCACACGGTCCATCGCTTCGGCTGCACCCACACCGGCCCGGATCTGGAAGTTGACCTCATTCATGAAGCCCTCATCCTCCAGCATCATGCTCTGGAACAGAAAGATGGCCTGCTCGGTGGGGGCGGCGCGGTCTGCCATATCGTTCAGCTCCTTCTGAGCCAGCTGAATGGCATCTTCCAGCGCCTGCTTTTCCTGCTCGGGATGGAACGGCCCCTCGCCAAAGACCAGCGGCGGGCGCTCAAGACGGCTCACCTGCCCCAGCACAAGGCCGGGCGAGGCGGTAAAGCCCTTGTATCTCTTCATGTTTCCATTTCCTCCGGCGGCACCCTGCCGGTCAGCGCCCGGCAGACCAGTGCCTGCAAAAAGGTGTTGGGCAGCAGCGCGGCCCGCGCGGCCTGTGCCGGGCCTGCCTCGCCCTCGAACAGCGGCCCGAAGCGCGAAAGGCGCTCAAAGTCGCATTTTGCAAGGAACGCTTCTCCCAAGCTGCGGGTGGTATAGTAGGGGGCAGGGTCCACGCCCACATCCTCGGCGACGGCTTCCAGCGGGGCCAGCTCGGCATCCGAGAGCTTCGCCAGCAGGAGGGCAATGTCCGCCGTCAGGGTGGAGGGGTGCTTCTCCCGCACCTCCTTCTGGACGGCCTCAAAGGCCGCATGGAATGCGGCGGCGTCCGCGCTGCTCCCGGCCCCGCTGTCCACAGCGTAGGCACAGCCGCGCAGCCGCCCAAAGGCCCGCAGGGTATCGTGATAGCCCAGCTCGATGTTCCGCCGGGCGGTGGCGGGGTCGAAGTGAAGGATGTCGCCCAGCTCCCAGTAGCTCCGGATGAGGGTCGTGGGCAGGCCGGTGCGGTTGGGGCGGGTGATGCCCACGCCCTCAAGGTCCACGCAGACCAGCTCTTCCGCCCCCATCTTCTGGGCCAGCGCCGTGGGCATATTGTCCCGGTAGCCGCCGTCCAGATAGGAAACGCCGTCGATGGTGTGGGCGCGCAGGGCCGGAAAGCAGGCCGCCGAGGCCAGCAGGTAGTCTTTCACCTTTCCCTCCGGGATCTCTTCCAGCGGAAGCTCCCGGGCCTTGAGCGTCTTCTGCTCCACCGTGACAAGACCCAGCCGGATGGGGCTGCTGCGGAGGGCGTCCTCGTCCAGCACCCGCTCCACGATCTCTTCCAGCGGGGTGACGTCCATGCCGCCCTGCGTCACGGCCTCCTTGAGAAAGGCGTGCAGCTCCGGCAGGGGCGCGTCCTCGGCGGGCAGCTCTATCACATCCTGACTGCGGATGGTGAGCCACATATCCCGGGCCGTCTCGTAGAGGTCGAGGGCGAACATCGCACCGTTGAGGCTGCCCACGCTGGTGCCCGTGATGATCTGGGGCCGCCAGCCCAGCTCGGCGAGCGCCCGCCAGACGCCCACCTGATAGCTGCCGCGTGCACCGCCGCCTGCCAGCACCAGCGCCCTTATGGGGGTGTTGTTCTGCGCCATATCTGCCGCCTCCTTTGATGCGTTCCGGTTTTTCCTAGATTATAGCATATTTCCCGGGAGATTTCTCTCTGTTTTTGTAACAAAAAATATGCTATAATAAATTCACTTTGCCAGAACGATTCAGGAGGACCACAGATGCACCGCAAACAATGGATATTCGACATGGACGGCACCCTCACCGACAGCATGACCGTGGTGTGGCAGGGCGCACCGCTGGAGCTGCTGCGCCGCTATGGCCGCGAGGCCCGGCCCGGCATCCACGACGTCCTTCTGAGCATGGGGATGGTGGAGGGGGCGGAGTATCTCATCCACACCTACGACCTGCCCCTCACCCTCCGGGACTACGAACCCGCCATGCGGCAGGTCATCCGGGACCTGTATCAAAAGGTCGAGCTGAAGCCCGGCGTCCGGGAGATGCTGGCCCGGCTGAAGGCCGAGGGGGCGCGGATGTGCATCTGCTCCAACACATGGGCTGACCAGTGCGAAGAGGTCCTCACCCGGCTGGGCGTGGCGGACTATTTCGAGTTTTTCTGCACCGCACAGGGCGCGAAGAGCAAGGCCCACCCCGCCGTGTTCCATGAGGTGCTGGGCCGTCTGGGCGGCAGCTGCCCCGCCGACGCCGTCGTCTGTGAAGACGCCGTCTACGCCTCCCGCACCGCAAAGCAGTGCGGCTTCTACCTCATCGACATCGAGGATGCGTGCAGCGCCGCCGACAAGCCGGAATTGCAGCGGCTCGCAGATCAGTACATCCCCGACTGGACGAAGCTGGACTGGGCGGAGCTTTAAGAAGCGGTTTTAGCGCAAGGCAAGAATTATAGCAACATGAAAACAGCAGTGGGGAGGCTCATTCCGGGCCTCCCCACTGCTGTTTATTGAAACTGCTTTTCCAGATAATCCCGCAGCGCCGTGCGGGCCGCAGGCTCCCGTCCGCGCGGCACAGGCACCCGCGCGCCGCTCTGCATCCAGAACTCGCTCGCTGCCAGCTGGGAGACTGCCGCCAGATTGACCACATAGGAGCGGTGGAGCTGGACGAAGCGCTCATCTGCCAGCAGCGGCTGGGCCACCTGCGCGAAGGGGACCCGGACCGAGAGGGAGGGCACATCCTCGCCGCTGGCGAGGTGGAAATGCACCACATGGTGGGTGCACTCGAGGTACTCGATGTCCGCGAAGGGCAGCACCCGCAGCCCCGACGCCGTGGCCACCGGGATGGCCGGGCCGTACTCCGGCTCGGTGGCCCGGGCCAGCAGGGCCATCAGCTGCTCGGGCGGGACGGGCAGCAATAAATACTGCATGGCGTCCACCCGGTAGGCGCTGTAGGCGTGGGCGGGCGTGTGGGCCAGAAAGGCCATCGGCGTCCTGCGTCCCCGGCTGCGGAGCGCCGCCGCCGCTCGCAGCGACGCAGCGGCCGCCGTGTTGGGCAGCTCGATGAGGTACAGCTCGTACCGCTCCCCGGCGTCGTCCCGGGCCAGCAGGGCCTCCGGGCCGTCCAGCTGCTCGACGATGCAGGCATCGTCCCGCCGGGCATAATAGTCGAGGCACTGCCGCTCCACCCGGCTGCGGAGGATGCTGTCCGGGCTGCACACTGCGATATGGAAGATCAATTCAAAGCCCCCTTTCGGGCCTGCCGCCGGGTGCTTGCTTTTTCGGCCCGGTGGGAGTATCATTGCTGTAAAAAGCGCTATCGCAAAGATGCCGTTTTGATAGGCGCTATTTTTGAAAATTGCGATAAAAGGAGAAACTGCTATGGAAATGCCCCTCGTCAGCATCATCCTGCCGGTGTACAATGCCCAGAGCCATCTGAACCGCTGTCTTGGCAGCATCTGTGCCCAGCAGTATGAGGATCTCGAGATCATCGTCATCAACGACGGCTCCAAGGACCAGAGCCTGCCCGTCTGCGAGGAGTTCCGCAAAAAGGACAGCCGCATCCTGCTGGTGGACAAGGCCAACTCCGGCGTATCCGACACCCGCAACCTCGGCCTCAAACTGGCCAGCGGTAAGTACGTCCAGTTCGTGGACAGCGATGACTACATCGCCCCGGACTACACGGCCCGGCTGGTGGAGGCGGCGGAGAAATCGGGTGCCGACCTCGTCATCTCGCCCTACACCATGGTCATCCCCGCCGGGGCATCCAAGCCCGAGCAGGTGCTGGAAAAGATTCAGGACGACCTCGGCGTCATGCACGTTGCCCGCCCGCCGGAGACGAGGGAATACGGCTTCCTGCCCGCAGGCATCTACGACAAGGACACCTTCGCCCTCCGCCTGATGGACAAGCCCGCTTCGTATTTTTACGGCGTGCTCTGGAACAAGCTCTACCGCCGCGACCTTTTCGCGGCCCACGACATCCGCTTTACCAGCGAGATGCGCTGGGCCGAAGACCTCGTGTTCAATATGCAGTATATCCAGTACGCCGAGGTCTTTGCGTCCATCCCGCAGCCCGGCTACTACTACGTCCAGAACCCCCAGAGCATCTGCCACACCCAGATCAAGCCCGCCACCCTCGTGCAGAACAAAATTCAGGTGTTCCGCTACTACAAAGACCTCTACACCCGCCTCGGGATGTACGAGGAGGTGCGTCCCCAGCTCTACAAGTTCCTCATCGACATCGCCGAGAGCACCTATCCCTCCGGCCCCTTCAAAAAGGTCATCGACGAGGCCAAGGCCTACTGGAAAGAGCACAAGGCCGAGCTGGAGCAAAGGTCCTGACGAGAAACAAAAACGGGCTGTTGCACATCCCAACCTCTCAGTCTCGCATTCGCTCGACAGCTCCCCTACCGAGGGGAGCCTCTGGCGAAGAGATGAAGCTTTCCGCCATGCCAAGGCCTCCCCTCGATAGGGGAGGTGGCACGCCGTCAGGCGTGACGGAGAGGTTGAAAAAAGCACCATGCTGCGTTATGCGGCATGGTGCTTTTTCGATCTCGGATTTACAGCATCTTGGAAAGGAATGCCTTCAGGCGGGGATGCTTGGGATTGGTGAACAGCTCCTGCGGCGGCTCATCCTCCTGAATGCGGCCCTCGTCGATGAAGATGACGCGGTTGGAGACTTCGCGGGCGAAGCCCATCTCGTGGGTGACCACCAGCATGGTGATGCCGGTATGGGCCAGCTCTTTCATCAGCTCGAGGACCTCGCCGACCATCTCGGGGTCGAGGGCGCTGGTCGGCTCGTCGAAGAGGATGACGTCCGGGTCCATCGCCAGCGCACGGGCGATGGCGATGCGCTGCTGCTGGCCGCCCGACAGCTGGGTGGGGTAGACATCCGCCTTATCCCGGAGACCGACGACCTCAAGATAATGATATGCCAGCTCCTCCGCTTCCTCCTTGGTCTTGTGGTGGAGCTTCATGGGAGCCAGCGTCAGGTTCTTGAGCACCGTCATGTGGGGGTAGAGGTTGAACTGCTGGAAGACCATGCTCATGTTGTCGCGGACGATCTTGGTCTTGTTCTTGTTGGTCAGCTCCTGACCGTCGATGTAGACGTGGCCGCTGGTCGGCTCTTCCAGAAAGTTCATGCAGCGGACGGTCGTGGATTTGCCGCTGCCGGACGGTCCGATAATGACCAGCTTTTCGCCCTCGGCCACCTCAAGATTCACGTCCTTCAGGACGTGCAGGTCGCCGAAATACTTGTCAACGTGTTCGAGTTTGATCACTGTGATTCCCGCCTTTCCCTATCCTAGTTCTGTCGTCCGTGCTCTAGCGCCACGGACAGCGCATCCGGTGCGGCTTTCCCGAACCGCACACAAAAACGAAAAAACAAAAAAGGCGCAAAGTGAACACGTTCACTTAAGCGCCTTTGCTTTCGTTAGCTAAAGTATAGTCTTTTTCCGTTCAACTTTCAATCCATAAAGTGCAACAAAAATCTGAACGGTCTCATCTGCATTTTGGAAAGCTGCACAAACATCATACTTAAAATCCGTAAATCAGCGGACCATCAACAGGAGCAGCGCCGACGCAACGGCCTGCAGGATGAGCCAGCGGGCCACCACCTGCTCGTCGCTCCAGCCCAGACGCTTGCGCACATGGTCGTGCAGCGGGGTGAGGGTGTTCCGGAGGATGCTGATGTGCAGGAAGCGCTTGAAGCTGATCTTCAGGATGCCGAGGCTGCCGTCCACGATGAACACCAGTGCCGCCAGCAGGAAGGCGAAGGGATGGCCGCTCTTGAGGGCGAGGATGGCGAGGAAGAAGCCCATCGCACGGCTGCC
>ERZ857982.3391-NODE-3391-length-10879-cov-4.294346_pt1 | contig 10879 bp, 10 predicted proteins | sample MGYA00519955_ERZ857982 | MGnify/ENA primary metagenome ERZ857982 (study PRJEB31778, sample SAMEA3449416) | human gut metagenome | biome: human gut; feature: human-associated habitat; material: faeces | place: United Kingdom | collected 2010/2012 ... | reverse complement strand
AATCCGGGAATGGACAGAAAAGAAGCATTCCAGATCAGTAAGCGTATGATGGACGGACAGAAGATGGAGACGTTTATTCTGGATCTGTCATTCCTTGGATGGGATATTCTTACGGTTATCACATGTGGAATGGTGGGGATTTTCTACGCTTCTCCATACAAGCAGGCAACTTTTGCAGAGTTATATGCATTTAATAAAGCAAAAGCATATGAGGAAGGATATATCAGATAATGGCGATCAACAAATCAATGAGGCGGGTATTAAAAGCGCTGTCCTTCGACGGCATTGAAGTGGAGGCTTCAAGACACCTGGCGAATTTAAAAGCAATTGATCCGATGAAGATATTTCATAAGACGATTGACTATAAGATTTATAACGGCAATCATCAGATCCCTGTAAGGATATTCCTTCCAGGGGAAAAGATGGAGGATGATCTGCCGGTATTTCTGTTCTTTCACGGGGGAGGATGGGTAACGGAAAGTATTGATAATTATGAAAGAATCTGTGCCCGTCTTGCTTCGGCAACAGATCATATCGTTGTATCGGTAGAGTACCGGCTGGCGCCGGAGCATCCCTACCCGGCGGCAGTGGAGGATGCGCTCCGGGCCTGGGACTATCTGATGTATCAGGGATACGGGGCAGAAAACGTGACAGTGGCAGGGGACTCCGCCGGAGGCAACCTGGCCCTGGTGCTGTGCCGCCGCTTGAAGGCCGCTGGGCGCCGGATGCCCCGGGCCCTGCTGCTGATGTCCCCCTGGACGGATATGACCATGTCCGGGGCATCCTACCGGGAACGGGTGGAGAGCGACCCCATGCTGACGCCGGAGTACATCGAGGCCGTCCGGAGGGCATACGCCGGGGACAGGGATCTCCATGACCCGGATTTGTCGCCCCTGCTGGGGGATCTAGGGAGCTTTCCGCCTACCCTGATCCAGGTGGGAGACCATGAGATCCTCTATTCCGATTCCGCGTCCCTGGCTGTGGCGCTGCGGGCGGCCCATGTGCCCTGCCGGCTGGAGGTCAGCGAGGGAATGTGGCACGTATTTCAGATGTTCCCCATCAAAAAAGCTGCGGCAGCCATGGAAAGCGCCGCCCGGTTTCTGCTGGAGCTATAAAAATGAAAAGGCCCGCTCGAAAGAGCGGGCCTTTTGCTTTTGTAGTCAGATGCGTTCCAAGCGGCGGATGGGCCGGATGTATTTGAAAGCAGGGGTTCTTTGACATACTGAGCCGCCCATGCCAGACCGGCACGGGCGGCTGAAGGCTGTGAAGCTCAATAGCGGCCGATGGGAGGCGTCACGTAATCCGGCAGGGGGCAGTGGTAGCTGCCGCCGTTTTTCTGCTTCAGTTCCTCTCGGGCTTTGGCAATGACCGCCGGCTGGTCCATGGTGCAGATGGCGGCCAGGGTCATGATCTCCGCCGCCCGCAGCATGCCTTTCATGCCGATGTCGGAGCAGGCGAAGGCGGTATTCTGCCAGGAGTGGCCCACGTTGCCAAGGCAGGCAGTTGCCACATGGAACATAACGGTGGGGGTGGCGTAGCCCACGTCGCCCACGTCGGTGGAGCCGGAACTGTAGGCGGTCTCCTTGGGGTTAAAGGGATGGATAACTCGGTCCAAAGGCTTTTCCAGAGCGGCGTCCAGCTCCTCCGGTTCAAAGTAGTAGCCCAGCTTTTCCCGGATACCCACCATGGTGGTGCGGGGATAGGTGCGGAGGAACTCCGCCGCCAGCCGGTAGTCCGGCTCAGTCCATTCCGGGGCACCCAGCTCCCGCATGCACTGGTCCACCACGGCTCCCAGCGTGCGGTTGGGGACGTAGTCGGAGAAGGCCATGGTGATCTCATATTTCATCTTGGTGCCGGTCATCAACGCTGCGCCCCGGGCCACGTCCACCACCCGGGTGAACAGCTCCTGGACCTGGCTGACCTTGGGTGCCCGGACCTCGTACTTGATGACGGCGTGGCTCTGGACCACGTTGGGGGCGGTGCCGCCGGGATCGGAATAGGCATAGTGGATGCGGGCGGCATCGATCATGTGCTCCCGCAGGTAGTTGCAGCCCACGTTCATCAGCTCCACGGCGTCCAGAGCGCTGCGGCCCAGATGGGGCTCTCCGCCGGCGTGGGCGGCGACGCCGTCAAAGGTGAAGTTGGCACCCATGATAGCCACGCTGCCCCGGGAGCCCACTTCGTTGACGGTCTCCGGGTGCCAGGTGTAGGCAAAATCCACATTGTCAAAGTACCCGGCCCGGGCAATGAACTGCTTGGAACCGGCGCCTTCCTCGGCGGGACAGCCGAAGAAGATCACGGTGCCGTCTTTCTTCTCCTTGATCAGGTAGTCCTTCAGGGCCACGGCGGCGGCATAGCACCCCGCACCCAGCAGATTGTGGCCGCAGCCGTGACCGGCGCCCCCCTCCCGGACGGGCTCCTGAACCGGGCGGCCCGCCTTCTGGCTCAGGCCGGACAGGGCGTCGTACTCCGCCAGAAAGCCCACCACCGGCTTGCCGCTGCCGCATTGATAGGTGGCGGTAAAGGCGGTGGGAATATCCGCGATGCCCTCCTCAATGGTGAAGCCCTCTTGCTTCAGGGCGGCGATGAGGGCGGCGGCGGACTTGGTTTCCTCGTAGGAAAGCTCGGCGTAGCCCCAGATCTCCCTGGCCAGGGCTACGGCGGTATCCGCCTTGGCGGAAACCAGATCTTTAATGGTCTGGATCATGATATCAGTCTCCTTTACCGAATGAGTCATGGGGAGTGTCAAAGTACCATGCTCAGGAATTTAATGGTGCTGGGCTCGTGGGGGCAGGTGAAGATCTGCTCCGGAGTGCCCTCCTCCTTGATAACGCCGTCACAGATGAAGAGCACCCGGTCGGATATCTCCCGGGCAAAGCCCATCTCGTGGGTGACGATGAGGATGGTCATGCCGCTGCGGGTCAGCTCCCGGATAACGTTCAGCACCTCTTTGACCATTTCCGGGTCCAGGGCGGAGGTGGGCTCGTCAAAGAGCATGACCTCCGGCTTCATGGCCATGGCCCGGACGATGGCCAGCCGCTGCTTCTGGCCGCCGGAGAGCTTCCGGGGATACTCATCGGCCTTGTCCCCCAGGCCCACCCGGCGCAGCAGGGCCATGGCCTCTTCTTTGGCCTGGTCCTTGGGGACCTTCTTTTCCAGAACCGGGGCCAGGGTCACATTTTCCAGCACCGTCAGGTTGGGGAACACATTGAAATGCTGGAACACCATGCCGATGCTCTGACGGTATTGGGAGATGTTCAGCTTCTTGTCGGTGATGTCCTGGCCCTTGAAGAGGACCTGCCCGCCGTCCGGTGTTTCCAGCAGGTTCAGACAGCGGAGAAACGTGGACTTTCCGCCGCCGGAGGGGCCGATGATGGACACCACCTCGCCCCGGCGGATTCCCGTGGAGATGCCCTTCAGCACCTCCAGCTTGCCGAAGCTCTTTTTCAGGTTCCGGGTTTCCAGAATCACGTCAGTCACTGACGGTCAGCCTCCTTTCAATGACCCGCAGAAGCCGGGAGAGAATAAAGTTCAGCAGGAAATAAATGATGCCCACGATGGTCAGGGACTGGAGCGCCAGAAAGGTGGCGCTCTGGACGGTCTTGAAGCTGGTCATCAGTTCCCCCACAAAGAACACAGAAGCCAGAGAGGTGCCCTTCACGGTGGAGATAAATTCGTTGCACAGGGCCGGGAGAATGTTCTTTACCGCCTGGGGCAGGATGATGCGGGTCATCACGTGGGCCTCGGAAAGGCCGATGCTCCGGGCGGCCTCCCACTGCCCCTTGTCCACCGCACCGATACCGGCCCGGATGATCTCGGAGATGAAGGCGGAGGCGTTCACCACCAGAGCCGCCACGATGCACTGGGTGTCCGTCAGTTCAAAGGGCACCAGCTTGGGCAGGCCGATCCAGAAGAAATACAGCTGAAGCAGGATGGGGGTGCCCCGGAGGATCTCCACATATACGTTGAAGACGGTCCGGAGGATTTTCAGGCGGCTCATCCGCATGAGGGCCACCACCATGCCCAGCAGGGCCCCCAGGAACACGGTGACTGCCGAGATCCAGAGGGTGCCCCACAGGCCTGAGAGGTACACCGGATAATATTTCAACCAAACCTTGATGACCTTTTCCATGGGATTCCGCTCCTAAAACCGATTTTGCCGCTTATTCGATGCCCAGAGCCGCGGCCTGCTCTTCATATTCGCTGTACCAGACGTCCGTCTGGCCGTTTTCCTTCAGCTCGGCGATGCACTGGTTCACCAGCTCCGCCAGAGATTCCGTCCCCTCCATGGGCATGGCCACGCAGGTGCCGTTCATGTTGGGGTCCACCTCGAAGCGGTAGTCGGTGATGACCATGCCGCCGTTGGCGTCGGCATACAGCTGGGCGGAGGCGGTGTTGCAGAGGCACACGTCAGCCTTGCCCTCGGCCACGGCCAGGTAGCCGTCAGTCATGTTGGCCACCAGCTTGAATTCCTTGCAGGCGCCGTTGATATACTGGTTATACAGGGCCTCCTGAACGGAGCCGCTCTGGGTGATGACCACGGCATCCTTCAAAGAATCCAGGTCGTTATATTTGTCAATGTCCTCCGTCCGGATGATGAAGCCATAGCCGGTATTGGAGGAGTAGTACACATCGCTGAGCCGCATGGCCTCCGCCCGGGAAGGGGCATAGGCGATGGCGGAGATGGCGAAATCATATTTACCGTCCACCACACCGGCCAGCACAGCGGTGAAATCCAGAGCGGTGATCTTCAGGTCCACGCCGATCTTGTCGGCGATGTACCTGGCCACCTCAATGTCCATGCCCTGATACTGGTCCTCCCCGCTCTTGTTGGGGTCTACATATTCATAGGGGGCGAAATAGGGCTCGGTACACAACTCGATATAGCCTTTTTCCTTGATCTGCGCCAGACGGTCCTTGGTCTCCCCGTTCTTGCTGCCGCCGCAGGCGGTGCAGGCCAGTGCCAGAACAGCCGCCAACAAAATTGCCATTGCCTTTTTCATATCCTTGCCCTCGTTTCTGTTGGTTTCGGGACGTTGGTGCCGCCCTTTTGATGGCATTTATCATATCAGGGACGATTTAATTTGTCAACGCTTTAGCGTGGTAATTCGTTACCAAATTACTAAGTCAAAATTTCAACGTTTTTGTAGCCTTTATGCAAGAGGCCTTCGGATGCGGAAAGCTATGCACGGCCATGCGGAAAAATCATGAATTTTGACCAGACGCTGCATCACACGCGCAGTATTTTTGAAATAATCCGGAAACAACCGATTTCGGAGTGCACCGAAGGCTGTAAAAAAATCTTGCCATCTTTTTTTCAGTGTGTTAAAGTTGCCCTGTTCTTTTTCAGAACGCCTGTGCATATGCACGTCTTGACCATCCTGCTTTTTGTGCTTGGGTTTTTGCCCGATGAAGTCAAGATGTTCCATAACAATGATGTCGGCCCCAACAGAAACGGCATACCGAACGATTGCCGGAGCGATTTTCTTGGACAAGTCCTCGTTGATGCGAACAGCCTTCTTCATGTGGCGGTTGCCGCCTCGATGACCATTCTCTCGCTGACCTCTGCGTGCGCGGCCCAATTGCGTATTCAGCCGGTCTTTTTCACTCGGGAAGTCGATGAACTTCCGTGCGAGGACAGTTCCGTCTGGACGCATAACGCTGCACACAGCGTCGGTGTTAATGCCAAGGTCAACAGCAAGAATGGTCTGGTCTGTGAGTGGTTTCGTGCCGTAAGCAACCGTTTCTTCAAAGGCAAAGCATAAGGCATAACGGCGGTTCCGTTTCACGAGTTTAGGCGCGGAAGCATCGGCCTTATCCCAATGTTCCCGGATATAGTCAGTGTCCTGCTTGCGAAGCCGGACCTTTACCCACACCCAGTCGTTCTTGTGATAAAGTTTCAGACGGGCAGTCCCATCACCGTTGTCTTCGTACATATTGTCTTTGTAGAAAGTCGGCATAGCTGAACGAGAGGTCTGGAGTTTAGGTTCTTTCCCTTTTCTGCCTGCACTCTCCCAATGAGAAACAGCAGCACGGTACGAAGATACGGCGCCAAGCGCCTCGGAAATCGTGGACCGCCGCAGGTAACTGGGGTACTTATAGAACTGTTTGTCGAATTCAGGATACTTGGCAACACTCGTACGGCTTGCATGAACAAGCAGTTCAACTGTCCTCTGTGCTTTGAGCGTGGACTTCGCATAGAGCTCTCCAAGACCGGTATCCCATTCAGACTCTACGATGCGGATAAGAAGAGAAAGCGCATCGCGATAAACCCGAATGGTATCTTTGAAGATTCTGTTTTCGCCAATGACCTTCGTGCAATAGCTTGAAACTATCTTTGCCATACGCTTTCACCTCCTGTTGCTAAATGCCTTTGATTATGGTATTATTATACCATAACAAGAATTGGTTGTAAAGCGACATGCGGAGGGCGTAAACATGAGCTATCGAACGAATAGACACAGTTGTTATGACCTGGAATATCATTTGGTTGTAGTAACAAAATACAGGCATCCGGTCATAGACGGAGCCTTTAAGGACCGGCTCACAGAACTGACGTATCGAATCTTTGAGGAGAACTTCCAGTGCTACGTGAATGAGGTAAACACCGATAAGGACCACATCCATATTCTCTTCGAGGCACCGCCTCAAGTGGCTTTGTCCTCCCTGGTCTGTTCCTACAAGACGGTAACGGCAAGACTACTCAGAAAAGAATTCGCCGAATACCTTGCTCCGTTCTATTGGAAACCCTATCTCTGGAATCGTTCTTATTTTGTTTGCACTGTGAGTGAACGCAGCCACGAACTTATTACCGAGTATATACGAAACCAGGGGAATAAGGAAAAAGGCTAACCCCTCCCAAACTGCTTTGGAAGAGGTGTGCGCCTTTTGTTAATCAATAAGAGTGATAAAATGGACTGCATGCACGGTGCTCCCCGGTCTATGCGGAAAAGGGTAATTCTCTCTGTTTGGATGTTTCAAGCCACGGGCGCAGGTGCGTCTGTGGCTTTTTTTCGTTCTTCCGCCGGTCTATGACTGCAAAGGCGAGAAAAAACATGAAAAAGAGAATCGTGAGTGCACTGCTGGCAGGATTTCTGCTGGTATCCGCGACTGCCTGCGGCAAGCAGCCCGCTGCGGACGCCGCACAGCCCGCGGCTGACCCCACACAAGCCTATCTCGACACGGTAAACGTGGATTACGCCTATGATCTGGCGCTGAAGCTGGAGGACATCCGCAGCAACGAAACGCTTGGCTACCGGACAGCAGGCTCCGACGCGGAGCTTGCCACCGGCGATATGCTCAAGGCGGAAATGGAGCGCATCGGACTGCAAAACGTCACGAAGGATGCGTTCACGCTGGATACGCAGGATTCGCTGTTTGGCTTGAGCCGACGGTGTATCCCTTCTTGGGTTTCCCGCGCACACCCTTCCTTACCGTCGCGGAAAATCTACCGCTTTATCAATCGTCTCAAAAGGGGGGATTATCGTTATAATCCCCCCTTCAAAACTTATTCCTTCACGCGGCCCAGGTACTCGCCGGTGCGGGTATCCACCTGGATCTTCTCGCCCTCGTTGATGAACAGAGGCACCTTGATGATGGCGCCGGTCTCCAGAGTGGCGGGCTTGGTGACGTTGGTGGCGGTATCGCCTCTCACGCCGGGCTCGGTAGCGGTGACTTCCAGCTCCATGAAGTTGGGAGCCTCCACGCTGAACACGCTGCCCTTGTAGCTGACCAGAGTGCACATGGTGTTCTCCTTGACGAACTGGAAACCGTCGCCCAGAACGTCCTTGTTCAGCGGGGTCATGTCATAGGTCTCGGGGTCCATGAAGTAGTACAGATCGCCGTCATTGTAGCTGTACTCGGCGTTTCTGCGCTCCACAGTGCCGTTCTCAAACTTGGCGCTGGGGTTGAAGGACTCCTCACGGATAGCACCGGTCATCACGTTCTTGTACTTGGTACGCACGAAAGCGGCGCCCTTGCCGGGCTTGACGTGCTGGAAGTCCACGACCAGCATGGGCTTACCGTCCATCTCAAATACAACACCCTTACGGAAATCGCCTGCGGAAATAGGCATAGTTAAATCCTCCTCACAAATCTTTACGAGAAAACGACCGTGAAGTGGACATTTTCTCAATTCTTTTCTGTCTTATATAATTTGACCGATGATATTTTACCCTATCTTGTCCGTTATTGCAAGTGGTTTTCCGGTTATTTTGTGTTTTCCCCCGGATTTTTTTGGCATTTATAGGGGCAGGCTCTTTTAAACGGGCGCTGCAGCAAGTGCAGAACATGGTTCCACAGTCCCACAGGTCCCCCCAGCGGCTCCACCATCCACGCCCGGACGCCCGCCCGGTGGGCCGCCAGCATATCGGTCAACAGCTTATCTCCCAGCATGGCGGTGTGGGCCGGATCTGTTCCTGTTCGCTCCATAGCGGCCCGCAGGCCCTTTGGACTGGGCTTTCCGGCATGGCCCTGATAGCCGATGCCCAGATCTCCGCAGAACTCAGTCACGCGAACACCGGAGCGGTTGTTCGACACGATCATCACGGTGATCCCGGCGCCCTTCAAGCCGTCGATCCACTGGCGCAGAACGTCATCCGGGCGGCGGACCGCCTTGGGCGCCAGTGTATAGTCCAGATCCGTCAGCAGCAGCGTCACGCCCTGACCTTGCAGAAAGGCGGGGGTGATGTCCCGGTAGCTGTCAAAAAGAATGTCCGGCGTCAGCATAAGCCGCCCTCCTCTCACATAAGAATAAATGCAGTATACCAGAATTCTGGCCGCTTCACAAGGGGGAACCGCCATGCAGCTCTATTTGACCGTCCGACCGGAGGACACGCGAACCGCCTCCGCCTATCCGGCGGGACTGGCCCACGCCGCCTACCGCATCGGGGAGAGGTCCTCCCTGTTGAGCCGGAATTTACTGACACCGGCCCGGTCCGGGCCGATGGCCCCGTTGCCGGGGCTGCTGGTTCTCAGTGACCGTTCCGCGCCGTCCATTGACCGTCCGGCGGCACTGGCCGAGGCCGTGCTCCGGGAATGCGCCCGCCGCAGCTATGGCGGAATCGTTCTGGATTTTGACGAGCCGTCCCGGGAGGATCGCCGCCGCTTTGCTGCCCTATTGGGGCAGCAGTGCGCCAAAAGCCGAAAGTTCTTCTGCCTTCCCCCGTCCTACGCCGGGGCGGCGGAGCATCCCACCGTTATTGTGAACACAGCCATCTCCGGCGGCAGCTTTGAAACCCACATCCGGGAGGAGCTCGCCCGCTACGGCGGCGGGCGGAATGTGGTCTTTGACCTCCAGCGGCTGCGGATGGACTTCCGTCTCCCTGCCCGGAGCGGTCAGGGAGAACCGCTGACGCAGGCGGCACTGGACGCGCTTATAAGGGAGCATCAGCCCGCCGTGTTTTTTTCCAAAGACCTGTTTGCCCGCTACTTCACTTATGCCAAGAACGGTGAATCCCACTTCATCCTCTTTGATGACGCCGACACGCTGCGGCAAAAGCTGCGTCTTGGGCGGCAGTTGGGCGTGGCCGCCGCGTTTTTCCTGTGGCCGGAGGTCTGCGACATCGCCGACTCGCTGTTCCGCCGCAAGTAAAAAAGAAGTACCGCACCTCTCGGTGCGGTACTTTTGCTTCTTAGTAGAAACGCTTCTTGTTCTTACGAGCAGCCTCAGACTTCTTGCGACGCTTCACGCTGGGGCTTTCATAATGCTCTCTCTTGCGAACCTCGGCGATAACGCCTGCCTTAGCGCAGCTACGCTTGAAACGCTTCAGTGCGCTATCGATGGATTCGCCTTCCTTGACATGAATCTCAGACATTTATATTTCCCTCCCTCCGAGACATCCGGCTTGATCCTGGATGCTTAGGGGCTACGTATAGCCTTAACGTACATCATTATAGGAAATAATCAGAAGAAAGTCAAGGATTTTTTCTCAAATCCGAAAAATTTGATGGTTTCCCGCATTTGAGCCGATCGTTTTCCCTTACCGGGGCTTTACGATCAGGTTGATCAGACGGTTCTTGACCAGAATGGTCTTGACGATCTGCATCCCCTCGGTGGCCTTCTGCACCTTATCCACAGACAATGCGGCGGCCTTGACGGTCTCCTCGTCGCTGTCCACAGCCACGGTAACGGTGCCCTTCATCTTGCCGTTGACCTGAATGGCCATCTCCACAGAGGAAGCCACGGTCTTGCTGGCGTCATATACCGGCCACTCCGCCTGGCAGCACATTTTGCCGGTCTTTGCGGCAAAGTCCAGCTGCTCCCACAGCTCCTCGGTGATGTGAGGGGCAAAGGGATTCAGCAGCCGCAGCAGGATGCCCATATCGCCCTTTGTCACGCCGTTGGCGGTCATTTCATTGACAGCGGTCATCATGGCGGCGATGGCGGTGTTCATCTTCAGGGTGTCGATATCGTCCGTGACCTTTTTGATGGTCTTGTGGAGGATGGCCTCGTTGGCGGGGGTCAAGTCCTCGCTGTCAGCGGCGGATTCCGCCAGATTCCAGACCTTATCCAAGAAACGCTTGGAGCCCTTCACTGCGTCGGTGGACCAGGTGGCCGCCTGCTCGAAGTCGCCCACGAACATGATATATAGACGCATGGTGTCCGCGCCGTACTGGGCCACGATGTCATTGGGGTTCACCACGTTGCCCCGGGACTTGGACATCTTCTCGCCGCCCTCGCCCAGGATCATGCCGTGGCTGGTGCGCTTGGCATAGGGCTCCTTGGTGGGTACCACACCGATGTCATACAGGAACTTGTGCCAGAACCGGGAATACAGCAGGTGCAGGGTGGTGTGCTCCATGCCGCCGTTGTACCAATCCACAGGGCTCCAGTATTCCAGAGCCTCCTTGCTGGCCAGAGCCTTGTGGTTGTGGGGGT
>ERZ857982.3386-NODE-3386-length-10890-cov-3.629811_pt1 | contig 10890 bp, 3 predicted proteins | sample MGYA00519955_ERZ857982 | MGnify/ENA primary metagenome ERZ857982 (study PRJEB31778, sample SAMEA3449416) | human gut metagenome | biome: human gut; feature: human-associated habitat; material: faeces | place: United Kingdom | collected 2010/2012 ... | reverse complement strand
CATAAAGATACCAGCAAATGTAAAAGAAGTAAAGGACGTGTGGTGGGAAGGAGGCTATCGAGGCCCGTTCTATAAATGCAAAAATATAGAAAATGTTACATTAAGAGAAATGGAGAAGATTCCGAGTAGATTATTGCAAGACTGTAGTAATTTAGAAAAAATAATAATTCCAGATTCTGTAAAGAGTATAGAAAATCATAGTTTTGCAAATTGTGAACAGTTGCAAAAAATATATTTATCGGATTATGTCAGTAGAATAGATGATAATGTATTTGATAATTCTTCGAAAACAGTATTTTATTGTAATTATGATTCATATGCAACAGTATATGCAATAGAACATGATATATTATTTGTTTCTACAGGAAATTCTACAGGAGATGTTAATAAATCTATATTGGATAAAAATAACACAAGTTATTATGGCGATTTTAATAACATGACTGCAAATGGATATGTTGCCATGAATATAAAATATAGTGTTAAGGAGGAGGCAAAATTATCTATTTCTAATATGATAATAAGGATAAAGATACCATCAGGGGTTGATTTAGAAGAATCCTCAATAAAGTTTGATGGAAAATTATGCAAAAATTATACATGTAATGAGAATGGTGTTTTGCAAATTCCGATTGATAAAATGTCTGGAGATATAAAATATAGTATAAAGGTAAAAGAGCAATCTAATATTTCTAGTTATGCTACAATTAATTTTAAAAGAAATAATCAATTAGAAAAAGAAATAATAGGAATTATTAATGAAAAAAATGATATTTTCACGATAGAAGCTCCAGAAATAGTTTCTAGTAAAAATGTTAGTGTCAGCGGACTTGCTCCAGCATCAAGCAATATTGTGATAGAAATTGATGGGAAAAAAGTAGATACCGCTTTGACATCGAAAGCTGGTAATTGGTCTGCAGATTTGCAATTGAATAATACTTCTTCTTATAAAGAGTATAATATAACTGCGAAGTGTTTAGAAGGGAATAGTGATATTGAAGCCAAGAACATAACAGTAACTTATCATGAAGGGGAACCTTCGCTTAAGTCATTAAAAATGTATTATAATGAGCATAATGTCACTAAAACTTGTGATTTACTAAAAACAAATGAGATAACTCCGGTTATATATTATCTTCCAGGAACTAAATTTGATTTTGAAGTTTCATTTGAAAATTCGGAGCAAATTGATAATCTTTACATAACGAGTACAAGAAATAATGAAACAAAATACTTAAAAGCAGAATATGATAACAAAAAACAAGTATTTACAACAGATGGATATTTTGATGAGAATAATCATAATTACATTCCAGGAGTTATTAGTTATGAATATAAGAAAAAAGTTCCTGAAGTTGTAGTAGGTAATGAAGAAGATTGGAAGGAAGTGAAAACAAAAAATTCAGATAGTTCAGGGAAAAGTGTCGATGTCAAACAAAATACGGATTCAGATTATAAAGCTCAAATAGATATGTCTTCTTTTGGTGAAGAATTTAAAGATGTGATAGTAGATGCTAGTATTACGATATTTGATGAAAAGGAAGGAACGGATTTTGGGGTCTGGAAAGGACTCCTAGAGGAAAATGATAATATTTTATCTTATATTTTGCCTGGCTATGATGACAATAAATATATTTGTAAACTAGATTATTCTGATGAAGGCACTTGGTATATGTTAATAAAGGACATAACAGGCAATAAATATATAGGATTATTGTTAAAAAGTGGAATGGAAAATCAAGAGGATTTAGATAAATATAAAAAGTTATCGGAAATATCCTCAACACTTTCTGTTATCAATACAGCATCCTCAATATTATACAAAAAATATGAAATAGAAAAGGATATGAGTAAACTGAGAGATGAGGTTATGACATCTGGAAGTTATTCAACAGCTGCAGAATTAAATAAGGCTCTAGTTGATGTGGATAATCTGGAAAAGGATCAGCAAATGTTTATGTTGATGACAGCAATTTTGCCATTGATTGTAAGTGCACCAATTGCATTGGGAGCTACAATGTCAGCAGCTCCGGCTTTACTTTTTACAGCTATTTTAGGAACTATGACAGCAGCATCGGGTGTTTTTTGGAATATTCGAAAAGCGAATATTAAAGGAGGAAAATATAAGTCCAAATTTATTGTAGATCCTAGTGGGTATGTGTATGATGTGATTACAGGAAAACGTCTGGAAAATGTATTAGTAACTGCATATTGGATAGAATATGATGAAAGTGAAGATTTTTGGAATAAAAAACCGTCTGATGAAGAATATGGAGTGAAATGGAAGGCAATAGAGTATAATCAGGGAAATCCATTATTAACTAATGTAGATGGAAAATATGCTTGGGATGTGCCAGAAGGTTGGTGGAGAGTAAAATTTGAAAAGAAAGGCTATGAGACAACTTGGAGTGATTGGATGACGGTTCCTCCTCTTCAAACAGAGGTAAATATTGGAATGAAACATACATTTCACGAATGGGACAAAGGAGTTATTACTAAGAAACCAACAGAAAATAATGAGGGGACAAAAATTTATACCTGTATAATATGTGGACAAACTAAAATAGAACAGATAAAGGCAACAGGAGAGAAAAATAGTAAAAAACAGGATAATCCATCTAATACAAAGAATTTAACATTAAAGCCAGGGACAAAGATTACGGATAAGTCCAGTGCAGCGATATATAAAGTAACGGGAAAGAATACTGTTGAATATGTGAAGTCTAGTTCTAAAAAAAAGGCGATAGTAATTCCAGAAAGTATTACCGCAAAAAAAATAAAGTATCATGTAAGCTCAATTGCTGCAAATGCATTTAAAGGAAATAAAAAATTAAAAAGAGTTGTAATTTCATCCAATATAAGAAAGATAGGAAGACAGGCATTCTTTAATTGTAAAAACTTAAGGAACATTACAATAAAAACACCATATCTTTCTAAGAAAACAGTAGGCACAAAAGCATTTAAAGGAATCCACGCAAAAGCAAAAATCAAAGTTCCGAAGAAACAGAAGAAAGCATATCAGAAGCTGTTAAAAGCAAAAGGAGTCGGGAAGAAAGCGACCATCAAGTAAAAGGTTAAAAGCAACTGCAAACACATAATAAGGAGCTACTTAAAAATAAATAGTTCCCCAAAAAGGGGAGATTGGCGAGTGCCGATTTCCTCTTTTTGTCATCTATCTACCAAAAGTGTTGAAAAAACGACCACTTGGACACAATGTATTGAATTACAATAGGAAGTCGATATAATGCAAGTAGGGAATTAAACAAATATAGAAAAAGAAGAGGTGTTTAATATTTGTATACGTAAAAGGAGGAAGCTATGAAAAGTGAAAAAAACAATTTAAGAATGGGTATATTAAAGAAATGTTTATCAAGTCTAGTAGCATTTATTTTTGTTTTTACTGGATGTTTTATGATTAATGTACCTGTTTATGCAGCTGAGTTAGGGCCGGTATGCGTTCAGGGGAAAAGAGATTTTCAATGGCCAGTACCTGGTGTAAATAATATTACTTCTTGTTATTATAATAGGGATTATTCTGTTCATAATAATCAGGGAGGACATTTTGCCTTAGATATTGGTGCAGCAGAAGGTAGCACAGTAGTAGCTGCTTATGGTGGGAAAATTATAGAATCCAGACTCCATTCTACTTGGGGGAATACAATACTGATAGAACATGCTAATTATAATGGAACAGGAGTAAAGTTGTATACAAGATATAGCCATCTAAATAGCAGGAGTGTTAATGTTGGAAATACTGTTTCAAGAGGAACTAAAATAGGTACTGTAGGACATACTGGTGCAGCAGATGGTTCCCATCTGGATTTTTGTGTAATGAAAGACACATATGTCAACCCATGGAGAAGCTATGCGATAGACCCATTTGCTAATCAATTATTAGAAATGCCAAATGGTTTTTATTCTGCGGGTTCTGGCTGCTGTGGACGTTATGTTAATGAGGTAAAAGCATTGTATTCACAAACACCAAATACTGACAGCTTTATTTCATACTTAGAATCTCCCGCATCTGGAGGAAACTACGGAGGAGGAACTATTCAAATATCAGGATATGCCTTACATAAAAATGGCTTAAGAAATGTTACAGCGTGGGTAAATGGACATTCTATGAATTGTCCGATGTATAATAGTCCTAGCGTTGCGAAAGTGTATCCGGGTTATCCAACAGGAAAAGAGGGATTTATAGCAACAATACCAACTTCTTATTTAAATGAAGGAGAAAATGAAATTGGTATTTATGCCTATGAGAATGATGATACTCCTCATTTAATAGCAGTACGCAAGTTTAATCATAATTCATTTATAAGTGAGTTAGAAACTCCAAAAAAAAATGTAAGCTATAATGGAACTTTAGAGATTAAGGGATATGCTTTACATAAAAATGGTTTAAGAAATGTTACAGCATGGGTAAATGGACAAATGATGGGAGTTCCGATGTATGAACGGACAGAAATCGCTGATAAATATCCAGGTTATCCAACAGGAAACGAAGGGTTTAAAACAGAAATTCCCTTAGGTTGTTTAAAAAATGGAGAAAATGAAATTAGTATTTATGCTTATGAAAGTAATGATGCAGCACATAATATTGCTACGTATAAATTTGATTATGTAAAAGACAAAATAGTTATTAGTAATGTAAAAGTATCTGATTTGACTTCTTCTGGATATACGGTAACATGTGATGTAGATGCGAAAGCTGGAATTTCTTCTGTACAATTTCCAACATGGTCTCATGTTAATGGTCAGGATGATTTAGTATGGCATCAGGGAACTATATCAGGAAATAAAGTTTCTTGCAGAATTAATGTATCAGAGCATAAAGGTGACGTCAACTGTGTATATCAAACAGATATATATGCATATGATAAAGCAAACCATTGTGAAACTTACAGAAATCAATTGTTGCAATATATTGATGCTGTACCACCAGTTATTTCTGATGTTCAAATTACAAACGTTTCTGAAAATGGATACACCATTTCTTGTGTAGTAAATGATAAGGATTCTAAGATAGATCGTGTTCAGTTCCCAACATGGTATGGGGATAATAATCCATTTCAGAGTGATTCGAGTTGGAGATCATCGGCAAAGTATAGTGGCAAATTAGAGAATGGTAGGTATGTATATCGTGTAAATACAAGCGATTACAAAAATCAAATCGGGAAATATACTACTCATATATATGCATGGGATGAACGTGGAAATCAGAGTGAAGGCTATGCAGCAGAAGCCTTAATTAAAAAAGCCCATAAACATGAATACACATCTAAAGTAAAGAAAGCAGCTACTTGTACAGAAGACGGAATTATGCTGTATACATGTAAGGATAATGACGATAGTTACGAAAAAGTTATTCCAGCAACAGGACATCAAAATACAGAATTAAGAAATGTAAAATCCGCAACATGTGCAAGTGAGGGTTATACAGGAGATACTTATTGTAAAGACTGCAATACAAAGCTTTCAACAGGAAAAACAATAGCAAAGAAAAACCATAACTGGGATGCAGGAAAAATAACAACCAAAGCAACGTGTACAAAAAAAGGAATAAAAACATATACATGTAGTGTTTGTAAAGGAACGAAGACAGAAGATATAGCAGCAATAGGACATCTTCATAAGGAGACAAGAAATAAAAAAGAGGCAACTGAAACTACGGAAGGATACACAGGAGATATTTATTGCAAAGATTGTAATACCTTGCTTGAAAAAGGAAAGACTATTCCGAAGTTAGAGGAGACAGTAGATAAGGATGCACCGATTATCCAGACAGAATCCGTACAGGGTTATGCAGGAGATGAAGTGACAATCCCGGTAACCATCAAACAAAACAGCGGGATCGCAGGATTTTCCTATGACGTTAACTATGACAGCAGCAAGCTTCAGTTAAAGAAGATGACAGCAGGAACCGTAACGAAAGAGGGAACATTCACAACAAATGGAAACGTAGTAAACTGGTATACGACAGATAATATCACAGCAAACGGAACGATCCTGAATATTACGTTCACAATCCTGAAAGATACAGCCGATGGAAAATATCCGGTGAGCATCTCTCTGCATGACGGAAAGAAGAATCTGGTAAATGAAGAGGGCAGCTATGTAAAGGCAGCTTATAAAGCAGGAGAAGTAGAAGTTGTCAGCGGAATCCTCGGAGATATCAATGGGGATAAAGATATCACGATCGCAGACGTTGTATTGCTGAACCGCTATGTATTAGGAAAAGCGAGCCTGGACAGTGATAAAAAGAAACTTGCTGATATCAACAGTGACGGGGATGTCACGATCGGGGATGTCGTATTGCTGAACCGTCAGGTACTGGGAAAGGATACTCCGGCAACCGTGAAGCTTGCCCCGAAAAAGAGTAGAAAGAAAGCAGCCGCAAGGGCAAGCGAGGAGATGAAGATCAGTGTTGATAATGTAAGTACAAAAGCGGGAGAGACAATAAGTATCCCGGTAAGGATCAGCAATAATCAGGGAATCGCCGGAATCGCTTTCAGTGTAGAACTGCCGGAAGGCTACAGCCTTGTATCCATGAAAAAAGGAGAAGTAACAAGTGAAGGAACCTTTACAGTAAGTGAGAATAACTGTACTTGGTACACAACGGATAATATCAAGACAGACGGAATCCTGCTGACATTAGAAGTTAAAGCAGGAGAAAACGCAAAGACAGGAAAAATCAAAGTCAATGTCAAAGACGGAAAGGCAAACAATATCTCTGATGAGAACGGAATGACAGTACCAGCAGTATTTACAGAAGGAACTGTAACGATTCAGGAAGATAGCTGTGCAGTAAATGGCCATAAAGGAGGCAAGGCAACCTGCATCAAGAAAGCCGTATGTACTGTCTGTAGAAAAGAATATGGAGAAGTAGATCCAACAAACCACGAAGGGGAAACAGAACTTCGAAATGTCAAGAAAGCAACATGTACAGAAGATGGAAATACTGGAGATACTTACTGCAAGTCTTGTGGAACAAAGATAAAAGATGGAAAGGTAATTAAAGCATTAGGTCATAAGTTTACAAAATATGTATCAGATAATAATGCGACAACTACTAAAGATGGAACCAAGACAGCAAGATGTGATAATGGATGTGGAACTAAAAATACTGTTGTGGACAAGGGAAGCAAAAAGACTAATTCATCACAGAGTCCTAAAATAAAAATTGGACAGAAATTGCAGAATTCAGTTGGAGTGAGATGTGCTATTACAGGAAAAAATACAGCAGAATGTATAGGATATGTAGGCAAAAAAAATTCAGTAACTATTCCCCCTTCGTTAAAGTATATGGGAGTAACATATCAAATTACTTCGATTAAAACGAAAGCATTTAGTGGAAATAAAAATTTAAGAAGTATTGTTATCCCATCTAGCATAAGAACGATAGGTAGTCAGGCATTTTTTAAGTGTAAAAATCTGAAAAAGATAACAATAAAAACCCCATATCTTTCTAAGAAAACAGTAGGCACAAAAGCATTTAAAGGAATCCACGCAAAAGCAAAAATCAAAGTTCCAAAGAAGCAGAAGAAAGCATATCAGAAACTGTTAAAAGCCAAAGGAGCTGGGAAAAAGGTAACCATCAAGTAAAAAATATAAAAAGATAAGGAAGAAGTCAGGAATTTCCTGGCTTCTTGCTGTATTTAGAAAGCATACTAATTAAATGTTGGAAAATTTTGCAACAAAGAAAACTCAATTCCTCTTACCAAAAGTGCCAAAAAATGAACCATCTAGCCCCAAAGTATTGAATTAAATCCCAATAAAGCTATAATAAAAATAAGCAACTATTCAGAAAGTCCTAGCTTATTAAACTACAAAGTATTATGTTTTTTTAGAGTATATTTTACCAGATAAAATCAGACAGGAGGCACACCATGATACAAACCGAACCCCATCATCTCAGGATGGGCACCAGACTAAACAACAGATATCTTATCCAGGGAGTTCTTGGAGAGGGTGGCTTTGGCATTACTTATGTCGGCATGGACGAGGTATTATGCCAGAAGGTAGCCGTAAAAGAATTTTTCCCGAGGGGAGCGATTACGAGGAATAATCAGCAGACCAATGAGGTAGTATCCGTTTACGGAACGAAAGCCGCGAATTTCCATCAGGGAGAGGAGAAGTTCCTTCAGGAGGCCCGGACGCTTGCACAGTTTAACAATGTAGCTGGAGTTGTGCGGGTGCAGGATTTCTTCCGGGAAAATGGAACGGCATATATTGTAATGGAGTATTTGGAGGGAATTACTTTAAAGCAGTATTTGCAGACGTATGGACCGATCAGTGTTGAAGAGATGCAGAATATATTTGCTCCTATTTTGGAGGCGTTAGATAAGATTCACCAAAATGGAGTGATTCACAGGGATATTAGCCCGGACAATATTATGTGTCTGCCGGAAGGCGAAGTGAAGCTGATGGACTTTGGAGCGGCGAGAGATTATACGGATTATAGCGCAGAAGGCTTGTCTGTCATTTTAAAGATGGGATTTGCCCCGATTGAGCAATACGATTCTCATGGAAAACAGGGGCCGTGGACGGACATTTATGCACTGGGAGCGACAATGTACCAATGCCTTACAGGAAGAAAGCCGGATGATGCAACGAAAAGAAGCTTGGAGGACACACTGGTTAGTCCGTCAATGCTTGGTGTACGCATTGCCCCACCTGTAGAATATGCCATTATGAGAGCTTTACAGATTCGGCCTGCTGACCGCTATCGGAATCTCGGGGAATTTTGCGAAGATTTATATAGCGTGGTATCTGACAATACTGTATCTGTTAATATGAATACATTTACCCAGCCAGAAGGGAGTTATGACTGGGGAAGTCCTTCGGGAACGTCCAGTCAGAGCAGGCAACAAGGATATCCGGATGTGCCGCCATACATTCCGCCGCAGCCACCGGTAAAGACAAAGAATTCTACCCCGCTTATCGTAGCCCTTTGCTGTACATTAACTGCTGTGATTATGATCGGGATAGGCGTTGTATTATTTACAAATTCAAAGAATAGCCAGACAGCCGGAAATACAGCGAGAGCAGAATCGGGGAAAGAAGCGGAAAAAGTAGCAGAAAATACTACTGCTGCAACACAGAGTACAACAGAAAGTAAAGCACAAGATACGCAGCAAAGTACAACCGAGCAGCAGGCGGCAGCGACACAGGCAGCGAGCACAACAGAAGATACTGTGGATACGCAGGCTGTCGGAGCGGATGGCAATGAGGAAATATTTGAAGATACCGATGCTTCTGCGGATTACAGCGAATGTCTCAGCCTTGATAATTATACATACTTGGAAAGTCCTGATGGAGATTATACATTCTATTATCCACAAAATGTTTATAATTACGCATATTATGACGGAGACAGTTGTATTTTTACCTCTGATGATGAAAATGACACGGTGAAGTTTATCCGTAAAGATAATACATCGGGAAGCCCGGCACAGGGAATGGAAAATCTATATAATTCCTATACGAATCTGTCAAAAAAAGAAAAGATTTTATTCCGAGAGGAAACGGACGAACGTGGATTTGCCCGAGGCGTATTAAGTGGAATCACAGACAACCAGAATGTATATGCATCTATCGCAGCAAATGATGACTATGTATATATCATGGAGGTATGCAGCAGTTTTCAGCACGATTCTACGAAATCAACGTGGGTAGAATATTATATAGACTGTATGTATCGATATTGTAGTTTCAGCAGGAGAGTCGGTGATCCGAGAAGCTATGATGAGTATATGGAAGATCAGTAAGCGGAATTGACGATGAAGCGGCATGATTATACATTGGTGGAGTGATTTTTCAAATACGCTCTAAAAAAACATAATGATAAGAGGATACAAGATATAATACAGAAAAAACTTTATAAAAAAGAACACGATATTAAAAAAGTGTATTTGGAGGAAATATGAAAAAGAAAAGACTGATAATAGCAGTAGTAATCATTTGCTGTGTAATATTATACATATGGCAAACAAATAAAATTCACAATACCCCTAAGATGAATACTGCGGTATCTACAGAAAGCAATACAACGACGCAGCAGGCAGAAACAACAACCCAGCTAACAACACAAACATCAACAGAAACAACGATGGAGCCCGATACCGAAGAATACTTTGAAGAAGATACCGAAGAAGAAGCACAGCTAAAAAAGACAATAGCCGAACTTATGAAAGAAGAAAGCAACACGACTTCACAAGGTGAGAAAGCCGTACAATGTTATATACAATTTTTAAAAGATAATCCGGAAAGCAAATATGACATTGCAGACATCGACGGAGATGGAACCCCTGAATTCTTTACCTTAAGTGAAGGATGGGACGCTGCCATGTACAGGTACAATGCGAAAAAAGACAAAGTAAAAAAGCTATATAGCTACAAACTAGGAAAAGCCAGCGTAATGTACTACTCCAAAGAAAAGCATCAAGTTGTCTTTGTGACCGGAGATACCGGCGGTGGGGAATTTGACACCTATGAATATACAGACGGGGAACTAAAAAAGATAGAATCATTAGTATGGCATAACGGAAAATTTGAGGAAGAAGGCTATATTCTTGATGGAGAAAAAATATCGATGGAAGAGGGCGATAACTATATTGAAAATATACGAGAAGAATATCAGTCGTTGAGAGGAGAAATGTAGCAATATGGAAGAAAACTTACACTGCCTGCGAAAAGGAACCAGGCTCATAGGACACTATACCATCGAGGGCGTATTAGGTCAGGGCGGATTTGGTATCACCTATCTAGGCATCGATGAACTACACGAGAAAAAAGTTGCCATCAAAGAATTTTTCCCACAGGGAATCGTAACGAGAAATATCGAGTATCAAGATACCGTAACGGTAACTTTTGTCGGGGAAAAAGATA
>ERZ857982.3371-NODE-3371-length-10942-cov-10.682465_pt1 | contig 10942 bp, 8 predicted proteins | sample MGYA00519955_ERZ857982 | MGnify/ENA primary metagenome ERZ857982 (study PRJEB31778, sample SAMEA3449416) | human gut metagenome | biome: human gut; feature: human-associated habitat; material: faeces | place: United Kingdom | collected 2010/2012 ... | reverse complement strand
CTTAACTGGAGTATGCCATTATAACATTCTTTATGCAATACTCTCAAATTTTTTTCACGATTAGCCTAAAGATACGCGACACTCCTGACTGGTGCAAGCCTTTTTTTGGCTTGCTTGTCATTCCTGGCGCAAAGTCCTCGTCATCAGACGCATGACCGCCTCGCGGGGGGATTCGCCCCCGTGCAGCAGCCCCTGGACGGTATCGGTCACCGGCGTCTCCACGCCCAGCCGCCGGGCCAGGTCGTAGACCGCCGAGGTGGTCTTGACCCCTTCGGCCACCATGCCCAGGCTGGAGGTGATGTGCTCCAGGCTCTCCCCCTGTCCCAGGCGCAGGCCCACCTGCCGGTTGCGGGAAAGGTCGCCCGTGCAGGTCAGCGCCAGGTCGCCCAGGCCGGAAAGGCCCATGAAGGTGGCCGCCTGCGCCCCGCAGGCCTCGCCGATACGGCTCATCTCGGCCAGGCCGCGCGTCAGCAGGGCCGCACGGCTGTTGTGTCCCAGCCCCAGCCCGTCGCAGACGCCGGCCGCTATGGCCATGACGTTTTTCAGCGCGCCGCCCAGTTCCACGCCCAGCACGTCGGTGCTGGAGTAGCAGCGGAAGGTGGCGCAGGAAAAAAGTTCACGCAGACGGCAGCCCAGCGCTTCTTCCGCCGTGGCCAGCACCACGGCCGTGGGCTGGTCGCGCACCACTTCGGCTGCGAAGGACGGCCCGGAAAGCATGGCATAGTGGAACGGCCTGCCCGCCAGCTCTTCCGCCACGATGCGGCTGCACGGGGAAAGCGTGCCCAGCTCCAGCCCCTTGGCGGCATTGATGAGCACGGGCTCGGGATGCAGATGGTCCCGCATGGCGTGGAGCCAGCCGCGCAGCTGCTGGCAGGGTATGGCCAGCAGAAGGAGCTCGGTACCCAGCAGTTCCGGCCCCGTCCCGGCCTCCAGGTCGGGATGCAGGGCAAGCCCCGGCAGGTAGCGCGGGTTCTCGTGCCTGGTATTGATGGCCTCGGCCACGGCGGCATCACGCAGCCACAGGCGCGTCCTGTGCCCGCGGACTGCCAGCAGATGCGCCAGGGCCGTGCCCCAGCTGCCGCCACCGGCCACAGTGATGGTGTGTCGCATGTTCTCTCCTGACGATCTGCGGACAATAAAACTCTTCGTTATTACGGCTTTTGTGCCATCACGGCAAGTAGGGAACGCTTGTTGTTCTATACGTGTAGAATCATTGGAATAAATTAGAAAATATTTCATAAGATATTTTCTAAGGAAAAAGCGCCTGCGCTTGGGGACAAAAAAAGGCCGCATGCGCGGCCTGAAAAAGATGTGGCGGTCGTGGGGGTTATTGGGGATCGAAGCCGATGTCGAAGATGGCCTGACGCAGGGCGGCCTCATCGACCGGAGCGCTTTCTTCATAGCGCAGTTCCTTGGCGTCCAGGTCCACCACGGGGTTGCTCACGCCGGGGATCTTGGCGGCGGCTTCTTCCACAGCGGCTTTGCAATGGCCGCAACGCATGCCGTTGACTTTGAGGATCTTCATGCGACACTCCTTGCTGTGTTCCCACATATTGATTTTCATTTTCAATGGGAGCACCATCAGGAATAATACTGCCGGAACGGAGCGTCAAGACCACCGGCAGGCAGGAGGTTTTATGGAAACGCGAAAGGCAGGTCCCTTGCGTTTTGATATCGGCGGCATGCATTGCGCCGCCTGCTCCTCACGCATCGAACGCGTGGTGGGGCGCATGGAGAACGTGGAGCGCATCGCGGTCAACCTGGCCACGGCCAAGGCGCAGATCTGGCTCAAGCCGGGCACGGAAAGCGAGACGGTGCCCCTGATCATGGAACGCGTGGCGGGCATGGGCTTCAGTGCCGTGCCGTCACAGGAAGAGGACGTGGCCGTCCAGTACGAGAAAAAACGCCGGCAGGACGAAAAGGACCGGCGCGTGCGTCTGGGGCGTCTGGGCCCCATGCTGGTCTTTGCCGTGCCCCTGCTCATCCTCTCCATGGGGCATATGCTGGGCATGCCCCTGCCCGCCTGGCTCGATCCGCACCACGCGCCCCGCACCTTCATGCTGGCGCAGCTGGCCCTGACCCTGCCCGTGGTCTGGCTGGGCCGCCATTTCTACCGCGAAGGTCTGCTGGCCCTGGCCCACAAGGCCCCCACCATGGACAGTCTGGTGGCCGTGGGCACGGGATCGGCCCTGCTCTACAGCCTGTGGACGACCCTGCTGGGCCTTGCGGGCAGCGACCCCCAGCTGCGGGCCATGAACCTGTATTATGAATCCGTGGCCGTGTTGCTGACCATGATCGAGCTGGGCCAGTTCCTGGAGGCCACGGCCAAGCGCAAGGCCGGGGACGCCATGGGCGCGCTGCTGCGCCTGACGCCGGAAACGGCCCTGCGTCTGGAGGCTGACGGCCAGAGCCGCGAGATCCCGCTGGCCGAGGTCATGCCCGGCGATACCCTGGTCATCAGGCCCGGCGCCCGCATCCCCGTGGACGGCAGCGTGACCGGCGGCAAGAGCGCCGTGGACCTTTCCCTGCTGACCGGGGAATCTATCCCCGTGGCCGTGGGCCCCGGCGACAGCCTCGTGGCCGGGAGCGTCAACGGTGAAGGCGCCCTGACCATGACCGCCGAACATGTGGGGCAGGACACCCGTCTGGCCCGCATCATCCGGCTGGTGCGCGAGGCCCAGGGCAGCAAGGCCCCCATCGCCCGACTGGCCGACCGGGTGAGCTTCTATTTCGTGCCCGCGGTCATGGGCATCGCCACCCTGGCCGGGCTGGCCTGGCTGGTCTTCAGCGACGAGCCCGCCACCGTGGCCGTCACGGTCTTCGTGGCCGTGCTGGTCATGGCCTGCCCCTGCGCCATGGGCCTGGCCACGCCCATGTCCATCATGGTGGGCACCGGACGCGGCGCCCAGCTGGGCGTGCTCATCAAGAACGGTGCTGCCCTGGAGCAGGCCGGTCACGTCCGGGCCATCGCCGTGGACAAGACCGGGACCCTGACCACCGGCAAGCCCGTGCTGACCGGAGTCATCCCCCTCGCCGCCCATGACGAGCAGGCCCTCGTCACGCTGTCCGCCGCGCTGGAGGCCCGCTCCGAGCATCCGCTGGCCCTAGCCCTGGTGGCCGCGGGCAAGGAACGCGGCTGCCCCGCCTGCCCCGTGGATGCCGTGGACGTGGCGCCCGGTCTGGGCATCGCCGGTGTGGTGACGCTGGACGGTACGGCCTGGCGCGTGGCCCTGGGCAATGTCGCTTTCATGGAGCAGAACCGCATCGCTCCCGATGCCGCGGTGCTGGAACGGCTGGCCTCGCTGGCCGAAGCCGGGCAGACGCCGCTGCTGCTGGCGCTGGCTCCGGCCCGTGCCGCCCTTGCCGCTGCCGGTGATGACGACAGCGCCCGCTGGCAGTGGGACGACCTCCAGATCGCGGGCATCCTTTCGCTGGCCGACGCCTTGCGCCCCGAATCCGCCGCGGTGGTGGCCCGCCTGCACGAGATGGGCATCCGGGTGGTCATGCTCACCGGTGACAACGAACGCACCGCCCGGGCCGTGGCCCGACAGGCCGGTCTGGCTGACGCCGACGTGGCCGCCGGACTGTTGCCCGCCGAAAAGGCCGAGCGCATCCGTCGGCTCCAGGCCGAAGGCCTGCTGGTGGCCATGGTGGGCGACGGCATCAATGACGCCCCGGCCCTGGCCGTGGCCGACGTGGGCATGGCCGTGGGCAGCGGTGTGGACGTGAGCGCCGAAGCCGGGGACATCGTCCTCATGCGCGGCGGCATGGACGCCGTGCTCACCGCTCTGGCCCTTTCCCGCGCCACCATGCGCAACATCCGCCAGAACCTGGGCTGGGCCTTCGGCTACAACCTGCTGGGCCTGCCCGTGGCCGCCGGGCTGCTGCATGTCTTCGGCGGGCCCATGCTCTCGCCCATGATCGCCGGCACCGCCATGGCTTTGTCGTCCTTCTCCGTAGTCAGCAACGCGCTGCGGTTGCGCTTCTTTAAAGTATAAGCGGGTATTGTCTGCTGTTTGTTTGCAGGGGGGAAGGGAAACCTTTTTGGAAAAAGGTTCTCCCTTCCCCCCTTGCATCCCCCCATCCTTTCCAAAAACTTTTATTTTGAACGATGGCAGTGACGGGAGGGGCGGCGGTCTGGTCGCTGGCTGCCGGTCTCCGTTAGCAAGAGCGAAGCAAGGCATGGACAGGCTGTGTCCCGGTCACGGAGAAGGCCAGGGGCGTCCGAACGGGATCCGGGATACGGCCCTTGTCTCCGTCGTGTGCTGCCTAGATACAAAAAAAGAGAATGTCTGTGGACGTTCTCTTTTTTTGTGCATTCAAACAGGGGGCAACACGGCTGTTCAGGAGAGAGGCTCCAGCCGTCGCGGATGCATGTGATTTTTGGCGATGTGCCGCGTTGTTCCCTGCTGTGCGGCAGCGGCGGGGACCACTCATCCCGACCAGAGAAAAGTTTTTTCAGGGTGGGGGGAGAGCGCGAGAGGGGGAGGGACAGTTTTTACAAAAAACGTCCCTCCCCCTCTCGTTCAAAAAAGCGTTGCGGAAACTATTCGTCGTCGCCGGCGGTCTCGCCGTCGTCGTAGGGATTGGTGCCGCTTTCGGCAAGGCGGGCCTGACGGGCGGCTTCCTGCTTGCGCTGGCGGGTGCCCAGGGGGCGGCTGTACTCGAAGTCGGCGCTGCGCTCCTGATGGCGGCAGAAGATGAGGAATCCGGTATGGGCGTTCATGCGGTCTTCGGGGCGCAGGCGGTCAGCCACGGGCTTCCAGTTGCGCATGAGGATCTCGCAGACTTCGATGTCGGCGAAGGGCCCCTTTTCCAGACCCATGAGCAGCTTGCTGACCTGGTCCACGGTGGGCACGAGGAAGCCGAACATGGCGCCGGGCTTTACGGCTTTGACGGCGTGGTCGAGGTATTCCCAGGGGGTGCGCACGTCGAGGAAGAGGGCGTCGGCGTTATCGATGCAGAAACCGTCGGCGATGTCGCGGTGGATGATCTCCACATTGTCGCCCACGCCGGCCCATTCGAGGTTGCGGCGGGCCAGCTTCATGAATTCCTCGCGGGCCTCGTGGCTGACGACGCGGCCGGTGGGGCCGCAGAACCAGGAAAGACCGGTGGTCAGGCCGCCGGAACCGCAACCGGCCTCGATGATGGTACGGCCGGGACCGGCGCCGAGGCGCAGGCAGATGTAGGCGATATCCTTGGGATAGATGATCTGGGTCTGGCGCTTCAGGCCCTTGAGACGGTCGTGCAGGGTGGCTTCCAGCACACGGATGGGGATATCCAGGCTGGTGCGCACTTCGCTGCCGAAGTTGGCGGCGTGTACGGCTTCGGCGCTGAGGACGCCGTCGTTGCTGTGCCAGTCCTGACCTTCCTCAAGGCGCTTGATGTAGCGCCGGTCCTTGTTGGGGGTGACGTAGACCACCAGAGAGCCGTAGGGGATCATGTGTTTCCTTGTGGTTGGAGTGGGTCGGGGCAGGGCGGGGGCACTGCCCGGAAAGGGGCGCCGCAGGGCAGGGGCTGCCGGGCGGCCGGGGCCTTTCGTTATGGTCCGGGCCTGCCTGTCCGCGAAGGGGCGGGGCAGGGCGATCTGTGCTATGTGGCAGCGCCGCAGCCCGTGCTGCGGAGGCTTCGGGTACATCAGGCGGGGCCTCCATCCGTCGGAAGGAGGCCCCGCAGTGTGCGTGTGTCTGTTTTTCAGAACTGTCCCCTGTGGGGACGGCCCTGTTTCAGGAGCTAGAACATCTGCCGCATGAGGTCTTCACCGCCACCGGAGGTGTCGGGAGTCTCCGGGGTACTGCTGCCCGTGGCCGGGTCCTCGCTGGCGTTGTCGATGGCCGAGAGGCCGGGGCCGGGCACGCCCTGGAAGGCCAGACCGTCTTGCATGGTGATGCCGGGCGGCATGGTGAAGTCCTGGGGCTGGTCGTTGTACAGGTCTTCGATCTGGCTGCGGTAATAGCGGAAGATGGGGGCCGCGGTACGCCCGCCCTGTTCCTGCTTGCCCAGGGACTGGAGCTGGTCGAAGCCCACATAGACGCCCGTGACCAGAGAGGGCGAGAAGCCCACGAACCAGGCATCGTTCTCGTCGTTGCTGGTGCCGGTCTTGCCGGCGATGACGTGGCCGTCCACACGGGCGCGGCTGCCGGTGCCGGAGTTGACCACGTTCTTGAGCAGGATGGCCATCTGGTAGGCGTTCTGCGGGGTGAGGGCCTGCCAGTGCTGGATGTCCTGCCGGTAGAGCTCGCGGCCGTTGTTGTCCGTGATGGAGGTGATGATGCGCGGGCGCACGCCCAGGCCCTGGTTGGCGAAGGCGGCGTAGGCCTGCGTCAGGTTGAGGGGCGAGACCGCCACGGCACCGAGGCTGATGGACAGTTCCTGCGGGAAGTGGGGTTCGAGGCCCAGCATCTTGGCGCGCTGGATGACGTTGCTGATGCCCACCTTGTGGGCCAGGCGCACGGTGCAGGTGTTGCGGGAAAGGGTCAGGGCTTCATAGAGCGGCATGATGCCGCGGAAGTTCTTTTCGTAGTTGCCGGGGCGCCAGACTTCGTTGGTGTAGGGGTTCACGTAGACGAAGGGGCCGTCCAGCACCGAGGACGTGGGCGTGAAGCCGAAGTCCAGGGCCGTGGAGTAGACCACGGGCTTGAAGCTGGAACCGGGCTGACGCCGGGCCTGGGTAGCGCGGTTGAAGTGGCTGTCGCCGAACTGGTAGCCGCCGATGAGGGCCACCACGTCGCCGCTCTGGGTCTCTACGGAAGCCAGAGCGCCCTGCACCAGCGGCTCCTGCTGGAGGAGCAGGGTGATGGGCTTTTGCGGCGAGGCCGTGGCGGGATCGAAGTCCACGGTCTTGGTGGCGGCCTTGCCCTTTTTGCCGCCTTCGGCCTGGACGGTCACGGGCGCGGCCGAGACCATGATCAGGTCGTTGACGTTCAGCAGCTTGCGGGCGTCACGCACGGCGGGAGCCCCCCAGCCGGAGATCTTGCGGTTGGGGGTACGGGCCCAGGACATGTTGGCTACGGGGATGTAGCCGGTGTAGCCCTTGCCCAGCAGGACGCGGGCGCCCTTGGCGTCCACGGCCGTGACCACGGCCTGCACCCAGGCCTTGCCCATGAGGTCGGCGGGGGCGAAGGTGCTTTTTTCGCGGAACTCGGTCACTTCCGCGGGGGAGAGCTTCTTGACCGGGCCGCGCCAGCCCTGGCGCTTGTCCAGTTCTTCCAGACCACGGCGCAGGGCGGCGCCTGCGGCATCCTGCTGCACGGGATCCATGGCGGTGCGCACGGTGAGGCCCGCGGTGTAGACGTATTCCTCGCCGCTCTTCAGGGTATCGATGCCCAGGGTGCGCAGGTTCTCTTCGGTGAAGAATTCCACCAGCAGGCGGCGGGCTTCTTCAAAATACCATTTGGAGGCCCCGCCGCGGTTCTCGGGCATGCTCCAGTAGACCAGGGGCTCGTTGATGGCCTGCTGGTACTGTTCCTCGGTGATCCACTTGAGGGTGCGCAGACGGCCAAGGACGTACATCTGGCGGGCCTTGGCGGCCTCGGGATGCCGGAAGGGATTGTAGCGGCTGGGGGCCTGGGGCAGACCGGCGATGACGGCGCTCTCGGCCAGGGTGATGTCGGAAGCGTGCTTACCGAAATAGGTACGGGCCGCGGCTTCCACGCCGTAGGAGTGCTGTCCCAGATAGATATAGTTGAGGTAGGTCTGGAGGATGTCGTCCTTGCTGACGGTGTGCTCCAGCCGGTAGGCCAGGATGGCTTCCTTCATCTTTCGGGTATAGCTGCGTTCCGAACTCAGCAGGAGCTGCTTGATGATCTGCTGGGTGATGGTGCTGCCGCCCTGCTGGCCGCCGCCGGAGGCCTTGTTGCGCAGGTTGTAGATGAAAGCACGCACGATGGCCACGGGATCGACGCCATGATGCTGGTAGAAGGAATCGTCTTCCGCAGCCAGGAAGGACATGGGCAGCCAGGGAGACATCTCCTTGAGGGTGATGCTGTAGCGTTTTTCCGTGGCAAGGGTGCCGATGGTGGAGCCGTCACGGGCCAGGATGACCGTGGCCTGCGGGGCTTCGTAACCGGTAAGGCGTTCCAGGTCGGGCAGGTCGCGTGAGGCCCAGTAGAACAGGCCGGCCACGGCGGCACAGCCGAGGATGCCCAGCGTGAACAGCAGACCGAAGGACCAGAGGAAGACTTTTTTTACGTTCATGGCAAGGCGGATACCGTTTTTTTGTCTGCGCGTAAAGGGAGGGCGCGGGGCGCCGCGGGCCGGGACAGAAAAAGGCGTCCGCCTGCGAGAGGGGACGCCTGAAAGGGAAAAGGCGGGACGAAGCCCCGCCTTTCAAGCAATGCTGAGAACTACACGCAGCCGGTGGGCTTGGGCAGGCCAGCCATTTTGCAGGCGCCTTTGCCGGGGCCGGAGGGGAACAGTTCGTACACTTCTTTCAGCTTGTAGCCGGTGTTCTTGGACAGAATGCGGACCATGGGAGCGATACCGTTCTTCTTGTAGTAGTCCTGCAGGAAGTCCAGGATCTTCTGATGGTCAGCGGTGATTTCGGCGATACCTTCGGATTCCTTCACGAATTCCATCCATTCCGGGCACCAGTCGTCGAAACGGAGCAGGAAGCCGTCTTCATCAACTTCGAAGGTTTTGCCCTGAAAGCTAATTTCAGCCATGCGTGTCCTCCTTGGACGTTTGCTCTATTCGGGCCTTGCGGCCCGAGCCAGACAGCCGAAGCATATGGTGTTCGGCTCATTCCCCATTAATTGCGAAAGCTCTGCAATCGCAAATGCACACTTCTTTTGCCACAAAAAAATAATCTTGGCAAGCCCTGAAAAAACCGTCAAAACCTACGCATATACGAAGATTTGCGTCTGCTGTTTCCTTCAGGGAGGCGGTCAGCTACACGTCATAGGGAGCAGCCAGCAGCAGCGTGCCGGTCGCTTCCAGATCCTTGACGAGGGCTTCGACAGCCGATTCTTCCATGCTGCGGATACGGACGTAGATCTGGCGCTTGTTGTCTTCCATATAAGAGGACAGCACCGAAATGATGCGGGCATTGTGCTTGCGCATGGTATCGAAGATCACGCGCATGCTGCCGGGGGTATCGGGCAGTTCGAAGGCGAACTGCATGCCTTCCACGCGGGCACCGGTGATGTTGATCAGCAGCTTGAAGATGTCCTGGTCGGTGATGATGCCCACCAGCTTGTTGTCTTCGGAGACCACGGGCAGACCGCCGAACTTTTTGTCCATCATGATGATGGCCGCCTGCTCCACGCTGTCCCAGGGCTTGATAGTGACCGGCTTGGCGGTCATAATGTCCTTGGCCTTGAGTTCTGCCAGAAGGTATTGCATTTCATGCACTTCCAGCGCCGTGGCCTTGGAGGGCGACGCGCCCTTGACGTCTCTGTCGGAGATGATACCCACCACCCGGTTCTGGTCATCGACCACGGGCAGGCGGCGGATCTGGTGTTCCTTGAGCAGGTTGCGGCACTTCAGCAGGGACGTGTCGGGCTTGACGGCAATGACGTTGGTAGCCATCCAGTTTTCTACGAGCATGGATCCTCCTGTTGAACAGAGACCCTGCGGCATACCGCGGGCGGGAAGGTTCCCTTTTCTGTCCTGTCCTCTCACCATATACCAAGCTGCGCCCACAAACAAGCCTGTAAGCAAAAGTGGCAGCGCGGAGTTTCATAACGGAGTCATTATCAGATGCAGCATCTTTTCCTTGATTGCAGTCACGGCATGAGCGGGGACATGACCCTGGCTTCCCTTGCCCATCTTGGTGTGGACCTTTCCCCTCTGCCTGGCCTGCTGGCACAGGCGGGCGTGGCCTGCCGGCTGGAGGTCTGGCAGGAAGAGCGGGGCGGCGGTCCCGGCTGCCGGGTGGAGGTCAGCTGGGAGGCGGAGGGCCAGCCCCTGCGGCACCCGGCGGACATCGCCGCCATTTTTGCCGCCGTGCCTGTATCCGACAGGGTGCGCCACAAGGCCCTGGCCGTGCTGGAGGCCCTGACCCTGGCCGAAGCCGAGGCCCACGGCATCGCCCCTGAAGAGGTGCATTTCCATGAAGTGGGCGCCGTGGACACCCTGGTGGACATCCTGGGCGCCTGCTGGGCGCTGGACCAGCTGGGCGTGGAGCGGGTGACGGCCTGTGCACTACCCTGGTTCGGGGGCAGCATCACCTGTGCCCATGGCGAGATCCCCCTGCCCGCGCCCGCCACGGCCAACCTCATGCGCGGCCTGCCCGTGTACCCCACCGATGCGAAGACGGAGCTGGTGACCCCCACCGGCGCGGCCCTGGCCCGTGTGCTGGTGGACGAATTCGTGGAAGGCCCGGAAGGCCGCCTGCTGGCCATGGGCACGGGCTACGGCGCGCGTCCGGCGCCCATCGGCCTGCGGGCCTGGCTCGTGGAGGCCCGGGAGCCCCGGCAGGCCGATCACGGCCAGGGGGGCGAGGAAGACGTGATGCAGCTGGAGTGCCATCTCGACCATCTGACCGGCGAGGAGCTGGGCACGGCCCTGGAGCAGCTGGCCGCTGCCGCCGACGTGCTGGACGTGCTGTGGCTGCCGGGCACGGGCAAGAAGAACCGTCCCGCGGGCCTGCTGCGGGTGCTCTGCCGTCCTGCCGATACGGAAAATGTCGCCCGGGCCGTCCTGCGGCATACGCATACCCTGGGCCTGCGGCGCCAGCTGCTGCAACGTCTGGTGCTGCCCCGCAGGGCCACGACCTGTGCCTGCGGCGGGGCCAGCCTGCCTGCCAAGGAATATGAACTGGAAGGCAGGATGTATGTCCGGCCGGAGGCCGACGCCGTGGCCCGTCAGGCGGCGACCCTCGGACTGGGAGCCCCGGCGTTGCGCTTTGGGAGAAAATGAAAATTTTTTCCGCTACCTGTAAAAATATTGAGAGTATTGCATAAAGAATGTTATAATGGCATACTCCAGTTAAGGAGTTCTT